>Ga0209564_1000522_pt1 | contig 62793 bp, 63 predicted proteins | sample AraplaCol_mMF_r2_FD_184272 | JGI IMG/M metagenome (GOLD analysis project Ga0209564, IMG submission 184272) | Arabidopsis root microbial communities from North Carolina, USA - plate scrape MF_Col_mMF_r2 (SPAdes) (version 3) | ecosystem: Host-associated > Plants > Roots > Endosphere | place: USA...
GTAGCCCGGATGGAGCGAAGCGCAATCCGGGGACCGGCGTTTCCGTTGCTTATACAGATCCCGGATTACGCTGCGCTCCATCCGGGCTACGCCTGCGCGTTTACGGCAGCTTGTCGTAGCCATCCCCGAGCCCATTCAGGCTCAGCGGAAAACCGATGCCTTCTTCCGGGGTCTCGAAGATGATGAAGGTCGCGGTCTTGGCGGTGCGCAACTGGCCGAGCAGCTTGTCGTCCATTACAACTTCCGCGACGCAGCCATTGGGCAGGCAGCGCACGAAGCCGGCGCGGCCGACATCCTGATTGTCGAGCTTAAGGCCGAGGCCGGAGGGCAGCAGCACGCCGAGCGGTGCGACGACACGCATCAGCTTGCTCTTCTGGTCGGCGGTCTTGAGCACGATCACCGTGAGGCCGGCATTGGAGCGGTCTTCCGCCACCACGCTCTGGATCAGCGCGCATTGCTCGGCCTGCGCGCCAGGCGGGGTGTCGCAACGGATCTGCCAGTCACCATGCGTCGACTTCACGGCACCCTGGGCGCTGGCGGCGACGGGCGCGGCGAGCAAAGCCGCAAATGTCAGAAAACCGAGCGTGAGGCGGCGCCAGCTTGTGGTCGGCTGCTGCTGCGATGTCGAAAGCCTCATCCGGATCGATCCTTCGGGGTCGTGTGTGGTGCAGGATTCTTCAGGGCTCATGGTCAGTGGTCTCTGCAATGGGTTTGGCAGCACTGTGAACGCTGTTCGATCTGAAGAATTCCAGAGCGCGGAATGATACTGCAATGACGGCGCCTTGAAGGCGGCCACGACAGCTGCTTGCGCGCCGATTGTGGCGAATCAGTTACCCGATCATCGCATATTTCGTGCCTAAAGCGGGCATCGTCGGTGTCAAGCACCATCATAGGTGACTGACATTTGTCACTGAATCGCTGCGGCGAATACGACCTTGGTGCAATACCGGCGAATGCAGTCCCGGATACCGCACTCCTGCATTGCGACAGGTCAAGAATTATGGTTTGAGAAGCTGGATTTCGACGCATTCTAACGAGCGGGCTTATGGGGCCTTGGTCGATTGCCTTGGGCAATTTGTCCGTTTGTTCGTGAGGGGGTCGGGCCGCATACTCGGGCAATACCGGGATGCGTAAGATTTTACATGGGAGCGCACGCGGCATGAGGATGCTGAGGGGCCAGTTTGGCCACCGGTTGCTGGGGTTAGCGGTTGTTGGGGCCGGTCTCGCTGTTAGCGGCGCTGCCTTTGCTCAGGTGACGGGTCAGCCCGCGCCGTGGGAGTACAAGCTTCAGGAAGCGGCAACGCCGGTGATGGAGAACATCACCTGGTTTCATAATTTCCTGCTCTGGCTGATCACCGCCATTACGCTGTTCGTGCTGGCGCTGCTCATCGTCGTGGTGGTCAAGTTCAATTCCAAGGCCAATCCGGTCCCGTCCAAGACGACCCACAATACGTTGATCGAAGTGGCGTGGACGATCATTCCGGTGCTGATCCTGGTTGCGGTCGCGGTGCCGTCGTTCCGGTTGCTGTTCCTGCAGCTCGACATTCCGAAAGCCGACCTGACCATCAAGGCCACCGGCAAGCAGTGGTTCTGGACCTACTCCTATCCGGACAATGGCCCGTTCGAATTCGACTCGCTGATGGCCCAGGACAAGCAGCCGCGCCTGCTTGCCGTCGATAACGAAGTGGTGGTGCCGGTGAACAAGGTGGTCCGCGTGCAGACCACGGCCGCCGACGTGATCCACTCCTTCGCGGTGCCCTCCTTCGGCATCAAGATCGACGCAATCCCGGGCCGCCTCAACGAGACCTGGTTCAAGGCCACCAAGACCGGCTGGTTCTACGGCCAGTGCTCGGAACTGTGCGGCAAGGACCACGCGTATATGCCGATCGCGATCCGCGTCGTTACCGAGCAGGAATTCGCGGCCTGGATCGAGGCGGCGAAGAAGAAGTTCGCCAGCAACCCGTCGAGCACGTTTGCATCGGCTGGGACGGTGCAGGCGCAGTGAGGCGCGCGGGGCCGGAAGGCCCCGAGCCGATCTGATTTGAGGAATTGGGCGAGGGGACCGCGAGGTCCGAAAAGACTGCCAAGACGACGAAGCAGGATTTGAAAATGGCAACGACCGCGGCAACACCGGCTCATACTGATCACGCTCACGACGATCATGCGCATGCGCATCCGACCGGGTGGCGTCGTTACGTCTATTCGACGAACCATAAGGACATCGGCACGATGTACCTTATCTTCGCGATCTGCGCCGGCGTGATCGGCGGCCTGATGTCGATCCTGATCCGCATCGAGCTGATGTATCCGGGCGTGCAGATCTTCCACGAGGCGCACACCTACAACGTCTTCGTCACCTCGCACGGCCTGATCATGATCTTCTTCATGGTGATGCCCGCGATGATCGGCGGCTTCGGCAACTGGATGGTGCCGCTGATGATCGGCGCGCCGGACATGGCCTTCCCGCGCATGAACAACGTGTCTTTCTGGCTGCTGCCGGCCGCGTTCGCGCTGCTGATCATCTCCACCTTCGTGGAAGGCGAGCCAGGCGCCAACGGCGTCGGTGCCGGCTGGACCATGTATGCGCCGCTCTCGACCTCGGGCCATCCCGGCCCGGCCGTCGATTTCGCGATCCTGTCGCTGCACATCGCCGGCGCGTCGTCGATCCTCGGCGCCATCAACTTCATCACCACCATCTTCAACATGCGCGCGCCGGGCATGACCCTGCACAAGATGCCGCTGTTCGTGTGGTCGATCCTGGTCACCGTGTTCCTGCTGCTGCTGTCGCTGCCCGTTCTGGCAGGCGCCATCACCATGCTGCTGACGGACCGTAACTTCGGCACGACGTTCTTCGCGGCCGAAGGCGGCGGCGATCCGGTGCTGTTCCAGCATCTGTTCTGGTTCTTCGGTCACCCCGAAGTGTACATCCTGATCCTGCCCGGCTTCGGCATGATCTCGCAGATCATCTCGACCTTCTCGAAGAAGCCGGTGTTCGGTTATCTCGGCATGGCCTACGCCATGGTCGCCATCGGCGGCATCGGCTTCGTGGTGTGGGCGCACCACATGTATACGGTGGGCATGTCGTCAGCGACGCAGGCCTACTTCGTGGCCGCCACCATGGTCATCGCGGTGCCGACGGGTGTGAAGATCTTCTCGTGGATCGCGACCATGTGGGGCGGTTCCATCGAGTTCAAGGCGCCGATGGTCTGGGCCGTGGGCTTCGTGTTCCTGTTCACCCTCGGCGGTGTCACCGGCGTCGTGCTGGCCAATGCCGGCGTCGATCGCGTGCTGCAGGATACCTACTACGTCGTGGCGCACTTCCATTACGTGCTGTCGCTCGGCGCCGTGTTCGCCATCTTTGCCGGCTGGTACTACTGGTTCCCGAAGATGTTCGGCTACATGTATTCGGACTTCATCGCCAAGCTGCATTTCTGGGTCACCTTCATCGGCGTGAATCTGGTGTTCTTCCCGCAGCACTTCCTCGGCCTGTCCGGCATGCCCCGCCGTTACATCGACTACCCGGATGCCTTTGCCGGCTGGAACCTGGTGTCGTCGGTCGGCTCCTATATCTCAGGTTTCGCAGTTCTGATTTTCATCTACGGCGTGATCGATGCCTTCGTCCGCAAGGAAAAGGCCGCGAACAATCCGTGGGGCGCCGGCGCCACCACGCTGGAATGGACCCTGACCTCGCCGCCGCCCTTCCATCAGTTTGAAGTGCTGCCGCGTATCAAGTAAGTGTGCTGCGGCGCACAATAGTGCGCCGCATGAAATTGCCTCCGCCGCGTCCTTCGGGAACCGGCGGAGCGCCAGTGACACGAAGTGAGACCGATCTTGTCCGTCCTCGACCAAAACGCCATCGACCTGTCCGGCCCCCGCATTTCCGAAGCGGGCGTGAAGGATTATCTCGCGCTGCTAAAGCCGCGGGTGATGTCGCTGGTCGTGTTCACGGCCATGGTCGGCTATTTCCTGGCGCCGGGCGATCATCACCCGGTGCTGGCCATTACCTCGATCCTCTGCATCGCCATCGGCGGCGGCGCCTCGGGCGCGCTGAACATGTGGTATGAGGGCGATATCGACGCGCTGATGACGCGCACCGCCAATCGCCCGATCCCGCGCGGCCGCATCACCCGTCCGGAAGCCTTCACCTTCGGCATCGTGCTCGCCTTCTTCTCGGTGATGACGCTGGGCATCCTGGTGAACTGGCTGGCCGGCGCGCTGCTCGCTTTCACCATCTTCTTCTATGTCGTCATCTACACCATCGGCCTGAAGCGCTGGACGGCGCAGAACATCGTCATCGGCGGTGCTGCCGGTGCACTGCCGCCGGTCGTGGCCTGGGCCGCAGCATCGGGGTCGCTCTCGATGGAGCCGATCCTGCTGTTCCTGATCATCTTCTTCTGGACCCCGCCGCATTTCTGGGCGCTGGCCCTGTTCCGCAACGATGACTACACCCGCGCCGGCGTGCCGATGCTGCCGGTGGTCGCCGGTCCCGATGCGACCCGCCTGCAGATCCTGCTCTACACCGTCGTGCTGGTGGCCACTGCCGTGGCGCCGTGGCCGCTCGGTTACTTCTCCGCCGTCTATGGCGTCGCATCGCTGATCCTCGGTGCCGGCATGATGTTCCTTGCCGTGCAGGTCTATCGCCTGCGCGAGGGCAAGCCGGCCACCAAGGCAACGCGCCAGCTGTTCGCCTTCTCGATCCTGTATCTCTTCGCCTTGTTCGCCATTCTGTTGCTCGAGGTGGTCGTGAAGGCCGCCCTGCCGCTGCTCTGGTAAGAGGGCGCATGATCCGATGGACACCGAGCGCAAGTCTGATCAGCCCGAACCTGCCAAGCAGGACGGCATCGTTCTCACCGAGGCACAGAAGAAGAGCCAGCGTGAGCGCTCGATTGCCATCGCCTGGACGCTCGGCATTCTCGTCGTGCTGTTCTTCGCCGTCACCCTGGTCAAGGGGCCGGCAGTTCTCGTCCGGCCGCTCTGAGTGAGGTGACATGACCGAACCGCAGTCCCATCAGCCAGCCACCAAGCCGCGCCTCAAGCGTGATACGGTCGTTGCCTCGATCTGCGGTCTCGTCGTCGCCTTCATGGTGGGCGCATCCTACGCGGCCGTGCCTTTCTACAACTGGTTCTGCCGCGTCACCGGCTTCAACGGCACCACCATGGTGGCGTCCGGTGCGCCGGCCTCTGGCCCGATCGGCCGCACGATCTCGGTGCGCTTCGATGCCAATGTGGCGCCGGGCCTGCCGTGGAAATTCGTGCCGGAGCAGAGCGAAGTCCAGGTTCGCATCGGCGAGGTCCTCACGGTGTTCTACACCGTGACCAACCAGTCCGCCCGCACCACTCATGCCCAGGCTGCCTATAATGTGGCGCCGCTGACGGTCGGCGCGTATTTCCAGAAGATCAACTGCTTCTGCTTCACCGACCAGACGCTTGGCCCGGGCGAGAAGCGCGAAATGCCGGTCGTGTTCTATGTCGATCCGAAGCTTGCGACCGACGCCGAGAATGACGGCCTGAACTCGATCACACTGTCCTACACCTTCTATCCCCAGCGCGATCCCACGCCGAAGCCTGTAGCGGCGACGGAAACGGGGCCGCGCAAGGGTAGTCTTTAAAGCATGATCCCGAAAAGTGGCCTTCCGGTTTTCGGATCAGATCATGCTCAACTAAGATTATAACTGCGAAATAACTCGCGCCGGCTTCAACGGGCGCAACTGACGGAGAGAGACACATGGCGACGGCAGAGGCGGGCACCGCGCACGCCAAGCATCACGACTATCACCTCGTCGATCCCTCGCCGTGGCCGGCGGTGGGCTCGCTGTTCGCCTTCATCATGGCGGTGGGCGCGGTCAGCTGGATGCACAAGATGTATGCCGCTGCGCCCCTCGTCTTCGGCGTCGGCACCATCGGCGTGCTCTACACGTTCGCGGCCTGGTGGACCGATGTGATCAAGGAAGCTCAGCGCGGCGATCATACCCGCGTCGTGCAGCTGCATCACCGCTACGGCATGATCCTGTTCATCGCCTCGGAAGTGATGTTCTTCGTCGCCTGGTTCTGGGCCTATTTCAACGCCGCGCTGTTCCCGGCCGATCCCGTGCACGCGACGCGCGAGGCGCTGTTCGGTGGCGTGTGGCCGCCGAAGGACATCCAGACCTTCGATCCGTGGCACCTGCCGCTGTTCAACACGCTGATCCTGCTGACCTCGGGCACCACGGTGACCTGGGCGCATCACGCGCTGCTGGAAGGTGATCGCAAGGGCCTGAAATACGGCCTCATCGTCACCGTCATTCTCGGCGTGCTGTTCTCCTTCGTGCAGGCTTACGAATACAGCCACGCGGCCTTTGCCTTTAAGGGCCATGTCTATGGCGCGACCTTCTTCATGGCGACCGGCTTCCACGGCTTCCATGTTCTCGTCGGCACCATTTTCCTGCTGGTGTGCCTGTTCCGTGTCTATGCCGGCCATTTCACGCCGAAGCAGCATCTCGGTTTCGAGTTTGCCGCCTGGTACTGGCATTTCGTGGACGTGGTCTGGCTGTTCCTGTTCGTCACGATCTATGTCTGGGGCTATGGCGGCATCGTCGCCGGCGCCGCCGCGCATTGATCGGGCGCTGATCATTCAAAAGGGCGGCCGTGAGGCCGCCCTTTTTGTTTCCTCTCCCGCTTGCGGGAGAGGGTGCCCAAGCGTAGCGAAGGGCGGGAGAGGGTCCGAACGGACGATGCAAGAACAAGCCCCGACAGAAATCAGCCTTGCCCAAACCATCGTGCGCGGCCTGGCTTGCAAGTGCCCGCGCTGCGGTGAGGGCAAGCTGTATGGCGGCTTCATCACCCTGCGCCCGACTTGCGAGCGCTGTGCGCTCGACTACAGCTTCATCGACACCGGCGATGGCCCGGCCATCTTCATCATCATGATTGCCGGCGCCATCGTGGTCGGCGCGGCGCTGATCGTCGAAGTGAAATACCAGCCGTCATTCTGGCTGCACGCCGCGCTCTGGCTGCCGCTGATTCTCGTGACCACACTGCTGCCGCTGCGCTCCATGAAGTCGCTGCTGATCGCCCTGCAATTCCACCACAAGGCCTCCGAAGGCCAGTTGATCGCACGCAAGCCCAAATGAATGACGTCACCGCGCGCCGGCGCAGCATCACCGGTTTCGGCATTGCCACGCTGGTTATCGTCGCGACGCTGCTGAGCCTCGGCTTCTGGCAGCTGCAGCGCCGAACCGAGAAGCACGCGCTGATCGCCGCCCTCGATCTCAGGCTCGCGGAGGCACCGGTTGCATTGCCGTCCTCGGATCGGTGGAGCGCAATGAGCGCGGCAACCGACGAATTCCGCCGTGTGACGTTCACGGCCACCTACAAGCCGCAGCCGGATGCCATGGTCTACAGCTCTGGCTCCGGCGTGCGCCCGGACGTTCCCGGAGCCGTCACCTGGGCCTTCCTGCCTGCAACGCTCCCCAACGGCGCGACGGTCGTGATCAATACCGGCTTCGTCCAGAACACGATGCAGGATCGCGCCCAGCAGGACCGGGTGGTCAAAACGCTCATCACCGGCGCTCCGGTGACAATGACCGGCTATCTCCGCTATCCCGAAACGGCGGGCACGCTGACCCCGCATGATGACGTCGCCAAGCGCCTCTGGTTCAACCGCGACCAGCGCGCCATGGCCAGCGCCCTTGGCTGGGGTGATGTCGCGCCCTTCTATGTCGATCTTGAAAGCCCGGTGCCGGCGAACAGCATTCCTAAGCCCGGTCCGCTGGAGGTCCGTCTGAAGGACAACCACATGCAATACGCCATCACCTGGTTCAGTCTGGCCGCGGCGGTGGTGATTGCCTTCGGAGTGTGGACCCGAGGGCAGAAACGGGGCTAAACGGCCCAGAATCGCGGTTTCCCCATTCGCCCAAAAAGCTTATGGTGCGCCTTCGTTTCCATCCGACCGAAGTGTTAACCTCTTTCAGATCAAAGGCTTGGCGGGTAACCCGCGCCTTTGGAGGACGCCTTGACGACCTATATCTCGACGCGGGGTGAGGCCCCGAAACTCGGCTTCTGCGATGTCATGCTGACCGGCCTTGCCCGGGATGGCGGTCTCTACATTCCCGAGGTCTGGCCGCAGCTCTCTGCTGACACCATCGCGTCGCTGTTCGGCCGGCCCTATTGGGAAGTCGCCGTCGAGGTGATCCGCCCCTTCGTGGCCGGCGAGATTTCCGACGAGGATCTCGGCCGCATGGCCAATGAGGCCTATGCCACGTTCCGCCATCCCGCCGTGGTGCCGCTCGACCAGAGCGCGCCGAACCAGTTCGTGCTCGAGCTCTTCCATGGCCCGACGCTGGCCTTCAAGGACGTGGCGATGCAGCTCATCGCGCGGCTGATGGATCATGTGCTGGCCAAGCGCAATCAGCGCACCACGATTGTTGTTGCGACGTCGGGTGACACCGGTGGCGCGGCGGTCGATGCCTTTGCCGGCCGCGACAATGTCGATCTCATCGTGCTTTTCCCGAACGGCCGAATCTCCGATGTGCAGCGCCGGATGATGACCACGACCGGCGCATCGAATGTCCATGCGCTCGCCGTCGAAGGCCATTTCGACGATTGCCAGGCCATCGTGAAAGGCCTGTTCAATCACCACTCGTTCCGCGATGCCGTCTCGCTGTCGGGCGTGAACTCCATCAACTGGGCCCGTATCGTGGCGCAGGTCGTCTATTACTTCACCTCGGCCGTCGCCGTCGGTGCGCCCGGCCGTGCCGTGGATTTCACCGTGCCGACCGGCAATTTCGGCGACATCTTTGCGGGCTATGTGGCCAAGCGCATGGGTCTGCCGGTGCGCAAGCTGCGCGTGGCCGCCAATATCAACGACATCCTGGATCGCACGCTGAAGACCGGCATCTATGAAGTGCGCGAAGTCCACGCCTCGTCGTCGCCGTCCATGGACATTCAGGTATCGTCGAACTTTGAACGCCTGCTGTTCGAGGCTTCCGGCCGCGATTCCGCGCTTGTGCGCGGGCTCATGGACTCGCTCAAGCAGTCCGGTCGCTTCGTGCTGCCGGAGAAACTCCTGACCGCGATCCGCGCTGATTTCGAATCCGGTCGCGCCGATGAAGAAGAGACCGCTGCAACCATCCGCACCGCTTGGCGTGAGAGCAATGATCTGATCGACCCGCATACCGCGGTGGCACTCGCCGTCGCCGATCGCGACACCACCGAACTGCATGTGCCGAATATCGTGCTCTCCACCGCGCATGCGGCGAAATTCCCCGATGCGGTAGAAGCCGCCTGCGGCAAGCGCCCGGATCTTCCAGCCTATCTCGGGGACCTGATGACGAAGACCGAAGCAATCAAGGTGATGAAAAACGATCAGAGCGAGATCGAGCAGTTCGTGCTGTCCGTCAGCCGCGCCGCAAAGCAGGGAGCTGCCTGATGGGTGTCGAAGTTACAAAGCTGCCGTCGGGCCTCACCGTCGTCACTGATTCGATGCCGCATCTGGAAACGGCCGCGCTTGGCGTGTGGGCCGGCGTCGGCGGCCGCGACGAGAAGCCGAATGAGCATGGCATCTCGCATCTGCTCGAACACATGGCCTTCAAGGGGACCAAGACGCGCTCGTCGCGGCAGATCGTCGAGGAGATCGAGGCTGTCGGTGGCGATCTCAACGCGGCGACCTCCACCGAGACCACGGCTTTCTACGCCCGCGTGCTGAAAGCCGATGTGCCGCTCGGGCTTGAAGTGCTCAGCGACATCCTCGCCAATCCGACGTTCGAGCCGGAAGAGCTGGAGCGCGAGAAGAGCGTCATCGTGCAGGAGATCGGCGCGGCGCAGGATACGCCGGACGATGTCGTGTTCGAGCACCTCAACGAGCTCTGCTATCCCGATCAGCCGATGGGCCGGTCGCTGCTCGGCACGGCGAAGACCCTCAAGGGCTTCGATCGCGACATGCTGCAGAACTATCTGACCACGCATTATCGCGGGCCGGACATGGTGGTGGCGGCGACCGGTGCCGTGAACCATCGCCAGGTCGTGCATGAGGTTTCAAATCGTTTTGCCAGCTTTGAAGGGCCGGCCGCACCGAAGCCGCAGCCGGCATCATTCGGCAAGGGCGGTTCCAAGGTCGTGCATCGCGATCTCGAACAGGCCCATCTGACGCTGGCGCTGGAGGGCCTGCCGCAGGCGCATCCGGAGCTGTTCAGCCTGCAGGTCTTCACCAATGTGCTGGGCGGCGGGATGTCGTCGCGGCTGTTCCAGGAAGTCCGCGAGAAGCGCGGCCTGTGCTATTCGATCTATTCCTTCCATGCGCCCTATAGCGACACGGGTTTCTTCGGCCTCTATACGGGCACCGATCCGAATGATGCACCGGAGATGATGGAAGTCATCGTCGACATCATCCGTGAATCCGTGGAGACGCTGACGGACGCCGAGATCGCCCGCGCCAAGGCGCAAATGAAGGCCGGTCTCCTGATGGCGCTGGAAAGCTGCAGCTCGCGCGCCGAGCAGTTGGCGCGGCACATGCTGGCCTATGGTCGTCCGCTTACGGCGGAAGAGCTGATCCAGCGTATCGATGCCGTCAGTGTGGAGTCAGCCCGCGATGCCGCGCGTGGCCTGCTCACCCGCAGCCGTCCGGCCGTGGCAGCGCTCGGCGGTGGCCGGGGGCTGGACACGGCGGTGGCTTTTGCGGAAGGATTGACCGGCGTGCGGGACAAGACGCTGCTACACTAAGCGTGTCCCGCAGCTCCACGTCGGAGAGTGACCTGATGGCTCTGTTTCGACTGCCCATGAGTGCGCCGGCTGCGCTGGCGCCGCGCGGCTATGGGTTGTCTTTGCGGGCGCCTGTAATGGGCGACTTTCCGCAATGGGCCGATCTGCGTGAACGCAGCCGGGCTTATCTCACGCCGTGGGAGCCGATCTGGCCATCGGATGATCTGACGCGGTCGGGCTTTCGCCGGAGGCTGCGGCGCTATGCCGAGGATATTTCCGCGGATCGGGCCTATCCCTTTCTGGTGTTTAGGGAATCCGACGACGCTTTGGTCGGTGGAATCACCCTGGCCAATGTCCGCCGCGGCATCGTGCAGGCGGGGACGATCGGTTACTGGGTCGGCCAGCAATTCACCGGGCAGGGCATGATGACCACGGCCTTGCGGGTGTTGTTGCCGACCTTGTTCGGCGAACTCAGCCTGCATCGCATTGAAGCGGCTTGCATTCCCACCAACACGCCGTCGGTGCGGGTGCTGGAAAAATGCGGTTTTACGCGCGAAGGGCTGGCCCGGCGGTATCTGTGCATCAACGGGGTCTGGCAGGATCACCTGTTGTTCGGGATGCTTCACGAAGACTTCCGGGGTTAGTTTCCGCAAGAATTGCGCAAGTCTGCCGCCCTGCGGCTTCAACGGCCTTTGGATTGCCGCAAGGACGCTGCTATAACGCGCTCGCACGGCCTTGGGGGTGAGGCGGCGCTAACTATCTGACGATCCGGGGATATTCTCATCATGCCACAATTCGGTCGCAAGCCCGCGCGTGATTTTCGCGCGCTGAAAAGCGTGCTTTTTGTCACCGTTTCCAGCGTTTTTCTCGCCAGCTGCGGCGGTGGGGCGCTGTTCAGTGGCAGCTCGTCCGGCGGCAGCAGCCCGTCCTTCGGGGACCGCTTCAGCCAGCTGTTCGGTGGCAAGTCGAGCGAAGTCGGCAGCCCGCAGGCGGCCCAGGCGACGACGGCGGGCGGCGCGGATAGCGAACTGACCTGTCCGGTCGTCAGCATCCGTCCGGGCGCCGGCACCTATGCTGTCGGCGCGGGCGGCAAGCCCGGCGTCGGCAATGATCTCGCCTATCAGGCGACCATCACGCGCACCGCACGCTCCTGCGATCTCGTCAATGGCCAGGTGTCGATCAAGATCGGCATCCAGGGCCGTGTCATCGTCGGGCCGGCAGGGGCGCCGGAGACGGTGGAGGTGCCGCTGCGCGTCGCCGTGGTGCAGGAAGGCGTCAATCCGAAGCCGATCGCCACCAAGGTGTTCACCACGGCGGTGTCGATGGGCGGGCAGACCAATGTGGAATACAGCCTGGTCGGCGAGGATTTCAGCTATCCGGCGCCCTCAGCGGCGGCGAATGATTCGTATGTCTTCTATATCGGCTTCGATCCGCAGGCGCTGAAGCCGCAGCCGGCAAGGAAGCGGCGGTAAGAGCTGAGGCCCTCATCCTGAGGAGCCGCGCAGCGGCGTCTCGAAGGATGGCTGCGGGCTCGGAGCCCGGCCAGCTCATGGTTCGAGACGCGCGCAAGGGCGCGCTCCTCACCATGAGGGGCTGAGACAAGACAAAACAAAAAAGCCGGCGCGAGATCATCGCGCCGGCTTTTGTTTTCGTAAATCGCTTCGCTCAGTTCAGCTTCGCGCGGACTTCGCCGATGCCCTTTTCGATCAGGCTGTCGGCGACACCGCCCTTCACAGACTGCGACAACACCTGCGTGGCTGCGGTGACAGCAGCTTCGGCAGCGGCGGCGCGGACGTCGGCGAGAGCCTGGGCTTCAGCCATCGCGATCTTCGCTTCCGCAGACTTGGTGCGACGGGCGACGAAGTCTTCCATCTTCACCTTGGCTTCGGCAGCGATGCGCTCGGCATCTTCCTTGGCAGAGGTGATGATGTCCTGCGCTTCGCGTTCCGCCGAAGCATGACGCTTCTTGTAGTCCGCGAGCAGGGCAGCAGCCTCATCGCGCAGGCGACGGGCATCGTCGAGATCCTGCTTGATGCGGTCACGGCGATGATCGAGCGCGGTCAGGATGGTGCGGTGAACGCCCATGTAACCGAACAGCGCGAGCAGCAGGAAGAACGCTACGGCGACCCAGAATTCAGCTTGCAAACCGAACATCGTTTATCCTTTCAGCGACGCGTCGAGCGCGGCGTTGACGGCGCCTGCATCCGGCGTGATGCCGGTGAGACGTTCAACGATGGCAGAAGCCGTATCCGAAGCGATGCCGCGAACATTGCTCATGGCCGTCGCGCGGGTCGAAGCGATGGTCTGCTCCGCCGCTGCCAGCTTGGCATTCAGGCTCTCTTCGAGCTTGGCCTTGGCTGCATCCTGTTCCGCAGTGAGCTTCTCACGGACTTCGGTCGCCATCGCCTGCGCCTTGGCGCGGGCATTGGCGAGTTCGGTCTCGTAAGCCTTCAGAGCGGCGTCGGAATCGGCCTTCAGCTTGGCAGCTTCAGCCAGGTCGGTGTCGAGAACCTGCTTACGGGCGGCGAGAATGCCGCCGACGCGTGGCAGCGCCAGACGCGAGACGATCAGATAGAGCAGGCCGAAAGCGATCGCGAGCGACACCAGCTGTGAAGCGAAGGTGCTGCTCTCGAAGGGCGGGAACGAAGCCTTGTGCCCGCCATCGGCCTGGGTATGGGATGTGCTCTGACCTTGCGCCACAGCAGTCTCCTTCTCGATCGACGACGCGCCTCCGGGATTGGAGAGCGCGCCGCCAGATCAGGTGTCAGCTTAGACGGCGAACAGCAGCAGCAGAGCGATCAGCAGCGAGAAGATGCCGAGCGCTTCGGTCACGGCGAAGCCGAAGATCAGGTTGGCGAACTGGCCCTGGGAGGCCGACGGATTGCGCAGCGCGCCGTTCAGGAACTGCGAGAAGATCATGCCGACGCCGATGCCTGCGCCGCCCATGCCGAGGCAAGCGATACCGGCACCGATGTACTTAGCTGCAACTGGATCCATGGTAGAACTCCTTCTTGGATAGGTAGATTTGAGAAAGTCGGTTGAGGGTGGATTTCGCGCCCGGCCTTAGTGGCCGGGGTGAAGGGCGTCGTTGAGATAAATGCAGGTCAGGATCGTGAAGACGTAGGCCTGCAGGAAGGCAACGAGCAGTTCGAGGCCGGTCAGCGCCGTGGTCATGGCCAGCGGCAGCAGCGCACCGGCGGCGCCGACGGCACCGAGCGCGCTGAGCGAGGTCACGAAGCCCGCGAACACCTTCAGGGTGATGTGGCCGGCCAGCATGTTGGCGAACAGACGCACCGAATGCGAAACCGGACGGGAAAGGAAGGAGATGACTTCGATCACCATGATCAGCGGCAGGATGTAGATCGGAATGCCGTGCGGGACGAAGAGTTTGAAGAACTTCAGGCCGTTCTTGTAGATGCCGTAGATGAACACCGTGAGGAACACCAGCAGCGCCAGGGCGACCGTGACGATCAAGTGGCTGGTGGTGGTGAAGGTGTAGGGAATGATGCCGATCATGTTCGCGGTAAGGATGAACATGAAGAGCGAGAACACGAGCGGGAAGAAGCGCATGCCTTCTTCGCCGATGCTGCTTTTCAACGTATTGGCCACAAACTCGTAGGAGAGTTCCGCCATCGACTGGAAGCGCGTCGGGATCAGGTGACGGCCGGCGCTGCCGCCAAGCATCAGGAGCGAGATGACGGCGACGGCGCCGAACATGTAGGCCGAGGAATTGGTGAAGGCGATTTCCTGGTTGCCGATATGGCCCAGGGTGAAGATCTTCTGGATCTCAAATTGGTGGATCGGATCGGCCATCCAGCTCGGTCTTTCATCTCGGCCGGACAAACCGGCGTTTCCCCGCCGGGGAGCCCGGCAATCGAAGCTGCGCCGGATGGCGCACGAAATTCAAATTCTGCGCCGAGGGCGCAGGCAGATTCTTAGGGCTTCTTCCCGACGCCGGCCGACCGCATCACATTCATCACGCCGGCAACGAAGCCGAGCAGCATGAAGACGATGAGCCCCCAAGGCGATGTCGACAGCAGACGATCAAAGAGCCAGCCCAGAATCGTCCCGACGACGACACCCGCGACCAGTTCCGAAGAGAGGCGGAGCCCCACGGCCATGGCGGACGCCCGGGCCTGCGGATTTCCGCTTCCACTGTCAGACTGATCAGCCTGCAACTTGCGATCGCCCAAGGTCTTGGACAGTCGGTCGTTGAGGCTTCCGAGTCGTGCGGAAAGCGCAGCCTCATCGGGGTCGGGTTGGCTGCCATTACCGTGATTGCTGCCGTGTCTTCCTGTGCCGTCACTCATATTCCGACACCCGAAAAATGCTGCAATTCCCGGAAAATAACGCCCCGTCGCCCTCTAAAGCCGCGCGGACCATACTTAGCGTGTTCTGCCAAGTCAAGATTCGCTGATCGCAGTTTAGGGCTTTGATTCATTTGATTTTATTGGCGAAATTGGATTTGCGCTGCGCGCGGGTGACGCAGCGCGGAAGCGACTTTCAACATGATCTAGAACGAGGGTCGAAGCAGATCGTAGCCTGGATGGAGCGCAGCGAAATCCAGGGACAGACGAGACAGTCGAAACGCCGGTCCCCGGATTGCGCTTCGCTCCATCCGGGCTACGCTCACGGCGTTGTTTGACCCGCCGGAGCCTTCATGTCCCAATCCATCGATTACTATTTCTCGCTGCCGTCGCCATGGGCCTATATCGGCCATAAGCCCTTCATGGAGCTCGTGAAAACCTACGGCCTCGCGGTCAATTACAAGCCGGTGTTCCTGGGTGAGCTGTTCGCCGAGACCGGCGGCCTGCCGCTCGGCAAGCGGCATCCGGTGCGGCAGCGCTATCGGATGCTCGAATTGCAACGCTGGCGCGAGAAGCGCGGACTCGATTTCAAGCTGCAGCCGAAGAACTGGCCGTTCGATGGCCGGCTTGCAGATGGCACGGTGATCGCCGCATTGGAAGCCGGGCATGATCCCGATGCCTTCCTGCGCAAGGCCTATGCGGCGGTGTGGGAGAAAGAAGAGAACCTCGCCGATCCCGCTGTGCTCGCGCGTCTTGCCGACGAGGCTGGGCTTCCCGGCAAGCAACTCGTCGAGCGTTCGCCCTCGGCGGAGATTTCCGCGAAATACGCGCAGAACCAGCAGGACGCGCAGGCGGGCGATGTGTTCGGCTCGCCGGGCTACGTGCTGAATGGCGAAGTGTTCTGGGGGCAGGACCGGATCGAGTTGCTGGGTGATGCGTTGAAGTCAGGACGCGCACCGTTCAAGCAGCCATAAGCTCGAATGTAGGGCGGATGAGCGCAAGCGTAATCCGCCGCGGAGTTCCAGTTATGAGCTCGGCCGGCGGATTACGCTCCGCTAATCCGCCCTACGGCCCCGCGTTACAATGGAGCACTCCAATGCAAACTACACATTCAGTGCCTCTCTTGTGTGTGATCTCCCTGCTCGGCATCGCCAGCGCTTCCGCGCAATCGCTGCCCGATGGTGAGAACGGCCGCTACACATTGTCTCCGGTGAAGGATGGCGTGGTGCGTCTCGATACGCGCACCGGCACCGTCTCGACCTGTGCCGACGCCGGCAACGGCTGGACCTGCCGCGTGGTACCGGATGAGCGCGCCGCGCTCGATACGGAAATCGGGCGGCTGCAGAACGAGAATGAGTCGCTGAAGACGCAGCTCGCTGCGAAGAGCGACGTGGCGCCGAAGCTCAAGGAGAGCGAACGCAAGATCGAGATCCCGCTGCCCAGCGATCGCGACATGGATCGCATGATGAGCACTGTCGAGAATGCGTGGCGGCGGCTGGTGGAAATGGCTGGACGGCTGCAGCGCGATTATGGCGGGAAGATTTAAGCCGTTTAGAAGCGTGTCGCTGCGGTGAACGGTAATTCCGTCCCCCGTTCCCTGAACAAGGGCACAAAAACTTCGGAACGTGTGATCCTGCGCAATGTTTTCCCCACAGACATCACGACAAATGAAGGGAGGAACCCATGAAAAAGACAATCATCGCCAGCACGCTCGCTCTCGCCCTCTCGACGTCGTTCGCTGCAGCGCAGTCGACCACGCCGACGCAGCCGGGATCGCCGACGCCATCGGCCCAGCACAACAACATGGCTCCAAAGGATATGAACCGTGACGGCAAGTCTGACCGCAGTGGGATGACCACAGGCTCGTCCGCGACCCGCACCGCCCCGAATGCGGGCGCGGCAGGAGCCGGTAACAACGGTAACTCGATGGGCGGTTCGAACAGCTCGGTCAATCCGAGCAACTCCGCCGGCAGCGGTTCGGGCTCGGCGGGCATGCGCTGATCGCATTCAGGTGGGAAGCCCCGGTTCACGCCGGGGCTTTTTACTTGAGGTCTCAGGAAATTACTTGGGGTCTCAGAAAAGGAAGGGCAGATGCCGAAATTTTTCTTCGACCTGGTGGACGGCAAGAATGTGCGAGACGAGATCGGCCAGGAATTGCGCGACGTGGGCGCGGCCAAACGTGTGGCCGAAAAACTCGCGCGCGATATCTACAAGATCAGGCCGGAATTGCGCGGCGATCATTTTGCGATCCAGGTGCGCGACGCCGACGATCAGGAGGTGCATCGCGCGGGGCTGACCTCGGACATACTGCAATAGGGGTCATCTGAGGGGACGCGTCGCGCCTCTCAACCTCGCCTCCGCCGTAGTCTACTTTTTCCGTTCCAAGCCGATGTCGCCGCCATCGCCATGCACGCGATCGCGGTCGGCCTGTTCGGTCTTGTCGGCATCCTTGATCACGGCTTCTTCCTGCTCGCGTGCTTTGTCCTTGCGCGGTTCGTCAGGCAGGTCTCGTGAACTCTTGGACATCAGGCGTCCTCCGTTGCGTTGACGATGGAACGCGGTGCATGCGACTTGGTTCATCGCTGTAAACCGATCCCCGAAAGACCTGCTCATGTCATCTGCCAGATCCATCACCTGCACGGCGCCCGTCATGGTGTCGGCTGATACCGTGGCCTCGTCAGTGCTCTCCGTGCAGACATCCGGCGCGGGCTTTGTCGATCTGACGCGTGAGGTCGCAAAATTCCTCACCGGGATCGATGCGCGCGAGGGCGCGCTGACGGTGTTCATCCGCCATACGTCCGCATCGCTGACGATTCAGGAAAATGCCGATCCATCGGTGCTGGTCGACCTGATGACGGTGCTCGACCGGCTGGCGCCACAGTCATTCGGCTGGACCCATGACACCGAGGGGCCCGATGACATGCCGGCCCATGTGCGCACCATGCTGACGGCGACGTCGCTGCATGTGCCGGTGATGGCGGGACGGATGGCGCTGGGGACGTGGCAGGCGGTGTATCTGATCGAGCATCGCGCACGGCCGCATGCGCGGGAGGTGGTGGTGCAGTTCGTGGGGAAAGGCGGGGTGAAGCCGTAGGGTGGATCAGGCGAAGCCGTCATCCGCCGCGGAGTCTCCACCATGACCTCGGCCGGCGGATTACGCTTCGCTCATCCGTCCTACGTCTGAGCCCATAAAGAAAGGCCGCGGATTGCTCCGCGGCCTTTGTTATTCGCGTGCCCCGCGCTTAGCGCGAGATGTCGACGTCCTTGGTCTCCGGCAGGAAGAAGATGCCGATGACCACGGTGATCGCCGCGAAGATGATCGGATACCAGAGGCCGGCATAGATATCGCCCGTGGAAGCCACGATGGCGAAGGAGGTTGCCGGGAGAAGTCCGCCGAACCAGCCATTGCCGATGTGATAGGGCAGCGACATGGAGGTGTAGCGGATCTTGGTCGGGAACAGTTCGACCAGCATGGCCGCGATCGGGCCGTAGACCATGGTGACGAACAGCACCAGGACGAACAGCAGGCCGATCACCGCCGCCACCTGCGAACGGAAGATGTCGAACGGATGCGCCATCTTGATGATCTGCGCGTCATTCGCCTTCGGATAACCTGCCGCCTGAACCGCCGCGAGAACCTGCGGGTTGGAGGTCTTGGCGTCGGTGTAAGGCACGTCGGTGCCATTCACCGTCACCTTGACCGGCGAGCCGGCCGGGGCCGAGGTGGTCGAATACTTCACCGAGGACTGGGCGAGATAGGCGCGGGCCGTATCGCAAGGCTTGGTGAAGACGCGGGTGCCGACCGGGTTGAACAGATCGCCGCACTGGGCGGGATCGGCGACGACCTCGACCTTGACGGTCTCGATCGCCTTTTCCAGCGTCGGGTTGGCGTTGGTGGTGATCATGCGGAAGATCGGGAAGAAGGTCAGCGCCGCGATGAGGCAGCCTGCCAGGATGATCGGCTTACGGCCGATCTTGTCGGACAGGGCGCCCCAGAAGATGAAGAAGCCGGTGCCGAGCAGCAGCGACCATGCGATCAGCAGGTTGGCGGTGTAGCCGTCGACCTTGAGGATCGATTGCATGAAGAACAGCGCGTAGAACTGACCGGTGTACCAGACCACGCCCTGGCCCATCACGCCGCCGAGCAGGGCGATGAGGACGAGCTTGGCGTTGCTCCAGTTGCCGAAGGCTTCGGTGAGCGGCGCCTTCGAGGTCTTGCCCTCGTCCTTCATTTTCTGGAAGACGGGCGACTCGTTGAGGCGCAGACGGATCCAGACCGAGATGCCGAGCAGCACCACCGAGACCAGGAACGGAATGCGCCAACCCCATTTGGCGAAGTCCGCCTCGCCGAGGATGGTGCGGGTGAACAGAATTACCAATAGCGACAGGAACAGGCCGAGCGTCGCTGTCGTCTGAATGAAGGAGGTGTAGTAGCCGCGCTTGCCGGGCGGCGAATGCTCCGCCACGTAAGTCGCTGCACCACCATACTCACCGCCAAGCGCGAGGCCCTGGGCGAGACGCAGGATGATCAGGATGATCGGGGCGGCGATGCCGATGGTGGCGGCATTGGGCAGGATGCCGACGATGAAGGTCGACAGGCCCATGATCAGGATGGTGACGAGGAAGGTGTATTTGCGGCCGACGATGTCGCCGACACGGCCGAACACGATGGCGCCGAACGGACGGACGATGAAGCCGGCGGCGAAAGCGAGCAGCGCGAAAATGTCGCGGGTCGCCTGGTTGAACATCGGCTGGCCGGTGGCGGGATCGATGACGCCGAAGAACTGGGCGCCGATGACGCCGGCGAGGGAGCCGAACAGGTAGAAATCATACCATTCGAAAACGGTGCCGAGGGAGGAGGCGAAGATGACGAACCGTTCGTCCTTCGTCATCCCCGCGGACTTCGCGGATGTTGCTGCCATCGTGGACATGTGTGAATCGCTCCCCAAATACGTTGCTGCAAGTTGTTTGCTGCGGGTCAGTTCTTGACCGTCTCGCTCGCTGCGCCGAACTACGCCAGCCACTGCAGGGAGCGTCGGGGTGCACGCTAACATTGCGTCGAAATGCGACCCAATAAGACTTTAGGCATTCGACTTTCGGAGTTCCCGTCCGGTAGCGTGCAGTCGGACAGGGGATTTTGCGCCGCAAAAGCGGTATTCACCATTTTACCGCGTGGCAGCATTGCGTGCTTGCATGGGATGTGCGACCGGGCGACATTGCAACCCCAGTGCGCTTTTGGCGTGCTTGCTCAACATGGTGGCCCCGAGGCGGTAGCCTCCGAGGCGACCGCTGCAGTGACGGAACTTGATGACGGTACTTGCTCCCACGCGTCTGATCATTGCCGATGACCATCCGCTGTTCCGCGGTGCATTGCGGCAAGGGGTGAGCAGTGTGCTCCCGACCACGGCCATCGATGAGACCGGCACCTTCGACGATCTGACGAAGATGCTGGAAGAGGATTCCGACGTCGATCTGGTGCTGCTCGATCTGTCGATGCCGGGCATTTCCGGTTTCTCCGGCCTGATCTATCTGCGCGCGCAGTATCCGGCGATCCCGGTGGTGATCGTGTCGGCGAGCGACGATGTCGGCACCATCCGCCAGTCGCTCGATTTCGGCGCGTCGGGTTTCATTCCGAAGCGTTTCGGCGTCGATACGCTGCGCGATGCGATCATGAAGGTGCTGGATGGGGATGTCTGGGTTCCACCGGATGTCGACATGACGGCCGCTGCCGATCCGGAAATGAGCAAGCTGCGTGACCGGCTGGTGACCCTGACGCCGCAGCAGGTGCGCGTGCTGATGATGCTGTCGGAAGGTTTGCTCAACAAGCAGATCGCCTACGAACTCGGCGTGTCCGAAGCGACCATCAAGGCGCATGTGTCGGCGATCTTGCAAAAGCTCGGCGTGGAAAGCCGCACCCAGGCGGTCATCGCCGCGGCGAAAATTGCCGGTGGTCCCTGGAAGCAGGACGCGGCGTCGTAAGGTTTTGCTCGCTTGTCGTCACCCGGCTTGACCGGGTGACCTAGTAGACGGCGACCATTCGGCTCAATCACAAACAGTGGTGATTACTGGATCGCCCGCTTTCGCGGGCGATGACAATGGTGTTTGTCGCTGGCTTACTCCGCCGCCACCATCTGCTGGCTCCGCCACTGTCCCAATAACGCGCGCAAGCTCGCCGGTTTGACCGGCTTGTTCTGCACGGCAATCCTGTCCTGCCGGGCAGCCGAGCGGACATGGGGGCTGCGATCTGCCGTGATTAGGATCGCCGGGATGTCCTTGCCGAACCGGCCGCGGATGGCGCGAATGGCGGCGATGCCGTTGCCGCGGTCGAGGTGATAGTCGACCAGAATGCCGGTGAGGCGGCGGCCCGACGCCTGGATCTCGGCAATCGCTTCCATGCCGGCTTCCGGATCGGGCACCGCGATGACATCCGATCCCCAGGCCTGCAGCAGCGTCTTCATGCCGTCGAGAATCGCGGGGTCGTTCTCGATGCAGACGATCAGCGTGCCGGACATCGGCGCCTTCGCCAGCGGTGTCGAACTCGTCACCACGGCGGTGTGATTGATCGCCTGCGCGACGGGCACCGTGACCGAGAAGAACGAGCCGCCGCCGCGATTGGAATCCAGCGCGATGCCGTGATTGAGCACATGGGCGAGACGCTTGACGATGGAGAGGCCGAGCCCGAGGCCGCGCGCGATGCGGGCGCCCTGTTCGAGCCGGTGGAATTCCTTGAAGATCTCGCCGCGCTTGAGGATGGGGATGCCGACGCCGGTGTCGTAGATGCCGATCCGCAGCGCCGTGCCGCGGCGATGGCAGCCGACCAGCACGCGGCCCTTCGGCGTATATTTGATGGCATTGGAGATCAGGTTCTGCAGCAGGCGGCGCAGCAAGAGGCGGTCCGATTCCACCGGCAGCGAGCACGGCACGAATTTGAGTTCGATGCCCTTGGCCTGCGCGATCGGCGCATATTCGATTTCCAGCGAGCGCATGAGATCGCCGATGCGGAAGGATGAGATCGCCGGCGTCATGGCGCCGGCATCGAGACGCGAGATGTCGAGCAGCGCGCCGAGGATTTCCTCGATCGCTTCCAGTGATTCATCGATGTTCTCGACAAGGCGCGCATCCTCGCCGCCGCCCTTGCGCTCGACGAGGCTGGTGACATAGAGGCGTGCCGCATTCAGCGGCTGCAGGATGTCGTGGCCGGCGGCGGCGAGGAAGCGCGTCTTGGAAATGTTGGCGTCTTCGGCGGTGCTCTTGGCGCGGGCCAGTTCGCTGTTGAGGCGCGTCAGTTCCTCGGTGCGCTCGCGCACGCGCTTCTCGAGCGTGGCATTGGCGCGCTCCAGCGCTTCGGCGGCCTCGAAGCTCGGCGTGACGTCGGTGAAGGTCAGCACCAGCCCGCCATCGGGCATCCTGTTGGCGCGCACCTCGATGACGAGGTGACGGTCCTTCAGCCGTTCGAGATAGGGCGTGCCGATAGTGGTGTAGGCTTTCAGCCGCGTTTTCAGGCGCGCCTCATAGTCGCCGGACGGCGGCACGCTGTGAATGTCGATGAATTCGAGGATTTCCCGCAGCGGAATGCCGATCTGCACGATCTGCGGCGGCAGGCCGAGCAATTCGCCAAAATGCTGGTTGGAAACGATCAACTGCAGGTCGGGATTGAAGACGACGATGCCCTGGCGCACGTGGTTGAGCGCGGTCTGCAGGACTTCGCGGTTGAAATGCAGCGCGGCGTGGGAATCGTCCAGCAGTTTGAGCGCCGCCTTGGCCGACACGGTGCGCTTGCGCAGCAGCAGCGACATCACCACGCGCGAGGATGCGGCACCGATGGAAGATGCGATCAGATATTCGGCGTGCTTGAGCGTCTCGAAATCCGCGGGCGCAGCGGGATCGAGATCGACGCGGCGACGCATGGCGAAGGCATCGAAACTCTCGCGGGCGCGGGCCTCGCCGATATACTGCGTCACCGTGTTGAGGATATCCTGCACGGTGACGGTGGTGCGCCAGCGCCGGAATGACGGTGTGATCGGCGTCAGCGTGTTGGGCACGAATGTATCGGCCTGCAGGCGCTCGATGGACGAGGGCGCGCGCATCAGCGACAGCACGATATAAGTGAGGATGTTGAGCGACAGGCTCCACAAGGTCCCGTGCAGCAGCGGCGGCAGGTCGGAGCCGAACAGGTCCTGCGGGCGCAGCGCGTCGATGCCGAACGGGCCATGCTGCAGGAACAGCACCCCGGCTGTCGTCGTGTCGAGGAAGCTCGGGATGAACAGCGTATAGGCCCAGACGATGAAGCCGACTACCATGCCGCCCATGGCGCCGCGGGCGGTGGCGCGGCGCCAGATCAGGCCGCCGAAGAAGGCCGGTGCAAACTGCGCGATGGCCGCGAAGGACAGCAGGCCGATGGCGGCGAGCTGGGTGTTGCCGAGAGCGCGGAAATAGAAATACGCCATCACCATGATGGCGAAGATCGCGAAACGGCGGGCCCGCAACAGGAAATTGCCGTAGTCGGTCTCGTCATTCGGCGAGGTGATGCGGCTGCGCAGCGCCAGGGGCAGCAGGATGTCGTTGGACACCATGATGGCCAGCGCCACGCATTCGACGATCACCATGGCGGTCGCTGCCGAGAGGCCGCCGATGAAGACCGCAAGGCTGAGCCAGTGCGATCCCGCAGAGATCGGCAGAGCCAGCACGAACATGTCGCTGTCGACTGCGCCGAACGGGAAGGTGACGAGGCCGGCCAGTGCGATCGGGATCACGAACAGGTTGATGGCGATCAGATAGGTCGGAAACATCCAGCGCGCGCGTTTGACCCCGGCGTCGCCGGCATTCTCCACCACGCTCACATGGAACTGGCGCGGCAGCAGCATGATGGCGCAGAAGGACAGCAGCACCATGGTGAGGAAATTGCCGATGGACGGCGAATAGTCGATGGCGCGCAGCGCCTCCGGCGTTTTCATCGCGCGCTCATAGAGCTCTTGCGGCGAGAACATCACGAAGGTGACGAAGGCGCCGGCGGCGATGAACACGACGAGCTTGATGATGGATTCGGTGGCGACCGCCAGCATCAGGCCGTGCTGGTGCTCGGTGGCATTGGCCTGACGGGTGCCGAACAGCACCGCGAACACCGCCATGGCGAGCGTGACCACCAGCGCCATGTCGCCGACGATGGGCACGCCGGCGATGGCCTTGTCATCGCCCAGAATGGTTTCCAGCGAGGAGGCGACGGCTTTCAGCTGCAGGGCGATATAGGGGACCGAGCCGATCAGCGCGATCACGGCCACGGTGGCGGCAACGGCCTGGCTCTTGCCGTAACGCGCGGCGATGAAGTCGGCGATGGAGGTGATGTTCTGCGATTTGGCGAGATGGATCACCCGCCGAAGCAGCGGCGCGCCGAACACGAACAGCAGGATCGGGCCGATGTAGATGGCGAGGAAGTCGATGCTGGTACGGCTGGCGACGCCGACCGAGCCGAAGAACGTCCATGAGGTGCAGTAGATCGCCAGGGACAGCGGATAGATCAGCTTGCCGCCGAGACCGCGCTGGAACAGGCCGAGCCGGTCACCATAGGAGGCGACGCAGAACAGGAACCCGATATAAAGAAGGGCGGCGACGATCACGCCCCAGTCGTGCAGCATGGCTGGCTCCAGACGGCGGGCGAGGGCCCGCGTGAGGGCGCGAAACTAGCGCGTTGCGTGCAGCGGAGCGACAGGGATTTGGCGGAAGGGTTTATGGTGCGCTTGCTTCACCTCCCCTCCGGGGAGAGGTGTCCGTGCGTCATTGCGATTACTGGTCCCATTTCTCGCAGAACGCCTCGATATCGGCGTTCTGGAAGTCGCCCAGCCTTTCGATGATGGTCTCGAACGGCCAGTCCCACCATGCGATGCGGGCGAGGCGGGTGGCGATCTCCGCCGGGAAGCGCGGGCGGATGAGTTTTGCCGGGACACCACCGACGATGTTGTAGGGGGCGACGTCGCGGCTCACCACGGCGCCGGCCGCGAGCACGGCTCCATCACCAACGGTCACGCCCGGAAGCACGATGACGCCATGGCCGATCCAGACATCGTTGCCGATGGTGACGACGTCATCGCGCCGGTTGGCAAAGAAGCCGGCATCGCGCGTGGCGTCGGCGCTGTAATATTCCGGGCAATAGGTGAAGCGGTGCAGGGACGGCCGGTCCATCGGATGATTGGGCGCGCCGATGCGCACCGAGGCGGCGATGGCGCAGAATTTTCCGATCCGTGCGTCCGCCACCGTGCAATTGGGGCCGAGATAGCTGTAGTCGCCGAGCGAGGTATATTCGACATGGGTATTGTCGAGGATCTCGCAGCAGGCGCCGATCGCGACCTCGCGCGTGGTTGCAGTGGGATGAATGAAGGTTTGCGCGAGCTTGGGGGCCTTAGGCGTGTTCTGGGGCATGTCGGTCATAGGTCTCGATCCGAAAGCCATCGCGTAGGGCGGTTGGATGACAGTTCGATGACGGCTGAGACGGCGCACAGTCGTAGGGCGGATGAGCGAAGCGTAATCCGCCGGCCGAGGTGACAGCTGAAACGCCGCGGCGGATTACGCCTTCGGCTTATCCGCCCTACGGCAGCGCATAAAAGCTGATCATGATCACTATCAGCCACGCTGCGATGCCGGCCGCAATCGCGAGACGGTAGTCGATCGATCCGATGGTCAGGTAGCAAACGCCGAGAAAGGCGAGATAGGCCGGAATGGTCTTGGCGCCGGCAAGGCAGGCCTCGCGAAAGCCGGAGGCCTCGCCCTTGGCGCCGACGATGGCCAGCGCGATGATCGCGAAGGTTGGGAACAGCGGCAGGATACCCGGCAGCGTATTGCCGCGCTTGGACAGGAAAGCGATCAGCGCCGTGAGCAGGCCGCCGAGAATGCCTTTCCAGATGATGTCCAAGGGGAGTGCTCCAGTCGGCGAGCGTTGAAACTAAAACTCGTCATGGCCGGGCTTGACCCGGCCATCCAGCTTTGCACGAAGCTCCGAAAGATGGGTGCCCGGGTCAAGCCGGGCATGACGGTGTTTCAACCGATAGTGTGGAGACTTACTCCGCCGCCAGTGCCTTGGCGCGCAGCGGCATGCCGAGCTGGTCCCACACCTGCAGCAGCGCTTCGGCGAGATGATCGATCAGCACGTCGTCATGATAGGGCGACGGCGTGATGCGGAGGCGCTCCTCGCCCTTGGCGACGGTGGGATAGTTGATCGGCTGGATATAGATGCCGTGATCTTCCAGCAGCAGGTCGCTGGCCTTCTTGCACAGTTCGGCATCGCCGACGAAGACCGGCACGATATGGGTGTCGGTGGACATCACCGGGATGCCGGCCGACGTGAGCACCGCCTTCAGGCGCGCGGAGCGGTCCTGATGGCGTTCGCGCTCCCAGGTCGAGGATTTCAGATGCTTGATTGCAGCTGTCGCCGCGGAGCAGATCGCCGGAGGCAGCGCGGTGGTGAAGATGAAGCCCGGCGCATAGGAGCGCACGGCATCGACTATATCCTTGCTGGCGGCTATGTAGCCGCCGAGGCAGCCATAAGCCTTGGCGAGGGTGCCTTCGAGCACGTCGATGCGATGCATGACGCCATCGCGCTCGGCAATGCCGCCGCCGCGCGGGCCATACATGCCGACGGCGTGGACTTCGTCCACATAGGTCATGGCGTCGTATTTCTCGGCGAGATCGCAGATCGCGGACAACGGCGCCACGTCGCCGTCCATCGAATAGAGGCTCTCGCAGGCGATCAGTTTCGGCCGGGCGGGATCTGCTGCCTTCAGCAGTTCTTCGAGATGGGCGAGGTCGTTGTGACGGAACACGACGCGCTCGCAGCCGGACTGGCGGATGCCTTCGATCATCGAATTATGATTGAGGGCGTCCGAAATGATCAGGCAGTTCGGCATCAGCTTGGCGAGCGTCGAGATGCCGGTCTGGTTCGAGACATAGCCCGAGGTGAAGAGCAGCGCGGCTTCCTTGCCGTGGAGATCGGCGAGTTCTTCCTCGAGCTGCACCAGAGGATGATGGGTGCCTGCGATGTTGCGGGTGCCGCCGGCACCGGTGCCGACGCGGGTCGCGGTCTCGACCATGGCGCCGACCACTTTCGGGTGCTGGCCCATGCCGAGATAATCGTTGGAACACCAGATGACGACGTTGCGCGGGCCTTTCGGCGTGTGCCAGACCGCATGCGGGAACCGGCCGGCGATGCGTTCGAGGTCGGCGAAGACACGGTAGCGGCGCTCATCATGAAGGCGGGAGAGCGCGTCGCTGAAGAACTTGCTGTAATCCATCGGAAAGACACCCAAAACGGAACCCGAAACCCAGCTCGGTCTGCGTTTTAGAGCCTTTCCAGTCTGGCTGTCGAGGCGCAATTGGGCAAATTGCCCAACGCGCCGGCAGCCGGATCAGGTGGCCGTGAAACGCAGCTTGCCGTCGCTGCACAGTTCCTGGCTGAGCCGGCCCTCGGCCAGCATGTAGTTGACATGGGCGATCAGTTCGCCGGCGGCGAAGCCGGTCTGGTGAGCGTCCAGCTTGTGCTTGTGAAACACGACCGGCACGAGTTGCGCTGACGTCTTGGCCTCGGTGCGACAGGCATCCGCGATCATGCCGCAGCGTTCCTCGTGATGGTCGGCGAGCTGCCTGATCCGGATCTGGAGGCCGTAGAACGGCACGCCATGTCCGGGCAGCACCAGCGTATCCTCGGGCAATGCGGCCGCGATCGCATTGAGCGATGTCAAATAGGCGCCGAGGGAGTTCTCGTCGGGCTCATGCGCCCAGACGCTGACATTGGGCGAGATCTTGCTCAGCACCTGATCGGCGGAGAGATAGATCTTGTCGGCGGGCGAGTAGAGCGTGACCTGATCGGGCGAATGGCCGGCGCCGGTGATGATCTGGAAATTGCGCACGCCGATGGTGATGGTGTCGCCGTGGCGCAGGCGGCGATAGGCGGCCGGCAGCGGCACCGTGCGCTTCAGATAGTCCTGGCCGCGGCCGAGCAGCTGCTCGGTGATGTCTTCGTCCATGCCGTGGCGCAGGAAGAACTGGCGCATGTTGACCAGGCGCTCTTCGGTGCGGCGGTTCTGGTGATAGACGCCCTGCAGGTATTCGACCTGCGACATGTAGAAGGGGCACCCGAAGCGCTGCACGATCCAGCCGGCCTGGCCGACATGATCGGGATGCGCATGGGTGATGATCACCTTGCTGATGGCGATGCCCTTCAGCGGGCCGTCGAACAGTTTTGTCCAGGCGGCGATGGTGGCGTCATTGCCAAAGCCGGTGTCGACCATGGCCCAGCCGTCGCCATCGGCGAGCAGGTAGATGTTCACATGGTTGAGGCGGAACGGCAGATCGAGCCGCAGCCATTTGATGCCCGGGGCGATATCCACCACCTGATCGGGGCCGGGGTGGCTCTCGATGGGATATTTGAGGGGATCTGCTGGCTTGGCGCTGGCGTCTGTCATCGTCTTTTTTGTCCTTTGCACCCGGCTTAGCGGGCGAAGGACCCCTGCGCCAGCCCAAAAAGGGCCGGCGCAGGGCATGGGTCATGCCGTCGCGCGCATGGCGGGGGCGGCTTCCGAGGCAGGGAGGCCGGAGGTCATACCGAGGCGGCCGAGCAGGTCGCTGTCGCGGTCGGTCTGCGGGTTCTTGGTGGTCAGCAGCACGTCGCCGATGAAGATGGAATTGGCGCCGGCGAGGAAGCACAACGCCTGCAGCTCGTCGGTCATGTATTGCCGGCCGGCGGAAAGTCGCATGACGCTCTTCGGCATCATGATACGCGCGACCGCAATCATGCGGGCCAGCGAAATCGGATCGGGTCGCTCCGCGGTGTCGTTCACCGGCACGCCTTTCACCTCGTTCCACATATTGATCGGCACCGAGTCCGGATGATGCGGCATGTTGGCGAGCAGCAACAGCATGCCGAGGCGATCCTCGACCTGTTCGCCCATGCCGATGATGCCGCCGCAGCAGGTCTTCAGCCCGGCCTCATGGGCGCGCGACAGCGTGTCGATGCGGTCCTGCATGGTGCGCGTGGTGATGATCTTGCCGTAGAATTCCGGCGAGGTGTCGACATTGTGGTTGTAGAAATCCAGGCCGGCGGCGTGCAGGCGCTTCGCCTGGTCGTCGGTGAGCATGCCGAGCGTGGCGCAGGTCTCCATGCCGAGCCCCTTCACCGCGCTCACCATGTCGCAGACGCGATCGAGATCCTTGTCTTTCGGGTTGCGCCATGCAGCCGCCATGCAGAAGCGGCTCGCGCCGGCATCCTTGGCGCGCTGCGCGGTGGCGACGACGGCATCCTGATCCATCAGCTTGGTGGCCTTGAGGCCCGTATCGTAATGCGCGCTTTGCGAACAGTAGCCGCAGTCTTCCGCGCAGCCGCCGGTCTTGATCGAGAGCAGGCTCGCGGTCTCGATGTGGTTGGGATCGAAATTGCTGCGATGGACGCTCTGCGCCTGGAAGATCAGGTCGGAGAACGGCAACGCATAGAGCGCGTCGGCCTCCGCACGCTGCCAGTCGTGACGCGGCTGATGGATCGATGTGACGGATGATGTCGGCATAAAGCAGTCCTCGCAACTTGCGCAGCTCAAATCGCGGGCTGCGTGACGAGCAGTCCACGATTTTGGCGGTGAGTGCAATGACACGCGGTGAGCGCAGCCATGCGCTGCGCATCACACAAATGTTATGCGGCAATCATGCGTCAGGCTGCGCGGATGCTGGTGAGGAATTCGTTGATTTCGCCACGCAGGATATCCGCTTCGCGCCGAAGCTCGCCGGAGGCGCCGAGCACGTCGGTGGCTGCAACGCCGGCCTGCGACGACGCATCGCTGACGCCGACGATGTTGCTCGACACTTCGCTGGTGCCGCCCGCCGCATGCTGGATGTTGCGCGCGATCTCGCGCGTCGCTGCACCCTGCTGTTCGACCGCGGTGGCGATGGCCGTGCTCACTTCGTTGATCTCGGTGATGGTCTGGCCGATATTTCTAATCGCGCCGACCGCAGTGGACGTGACCTGCTGCATGGCGACGATCTGCGCGCGGATTTCATCCGTCGCCTTCGCGGTCTGATCGGCGAGGCTCTTCACTTCGGACGCCACCACCGCAAAGCCGCGACCGGCATCGCCGGCACGTGCCGCTTCGATCGTTGCATTGAGTGCGAGGAGATTGGTCTGCGAGGCGATGGTCTGGATCAGGTCGATGACCACGCTGATGCGGTTGGCGCTTTCGGCAAGGCCCTGCATAGTCGCATCGGTTTCGCCGGCTTCGCTCACCGCCTTGGCGGCGATCTGCGACGACGTCACGACCTGACGGCTGATCTCGGCGATCGACGATGTCAGTTCTTCGGTGCCGGCCGAAACCGTCTGCACATTCACTGATGTCTCTTCCGCCGCAGCCGCGACGGCGCTCACCAGCGCGCTGGAGCGGTCGGCGGTGGACGACATGTCCTGCGCCGTGGTCTGCATGGAATCGGCTGCGGTCTGCAGCTTCTCCAGCGCGCTCCGCACCTTGCCTTCGAAGTCGTGGATGCGGGTTTCGACCCGCGCGGCGCGTTCGTTCTTGGCGATGCGGTCGCGATCCTGTTCGGCTGTCATGTTGCGCGCATTGATCATGTTCTCACGGAACACTTCCAGCGAGTCGGCCATGACGGTGATTTCGTCCTGCTGCTTGCTGCGCGCCATCTGTGTTTCAAGGTCGCCGCTGGACAGCAGCTGCATCGCCTTCTGCAGCTGCGCGATGCGACGCAAGATGCTGCGGCCGACATAGAGCCAGACGAACAGCGCCGAGCCGATCAATGTCAATGCGCCCAAGGCGAGCATGATCTGGGTGGACAAGGTGATAGTGGTCTGCGCGTTCGCCGTTGCCGCGTCGGTTTCAGCACGTACCTTGTCGACGAGTTGCTTCACGCTCATGCCGAGGCCGACATTGAGCTTGCGGGTCTCGTCCAGAATCAACTCGCCATATTCCAGCGTGTCGATTTCCTTCTGGCGCACCTTGAACACGCCATTCTTGCCGTCGCCCAGTGCGAGCAGCTGCTCGGCGGCCTTGCGCAGATCGGGAATGCTGCTGATGGCGCCGTCGAGGGCGGTGAGATTCGTCTTCACGCGGGTCTGCGCGGTCTTGAAACTATGCTCGATGGGCGACAGCGCATCGCCGGTGCCGGCAGACAGCGCGGCCATCAGGTCCGAGGAGATCAGATTGGTGTCGGCGACGACATTGCCAATCTGCACGATGATGCGCGAAGCTTCGCCGGAATCTTCCGCCGAGAACACCACGGCGCGCAGGGTGGCATCCATGCCGGTCTGGGCATCGGCAATCGCCGGGGCCGCCTTCTTCACGAAGTTGTCGGCGGCGGCGCGCACGTCGTTATAGAGCTTCTCGTGCTGGACCGCGGCGTCGATCTTTTCCTGCGTCGCCGCGCCAAGGCTGCGGATCGTGTCCTCGATATTCTTCACGCTGTCGCCGAGCGAGGCCAGGATGGCCTTGTCGGCGCCGAGCTTGGTGATGGTTTCGAGCTTGTCCGTCGCCACCTTGTGCGTGTCGCGCATACGTTGCGAGCGTTCCTTGAGGATGTCGGCGGTGGATGACGCCAGCAGCATCGGGCCCTGGCTGGCAAGGTTTTCGCTGGCAGTGGCCAGTTCGAGGCTGGCGGTCAGTTTCGGAATGTCGCGGCCGTTGAGATCGGTCATCATCTGGCCGAGCTGGCCCAGAATGGCGCCCGCACCCGCGCTGATCAGGATCGCCATGCCGGCAATCACCGCGAAGGCGGCGAACAGGCTGCCACGAATACCGAACCGCGGACGCGCGATGCGGATGCGCCCGAATTTTCCGAATGCCGACTTCACTTTGACCACTCCCCCACGCCCGCGGTGATGCCGAGCGGGTCGCGGCCAGAGTATGTCGGTACCGGGTTAACATTCGGGTAAATGCGCAATCCCAGGCTGTTGCGGGGCTTGCGCAGTTAGCAAAGCGTAAAGGCGGGGGCGTGAACAACGCGCCTCCGGACAAACAAAAAGGCCGGCGTTTCCGCCGGCCTTTCCGCAAGTCAGAGCCTGAAGATCAGGCGCGAAACTTAGTACTTCGCGACAACCGGGCCACCCCAGTTGAAACGGTAGTTCAGGCCAGCCTTGACGACGTGCTGGTCGTTCTTGGCCGACAGACCAACGAGCGTGGGCGGAGCGGTGAAGGTGGTGTTGCCGAAGTCGTAGTACTGGTACTCGATCTTGCCCGACCAGTTCTGGGTGAACAGGTATTCGAGGCCAGCGCCGACGGTGTAGCCGTTCGACTTGGTGGTGGTGCCGAAGCTGGCGTCCACGGCCGGAGCGGAGACGAACAGGGTCTCGGTGGCGTCCTGATAAGCCCAACCGCCCTTCACGTAGAGCAGGGCCGGACCCCAGGTGTAACCGAGACGGCCGGTGACCGAGGCCAGACCCTTCTGGTTCAGGTTGTAGCCGTAGCCGGTGGCAGCGCCGCCAGCGGTGACGAAGTTGATGTTGGTGTTGTTCGAACCAACCCAGCTGTACTGACCTTCAACACCGATCACCCAGTTCGGAGCGAACTGGTAGTCAGCGCCGGCCTGCACGCCGCCCAGGAAACGACCATCGGAGTTGTCCGAGGTGCCGCCGAAGCCGTTGTTGCCGTTGAACGAACCACCGACGTGACCGCCGATGTAGAAGCCGGTCCAGTTGTAGATCGGGGCTGCGACGTAAGCCGGAGCCTTGGTGTAGGGACGAGCGGCGAGGTCAGCGGCCGAAGCCGAGGCGCCCATCGCGAGAAGGGCAGCGGTGCCCAGCAGGAACTTCTTCATTTTTTCTTCTCCAGAAAACCGTTTTAGACCGGGGCACGCTTGGGCTCCGTCCTATGCCGTCGAGATAGACAGGTTTTGCGCAAATTGCTGTCACCCATTCGCCACAGCTGCCTACAACCCGCCCAGATGAGACGGACCGCAAAAACATCCTTAGCGACAAATTAATTAAAACTGAAAGAGGCGTTAATTTTCAGCGGTTTACAGGCCTTCGAGGCGTTCATGCCGCAACCCGCAAGGATTTGGTTTCCCTCTAGATAGATTTCTTGTGATCGACGCAGATCGTACAGGGGCTTGCCAATCTGTGTGGCAGGTTGCGGCTTTGGTTTTCAGGTACCGTCGCGTCGACGCTGAGTCGGTTTTGGCGACGCGAAACAAACCGCGACAGTCTTCATTACCTCCTGCGTGGCGCCATCCGCGCCTCTGCAGATGGAAGCGCATGGAATGCAGGTCGAGCGGATTCTGAGGGAGTACGGTCAGTTTCTCCGGCCGATGAGCGAGGCGCCCCGCGACGGGCAACGAATCCTTGGCCGCGCCGCGCAAGGCGGGCGCCTGGTGTCCTGTTACTGGGAGCTGAAGCCCGTGGGGCTGATCGGCCCCAACTGGGTCGAGGAACGGGACAGTCCGAGCGGCTATGTGGACCGGTTTTTCGCCGGCTGGATCAGTCCGGCGGATTTCCGCCTGCTGGATGCCAATGCGATCAACCGCCTGCTGGTCGCCTATATCGATGATGCCAGGGCAAAAGACGACCGCGACGCCTTGAGCGTGCTGGAGATGACCGGCGATCGCCGCAGACTCGAAGCCGGATAGCCGCTCAGACCGCTGCTGCCGGCTCCAGGGATGGATGGGGCAATCCGCCCGTGCGGGATTTTGCCATTTGCAGGAAGGCGGTCAGCGCGCTGGACACAAAGGCGTCATGGCGGCGTACGAACAGCGTATCGACATGGCCTTCGTCATGCGGAAGTTCGTGGACGGCGATGCGCCCTTCCTGCCAGGCCGGGCCGACGATCCCCTTGGGGAGCAATGTGATGCCGATGCCTGCGGAGACGCAGCTGATGATGGCTTCGAGCGAGCCAAATTCGAGTGGTCTGGCTGTAACCGCCCCCATGTCGGCAAGAAGGCTGTCGAGCCGCTGGCGATAGGAGCAGCCCGCTTGAAAGACGATGGTCTTGAGGTCGGCAATGTCTTTCAGGGCGCCGAGGCCACGGATCTGGCGCGATGTGACGAGCACGAGTTCCTCCGTGAACACCGTCTCCTGATGCAGGTCGGGATGGTTGACCGGCCCGGCGACAAAGGCGCCTTCGACCCGGCAGTTGATCACGTCATCGAGCAATCTGCGGGTAGTGCCGGTGGTGACGGCCAGTCGCACCTCCGGATAGGTCTTGGCGAATTGCGTCAGGAGTGGGGACAGGCGCAGGGCTGTCGTCGTTTCCAGACTGCCGAGATGCAGGCTTCCATGTGGTGCGCCATCGTCCCTGGCTGCCGTCCGCACATCCGCGAGCAGTTTTGTCAGCCGGGCGACGAGGGGCAGGATCCGCTGGCCTGACGGGGTCGTCGAAACGCCTCGCGCATGTCGTTGAAACAGGCTGACACCGAGCTCGCCTTCCAGCGCCCGAATCCGTGCGGTGACATTGGACTGCACGGTGTTCAGCTCGGACGCAGCCCGGTTCATGCTGCCGTGCCGGGACACGGCCTCAAAAATCACGAGATCGGACACGTCCATCGCATCTTCCTTTTCGAGATAGGTTGGAGCCTGGATCAGCTTCAGTAGTGATCGGAGAGATCCTGCCAGAGTGTTGGTCGGCGCGCCCCAATCTAACTGATTATCCCTTATATCGCTGAAATATCGTCGACTTTCAGTATCTCGAAATCAGATACCCTTATCTATTCTAATCGCTTTTTACGATATATATCGAGCCGTATGATCTCCCGAGCTTATAAGGCAGGAGGTCGCATCATGTCCGGTGCTCGAAGCGAGGTGCGCAAGTCATCAGCCCTTGGTCGCCCTGATATGGCTTGGCGCCCGGTGCTGTCGGCGTTCTGCGCCAGCCTGATCGGCATCGGTCTGGCCCGCTTCGCCTATACGCCTCTGCTGCCCGCCATCGTCAGCGCCCATTGGTTCGATGCATCGACGGCTGCCTATCTCGGCGCCGCGAATCTGGCGGGCTATCTGGCCGGCGCCCTGCTGGGACGCGGCCTTGCTGTCCGCTGGTCGGTGGTCACCATCCTGCGCGCGATGATGCTGCTCGCGACAGCGGCCTTCTTCGCCTGTGCCGAGCCGGTATCATTCGCGTGGTATTTCGGCTGGCGGTTTGCCGCCGGGCTGGCCGGTGGGGCGCTGATGGTTCTGGCAGCGCCGAGCGTGCTGGCCCATGTGCCGGTGGCGCGGCGCGGTCTTGCGGGTGGCGTCATTTTCATGGGCGTCGGTGCCGGTGTTGCGGCATCGGGCACGCTCGTCCCCCTGCTGCTGCAGGGCGGCGTCACCCAGACCTGGATCGGCCTCGGCCTGCTGTCTGCATTGCTGACGGCGCTGGCCTGGGCCGGCTGGCCGCATGAGAAGCCCGACTCGCCGGCGCCCACCCATTCCGAGCCGGCGGCGACAAGTCGCTCGCGCGCGATCACGCTGCGCGCGCTCTATGGCGAATATGCGCTGAACGCCGCCGGCTGGGTGCCGCATATGATCTTTCTCGTCGACTACGTCGCGCGCGGCCTGCATCAGGGCGTCGCGGTTGGCGCCGAGTTCTGGGTGCTGTTCGGAATCGGCGCGACGCTGGGGCCGGTGCTGGCGGGCCATCTCGCCGATCGGGCCGGCTTCGGTGCCGCACTGCGCCTGTCCTTCTTCATCGAGGCCGTTGCCGTCGCGCTGCCGGTGTTCGACCTCGGGCGCGCCGGCCTGATCGTCTCGAGTGTCGTCGTTGGTGCATTCGTCACCGGCACCGTGCCGCTGGTGCTTGGCCGGATCGGCGAACTGCTGCCGCATCAGCCCGCACGGCAGAAGGCGGCCTGGAGCACGGCCACCGTGGCCTTCGCGATCTTCCAGGCCGTGGCCGCCTATGGGCTGTCATTCGTGTTCGAACACAGCGGCGGCGACTACCGGATGCTGTTCATCATCGGCGCCTGTTCAATCACGGCGGCGCTGGCCCTCGACCTCGTGACGGCGGTGATCGCATCGCGGTCCGCACGGTGACCTTGACGCATTCAAAAGGAGTTTTCCATGACGGCATCTTCGAGCAGCACGGCCCTGCTGGATCTCCTGAAGATCGATCATCCGGTGATCCAGGCGCCGATGGCCGGCACGTCGAATCCGGTGATGGCTGCCGCCGTCGCCAATGCAGGCGGGTTGGGATCGATCGGTGTCGGCGCCATGACGGCAAGCGCGGTCGATGAGGCGATCCGGGCCTTCAAGGACCGCTCGAACCGCTCGCTCAATGTCAATGTGTTCTGCCATCAGCCGGCAAAGGCGGATGCCGCCGTCGAGCGCGCGTGGCTGTCGTCCCTCGCTGCTGAATTTCGCAAATTCGGGGCGGAGCCGCCGGCGCAGCTGACGGAGATCTACAAGAGCTATCTCGAAGACGACGTCATGCATCGCGTGCTGCTGGCGGCGAAGCCGCGCGTCGTCAGCTTTCATTTCGGTGCGCCGACCGCAGCTCAGGCGCGCGAGCTGCGCGAGGCCGGCATCACGCTGATCGCATCGGCGACCAATCTCGCCGAGGGCCGGGCGCTGGTCGCGAGCGGCATGCATGCTGTCATCGCGCAGGGCTATGAGGCCGGTGGTCACCGCGGCCGGTTCGCGACGGATGGTCATGACGACAGGCTCGGGACCTTCACCCTGACGCGGATGCTGGCGCGCGATCTCTCCGTGCCGGTGATTGCCGCGGGCGGGATCATGGATGTCCATGGCGTGGCTGCCGCTTTGAAGCTCGGCGCCGCCGCGGCACAGCTCGGCACGGCCTTCGTGGCGGCCAGCGAGTCCAGCGCCGACGATGCCTATCGCCAGGCGCTGGCGAGCAGTGCTGCTCATCACACGACAATGACGCGCGCGATTTCCGGCCGCCATGCGCGCTGCCTCGCCAACAGTTTCACCGCGCTGTCGGAGCGCCTCGGCGGCGAGGATGCTGCACCGGCCTATCCGATCGCCTATGACGCCGGCAAGGCGCTGAACGCCGCCGCGCGCCAAGCCGGCGATGGCAGCTATGGCGCACAATGGGCCGGTCAGGGCGCACCACTCGCCCGGCCGATGGCGGCGGGTGATCTGGTGCGTTTGATCGTGGAGGAGGCGCTTCGATAGGCGCAGCGCGATGCAGCTTGCGATCACGTAGGATCAGTGGCGCGCCGGCTGTCACGCGTGTCGAGGAACTTTAGCCGGCCCCTCGGTTTAGCTCACCAGTTCGGTCGATTAACGGGGTGAGCTGTGGAAGACGAAATCGAGGCGAGGAAAACGCAGGCTCTCGTTGTCATGGCTCTGGGCCTTGCAACCTTATGCGCCTGTTTCGGCACGGTCCTGGCCGTGATGATCTAGGTTCGGGTTCCTTGGCGTGACACCGGGGCAACCCGCCTCAGGCCATCCACCCGATGCAAGCCCCTGTCGGTTGCCCGGCAGGGGTTTTGCGTTTGCACAATCCCATATGCGTGATAACGCTGAGCCAGCTTCAAAAGGAAATTTGAAATGGCTATCGGCAAAGTTAAGTGGTTCAACAGCACCAAGGGCTTCGGTTTCATCGAGCCGGAAGGTGGCGGGCCCGATGTTTTCGTGCACATCAGCGCAGTTGAGCGTGCCGGTCTCGGCACTCTGAGCGAAAACCAGAAGATCAGCTACGAAATCGTCGCTGACCGTCGTTCAGGCAAGTCGTCTGCCGACAACCTGCGCGCGGAGTAAGCGGCGAAAGCCACGACGCGTTTCAAACGGCTGCACCGTTACGGAAGCCCGCCCTCACCGGCGGGTTTTCTGTTTCCGGCATGCCGCTGGGCAGCGCAAGGATGCGCCGCCCCCGCTTATCGGGAGTGGTGTGCATCAGTATGATCTTGATTTTTCAATGAAAAATGGTGCTGCCAGACAGGATTGAACTGTGGCGATTGCACCCTTCGGCACTGATTTCCTTGAGCTTTTCGACGCCCAATTCCGGCGTTGTGTATCAGTGCTGTGTGCCGGTGTCAGCCCCATTGACCGTAGTTTGGGTCGGCGGAGTAGTTGCCATCATGTTCGGGGAACATGTCGTGCTGCGCCTTGGCCGGCGGAAGCTCCAACTCGGCTATCCCGACCACCTTAACGCCTGCGGGAGCTGCCTTTGCGATCCCTTTATCGTCTGAGTAGATGATTGACGCATTCTCTACCAGCGCGATGGCCAGTATTTGATCATCGAACTTGGCCTTGGTCCTTTTCTCGATACCCTTGGGCCGATTGATCTGGCGGGCGGCGAACTCAACAGCAGCTCGCACGTCGAAACTCACAATCTTGAAGTGCTTCGAGTTTGAGAACTCTGTGATGATCGCTGGCGCTCCCGACCCAGCTTTTACCAGCACCTCGCCGAGCGCCGGGGTCGGAAGGATGACCTTTGCGTTGTCTTTTTCGAGGGTCGCAAGCAGGTGTTGCACACGCTCTTTGCAGAATGTGACCGGCTGGTTCGTGGTCGGGTCGGGCGGAGCCGCCGCGTTCTCGTCGATGATGAAGGTCAGGATGGAGGCGTCGAAGGCTACGATCACTGGCCATCCTCGCCATCGTTGCGCTGGTCTAAGAGGTAGCCGACCGGGTCAGATACCTTGCTCCATTCACTTCCCCCGGCGGTGCGGATGTTGCTCACAACTCCGGTCAGGGAAGTCTCCCGCAGTGCCTCAAAGCTGGCGATCCTAAACTCTCGCAGCTCCCACACGCCATCGCTTCCACGAAACCACTGGCCACGCCCATGAACTCGGATGCTGCCGTTGCCGTAGAACTTGGCGATCTCCTTAGACAGCTCGTAAGTGGCAACCAGATGCGTGTGAACTACCCCGGCCTCCCGTAGGTGAACGGGGGTTGTGCTCTCGTCCTTGCCGCTACCACCAACCCGGATGACCTCTCCATCGAGGGAGCCATCTTGCCAGTAAGGGCCGAACACGAGCGGCTCTGCACGGTCGATGCCTGGAAAAGGAATGACCACGCCAAGGTCATCGCCGGATAGGCTTCCGGTGGCGTTGTCCTGCCGCAGCAGCGCGTCGAGAGCGCCGTAAGCCTTGAGCGCATCCCTTGGCCCCACGCCCGTGTGGACATGACGGACACGGTCGCTGACGCCTTGGATGGCCTGATCGTCCACCCTCGCGACGACGATGGAGGAGCCTCTCCTGACACCTTCAAAGTGGACGTTCGGCGTCTGACCGAGCAGCTTGGCAAGCGCAGACAGATAGTCGGCGAGGCGCTCCATAGGGAACGTCTCGGGCGTCATGTCGCTCTCAATGCGGAAGCGATACTCGGTGGTCATGCCGTCCTCGTGAACTCAACCCAAATCTACGACGGGACGCTTGCTCAACAGTTACGAGAACAGAGTTAGAACGATCCGGTTGCCTCGGCAAGGTGGGAAAATACACTGATAGTGACACGGATGCCGACATGCGGTCATTGGAGGCAGATCCACTGGGAAGCCTTAGCCGCGCAGACCGCCCGGAAGGCGAAGAAAGCGTCAGTCAGGCTCGTTCCTGACCGAGATCACTTCTGCTCCTCGGCGGCAGCTAACCCAGCTCTCAAAATGGAATGTCGTCCTCGGGTGGGGGAAGCTGCTTCGGCTCGGTAGGCTTATCGAGCTGCTTCGGCTCATTCGCGCTTCGTGAGAAAATCTTTACGACCCGCTCAAGCCGCTCTATCGCGGGATCGAGGTTCTTTGCGCCGTCGCTCATCGCGCCTGTCAGGTCGATCCACAGCGCCATCGCGGCTTCTGTGTTGGTTCGATTGTTGTCCACCTCCTTTTGAAGGCGAGCGATAAGCGCACAGCCACGGCACCCACCGCTTTGCAGCTGTCGTCTTCGGGTTCTCCTTGCGCGACCCGGTGACGGCTGCGGCGTGTAGAAGAATGTCTCGTGCTTCTTCTTCCGTGAAGAAATCTTCGCGTACAACCTTGCGGCCTTTGTTCTTCCTACCCTTCTCGGCGGTGCCGTCCGTGGGGTTCACGGCGATCCGATTAAGGCCAACGGCGTAGTTGAAGACGTTCTTGAATGACGCGATGTCGCTGTCATCAATTGTCTTGCGGGAGAGGCCCAACGCGTAACGGTCTGCTCGCCAGCGAAGGATGTCTTGCTGTGTGACGCGGCGGACATCATCGTGCTTAAGGAACTTGATCAGGCGCTCGAAGCTGCTCTTGATCCTCTTGGCGTCGCGCTTTCTAACACCTCGCGCAAGGGCGTCCGTGTGCCACTCCTCCGCCAACGCAGTGAGCGACGTGTTCTCGGCATCCGAAGCTGACGCCTCGAACGGTGTGAACCGCTCCGCCCAAGGGTCAGGCCTGTAGTCGAAATCAGCATTCCGGGCCAGTTTCTCTGCGGCCTTGGATAGGTCAATCGAGGCTCGCTCAATCAAGCTCCATCGGCTTTCCAGATCGGTGACGATGCCGCGCTCTACAAGGAAGGCGTCCGTCATCTTGCCGAAACGGGCCTCCATCGACGCTCTGCGGCGGGCCTCTGGCGTCTTGTGGATACCCAGCCGGGCACCGGTCCCATAACGTCCCTGACGAGCCTCCTCGTTCATCTCTGCGACCCGGAGCCACTGCTCAGGCGTGAGGATTGGGTTTCGCTCAAGGCCCTGTGCGAATGCCTTGTAAAGCTCCCCCGACAACGAGTTGATTTGGATGTGGTCCAGCGGCGCAGGGCCTGAAAGCAGCGCGGCAATCGTCTTTTCGACCTCGGCGGCAACATCCGACCACTTGACTTTGGCCGTAGCTCGATCTGCCGTCCTTAGCGAGATCCAAATGTCGTCCTTGAACCAACCGTTAGGGCGCTGTGACTTCGGAAGCTTGGCCAGTGCAGTTCGGACCTTGGCGGGGATACGGCGTCGATAGTACCAGTTGTCGGAGCCGGGACGCTTTTGGGGGGAGGACATTCTCAAAACCATTGTGCAGCACCTGTGTGTATCAGGAGCGGCGCGAAAGTCTCAAGGATTTCAGTAAGCTGTTGATCCTACGATCAAACAAATGGTGCTGCCAGACAGGATTGAACTGTCGACCTCTCCATTACCAATGGAGTGCTCTACCACTGAGCTACGGCAGCATGCTGGTTGCGGGAATCGGCTCCGGGAGCGGCCCACCAAGCGAGGCGTTCTCTGCCACACCCGAACCGAGGGTGCAAGCGCGGTGGACGCTTCTGCAGCATCATTGTGAAGGATTTATACGAAGGCGGCGAGGTTCACGCCAGTTCCGGTGCCGGTTTCTGCTGCAGGGTGCCTGCGAAGGTCTCTCGTTTGCCCGCGGCGCCGGTGCTAGAACGACACCGAACACCTCAACGCCTCCCAGCGGTTCCCATGGCCGATCGTCCCCCGACCCTCAATGAACGCGACCAGGCCCGCCAGGCACGCCTCCGGCAGGCGCTGCGCGACAATCTGAAGAAGCGCAAATCCCAGTTGCGGGGCCGCGCCGATCTGGCCGCCGCCGAGGCCGGGGTGTCATCGGAACCTGATAGCGGAGCGGACAGCCGTTCAGGACAGAACGAACCCGACCGGGAATAGTCGGCTCATCCAGCGCGCAGGCGAGACATCCATGGATCCGAACAACATCCCCGAACACAAGAAGGCGGCGATGCTGACGCCGCGCTATGACCAGACCTTTCCGTCGCTCACCGCGGCCGAGATCGAGCGAATGCGCCGGTTCGGCGAGATCGCCCGCTACAAGGACGGCGACATGCTGTTCGAGACCGGCAAGCCCGGTCCCGGCATGTTCGTGGTGCTGTCCGGCCATGTCTGCGTCACCCAGCGCGACGGCTTTGGCCATGTGTCGCCGGTGGCGGATCAATGCGCCGGGCAGTTTCTGGCCGAGATCGGCCAGCTGTCCGGGCGCATGGCGCTGGTGGATGGCCGCGCCGAGGGCGATGTGGAGACGCTGCTGATCCCGCCGGAGCGGCTGCGCGCGCTGCTGGTGGCCGAGGCTGATCTCGGCGAGCGCATCATGCGCGCGCTGATCCTGCGGCGCGTGAACCTGTTGCAGGGTGGCGTCGGCGGCCCCGCACTGATCGGCTCATCCGTGGCCAGCGACATGGTGCGGCTGCAGGGTTTCCTGACCCGCAATGGCTATCCCTATCATCTGCTCGATCCCGCCGTGGACAAGGACGCCGGCGACGTGGTGGCGCGCTATGCGCCGTCGCCGCAGGAATTGCCGCTGGTGGTGGTGCCCGATGGCTCGGTGCTGAAGAACCCGACCTTGTCGGAGCTCGCCCATGCCATGGGCATGATCGGCCATATCGAGAAGGGCAAGGTCTATGACGTCGCCATTGTCGGCAGCGGGCCGGCGGGGCTTTCGACGGCGGTGTATGGCGCGTCCGAAGGGCTGTCCATTGCGGTCTGCGACTCCCGTGCCTTTGGCGGACAGGCGGGCGCCAGTGCCCGGATCGAAAACTATCTCGGCTTCCCGACCGGCATTTCCGGCCATGCGCTGACGGCGCGGGCGTTCAATCAGGCGCAGAAATTCGGCGCCGATGTCATGATCCCCGTGACGGTGGATCAGCTCGACTGTTCACGACAGGACGGCTTGTTCGGCCTCGCGCTGGATGACGGCCAGATGCTGAAGGCGCGGTCCATCGTGATCGCATCGGGCGCGCGCTATCGGCGGCCGGAAATCGCGCGCCTGGCTGATTTCGAGGGCCGCGGTGTCTGGTACTGGGCCTCGCCGATCGAAGGCCGGCTGTGCAAGGAGCAGGAGGTCATCCTGGTCGGCGGCGGCAATTCGGCCGGGCAGGCGGCGGTGTTTCTGGCGTCGCAGGCGGTCAAGGTGCGGATGGTCATCCGCGGCGGCGGGCTGGCAGCGTCGATGTCGCGCTATCTGATCGACCGGATCGAATCGACGGCGAATATCGAACTCGTCTTCAATACGGAGGTCGTCGCCCTGGACGGCGATGCGGAAGCGGGCCTGTCTCGCGTGACGATCCGCAGCCGCCTGTCCGGCGAGGACGACACCTTGGACATCCGCAATCTCTTCCTGTTCGTCGGCGCCGATCCCGCCACCGACTGGCTGGCCGATTGCGGCGTGACGCTGGATCGCGGTGGCTTCGTGGTCACCGGCGTGCCGGCCAATGGCCAGGCAGTGCAGGCGCTGGAGACCTCGGTGCCCGGCGTCTATGCAGTGGGCGATGTGCGCTCCGGCTCGGTCAAGCGCGTTGGCGGCGCCATCGGTGAAGGCGCGCAGGTGGTGGCGGCATTGCACGGCTTTCTCGGCGATGCGTCGCGGCCGGCCTTGTAGGAGAAGCGAACGATGACGGTGCGTTGCACCCATGTCCCAGATATTCGCGATGTGACGCCGAGTGCGCGCGGCTGCGAGGAATGCCTCAAGATCGGCAGCCCGTGGCTGCATTTGCGCATCTGCCGGACCTGCGGCCATGTCGGCTGCTGCGACCAGTCGCCGAACCAGCACGCCACGAAGCATTCTCATGCGACAAGGCATCCGATCATCGAAGGCTATGATCCGCCGGAGGGCTGGGGCTGGTGTTATGTCGATGAGGTGATGTTCGACCTGTCGGATCGCATGACGCCACATGACGGGCCGATCCCGCGCTACGACTGAGGGCGATGGCACGAATGGCCGCAAATTCGTGCAATCGCCATTCGCTTCACCGTTGCCAAATGTCAATTCTGCATCCTAGATTTGAGGCATTCTAAAGCAGGGGTGCATCATGACTTTGGGATTGAGCGTCGCCGCGATCACACTGATCCACGTCATCATCAGTCTGGTTGGAATCGTCACCGGCCTCGTTGCGATGGTCGGTTTGCTGAAGTCACGGCCGATGCCGGGCTGGACCGGCGCGTTTCTGCTGACCACCATTCTCACCAGCGCCACCGGCTTCATGTTTCCGGTCGACAAGCTGCTGCCGTCCCATGTCATCGGCATCATTTCGCTGGTGCTGCTGGCGATCGCCTGCCTGGCGCTGTACGGCCGCGAGCTAGCAGGGCGCTGGCGATGGATCTATGTGATCACGGCCATGACCTCGCTCTATCTCAACATCTTCGTGCTGGTGATCCAGAGCTTCCTGAAAGTGCCGGTGCTGCACGCGCTGGCGCCGAGTGTCCCGCCGTCGGAGCCGCCGTTCGCCATCGTGCAGGGCATCGTGCTGGTGCTGTTCGTGGTGCTGACCTTGCTGGCGGTGCGGAGATTCCGGCCGCTGGGTGGTGGGCTGGCCTGACGTCGCTTCGCGGTCTCGGGATGAAAACGGAGGGACGATGGGACCGATCCGGCCCTTTCTCTTCGCTTGGTTCCCATCGAAAAGCCGCAAATGCGAAGCTTTTGCGCAATGGCTCTGTCAGATACAGGACCATTGGCTCTATAAGGGGCGCTCAGCATTCAGCGGGAATCAGTATGGATCGCATTCGCATCGTCGGCGGCAATAAACTCAATGGCACGATCCCGATCTCGGGGGCGAAGAACGCCGCGCTGCCACTGATGATTGCAGCCCTGCTGACCGACGAGACCCTGATCCTCGACAATGTGCCTCGCCTGGCCGACGTCGCGCAGCTGCAGCGCATCCTCGGCAATCACGGCGTGGACATCATGGCCGCCGGCAAGCGCCCGGGCGACCACGAATATCAGGGCCAGACCCTGCATATCTCGGCCAAGAACATCATCGATACGACCGCGCCCTATGAGCTGGTGTCGAAGATGCGCGCCTCGTTCTGGGTGATCGCTCCGCTGGTGGCGCGCATGCGCGAAGCCCGGGTGTCGATGCCGGGCGGCTGCGCCATCGGCACGCGCCCGGTGGACCTGCTCAACATGGCGCTGGAAAAGCTCGGCGCCGAACTCACCATCGACGGCGGCTATGTGGTCGTGCGGGCCCCCGACGGGCTCAAGGGTGGTGAGATCGATTTTCCCAAGGTCACCGTGTCCGGCACCCATGTGGCGCTGATGGCCGCGACCTTGGCCAAAGGCACGACGGTGATCACCAATGCGGCCTGCGAGCCGGAGATCGTCGACGTCGCCGACTGCCTGAACAAGATGGGCGCGAAGATCACCGGTGCCGGCACCACGCGCATCGTGATCGAGGGCGTCGCCAAGCTGCACGGCGCCCGCCATACCGTGCTGCCGGATCGCATCGAGACCGGCACCTATGCCATGGCGGTGGCGATGACCGGTGGTGATGTGCAGCTCTCGGGCGCGCGGCCGGAACTGCTGCAGTCGGCGCTCGACGTGCTGGTGGAGGCCGGTGCGACCGTGACGCCGAACAATGACGGCATCCGCATTGCCCGCAACGGTGCCGGCATCAAGTCGGTGAATGTCGAGACCGCGCCGTTCCCCGGTTTCCCGACCGACCTGCAGGCGCAGCTGATGGCTTTGATGACCATGGCCAAGGGCTCCTCGCACATCACCGAGACCATCTTCGAAAACCGCTTCATGCATGTGCAGGAGCTGGCCCGTTTTGGCGCGCGCATCCACTTGGATGGCGAAACCGCGACGATCGATGGCATCAGCAAGCTGCGTGGTGCGCCTGTGATGGCGACTGACCTGCGCGCCTCGGTGTCGCTGGTGATCGCCGCGCTCGCCGCCGAAGGCGAGACCATGGTCAACCGCATCTATCATCTCGATCGCGGCTTTGAGCGGCTCGAGGAAAAGCTGTCGGCCTGTGGCGCGCAGATCGAGCGCATCAGCGGATAATCTTTAGAAGGGAACATCGTGACGGGGCGACGCAAACTCATAGCCATGGATGCGGACGACCTCGCGGTGATCTCTGCGCATGTGCAGGATGCCGAGGTCCGCGTCGTCGACATCGTCTGGCGGCCTGGCGAGAAGCGCCTGGTGATCGGCATGAACCGGGTCGACTGCGAACAGACGCTTGCCGGCGAGGTCGCGCCGCGCCGGCTCGTCTCGGCGCTGCGTTTCGACCGCGTGCTGGCCTGCAAATCCCGCGACATCGATCTCGAACAGGGCGATGTGGCGTTGAAGCTGCTGGGCATCGAATTCAACGAACGCGAAGCGCCGGGCGGCAATGCCCTGCTGCTGTTCGACGGCCGTGGTGCGTTGCGGCTCGATGTCGAGTGTCTCGAATGCGAGTTGGCGGATCTGGGGCCGGATGAGCTGGGCGGGGAAGAGGATGTGGCGTCGGATTTGAGCGCGTAGCGCTTCTTTTCGCTCCCCCAAGCGGCGAAGCCGCGCAGCGGGGAGGGTGGCGCGAGCCTAACGAAGCGAAGCTTCGTTATGGCGAGTGACGGGTGGGGTGCCTCCACAAACTCTACGTCACGTGGGGTACCCCCACCCCGGCCTGCGGCCGACCCTCCCCGCAAGGGGGAGGGTAAGAAACCCCAGCCTTGACGCCATCCACCACCCGCGCCATTGAGCAGGGGAGCCCGCTGTCGGGCTCCGCCGGGATATCAAAATGCCACTTCGCCTTGATGCCGCCAGCGCTGATTTCCCTCAGCGTTTCAAAGCCTTCCTCGCCATGAAGCGCGAGGTCGCTGCCGATATCGAGACCGCGACCCGGGCCATCGTGGACGACGTGGCCGCGCGCGGCGACGAGGCGCTGCTGGATGCCACCCACAAGTTCGACAAGCTCGATCTGCAGGCGTCCGGCCTGCGCGTCACCCCCGCCGAGATCGAGTCAGCCGTTGCCGCGTGCGACAGCGAGACCGTGGATGCGCTGCGTTTCGCGCGCGACCGGATCGAGCTGTTCCACAAGCGCCAGATGCCGAAGGACGAGCGTTTCACCGATGCCGCCGGCGTCGAACTCGGCTGGCGCTGGAGTGCCATCGAGGCCGTCGGCCTCTATGTGCCCGGTGGCACGGCCGCCTATCCGTCCTCGGTGCTGATGAATGCCGTGCCGGCCAAGGTCGCCGGCGTCGATCGCGTGGTCATGGTGGTGCCGTCGCCGGGCGGCAAGCTGAATCCGCTGGTGCTGGCGGCCGCACAGCTTGGCGGCGTATCCGAAATCTATCGCGTCGGCGGCGCGCAGGCCGTGGCGGCGCTTGCCTATGGCACCGACACCATCGCCCCGGTGGCGAAGATCGTCGGCCCCGGCAACGCCTATGTGGCCGCTGCCAAGCGGCAGGTGTTCGGCCGCGTCGGCATCGACATGATCGCCGGTCCCTCGGAAGTGCTGGTCGTCGCCGATGATACCGCCAATGCCGACTGGATCGCCGCCGATCTGCTGGCGCAGGCGGAACACGACACCAATGCGCAGTCGATCCTGATCACCGACAGCAGGCGCCTGGCCGACGATGTCACGCTCGCCGTCGAGGCCCAGCTTACCACGCTGCCGCGCGCGGACATCGCTCGCGCCTCGTGGGAGGAGTTTGGGGCCATCATTCTGGTCGACCAGCTTGACGCGGCCGTGCCGCTGGCCAATGCCATCGCCGCGGAACATCTCGAAGTGATGACCACCGATCCGGATGCGTTCGCGGCCAAAATCCGCAATGCCGGCGCCATCTTCCTCGGCGGCCATACGCCGGAGGCGATCGGCGATTATGTCGGCGGCTCCAACCATGTGTTGCCCACAGCACGTTCCGCCCGGTTCTCCTCCGGCCTCGGCGTGCTTGACTTCATGAAGCGAACGTCGATCCTGAAGTGCGGGCCGGATCAGCTGCGAGCGCTGGGACCGGCTGCGATGACGCTGGGCAAGGCCGAAGGTCTGGATGCCCACGCACGGTCCGTCGGGTTACGTCTCAATTTGCAATGACTGATTCCCCCTCAGCCGAGAACGACACCAACAATCGCATCGTGGCGGTGACGCTCGATGAGGAGTCGATCGGCCGTTCCGGGCCGGATATCGAGCATGAGCGGGCCATCGCGATCTACGACCTGATCGAGGAAAACCTGTTCGCGCCGGAAGGCGCGGTGGCGGGGCCGTACACCCTGCATCTCGGCATCACCGGCAGCCGCCTGATGTTCGATATCCGCAAGGAAGACGGCACGCCCGTGGTGGCGCATCTCTTGTCGCTGACGCCGTTCCGCCGGATCGTGAAGGACTATTTCATGATCTGCGACAGCTATTATCAGGCCATCCGCACCGCCACGCCGGACAAGATCGAAGCCATCGATATGGGCCGCCGCGGCATCCATGACGAAGGCTCGCGCACGCTGCAGGAGCGGCTTGCGGGCAAGGTCCGGGTCGATTTCGAGACCTCGCGACGGCTGTTTACGCTGATCTCCGTCCTGCACTGGAAGGGTTAAGGCTTGTCGGCGCCGCCTGTCGTGCGAACGCCACAATCCGTGCTGTTCGCCTGCGGGCAGAACAGCGTCCGCTCGCCAATGGCCGCGAGCCTGTTGCAGCAGATGTTTCCGCAGAAACTTTATGTCCGCTCGGCCGGCGTGAAGAAGGGTGAACTCGATCCCTTCGTCGTCGCTGTCATGGCCGAGATGGGGCAGGACCTGTCGAAGCACCGACCCATGACCTTCGAGGAACTCGAAGACTGGGAGGGGATGAATTTCGACCTCATCATCACCTTGTCGCCAGAGGCGCATCACAAGGCGCTGGACCTGACGCGGACCATGGCGGCGGACGTGGAATACTGGCCGACGGTGGATCCCACCGACGCCCAGGGCAATCGCGAGCAGAAGCTCGCCGCCTATCGCGAGGTCATGGACGGGCTGATGATGCGGATACGGAAGCGGTTTTCGAAGCCGAAGCCGTAAAGGGCAATTGCGACGTCCGCCGGTTGCCGCCGCGCACCCCATCCGATAGTTTCCGGCCGCAATTTCAGGATCATAGACCCCCGCATGCTCGGCCGTCCCAAATTCGTTCTCGCCTCCGGTTCGCCCCGCCGTGTCAGCCTTCTCAACCAGGCCGGCATCGAGCCCGATGCGCTGCGTCCGGCCGATGTGGACGAGACCCCGAAGCGCGGTGAGCTGCCGCGCGCCTGCGCAAACCGGCTGGCCCGCGCCAAGGCCGAGGCGGCGCTGAAATCGGTTCAGCTCGACGACGAACTCCGCGGCGCCTTCATCCTGGCCGCCGATACGGTGGTCGCCGTCGGCCGCCGCATCATGCCCAAGGCGGAACTGGTGGACGAGGCCTCGCAATGCCTGCGGCTGCTGTCGGGCCGCAACCATCGCGTCTACACCTCGATCTGCCTGGTGACGCCCAAGGAAGGCTTCCGCCAGCGCCTGGTCGAGACCCGCGTCCGCTTCAAGCGGCTCAGCGAGGACGATATCTCCACCTATATCGGCTCCGGCGAATGGCGCGGCAAAGCCGGTGGTTATGCGATCCAGGGCATTGCCGGGTCTTTTGTGGTCAAGCTGGTGGGCTCCTATACCAGCGTGGTCGGCCTGCCGCTCTATGAGACCACCGCGCTTCTGGGCGGTGAGGGTTTCCCGATCCGTTTCGGCTGGTTGAATGCAAGCTAAGCCCGAAAATACGACGCGGCCGGCCAGGCCGTGCCCGATCTGCGGCGAGCCGTCGGTCGAGGCCTCGAAGCCGTTCTGCTCGGAGCGCTGCCGCGACGTCGATCTCAATCGCTGGCTGTCCGGCAATTACGCGATTCCCGGCCGGCCGAGCGATGACGAGGACGGCGAATAGGCCTGTCGTTCCAGGCGCGGTCTTTCGCATTGTTTTGACGGCAAAACTCTCCTCGTAAAATAGCTGTCATGCGGGTGGACAGCGCCGATTTGCCTGACTATAAACCGGCCGCTCACCCGGCCTTGCCGGGTCGGCGCCCAGGTAGCTCAGTTGGTAGAGCATGCGACTGAAAATCGCAGTGTCGGTGGTTCGATCCCGCCCCTGGGCACCATCGGCTTCCTAAGCCTTTGTCGTCTCTGACAAATCAGCAAATTCAATGGCTTATCGCTACCGCCTTGGTACAAAAGGCTGGTACAAATGCCGTTACCCATGAGTCGACCCTGGAAGCATCCAAGCAGTGGTGTCTACTGGCTCCGAAAAGGAGTGCCGGAAGACATTCGCGCGCTCGTGGGCAAACGAGAAGAGAAGCGAAGCCTCCATACCCGCGACCCAATTGAGGCGAAGCGACTACATGCTCAAGCGCTCGCCGAGATCGAGGCGAAATGGGCAAATCTCCGGTCCGGGCAAAGGAGCTTGACCGAGCGAGAAGCGCATCATCTGGCTGCACCGTTTTACGACCGATGGTTGCAGCGATATCTGGAAAATCCGAGCCAGCAAACTGATTGGCGCGTGGATCTAGGTCTCAGGCTTTTTCAGCCCAGTCCAGCCTCGCTGGACGTGCGCTACCGGTTGTTCTGCCATTTCCCCGGTTCGACCGGGATGCAAAAGCTGGCTCGCGCTGATCTTGATACAATCGTTGCCACTAAGGCGGCTGGTCTGCTCCCCATCGTCAACCGGATAAAGCCCGGCGTCGATCTTGATGGCTTCCTTGCCAGGTTTGAGATCGAATTTGGGCCGAGCGTCGAAGAATATCAGATCGAGGTCCTCGCAAAGTTGGCGACGAAGGGATTTTCAGCCGCGGATATAGATGCAATCATCTACCCTGCGGCCTTCCAACGCATTGTCGATGCCGCCACCCAGAAAAGCGTTGTGACGCGCACGATCGACCCAGTGCCGTTTCTCGCTTCATTGAAGGACGTCCGGCGGGTCACTTTCACGCGTTGGGCGCGGGAACTCTCGACGCGCGCACAGATCTTCAAACGCCTTCGCAGCGAGCTCAAGGATGCGCTGGACCAGAATTCGAGGGCACGCCATTTTGTCGTCGCCCCCCACACGATCGAAGATTTTGACAAGGACGTCGTTCGCTTCATCAAAGCCTTCGTAGAAAAATACAGTTTCAAGTATCTGCACGACAATCCGCCGCTCTTCGCACTGACTGGCTGCTACGATGTTGGCGGGCTGCAGGTTCGCTTGCATGATGCTGGCCTGAAATGTGCGACCGGACTAGTGGGCAACGCCGAGGTGCGGCTTGCGGAACTGCTTCGCACACCCATGATCCAGCGGAAGCCAAAGGTAATGCTTGAGTTCCGGCTGCGCTTGGCCGCGCGCAGTGGCTTAGGCAGCATCGGTGCCAATCGTCCCGACGAGCTTTTCCTGGTCAACGTGACGCAGGACGACTGGGAGAGCCCGGATATCAACGTCCATAAATTCGAAATCGATCGCCTGTCCGATCTCGAATATGCACTTCAGCTTAGGAGAGAATATGACTGACCTCGACGAGACTCTCGGCTGTGTGACCGAAAGCACGCCATCGCTCATCCGCATAGAAGTCGACAATCCCCTGAAGTTCGAAAAGCACAAGGCCAAGCTTAGTGTCGGACAGTATTTGCTGATTGCCTCCGGCAACAACCTCTACCTCCTTAGCACCATCATGGCCATTCGCGCGTCGCATATAGAAAAGCCCGCCGAAGAGTCGGTGTTCCGGTTCCAGATCGATACCCAACCTATCGGCACATGGTCGCAGGACGGGGAGTTCACCCGCGGGTCGCACACGCTGCCGGTCCCGACCGAATTCGCCTACGTGGCTCCGCCCGCTGTTCTCGCGAAGATCTTTTCCGCTCAGCTCAACTCGGCCTTCTCCTTCGGCACGCTCAGTATCGCGCCCGACGTCAAGCTCGAAATCGACGGCGACAAGTTCTTCAGCAAGCACGTGGCGATCGTCGGATCGACGGGGTCGGGCAAGTCCTGCGCGGTTGCCAAGATCCTCCAGACCGTCGTAGGCATCGAGGGCAAGGCCAATCTCCACAAGGAGGCGCAGAAAAACTCCCACATCGTCATATTCGACATCCACGCCGAATATGCCGCGGCTTTTAAATTAGAGAACTCCGAGAGCTTCACCCTCAATCTGCTCGACGTAGACACTCTCAAGCTGCCTTATTGGCTGATGAACGCACAAGAGCTCGAGGAGATGTTCATCGAGAGCAATGAGTTCAATTCTCACAACCAGATTTCGCAATTTCGACATGCAGTTGTGCGCAATAAGTGCAGATACAACCCCACGCTGACGAGCATCTCCTTCGACACGCCAGTCTATTTCTCGATCGACGAAGTCGTCACCTATCTCGAGAACATGAATGCCGAGGTGATCGGCAAACTGGCGGATGAGGGGAAGCCGAAACTCGCCGATGGAACGCTCGTTGCCGACCGCGACGATTGCTACTTCGATCAGGTTCAGAGCTTCGTGGTTAGTTCGACAGCCGCCGCGACGAAGGCGTCCAATGGTCCGTTCCATGGTGAATTCGACCGGCTCATTCTGCGGCTCAAGACCCGTCTCGCCGACCCGCGTCTTAAATTTCTCTTCTATCCTCAGAAGAGCGATGGCTTGCCGTTGGTGACCAGCGATTTTGCGGATGCCGTTCGACAATTCGTCGGTTATCTGACGAAGGCAAACGTTTCGATCGTCGACCTGAGCGGTATCCCCTTCGAAGTGCTCAGCATCGTCGTTAGCCTCATCTCTCGGATGATCTTTGACTTTGGTTTTCATTATTCGAAGCGCCGGCACGTCGGCGGCAATGTCAGCGACGTGCCGATCATGATCGTCTGTGAGGAGGCTCACAATTACGTTCCAAAGTCCGGCGGCGCGCAGTATGACTCGTCCCGTAAATCGATCGAGCGCATCGCAAAGGAAGGCCGGAAGTACGGCGTTACGCTGATGGTGGTCAGCCAGCGGCCCTCCGAGGTTTCAGAGACGATCTTCTCCCAATGCAGCAACTTCATCGCGTTGCGCCTCACCAACGCTGTCGACCAGAACTATATTAAATCCTTGCTACCTGACCTCTCAGCCGGGGTCGGTGACCTCTTGCCTAACCTCGCCCAGGGCGAGTTTCTGACGGTGGGCGACGCACCGCTGATGCCCACGGTTGGACGTTTCGCATTGCCGGTGCCCGAGCCGCATTCGCGGAGTGTGAATTACCTACAAGAATGGAACTCTGGCTGGCGCGATGTAAACTTCGACGACGTAATCGAACGTTGGCGCGGAAAATCTCATACCGCGGCTGACTCACCTCTCTAGCAATGAGAAATGACTTAAATGGAATGCTTCGTGGGCGACGAGAGCCAGCTATGTTGGCTTCAGTTGACCTCAACTCTCCGCATAACGTTTGCGCCCAACTGGCTCGTTGGCGCGCAGCCATGCGCTGATGCCAGACGAGAGGATGGCCATTCCAGAAAGGGGACGACTGACGAGCCGCTCCTTCGCGAGACGTTATACGGCAATCGCCTCTTCATAGCGCTGACGGGCGACCGATGCGCTGATAGACCGCGAATTTCCGGCCGACGCAATCATGGTCGGAAGGAGCTCGACCGAGCGAGGGAGGCCCGCGCACGCCATAGGAAACCAGCCGCCTTTCTTCCTCTTCGAGACGATACCGGTTAGCCGAGTGAACTTTGATTCGGAATGGGTGAAGGTCAATCTTCTGCCCCGAAAGCCGAGGCGCGGATTGTTTCTGAACGAGTCGGGCAGCGTCAAACACGCAGCCTGCGGCGATGAAGCTAGATCAGCGTCCCCAGTCGACCCTACGAGGCATACTTGTCCGGTCGCATGCGGATGAAGGTTGGGTGGCGAAATTTGCCAGTGGATGTGAATTCCATGCAGCTGACCTCGATGATTTGGCCGATGAGCGTGGTGACCCGGGCTTCAGCCCATAGCTGGGCGCGTTCTTCATCTGAGAAACCAGCACCGACATTGCCGAGTGGGGTGGTGACGATGCCGAGGCGACCGGCATGCTTGCCGCGGCCTTCGATGAAGCCGGTAATGGGCACGTCTATGGTCTCGTGTGGCTTGACCTTGATCCAGCGGTCGCTCTGGCGGAGGACCAATCCTTCGAAGCCTCGTGTCCGGGCGCGGTGGAGTCGGAGGCGGATGTCGTCGTCAGTGGGATCGGTGAGGGTGCCGAACTGGAGCCGCGGGTCGAGTTGATCAAGACCGTAGAGGTGGTCTGGATGAATGGATGGCGTGTTGCCCTTCGGAAGTCGCGTGCGCGCGGCGATGATTGTGTCGCGGAAAGAGTGGACATAGAGCTCGCAGTCGCGCGGGCCACCATTCCAGCGTGGGATATTGTAAAGTGGCTTGCCCGCTCGGCTCTGCCAGCCGAGCTCATCATGCCAGATGGCGCGGACGCCATCGACCTTGAGTGATACGAGCCATTCGCCGGAGAGCGCTCTGCCATCCCAAGTGGAAGGCTTGTTGATGCTCTGTTCCATGAATGTCTCCCGTGACGGCGTCTTGTCGGGGATTCATTCGGAATTATGCGAAGTTGCGTAGAACGTGCGAATATATCTCTTCAGTCGGCTGTTGTTTCCATATCACTTGTTCAAATTGCACTGGACCATTCTGCCGTTTTTACGGAAGTCCGCATAGCCTTGGGTCGCCGTGCAGAAGTCGAACGCGATGCCATCCTTTTCAGCGCGCCATCCGTATTTAGCGCAATCCGCCGTTTCTCGAAGGCGATAGGACGTGCCTTTCCAGCGGAGAATGTTCTTCGCGTCATCGACCTTCAGCTGAGACGGTTGGCCGTTCTCCTTGCAGACGTAGTTATAGGTCTCTGCGCAGGCCGACGATGAGACGAGTGCGGCGAATGTACCGATGAGAATGTGCTTCATTTCCCAGTTCCTCTACGGCTTGGAGGCCACATCTGCGCACACATAGGTTTGCTTCTGGAGTGTGAGCGTGAACGCATTGAGGCGCTTTGCGTAGCCCCAGTTCACGCTACCCCGCCCGGTCGGTCCGAAAGAACCATCGTATGACGTTGATGATCCGAAAGTGGATCCCTTGACCTGACCACCTGTGATGGTCTGATTGTTTGTGGAAAGGACTAGGTTCTCAAAAACCGTCTCGGCCTTATCGCGCGGGTCGATCCAAGTTGTCTCGCCGCCCGTAAATCGCACTTTGACCGTGATGGGGGGGCTAGTTTGGTTGTGGTTTCGGCTTTGGTTGAGCTTTGCTGGAGTTGGCTTCGACAAACGAGAGTATAGTGGTCTGATCTATTGAAGGTGGTTTCTGGCGTATCAAGTTGGAAGCCGTCAATGCGTGCGCAGGGCGGGATGTGGGTCGGCCGCTTATCTTGAACCGAGATTGGACAGCGCTCGTCCTCCGCGACGATGTAGTGGAGGCTGGGGGAAGCAGTAGAGACGCAGGTCGTAGTCTCCCCGGCGTCGCAGACGGCGGTGTCTGTACCGAGAGCATCTTTGAGCGGGGATCCGCGACGATTGCCTTGCGCATCACGTAATCGGTCGTCGAAGGTTCTAAGTCGGATGACCGTGCGGCCATCTTTGTCGAAGTCGACGTCGAACTGTCCATCTGGCCCTGTGACGACGGCGCAGATCAGGCAACCTTCTTCCTTGGCGTACCGTACGTTGTATCCGACGAAGCGGCGCTTGAGCGCTTGCCTAGAAATATTTTCACCCGGGCGAACGAACAGCCCGGGCTTCGGCGTCGACTATATCGAGCACCTCATCCAGTATTTCGAAGCGCTTGGAGCTGGCGATCTCAGGCGGCAGACCGAGAGCTTCCTGCAGTGGTCAGACGGCATTGGCAACAAGGTGCGTTTGATTCAGCTGTTCCTCGTTGGCTTCTACTATGTCGAGCTCTGCGGTCTTGATGTCTCGATCGATCCGGTCGTCGCCTCAATCAGGCCGGAGGAGCGCCAGCGCGTCAAAAGTGCCTTTGCAGGCCGTCTCCCGGATGTCGATCTCAGGACCTTCTTCGAGGGCTTGCTGGATGTCTGGCCGGTAGTCACCACGGGTCTGACCGACGAAGCGCTGCTTGCCATCTTGCTGCGCTTCCAGATCGTCGCGAATCGCAGCGCGCCGATGCAGCGTGTCGAAACATCAGTGGCCCGGCTTCGGCCAGAACAGGTCGTTGAGGCAGAGAGCGGTGGCGATACCCCGCGCCGCGTTATGACCGACGATGATGCCAAGGCGCCGAAGGATCCTGCCTATCTCAACCGAGGCCACGTGCGCAGCATTTTTGCCGCAGCGTCATTCTTGGTGCAGCAAGGCTATCCGCCGTTCAACGCGCGGATCACAATCCGCCATAGGCTGTTCGGCCATCAAGACCAGGCAGCAGCTTCGAAGCATTTTGCCAGTTTCAGCCAGGCGCTGAAGACACAGCTTATCAGTTGCGGCGGTTCAGGCCTTCGCATTGTCGTTCGAGAACGCGATGAAGCGGAAGGATCGTGTGGCCGCGTTATTGCTCATGTGCCTGACGTTGAGAAGTTTCGCCGGTGGATGCTGAAGTGGCAGCGATCGAGCCGGCTTGCTGGTGCCGAAGACGAAGCCGTCACGATGGAGGTCGCGCCGGTTGGCCAGCGGCTGGACGAGCATTGGCGTTGCGTGCGTTGGCTTTGCGGCGGGTTCAATCCGGCTGACCCGGTTCATTCAAAAATTCAAATTGAGACCGACTATCATCGTGTCGCCGGCGACATTGGGACGCGAACCCGCCTGGATCAGTCCGAAGCGCTCGGCGCAGCCGCACGGATCAAGGCCGATGAAAAATGCGGCACTGATTTGCTGTCAGCTTTTAACGATCACCAATGGGATCGGTTATACGACGGCTGGGAGCTGGACGAACAGGTGTATCGCGAGCAGCGAAGGTTGCAGCTCGAGGCGGCCATGGCGGAGCTGCGCGCCAGGCACGCTCTGGAGTCGGCGTCCTACTCCGATGAAATGCGTGGCTACGAGGAAGCCGAGCTTCGATCAAATCTTGCTGCATCACCCGTAGAGCGCGCATGGGCAAGCTGGGGCCGATCATGAGCATGGCAGCCACAATAGCCGATGTGGAATTTCTCCAGCTCCCGAGACTTGACGGTAAGAGCTATCTGTATCTCTACCTCGAGGGGTCTGGTCTTTTTCGATCCGCGGTCCGCAAGAAGATTGTTGGCCAGGCCGAACAAGATGGACGTCATTTGCGGGATATCGCGAGGAGCGCCATCGAGCAGCGTACTCCAGCCGTCGGGGACGCTGAAGGCGCTGTGCCGGCCAGGATTGCCAGTGTTCCGAGCTTACACGCGATGGTGTCGGAAGTGTCGCTCTTTGACGAACCAACCCTCCATGTTCGTGATCTCGGCGATGCCACTTTGGAGCACCCGTCGCTTGACGACATTGCGCGCGCCTTAAGTGCCATTGCTGGGCGCAGCGAGCAGCATTCGGTCTTCCTGCTTGTTCCAGACAAACACAAGTTGATCGAGACGGCGGCGTGGCGGTCCGCGGTAAGCGCGATCGGTCTGATTGAGGAGCCGCTCGTCACGCCCGAGACCTATTTGGCAATTGCACGAAGGTATCTTCGAGCGAGCCGATTGGGCGATCTTTCCGCGCTGGCCGACAACAAGCGTTTCCAATCGCGGTTGCGGAAGTGCATCGAGCGGGCAACGTTGGCGCCATTTGAATTCTCGATGCAGATCGACCTCATCGTTCTGGGTGAAATGGAAGGCGGCGAGTTCCGTCGAACGGAAGACGCCAGCGCGGGGCGGGCAGCGCGATGGGTCGTGCCCGAGACCTTGCGCCGCTTTCTCGATCGACGCGATGCGCCAAGCCTCTCGGCCCTGATGAAAGTTGTCGACGGCCTGCGGCATGATCGGATGCTTGAGGCCGACGAGATGCTCACGCGGCTTTACCGCGCGACGACGGGAACGCTGGAGAGCCGCGATAGACGCTACCGGCGCCTTGAGGATCCACTGCATTGCGTTTGGGCAGCTCAACTCCTCGCCGCTGAGAACGAATTCATGAAGGGCAACGTGTTCATTGCGCTGGACGACGTCTGCCAGCGATATGGCCGAATTGACAGTGCGCCTGACTGGATCGCGTCGCATGAAGGCTGGCGAACGCTTCAAGTGGTGCTTGCTCGCCATGCTTCAGGCAAACGAGGTCGCCTCGACCAAGCGCGCATCGGATTGGTGAGCGCGCTTCGCGAGCGGCTGCGGTCGATGGGCGAGGGGCAGGTTGACGGGATTCAGCTTGGGCTTGAGGCGGACAGCGATCAATCCGTAGCTCTGGCGTCAAATGAACAGAGCGCCCCGGCCATGATGGAGGTGCGCTGATGGAGCAGCCGCCGAGCACCTGTCTGGATCCCGGATGCCCGTCATCGTTTAGAGATATCGTGGGCAATGAACGTTGGTTCGAGGCGTTGATTTCGAACCTGCGGAACGAGCACGCGTCTGGCGCTCACCAGCCAATCGCGTTGGTCGGAGCGCCAGGCGTCGGCAAGCGGACGGTCGCGCGTATTTATGCCAAGGCGTTGGTTTGCGAGCGTGAACTGGATACGCGGACAGACGCCGCGCCCTGTGGAACCTGCGACGAATGCCTGGCCTTTGATCGCTCGAGCTTTGCTTATGTAGAAGTCGATGCGAGGCATTTCGGTGACTCTGAGCAAGACGATGAACGCGTGGACGAGCGGGTTCAGGTCAATGCTGTCCATTCCTTGATCGAGCGAGACGGCGGATTGAACACGGCACCGGTACGCGTTGTGGTGATCAACAACGCCGAAGAGCTTGTGGGCGCGGCGGCTGATGTCGCTTTGAAGACGCTGGAGTTGGAGATTTCGTCGAGCCTGTATGTGTTCCTCGTGAACGATGAAACGCGGTTCTCCGCCGCGTTACGTTCTCGGTGCAGCGTGTTCAGGATCGGGCCTCTATCGGTGGAGGGCATGGCTGGACGTCTGTTGTCGCTTTGCGCGCGGTGGGGGTTGAGATCTGATGAAGCTGCGATCCGAGCGATTGCGCGGGCGGCGAATGGATCTTTTGGCGAGGCGTTGAATATGCTCCGGCGTGTGGCCGCGCATGGCGACCTCACTATCGAAAGCCTGGTGCGGGAGCCAGAATTTGGCTGGGGGACGACGATGATGGCTTGCTGGCGGGCCGTCTTGCTGGATCGCCGCGAAGAAGCGCTGGCGTTGTTCGGGCAGGTTGGCCCGGACGGTCCGATGAGGATGAAGGCGATGCAGGGCTTCCTCGTAGCGTGCCAGTTGCGCCGTCTGCTGGGTTCGGTGCCGCCAGACGGCAGCGTCAGTCCGGCATTGGATCTTGTGTCGCCGGTTGACTGGGAGCTGATCCTCGATGATTGGACGGCTTGGTCCGAACGCACAGGCCTCCCGGTTGATGAAGCGATGGACCGGATGGTTGGTCTCTGGGCCGGATTGACGGCGGATATGCCTTGGGAAGCGAGCTTCGTCCGGGGGATGTCAGTGCTGAACGCCGAACGAAAAGCTTTGGTGGGTTGAGTGGTTCGGTTGTTTGCTGCGTTAAGTTGCTAGATTTGTTGATTTGGCAATCTTGATTTAGCACCTCGAATCCAGGCGGACGATGAAGGCGGGTCGCCTACCGGTCGGGGTGGCCATTGGGCCGTTAGGTAATCAAGCTAGTGTGATGAAATGAGCTCGACGAAGAGGACGAAAGGGCGGGGCAAAGAACCCAGCCAAGCCCTTGTGGATCGGCCGTTTGTTGGGCAGTGGTCCGAAGAGGGGGCGGCAATTGCTCGCCAACGCCTTGGCGTGGCGATTGGGCCATATATCTCGGAGGTGGACGGCGCCGACCCGGTTTCGGTGCGCGCCGCGCTGAATCGAGAGCCCTTTGGCGACCTGATCCCTGATGAAGCCATCGCGAAGCTGTGCCGCGAGGGGCGTGGCGCCGATCTCTTCCCTCCACGCTATCCGACGTGGCGGTACGGAATCGATCCGGTCACCTATCCCTGCATCCTGGTCCCGCCGACGATTGAGGAATTGGAGGCGATCGAGGACAAGCAGCACCTTGCTCTGCTCATCCGGGACCTGAACATTCGTGGCACGACGCCACGCGTCCGGGCTCTGATACGCTCGACGGTCGAACCGGAGTGGTCCTGGTTGGGCGAAACGGTGCAAGACCATCTCGAAGCTGAGGCTGATGAATAGCGGCGCCCGGCTTTGTCGGTGATGTCCAGCCCAGCAAGATGCCGGTCGTGGTGGCCAGGGTGATCAACCCCTCTTTCAACTAGCGTCCGCTCATTGCGTCTCGGATATGAAAGCCCTGATTAGCGGGTGCGCCGGAGCGGTCAGGTTTCGACGAACGCGAATTTGACTTCGTTGCACGTTGAACAAGTTCGAGGAAGCGCTCGAGGCCGCGTTCGGGGCGAGCTTGAGGCGCACCGTCCAGATAGATTGTGCCTTTGCCGGGATAGAAACTGTAGAGGCCGACTTTCAGTTGGAAAGCTGTTGGCTTCTTGAAGCGGATTCCTTGAGCATCGAGGCTTTCCATTGCCTCTCTCATCAGGATGTCATTTTCGGCAAAGCGGCTCATAGGTTACCTGCATTCTATTGGTTTTCTGGGCAAAGCCCGGATGGATGTTGATCGGTTGGGGAAGGTAGGGAGGGGAAGATAGGGTAGGTAGGAGTGATGGTTGGAGCGATGGTCAGTGAGTGAGAGTGTCTGACAGTCGGACGGAGGAGTAATCGCCCTCTTAACGATATAGCGAAGCTGTACATTCTACTTTGCTGCCAGTTTCAAAATTATTGTGCAGTGGTTGGAGCGAACGGTCGCAAGGGCGACTTTCGGAACGGCCCAGCAGTCGTTGTCCTGTGTGCCTTCTCGCTCGATACCAACCGACGTGCGCGCAAGATGCATATGACCCACAGAGCCAGCGGAAAAAACGTCATAGCGGACGCGGACTACATGTCGAAGTTGAGTCGACGATCCTTTGCATAGAACGTCTGGCTGAATACGTCGCGACCGAGCGCGTCGGTGCCAAACCCATGCGCGCATGCTTGGCGGCTGCAGCCGAAAGCGCGGACGCACCTGCATGGGATCAACGATAATTCATGGGAACGCTCACGTAGAAAGGAGAGCAGCCGTTGAAGCATTGAAACTAAGCGTCTTAAGGAGGCAGCAGCAAAGCCGTCCGATCTGTTCATCGGCGGCCATTGTCGCGGCTTTTGCAACGTCGGCCGTGTTATGGCCGACAGGCCAGCAATTTTGGGGTTTTGTCGCACAAGGCAGCAAATGGCGATCGATCGTTCTATCGTCGATGTCAGTCCCGAGAACGGTCCCAGCCGCCCGAGCGCGCGATCCGTTCCCAGCGGCAGCAATGGTCGCGTTAGCGCAAAGCAGATATCCGCAGGAAGTTTTTTGGATTAACCGCCTTGCGTTTGCTTAAGAGCGCTGCGGTGCGCTTTTGGTGAGAATAGGCGGAGCCGCGATCGTCTGGCCAAGGACGAGCTCCACGCTGCGCATCGATGATCGCGGCCCCTTCGTGCGCGGCCGGTGGATCGACTCCAATCACGCCGCAGCGCGGGCGATTGGTATGAGTGGCTCGGCGCGTCACCGTAGAGTGATCGAATTTGGAGATGAGCCCGGATAGCTGCTGGCGAAAACCGTTCTTCGTCTCTGCCACCTCAAAGCAACCGGCTGCCGTCCTCCGGGATTGGCGGCCTTCCTATGTTTTCGGGCTGAAAAAAGCCGCCGAGCAATTGCGCTCGGCGGCTTCTCGGTCGGGTGAAATGCTTTACCGGCTGAAATTATGGCAGGCTCCCGCATGAATATCTAAGCACCGACGAGGCGACTGGTCTATGAGACGATCGCGCAGTCCTGCGCCCAGAGCGCAGGACACGCGATGACCGTTCACCGGCGTTGGTTCTGCTATCGCGCCGCGCCTGCATTGCGTTTCGCTTGCTCTGCGGAGTTTCGTGCTGGTGCAGCGACGTTATTGTCGCTTGTGGTCCGACCATACAGCCCCGCTGCGCCTGCGTTACGCTCGGCTTGAGAGGTGCTATCTGCCGAGGGCGCTGGCGCTCCGTTCGAGGACGAGGCGTTTGTCGATGCATTTCCCCCCGCGCCTGCGGAACCGGGCGCCGAATTGCCCGATGAGGAACTGGAACCGCTAGCGGCTCCCCCGCCGCCAGAACCTCCGCCGCCGCCTTGGGCAAGCGCTAAGGTGGATGCTAAAGCATATGTAGCTGCAGCGAAGATGGTGAGCGCTTTCATGCGGAAGCTCCTATCTTGAAGCTTTTTCAAGCGGAGTTCACGCGAAGTGTTCCACTTCAGATCGTAATGTGCCCTCAGCGCAGACCCTCAGGCGCGACTTCAAGATAGCTTCCATGGATTCGGACCGGCTCGGTGCGACCAGCTGGGATGACCCTGTACGACCGGCCGTCACCAACCATGCTGACGACCAAGGCGGTTTTCCATCGGATCTTTGGGCTGCGTGATCGACCGAGCTCGTTGAGCCGGCAAATGTCGCCCACGCGCAGTTTGACCGGTCCGGTCATTCCGGCTGCGCGCCCGCGGTCCACATGATGAAGCCGCCGCATTCATGCATCTCGATGACCCCCGAAGCGATGGCGTGATCCCGTCCGGCGCTGTACTCGGTGACATTCCCGCCGGCAGCGCGGAACGCATCGTTCCATTTGCCGACTGACATGCGACCTTCATCCACTCGAAGCCCTTGAGCGATCTCGATCAGTTTTGCAGCGGCGGCTTCGGGTTTGGCGTAGGGGCGGGGCTCAACATACTTCATGGCCGGCACATGGCGCGATTCCGGGCCTTCTGTCAGCTTCGTTTCGGCCATTGTCCACGGCGTTCGGTGGCTTCCTCTCGCCGACGGAAGCGCTCGATCTCATCGTCCATCAGTCTCGAGCGCAGCTCGGCCCAAGCCGCTTTGAAGCCGGCCTTGCCATACTCCAGGTCGGTCGCGACGCCACCGCCACGAGCGGGCTTCAAGGTGCCGCTGTACGTGATAGTCCAGAACCAGTTCGGCTTCCCGTAAGCGATGCCGGACTGCTTCGATATCCGGCCGACGGGGCCGCGCCAGATCACCAGCCAGTCGTCATCGTACGCGCGAGCTGCTCGTCCGTCATTTCACGACGGCAAGCCGCCCGTAGCCTCGGCTTATCCGTTGCTGCGCGGCGACCACGTCCTCCCGATCGAGAATTCCCAGCATCCGCTGCAGCACCGCCTCTGGAACACGCGGGCCCGGCTCGACGTAAGTGTGCAGCATCGCCTGGGCGTCTCCCATGGCTTTGCTGACGATATAGGTGTCT
>Ga0209564_1000523_pt1 | contig 62736 bp, 87 predicted proteins | sample AraplaCol_mMF_r2_FD_184272 | JGI IMG/M metagenome (GOLD analysis project Ga0209564, IMG submission 184272) | Arabidopsis root microbial communities from North Carolina, USA - plate scrape MF_Col_mMF_r2 (SPAdes) (version 3) | ecosystem: Host-associated > Plants > Roots > Endosphere | place: USA...
GAGCTCGCCGAGCGCGAAGCTCGCGACTTGATCCGCCCGACCGAACAGCGGCGGATTCGGATTGAGGACATCCAGCGGGCAATAGCTCGGCATTTCAATGTGCCTCGCGGTGACTTGCTGTCCGCTCGGCGGACCGCAAACGTCGTCCGCCCTCGCCAGCTCGCAATGTATCTCGCGAAGACCCTCACGCTGCGGTCGCTGCCGGAGATCGGCCGGCGCTTCGGCGGACGGGATCACACGACCGTGCTCCATGCCGTTCGGAAGATGGAGGCGCTGATCCCGAAGGACGCGACGCTGCGTGAGGACGCCGAACATTTAAAAAAACAACTTCAGGAGGGGATCTGATGTCGAACGGTAGCTCTACGGAATGGCCATTTGAGACACGGTTTAGCGACCTGCGCGATTTCAGCACGCAGCAGTCGAACCAGTGCCGGTATCCAGACCCGAAGGACGATGTCGGTCCCAACTTTATGTGCTGCGGTGCGAAGACTTTGCCGGGTGCCAGCTATTGCGGGCGCTGTGCCGAGATTTGTCGGCCGGCCCGCTCGGCGCCGATCACCGTCGAGCGCCGTGAGCAACTGCGCGATGCAGGCCGCGCCGCCGGCTATGCGAGCATCCGGAGCCGCGGCCGTGTCATGGGCCGCGCCGTGGCGATCGCGACGTCGCCCGTCCTCGATTCCGAGGCCCGCGTCGGATGAGCAAGCACATCAAGACCTACCGCGGTCGGCCGGTTGAAACCGCGAAAGATGCGAACTGGAAGCGCCGGCAGCGCCGCAAGCGGCTGAAGGTGCGGCGCGATCGCATGGCGGGCTGGGCAGACCGGGTGCCAGAGCGGGAGCGTGCCTGATGTCAGCTCTCACCCCGCGTCAGCGCCAGTGCCTGGACATCATCGAGAACGGCATCTCTCGCAATGGAGTGTCGCCCGACTATCAGCAGATCGCGGATGCGATGGGCTTGGTTTCCAAGAGCGGCGTGCACCGCATTGTCGGCCACCTGGAAGCCCGCGGCGCCATCCGTCGCGTGCCGGGCCGCGCGCGCGCGATTGCTCTGGTCGATCCATCCCGGGCATCCGACGCCCTGGCGTTTCTCGACGCCGACACCCTGCAGTCTGTTCGCAAATATGCGCGCCGGCATGACCTGAGCCCAGAAGCTGCGCTCGCGGCTGTGGCGCGCAAGTATTTCATGGGGAGGGCTGCTTGATGGGAGAGTGCAGCAAGATCTCAGTGAACGGAGGCCTGCGCCCGCGCTCTGTTCTTCAATTCCGTCAAACGGATTTCGAGCTTGATGGCCGCGATAATCTGCATCACGCGGGACCGGTAACGCTTGTCTTTGGGATGCCGCGCCGGACCCAGGTCAATATTGAAGCCGGTTTCGTTGGCGTCGACCGACATCTTCAAGCTCTCAGGCCAAGGCCCGATGAGTATATCAGCGCGCGTGCGAATGACCTTTTCCAGGTCGGACGAGAATTTGTTGGTCAAGCAATCGGCCATAAAAATGAAGAATCGAAACTGGCAGACGCTATCAGGACGATGACTGGCCCCGTGCGGTTTCTTGAGTGGAACTCACAGCTTAAGGCAGTCTCAGGTATCGGTGGCGAGGTCGAACTCATCGTGCATCTGATGGCTGACAGCGATCGTCGCCCAGCGCGCCAGCTCCGGGTCAACGGAGCTGGAATCGTAAGCTCCGAACAACCATTCGCCATCCTCATCCAGCGTCAGCGTCACGCTGCGAAAGCCCCGACAGCCTGGGCGTCCTTGGATGCGCTGAAGGCCTATGGCCTCAAGTTCCTCTACTGTTTTGCGCGCTCGGTGCATTCGTCTCTCCTCGGCTACGAGAATGCTATGGCCGGCACCCGGTTCCAGCAAGTGAGGGCGGCATGAGCGCCGAGACCTTCCTCGATGGGGACGTGCGGCTGATCCAGGGCGATTGTCTGGAGCATCTGCCGGCGCTCGGGCCGGTCTCCTGCGTCATGTCGGACCCGCCGTACGAAGCGCACATGCATGCTGCAAAGCGGGGAAAGAAAGTCTTCGGCGCGCACAGGCGTATCCGCACCGACGGCCATGCCAACCCGCCGCCGGTGAACTTTGCGTCGATCGACGGCGTGCGTGAAGTTGTCACTCAGCCGCTGATCGATATGTGTCAAGGCTGGTTCATCATGTTCTGCACGCCGGAGGGCGTGGCGCCTTGGCGTGATGAGATCGAGGCCGCCCAAGCGAAATACAAGCGAGCCTGCATCTGGGTGAAGCCGGACAGCGCGCCGCAGTTCAACGGGCAGGGCCCGGCGATGGGCGCCGAGTGCTTCGTCACGGCCTGGTGCGGGCCCGGATTCTCGTCGTGGAACGGCGGCGGCCGGCGCAACGTCTTCACGCACCTGACGAATGCCAGCGATCGCCATGGCGAGCATCCGACGGAGAAGCCGCTCTCCCTGATGCTCGAGCTCGTCGACCTGTTCACACAGCCGGGCGACCTGATTCTGGACCCATTTATGGGATCGGGCTCGACTGGCGTGGCTGCCGTGCGGCTCGGCCGGCGCTTCATCGGCATCGAAAAGGATGACCGGTACTTCGAGATCGCCTGTGAGCGCATCGCAGACGCGGCCTCACGCCCTGACATGTTCATCGCGCCCCGTGCTGCGGCTGCCCGTCAGGACTCTCTCTTCGCATCTCTCCAATCAGAGGCAGCAGAATGACCGACAAGTTCAAATGCAAGCCGCCGCACGCGCTGCGCCGTGTGGTCGTCGAGAGCCCATTTGCAGGTGATACCGAGGCCAACATGACGTATGCGCGCGCCGCGATCCGCGACTGCCTGATGCGCGACGAGAGCCCGGCTGCGTCGCATCTGCTCTACACCCAGCCCGGCGTGCTTGACGACAAGGACCCGCAGCAGCGTGCAATCGGCATCAATGCCGGCCACGCGTGGTTTCACGGTGCCCATGCCGTCGTCGTCTATACCGATCGCGGCATCTCCAAGGGCATGGAGGCCGGCATCGGCGCCGCAAAGATCCTCGGCATTCCCATTGAATATCGATCGCTCGCAGCCGTGGCGGAAGCGTCATGAGGCCGGTTGATCACCACGCTCAGCGCCGCATCACCGAGCGCCTTGCCGCTGCCGGCGTGACCACGTCTACGCGCTACATGGTCCAGCAGGTCCACGATAGCGAGGTTTCGGATTGGTACGAGATCGGCTGGAGCTACGTCGAGCCGGCTGAGGTGCCGGGCTTCTCCATCATCAAGTGGGAGAGCTCCAAGCCGCCAGTGGCGCCGTATCGCATGAAAGAGGGAGGCTCGCAGTGAGCAGCAACACCGGAATCGACGACCAGGCCACTCATAGCTTCGCCAAGGACCAGCTGAAGGCGATCGTGGAGCGTATCGAACGCCTTGAAGAAGAGAAGAAGACGATCTCGGATGACATCAAGGACGTCTACGGCGAGGCGAAGGGCAACGGCTACGACGTGAAGGCTCTGCGCACCATCATTCGGATGCGCAAGCAGGATGCGAACGAGCGCGCCGAGCAGGAAACGATCCTTGAGACCTATCTGAGCGCGCTCAACATGCTCTGACGGGCAGAAAGCTATCTATCGTGGCGAAGCCGAAAGACAAACAGCCCTGGTTCAAATTCTATCCGCAGGATTGGCGCGGCGACGCCAAGCTGCGCATGTGCTCGATCGGTGCGCGCGGCCTTTGGGCTGAGATGCTTTGCGTGATGCACGAGGCTGAGCCCTACGGCTATCTGTTGGTTGGCGGCAAGAAGGTCGTTGCGCGTCAAATGGCATCGCTTGCAGGCATCTCGCAGGGCGAGTGCATGAAGTATCTGCTCGAGCTCGCCTCCGCGGGAGTCTACAGCGAAGACGAGAACAAGGTGATCTATTCCCGCCGCATGGTCAGGGATAAGGCCAAAGCCGAAAAGGATCGGCAGAACGGTAAAGGGGGAGGTAATCCACGGCTTAAGGATAAGGATAAGGGAGGGGTTAACCCCCAGGATAACGGGGAGGATAAAGCCCAGATACCAGAGGCCAGAAACCAGAATCCAGAACCAAGTTCAAAAAAGGGAGAGAGTGACTCTCCCTCAAAATTAAAATTGGTCGGGGAAGGGGAAGGCGACTTCGTTTTCATCGACGAAACCTACGTGCCGTCGGAGCGCGCCGAGGAATACGCATTCTCGCTGGGAATGAAGAAGGCCGACCTCGACGCTGAGCTTAGCAAGTTCATCGCCCTGAGCGTCTCGTCTCGGGTGAAGAGTTACAATCCGGATATGAATTTCAAGGTCTGGTGCGACCGCTGGCTTGAATACAAGCGGCGGACCAATCCGGACTGGAAGCCAACGCCGACCGCGGCTCCTGAGATCGACCGCAGTGGCTGGCCGATCGTCGTCGAAGGTACGACGGAGCATGTGTGCTGGAACATCGTTCGTAAGGAGCGCGGTGAGCGGCCGCTGTTCCTGTGCAAGCAGATCGGCAAAGACGGCGCCGAGTACGACCGCGCTGCTCGCTGCCCGACGCTATTCCCGCCAGGCTTCAACGATTTCGGCGAACGGATTCCCCCATCAGCAGAGGATGCGGCATGAGGACCTTAATCGCGCCAAATCAAGGAATATCGCCCTTGCAAGTACTGCTCAACCTTGCGCATTGCCTGTTCGGCCACGGGCGAGTCAGATTGGCCGCCTACCAAGTCCGCGAGGCCAAAAGTCTGTCCGTCAATGCGGTAGGCAGACACGCTGAACACGTGCTCACAACCAGGTTCTCGTCGGATCAGAGCGAGTGCTTCAATATCGAGCTGAGCGAGGCTTTTTCCAAATTTCATCACTATTTCTCCTCGCGGGCGAAGCGCCAGCAATCTGCGGGTTTGCAGCCCGATTGGCTATTCTGTGTTACGGGCGGTCGCGATCCAGTGATCTACGGCGACGGTCAAGCGATGGAGCTCTTCCGAGATGGCGGAGAGCCGCCGGCCCTCAAGGCGGATCACGAGCGAGTAGATCGCTCCCAGTGCAAGCCCTTCTGCCTCCGTAACGGCTTGAGAAGTGTGGCCTGTAGGTCTTTCAAACGCGAGAGCATCGATAAGGCAAACAGCCGCTGGTTCGGGGCTGCTGCGCACCGTCTTCAGAACATCGGCGCAATATTCAGCCTTCAAGAGGCTTATGTGATCACTCATTGCGATCGGTAACACCGAATGAAGCAATCACCTAGGAGTATTCGCGAGAAGTTAGCTGCGCCCATTCACCACGGAAGCCTAAAATCAGTTTTCTCGAACCTTGATTTTAGTGATCAAATCGTCAGCAATTGCGCGAATTTGCTCCATGTATCGAGCATCCCGAACGGGGTCGGACGAGTAGCAGATGGCGTGCCAACGGTCGCTGTCCGCTCTGATCCTCAGGTCGAGACCGCGCGGTCTCGACGGGTAGACCGCGGAGATTCGGAATTGGATTGTATGGAGCAGCTCTGCGATCGTCATATAGACGCGCCCATCATCAGGCCGAGAGGCGCCGATGCCGTTAAGCTGGGCGGCGAGTTTCGACGCTTCGCCTTGGCTGAGCCGAACAAGATTGCGGTTAGAATATCGAGCCGCCGTCTTTGTCTCGCGATCCCAAACCATCCATTCGGTAGTTCCGCGTCGGGCGAGATATCTCATCCACAGACGGTATACGAGGTTCGTACCCTCCACAATGCTGGTCTGTGCTCGCTGATGCATCGCCTTCCTCAATCACAGGCGAAGAATGTATTCTTGAAGATAGGAAGCAAGAAATGAGCGCGGCAAAGGTTGAGATGGATATCGAAATGCTCCTGCGGTGGGCTTTTCGGGATGAACTGTCGAAGCGTGCGGTGTCAGCCGCGGAGGGCATTTGGGACCGCATTCATGAAAACCAGCACCACGGCGGCATCGATCGCAGTCATCACGGGGCAGGGCAGCGCTATGCGGCTATCGGACTGCCCGATCCGGATGCTGAGCGGATTGAGCGAGCCGTTACCGCGTTGGACGAACTGATCATCGATTGGAATGCCAGCATGGATGCCATTGCGGGTGATCTCGGAGGGCTGATCACGATCAACGATGTAGCGCCGAGCACCGCGCCAAAGCGCGTTCCGCGGACGGGATGGGGTGCTGCTGGTGACCGGGCTCTTAGGGGGGTGTTCGGCTCCGGTGCGGAGCGACCGTTCCAAGACAAGCCGCGTGATGTGCTCATGGTCGCCGGCATCCGAACAGATGTGCTGGTCGCCATGCATGCTATCCGAGGATCTCGGCCGGATTGGTACGAAGAACAGCCGCAGCCGAAGCGAGTGCAGGCTGAGCGTGGCGTGAACGCCAAAATCGTCGGCGAATGCCGCGGCAAGGATCTCTACACTCTCGGTTCGTATTGCCCGTTGCGATACGAGCCGTCGCCTCTCTCCATCGTCCATAGCCGCGCGGACTATGCCGCCTGGCACCGCGGACTTGTCGTGCTGAGCGAAACCCTGGTGTTGGAAAGGTTCATCGCGCTTCCGCCAAAGGCACCGGAAACGCCTTGGTTTGCGCCCGAGGAGGCGACGTTGTCTCGCGTGCTGCCTGTTTTGCCAAACGGCAGGAATAACGTTAGCGCGTACGGAACCCTGCCGCTCAGTCCGTCGCGGGGGAGGATGTTTGTTCGAGCTAGGAAAGCTAGCTGACCAACTGGAACTGAACTGTAGGTAGAAAGCGATCGGCTCGAGCCGTTATGCGTCCAACGCCAGCACTAGTGGCGCCTTTTGGAACCGCTTCTCCAGAATGCTGAAGGCGGAAGAGAGTGCGGCGAGATCATCTTTGTTGAAGTCGGCAAAAATGAAGGTGTTCAAAGCAGAGCGCTTTGTCTCGATGCCCGCCAGCCCGTTGGCGGCTTGCTTAGTCAGCGACAGCAGGATCACTCGACCATCTTCATTGGACTGGCGACGAAGCACATGCCCGTTTTTCTCCAGCAGCTTCGTTTGCGCAGTCACGAAAGAGGGGTCAACCCGAAGGCGGCGGGCCACATCCCCAAGCTGTATGCCGTCGCCTCCGTCTAGCTCTGCGATAGCAGTCAGGATGGACCATTGGGGTACAGTAATGCCCAGCGGACCGGCCCAATAAGATTGAGTTTCGGCCAATATTTTCGAGATGTTTTCGAGCGATCGAACCAAGCTCTGGGCGGTATCCATCTCGGACATTAAGGCAGCTCCACCGGCGCGCTCGACGATATGCGTTGTGGGAATAGCGAACCAATGTGAGCAATTTCAAGCATTTACTGCGCTCGCTCACAAGTTTGTGTGTTGCCAGTTTGCCACGCTTCTAAACTTCCACTCAACTGAGGCGGCAAAGTGTTTTGATAATGTGAGTTGGTCATGCATTCTCCGACTCGGCGGTGGGGGCAACCTGACTCGCTCTGTTGAAGTGGTTCGCTTGAATGCCTCGCGTTACGCGGGTTTCCGAAAGCGCGAAGCACTCCAGCGGTCACTTGGGGAGATGGGGGACTAGTTCGGGGCAACCCGGATGGACAGACCCTCCCTTTTTTAAAACTTGGAGGTTTTAACATGACGAATCTGAAGAGCCTGATCCTCGGCTCGGCGGCTGGTCTGATGGCCATCGGTGGCGCTCAGGCAGCTGACCTTCCGGTCAAGGCAAAGGCCGTGGAATATGTGAAGGTTTGCTCGCTCTACGGCGCAGGCTTCTACTACATCCCGGGCACCGATACCTGCATCAAGATCGGCGGCGCGATCCGTATCGATACCGCATTCAACGGCGGTACCTACGACAATCCGTTCTGGCAGGGTGGCAATAACGGCGGCGGCTCGTACCTGCAGGACTACATCTCGACCCGTCAGCGTATCAACCTGACCACGGATACCCGCACCGCGACTGAATACGGTGTCGTTCGTACCTACGCGAACATCCAGTTCGACTTCCTGCAGGGCCGTGAGAACATCGCTGGCGGCTTCACCGAAGTCGACTACGCCTTCATCCAGTTCGCCGGCTTCACCTTCGGTAAGGCCGTCTCGCAGTTCGACCCGCAGTGGGCGCTCTCGAAGCCGTACATCTCGTCGGGCTTCAACGCCGGTTCGAACAACGCGACCGGTATCCCGCAGATCGCTTACACCGCTTCGTTCGGTAATGGCTTCTCGGCCACCATCTCGCTCGAAAACGCGTCGCCCTACCGCAACGCTGGTCTCTATAACAACCAGCTGAGCCTCCTCGCACCGTTCGGTGCTGGTGTTACCACGGGCTACGGCACGTCATCGAACACCTTTTCGGGCAACTCGTACGGCGGCAACCACATTCCGGACGTCGTGGCGAACCTCCGCCTCGATCAGGCATGGGGCACCCTGCACTTCGCAGCTGCGATGCACACGATCACGCCGGGCTACTATGGTGCTGTTGGCAACACCGCAACCGGTCACCCGGATGACTCCTACGGCTTCGCTGTGACCGGCGGCGTCGAGTTCAAGAACCTGCCCACCGGCGCAGGCGACAGCTTGAAGCTCGAAGCCACCTACGGCAAGGGCGCTGCCAAGTACGTCTTCGGCGGCACCACCGACATCGTCGGCGGCGGTCGCTATGCCAAGGCTACCGGAAACACCATCGGCTTCGGTTACGTGCTTGACGGCGTTTATGGTCCGACCGGCGGGGTGCAGCAGAGCGAAGCCTGGGCAGTCAGCGCTTTCTACGAGCACTACTGGAATCCGGCCTGGCGCACCTCGGTGTTTGGTAACTACAGCCACATCTCCTATGGGGAGGGCGGCAACGCCCTGCTCGCAGCATCCTTCGCTGCTGGCCGCACCACCGCCACTGGCGGAACGACCACTATCGGCACGCTCGCCGGTTCGACGGGCAATTTCGACCTGGGTCTCGCCCAGATCGGTACCCGTACCGCCTGGACTCCGGTCCGCAACCTGACCCTGTCGGCTCAGTTCACCTACAGCCGTCTGGAGCAGAACCTCGGCGGCACCTGGAGCGGCAATGTCAACGGCCGTGCACAACCGGCTGGTGGTTACGCTGTCACCAACCAGAACCACTACAACGGTTCGGTGCAGATCCTGCGCTCGTTCTAATACCGACCGCCTTACGGCGATCGTTATCTGAAACAGAAACCCCGGCGAGAAATCGCCGGGGTTTTCATTTGATAAAATAAGCTGACTAAATAAAGTGATGGACGAAGGTTTTATGATCAAGTAGTCTGCGAACACTGGCAGCACGTGGCTAGCTAGAACGACCTCCAAGAGCCCTCGAGAATGCCCTCTCGGGGGCTTCTTCGTTTCTATGCTTCAGCGCGAAGTGCAGGCGAAGGTTGGCTGTGAATAACTGTTTCGTGCTTGCTTTGGGGGCAAATCATTGACATGGTGCGGACCATCCAGAATTCTCTGAAAGAGTTGACCCGCCCGGCCCACGCCGCGGCGGGTTTCCGCTTCTATGGGCACAGCTATGTAATGTCGCTGCAAACCAACTACCCAACCCGAGCAATCGGCCGTTCTGTCGATCATCAGGCGATCAAGGTTCGTGCATTCAACGATCAAGGGATTGTTGTCGCTAGCGTCGATGACCCGCGCCTTGATGCATTCGAGCGCCAGTTCTTGAAAAACGTGGGCTCCAAGCTCTACGGCCCCAAGGCCAGCTGATTGGGCAAGCCCCTTGATCGCCGTGTCCGCAATCGTGAGTACGACGCCAAGCGCAGGGAAGAGAAGCCCTACCGCAACTGGTACAAGCTCAAGCGATGGCAGGACATCAGGGATAGGCAGCTCGCAGCCAAGCCATTGTGCGAACGATGTGAGAAACGAGGCAAGATCACGCCTGCAGCGGTGTGCCATCACGTCATCAAGCACGATGGTGACCCCCACATCTTCTGGTCCGGTCCATTCGCGTCTTCATGTCAGGAATGCCATGACACGATCGAGCAGGGCATCGAAGCCAGGGGTTACGAGATGGGCAACGACATTGCCGGTCGTCCAATCGCACCCGATCATCCATGGAACAGACCGAAAGGGTAGCCCCTAGGGCGGATCAAAAGTTCAGATGCCTTCGACGCCGGACCGGCGCCCAAGAGCCCTTCGCACTGAGACCAAAAACCAGAGGGGACCCATCGCAATTCAAACGATGTTGAGTGAGGTAAGTATCTGTTTCTCTACCTCTATTCGCGCTGTTTGATTAACCCTGGAAATCAAACGTTATGCCGAGAGGTGGGAAACGACCTGGCGCAGGTCGCAAACCGGCAGCCAAGCCGGCTCTGGCCGCAGCGCCGGCGAGCGCGCCCAGGTTCGAGCCGACTGTCATCGACGGTCTCGCTGAACCGAACTGGGCTGCCCAGTTCACCGACGAGCTCGATCAGGATCTCGCGCGGCGCCAGTGGCGCATCATCATCGGCGAGCTGCGCGGCTCCGATAAGTTGGCGAACGCCAACGAGCGCCAAGTCAAGCGCCTGGTCGATTGCTACGTGCTCTATGAGATCGCAATGCGCCACGTCGCGGATGAGGGGGCGGTCTTCCCACGCAAGGGCAAGAAACAGCCTGCGTACAATCCGTGGTTCACAATCTTGAAGGACGCGAACGCGATGGCGTCAGCCGCTGAGGCGGAGCTGACAGTCACGCCGCGCCGGCGTAATAATGGCGGCAAGGTCCAGAAGCAAAAGCAGTCGGTCATCGGGGGCGGGTACCTCCGCGCGGTTCCCAAGTGACCGGACCACAAAGTGGGCGTGCGATGTTGTCGAGGGTCGAATTGTATCTGGCGAGCTGGTTTGCCATGCCGCTGAGCGACATCTAAAGGATCTGGTCGACGGCGCTGCGCGCGGTCTGCACTGGGCGCCGGATCGAGCCGAGCATGCCTTCGGGTTCTTCCCGAGCGCTCTCTCGATCACGGAAGGCGCGAAGGTTGGTCAGCCTTTCGAGCTGCTGCCCTGGCACGCATTTGTTGTCGGGTCGCTGTTCGGCTGGCGCAAGGAAAGCGGCCGGATGCGATTTCGCTCCGGCTGGCTGGAAACGGGCAAGGGTCAGGCGAAGTCGCCGCTGATGGCGGCCATCGGCCTGTACATGATGGGCTATTACGGCGTCCCGCGCGCCAAGGTGTATGCGATCGGGCAGGATAAGCAGACGGCAAACGTTCTGTTCAAGGATGCCGCTGCCATGTGTCGGTCTCCGATTCCAGGAACCGACCCGGAAGAGAACACGACGCTGGAATCCGTCGGCGAGGTCGTCATCCGCGGCTTCCTCGATAACGCATTCAAGATCGAGCATCCGAGCACGAAGTCGGTATTCCAGTCACTGGCAAATGGCGAGGCGATCTCTGGTCCGAAGCCGACGCTGGTGAGTGCCGACGAGATCCACGAGTTCAAGAGCAACAACTCGATCGAAACGTGGATGCGCGCCATCGCCAAGATGCCAGGCGATGCGCTGATGCTCCTCGGCACGAACACGCCGGCGTCGACGCAGCTGGTCGGCACCGAGTATTCCGAGTTCTACCAGCGCGTGGTGCGCGGGGAATTCATCGACGACGAGGCGTTCTCGTTCATCGCGCGCGTCGACAAAGCCGACCACGAGAAGGTGTTCGAGAACGAAGACTGTTGGGTGAAGGCGCTGCCGGCGCTCAACATAACGTTCCCGATCGAAAACATCCGAGGTGAGGTCAACACGGCGAAGCAGCGCCTATCGACGGCGATGTCGGTCAAGCGCCTCTACTTCGGGATCCCGCTGGGTGTTGCCGGTTTCTGGATGGACGAGGAGCCATGGGCTGCCGTCCAGGCAAAGGTTGATCCGGCTGAGCACAGGGGCGAGAAGTGCTGGCTGTCACTCGATCTGTCGAAGAAGAACGATTTGACCGCGCTCTCAGCTTGCTGGAAGCGCGAAGCGAACGAGGAAACCGGCGAGCCGGAGCACCTGTTCGTCAAGACCTGGTACTGGACGACGCAAAACGGCCTGTCCGACCGCGCGCGCCGTGATGTCGCCAAGTATGTGGAATGGGCGGCTGACCCGGACGTCGACTTCACGGCGGTGCCAGGCGCCACGATCGACAAGACATTTGCCGCGGCAGAGGTCGCCAAGCTCGTCGATGAGCATGATGTCGAATTTCTCGCCTACGACGTGGCCGGTATGGCCGATTTCATCGCCGCCTGTGAGCAGATTGGTCTCGCCGTGTGGCTCTATGAGGGCCCCGACAAGCCTGCTGGCTACGGGCTGAAGCTGGTCCGGCACAATCAGGGCAAGCGCCGCGTCTTCGAGGAGAAGCAGCTGACCATGCCCACCTCGATCGAGAAACTGGAAGATCATGTCCTTGATGTCGCGGTCACGATCGACAACTCGCCGGTGACCTATATGTGCGCCGCCAATGCGATCATCGAAAGCGACGGGCAGGGCAACCGCTGCTTCGACAAGGCCAAATCGCGTGGCCGCATCGACGGAATCGTGACGACCGCGATGGCCATGGGCGCTGCGCTGATGAGTTCTGGTCCGCCGCCCATCGATTACGACGATCTGATCAAGAACGCGGTGATCGTCTGATGGCGACGTGGAAGCTCAGCGAGTGGTTCGGAAGCTGGATGCGCCCGCGCCGCGGGCCGGACCCGGCGCAGGATCATCGAGACGACAGCGATCCGGCCGTCACCATCGATGCTGCCATGCAGCTTGGCACGGTGTGGGCCTGTGTGCGTCTGCTCTCTGAAACGATCGGCACATTGCCGGTCGGGGTTTATCAGAAGGACGCCAAGGGCGGTCGCCTGCCGGCAACCGAGCATCCGCTCTACGCGCTGCTGCACGACAGCCCTAACGCAGATCAGACCGCGGCCGAGTTCTTCGAGGCCATCGTCGCCTGCCTCTGTCTTTGGGGCAACTTCTACGCGGAGAAGGACGTCAACGGCGCCGGCGATGTGGCATCGCTTATCCCGTTGCGGCCGGATCTCACGACGGTGTTTCGCGACAAGAACGGCGCGCGTCGATATCGGGTGACCGAGCACGGCAAAACGCGCGAGCTGAGCGAAGATAAGGTCTTCCACGTCCGCGGCTTTGGCACCGGTGGTGACGTCGGGCTTTCGCCGGTCGGGTACGCACGCAAGACGCTTAACATGGCCATCACAACGGACGAGGCCGCTCGGAGTTCGTTCCGGAATGGCGTTCGTCCGAGCGGCTTCCTGATTGTGCCGGGCAAGCCGACGGTCGAGCAGAAGCAGGACCTCCGCAAGACCTTCATCGATCCTGTCACGGGTGCCAGCAATACCGCGCGTGCCGGCGTGCTCGAGCAGGGGATGGACTGGAAGGACATCAAAGGAATTCCGCCGGAGGATCTGCAACTGCTCGAAGGGCGCTCGTTTAACGTCGAAGAGCTCTGCCGATGGTTTCGTGTCCCGCCTTTCATGATCGGTCACACCGAGAAGTCGACCAGCTGGGGCACCGGCCTTGAACAACAGATGATTGGCTTCCTGACCTTCTCGCTGCGGCCGTACCTGACACGCATCGAGCAGGCGGTGAAGAAACAGCTGTTGAAGGCCAAGGATCGCGCCAGCACCTATATCGAATTCAATTTGGAAGGCCTGCTGCGTGCCGATAGCCAGGGTCGCGCTGCGCTCTACAGCACCTTTGCCCAGAACGGCATCAGCACCCGCAACGAAATCCGCGGCCGTGAGAACTGGCTGCCGATGCCGGGCGGGGATGTCCTGACCGTGCAGTCAAATCTTCTGCCACTCGATCAGCTGGGCCAGGCCGCGCAGGGTGGTGAGGGGCAGGCCAAGTCCGCGATGCAGCACTGGCTGTTTGGCGGCGACATCAAAACGATCATCGCGGACTGTGTGGCCGCAGCATTCGCCAGCCGGCGGAAGGACCTTCCGCCTGACGATGGAGCATCAAATGTTTAAGAAGCACGGCGTTCGGCGCGGCGCGGTCAAGATCCGCGGCTTCGACCTCGATGTGAAGGCCTCGACAGAGACCGCAGGCAAGTTCTCCGGCCATGGCTCGGTGTTCGGCGTCGAGGACAGCTATGGTGAGATCGTAGCGCCGGGCGCGTTTGCCGACAGCCTCGCAGAGATTGCCGCGAAGGGCCGGCCGGTGCCGGTGTTGTGGCAGCATCGCTCCGGCGAGCCGCTCGGTGTGTATGACGTCCTAAAAGAAGATGATCATGGACTTTATGTCGAGGGTCGTCTTGCGATCGAGAAGGTCGCGCGCGCCGCCGAGGCGCACGCGCTTGTCGAGATGGGCGCGGTGTCCGGGCTGTCGATCGGATATTGGGTACGCGAATCCACGTTCGACGAGAAGACCAAGATCCGGACGTTGACTAAGCTCGATTTGGTCGAGATCTCCCTAGTCACGTTTCCGGCCAATGATGAGGCTCGGGTCGACACCATCAAGGCCAAGCTCGCTCACGGCGGGCTGCCTGACATGAACGAATTCGAGAAGTTCCTGCGCGAGGCCGGCTTCTCAAAGACGCAATCCGCGGTGGTCGCCAACCGTGGTCTTGCGCATCTGCTCCGGAGTGAGTCCGCGGGCGCCGGCGAGAAGCAGGCCGAGATCGAACGCATGAAGACCATGCTCGACGGCTTTTCCCTTCCTCAACTCTAAGGACATCACCATGCGATCCAAACTGTTTGTGGCTGCGGCTCTCGTCGCGGCAACCCTGGCGCTCGCCATGATCCCCGTGGATCATGCTGCTGCCGCCACAATCCTCCACACCGCCAGCCATGCCGGCAGCTTCGACCTGGTCGCAGCTATGGGTATCGCCGGCGCAGGCCTGTCGTTCAAGAATGCCAACGGCGGCGAGGGTGGCGACGAGCTTTCGGACGTCTCCAAGAAGCTTTCCGACGTCATGGACAAGGTCAAAGCGTTCGGCGAGGACATCAAGGGCAAGATGGCCGCAGGCGAGAAAGTGACCGACGACCTGAAGTCGAAGACGGACGAGACGCTCTCAGAGATGGGTGAGCTGAAAGCCCGCCTCACCGAGGTGGAGCAGAAGGCAGCGCGCCGCGGTGCCGGTGACGAGACGCCGGAGCTGAAGTCGCTCGGCCAGCTTGTGATCGAGCACGAAGACGTCAAGAGCGGCAAGCTCAACGGCGCTTCCCGCGGCTCGGTCCGGGTCCAGATCGATCGCAAGAACATCACAAGCGCCTCCAGCACGGTCGGCGCCGGCGTCAGCGCTGGCACGTCGCTGGTGCCGGCCGCTCGTGTTCCCGGCATCATCGCGCCGCCGGATCGCATGATGACCATCCGCGATCTGCTGATGCCCGGCCAGACCTCGTCCGGCAACATCGAGTATGTGAAAGAAACGGGCTACACGAATAACGCCGCAACCGTGGCGGAAGGCGCGCAGAAGCCCAAGTCGGACCTGACCTTCGACATGGCGAACGCTCCGGTGCGCACCATCGCGCATCTGTTCAAGGCGTCTCGTCAGATCCTCGACGATGCGCCGGCTCTGCGCAGCTACATCGATGGCCGCGCTCGCTATGGCCTCCAGTTCCGCGAAGAGCTGCAGTTCCTCAAGGGCGACGGTACCGGCCAGAACATCCTTGGCATCCAGCCGCAGGCGACGGCGTTCTCGCCGGCGTTCACGCCCCAGGATGCGACCGCCATCGACCAGCTGCGTCTTGCAGTGCTGCAGGTCGCGCTCGCCGAATTCCCCGCCGACGGTTTCGTGCTGAATCCGGTCGATTGGGCGATGATCGAGCTCACCAAGGACGCCGAGGGCCGCTACATCATCGCAAATCCGCAGGGCAGCGTTGGTCCGACGCTGTGGAATTTGCCCGTGGTTGCAACCCAGGCGCAGTCGCTCGGCGTGTTCCTGACCGGCGCGTTCAAGATGGCCGCGCAGATCTTCGATCGCATGGAGATCGAAGTGCTGCTGTCCTCGGAAAACGTCGATGACTTCGAAAAGAACATGTTCACCATCCGCGCAGAAGAGCGCGCGGCACTGGCCGTGTATCGCCCCGAGGCCTTCGTCACCGGCGCTGTGCAGCCCTGATCGGCCGCAATGATCTGGCCGTCCGGATGACCGGGCGGCCGTTCCTCTCATATCGGAGTTGCCATCATGGCATACGACAAGACGAAGGACCCTAATAAGGGCAACAACTATACGTCCGGCCGCCGACGGGGCTCGCGCGCCACCAAAGGCAAGGCGATCACCCCGAGCGATACGGTCGATCTGGCCAGTTACGCCTCGGGCATCGTCGTAGTCACTGCAGGCAACCTGAGATTCCTGCCTGCCGGAAATGACGATGCTGACGCGATCACCATCACCGGTGCCACTGTCGGCTACGTGCCGCCGTATCAGGTTCGCCGCGTCTTCGCGACAGGCACCACGGCGTCCGTCGCCTCAATCGACAATTGACGGAGGGTTCGATGCAGGAAGATGCGAACAAAGTCATGGTGAGGCCGCTGCGCAGCTACCTCGGCGAAGAGGGCGACATCGTTGCTGGCGGTCCGGCGTTCGCCGTCACTCGCCAGCGCGCGGCCGACCTCAAGGCCAATGGTCTGGTCGAGGATGTCGCCGAAGAGAAGGCCGCGCCGGCCCCGTCAAACAAGAAGGCTGCCGAGCCCGACAACAAGGCTGCGCAGAATCACGACAACAAGCACGGCGGGCGCCGCGGGCGATCGGAGTAAGTCATGTCTGTCGTCGTGGTCGAGCCGCCAGAAGATCCGGTTGTCTCTCTCGAAGAAGCAAAGGCTCACTTGCGCGTCGACCACGACGATGACGACGATTATATAGAAAGTCTGGTGAAGGTCGCGACTGCCACCATCGACGGCCCAACCGGTTGGCTCGGGCGCTGCCTTGTCGAGCAAACGCTCGAATGGCGCGGTCCATCGTTCGGTCCATGCGATGGGCGCCTGCCGTATCCGCCCGTCGTTGAGATTGAGAGCGTCAAATACGACGACGGTGCCGGCGCCGAGCAGACTGTCCCCGATGCTGACTACAGATTGATCGGTCAGCCGAACCAGCCGCGTGTTGTGCTCGGATATGGAGCATCATGGCCGTCAGCCCGTTGCCAGGATGAGGCCGTTCGGATCCGCTATATTGCAGGATGGCCGGTCGAGACAGCGGGTGAGGGCGAGGGTGCTATCACCACATGGACTGGTCCAGCGCCGATCAAGCACGCTGTGTTGATGATGGTTGCAGAGCTCTACGAGAACCGAGAGGTCGCGACCGACGCGCCTCGGACGGAATTGCCGTTCGCCGTAACGGCGCTGCTCTCCACATTCCGCGTCTTTGCCTAACCCAAAGGAGCCGTCATGGCCGATCTCGTCGTAACCGCTGCGAACGTTGTTGCAGACTCTTCGGCTTCCCGCGTGACCGGACAGGCCGGAGAGGCGATCACCGCCGGCAGGGCGGTCTATCTGTCCGCGATCACCAAGAAGTGGATGCTGGCCGACAGCAACTCTGCCACGGCCGAGGCAAAGAAGGCGGCGGGCATCGCGCTTAACGGCGCGGCGCTCAGCCAGCCGCTCGTCGTGTGCACCGGCGGCCCGGTCACTATGGGTGCGACGCTCGTTCCGGGCGATCCCTACTATCTCAGCGAGACGCCTGGCGGCATCCAGCCCGCGACAGGTCTCGGCGCCGGTGAAAATGTTTGCCAGCTGGGCCTGGCGATCTCCGCGTCGGTGCTCAACGTCGCCATTCAGAACCCGGGCGTCACCAAGTAATTATGGCGACCGCCGGAAGCCTTCGTCATCGGATCAGCTTCTACAAGCGCGGTCCTGCCACGGGTCCCGACTACGGCAACACAGAGGGGCCGTGGCCGGACGAGCCAGAATTCACGGTGTGGGCTCAGGTAAAGCCCAAGCTCGGTGGAGAGACGGTAATCGCCGCTCGATTGCAGGCGCAGAATACGGTCAACATCACCGTGCGCCAGAGCAACCAGACCCGCCTCATCCGTGAGGACTGGAGAGCGCGGGACCTGCCGGAGGGTGTCGAGTACGCCATCAAATCCATCGTGGATCCCGACGATGGCGGCGCCTGGCTCGAGCTACTCTGCCAGACCAACGCGGCGGCCTAGATGAAGACCGTCACCATGTCGCGCGACTTCGACTATCGGCCTAAGGCCGGGGTCATCATCGCCTATGTCGGCGGCCGGACCTATCCGCGGGTGCCGGAGGCGGCTGTGGCCGCAATCAAGAAAGCCAAGGCCGGAACCATCCATGGCGACAAAATTGCAAGGAAGGCAGCGGCTGCTGGCCAAGATGGCGGCGCTGCCGACGGAAGTCCGGTCGGCGATCAAGCAGGCGCTGGCTGAAGGCGCCGACGAGATCACCGACATGCAGAAGCGTCTTGCTCCGGTGAAGACCGGCGATCTGCGCAACAGCATCGTACAGACCTGGGGCGGGGCGCGAGTGCGCTATTCATCCCTGAGCGCGACGGCCGGTGCCGGCGACCCTGACCTGACGGTTCGGATCTCGGCCGGCAACAGCAAGGTCCGATACGCGCACCTGATCGAGTTTGGGACGGCACCGCACATCAACGGCGGCAAGTTTGCCGGCAGCCAGCATCCCGGGACCAAGGCACAGCCGTTCTTTTACCCGCCGTATAGGGCGCTCCGAAAGCGGGTCAAATCGCGCATCACCCGCGCAACCACGAAGGCGGCAAAGAAGGTGGCAGGTAAGTGACGAGCCCTTCTCTGGAGCTGCAAGGTGCAATTGTCACGCGTTTGAAGGCGTATGCGCCGCTGACAGCGCTTGTCGCCCAGCGGATCTACGACAACGTGCCGCAAAACGCCGTGCCGCCCTATGTCTCTTTGGGCCCTGAGCAATTCGTCGCCGATAACGCTGAGTGCATCAAGGGTTTCGAAGCTTTCACCCAGATCGATGCGTGGTCGACCACGCTTGGCCTACCTGAAGTGAAGCGCATCGCCGAGGTCATCCGCGCGGCGTTAGACGGCTTCGATCTTCCTCTCTCCGACAACGCTCTCGTTTCCATGGAGCACCGCCAGACGCGCTTCCTGCGCGATCCGGACAGTGGCGCGAACCACGCGGCCATCGAATTCACCTCGTTCATTGAACAGCCCTGATCCATAGGAGATCTACAATGGCCAAGCCAAAAACCATCAAGTCCGGCATGTTCCGCGTCCTCTTGGGCGACGGTGCGAGCCCCATCGTTTATTCCGCGCCGTGTGGTTTCACGTCCAAGTCCATGACCATCACCAAGGAGTTGACGGACGTGAATATCCCGGATTGTGACGATCCCGACAAAGTGTCTTGAGTTGGTCGGGACGCGGTGTCTTTGTCGATGTCCGTCAGCGGCGAGGGTGTTCTCGCCGAGGAGTCGGTTGAGACCTGGCTCGATGCCGCCGAAAATCCCGACAGCGTCCCCGCGAAGGTTGAACTGGAATTTCCGAGCAAGACCATCACGTGGACGGGCTTCATGCATGTCTCGACCGTCGGAGCGGGCACTGAAAACGGTCAGCGTGTGACCAAGAATATCGAGATGCAGTCCGATGGTGAGATGGTCCGCGTGGTGACGCCTTGAGCCGCGACGCTTCAGTCATTTTGGATTGGGCGGGCGGAACCAGCAATTTCCGCCTCGCTTGGGCGGAAATCGCGAAGTTGCAAGAGGCGTGCGATGCCGGTCCGTTCGTTCTGCTTGATCGGCTGCAATTCAAGACGTGCCGCATTGAGGATATCGCCGAAGTCGTCCGATGGGGGCTCATCGGCGGCGGCGCGAAGCCAGAGGAAGCAATGAAGCTCGTGCGGCTCTATGTTGAGGGGCGTCCTCCTGCTGAGAACCGCCTGCTTGCCATCGCTGTGATGTCGGCAGGGTGCTACGGCGCCCCCGAGGAAGAAATCGAAAAAAAATCCGAGGCTCCGGATCAGGAAAACGGATCGACGATCTCCCCAACGGAAAGATCAGATTCGGAGCCATCTACGGAGCCGGCGGAAAGCTGAATATGACGCCCCAGCAAGTGGGCGACATGTCGATGTGGCAGTTCTTCGCGCTGCTGTCAGAGCAGACGCAATCTGAGGGCCTCAGCTCGGCAGAAGCTGACGATCTCTGGGAATATCTGAAATCCAAGGAATAAAGCTTTGGCGACGGATCTTGAACGTCTCGTGGTGAGCCTCGAGGCGAACATCAAAAGCTATGAGCGGTCGCTCGCCAAGGCGATGGCGCAGACGAATTCGCAAGCGAGCGGGATCGAGAAGCGCTTTGCGACCATGAACAAGAACATCTCGAAGTCCTTCGACTTCGGGTCGTCTCTGAGTTCAATCGGCCGTGTCGCGGGTGGCGTGCTTTCTGCCGCTGCGGCAAAGGAATTCTTGGACTCTGCCACGAAGATCGACAACGCGTTGAAGGTTGCCGGTCTCTCCGGCGAGCAGCTCAACAGCGTCTATGAGAAGCTTTACCAGTCTGCGCAAAAGAACGGAGCGCCGTTGGTCGAACTCGCCGATCTGTATGGAAAGGTCGCGCTTTCCCAGAAAGAGCTGGGAATCGGCAGCCTGCAGCTGGCGAAGTTCACCGACAATGTGGCGCTCGCGCTCCGCGTGTCCGGAAAGACGGCAGCGGAGTCGAGCGGAGCCCTCCTGCAGCTCTCGCAAGCTATGGGCGCCGGCGTTGTGCGCGCGGAAGAGTTCAACTCGATCCTCGAAGGCGCCCCAGCGATTGCGCAAGCGGCGGCGGCAGGCATCCAGGAAGCGGGCGGCTCTGTCGCGAAGCTCCGGCAGCTCGTTAACGACGGCGAGATTTCATCGAAGGCTTTCTTCCTCGGGTTCCAGGCGGGCGCTGAAGGGCTGCGCAGCAAGGCTGCGTCGATGGACATGACCATCTCGCAGGCATTCACCAACCTGAAAAACGCAGCGATTAACGCCGCGCGCGAGGTCGATCAGGTTTCGAAGATCTCAAATGCCGCGGTCAACGGCATTACCAATCTCGCTCTCGCGGTCGATCGGCTCACCACAGCCTACAAGATGCTCGCCCAGTATGTGGCATCGACCGATGTCGGTAAGGGCGTCGCCTCACTCGGTACGGCTGCCGACGACCTCTGGAAGAACCCGTCTTGGCGCAATCTCGTCAAGTTCCTTGAGCCTGGAGCAGAGAAGCTGCTCTTCGGCACGGTTGAGGATCGCTCAGTACAGTCGCGCATCGACGGACTTCAGCAGCTCGGCAAGGCAATGAAGGATGCGGAGGCCCTTCGACAGGAGGGACTCAACAAGCTCAAGAATGCTGGAAAGACCGCCGGTCCAAATCGCTTCGATGATGCCTTCTCCCAATTTGGCGGGAAGCCGGTCAAAGCGTCGGATTATCCAGCGGACAAGAAGAAGGAGTCCGAGACCAATGCCTTCGACCGTGCGGTCTCGCAGATCGAGAAGCGAACGGCGGTTCTAAATGCTGAGACCGCTGCCGTGGATCTCGGCGCCGCGGCACAGCAGCGAGCGCGTATTCAAGTAGAGCTCGAGACCGCGGCGAAAAAGGCCAATGAAGACGCGGGATTGAAGAACACTGCGGTCACCGAGGCGCAGAGAGCGAAGATTTCGCAGCTTGCCGACGCTTACCTGAAGGCCGCCGAGGCTTCCGAAAAGGCGAATTCCCCGCTCAAGAGCTTCGCTCGTGCTGCCGCCGATAGCAATGCGACCTTCCAGACGTTCGCTTTGGATGGGCTTCGTTCGCTTGAGGACGGTCTGGCGGACATTGTTACTGGCACAAAAAGCGTTCAGGACGCCTTCAAGAACATGGCGAGCGCGATCATCGCTGATCTCGCCCGCATCGCTATCCGAAGAGCGATTACCGGTCCGCTGGCATCTGCCTTGGGCGATCTCGGCGGGGGCGACATCTCAAGGTTCTTCGGTGGCGCGCGCGCGAGTGGTGGCCCGATCGATGCTGGGAAGGCCTATCTCGTCGGTGAGCGTGGGCCGGAAATGGTCGTTCCCAACCGATCGGGGATGGTGATCCCGAACCATCTGATGTCCAGCGCGAGCAGCGGCAGTGGCGCGATCACCTATGCGCCGCAGATTGACGCGCGAGGCGCCTCCGTGGAGGCCGTAGCTCGACTGGAGCAGATCATGGCGCAAGATCGTGCAAGCTTCGAGATGCGAACGGTGAGGGCCGTCCAGAATGCTCGCCGCAGCCGTGTAGCCGGGGTGGGCTGATGGCTTTGACTGAACCGTTCGACCTGCTACCGGAATTTCCGGGCTGGGTCACCAAATTCGAACTGCGATATCGGCAGGAGCAATCCCGCACCGCTGGCGGCCGAACCATCGTCAAGGACATGGGCTCGCCGCTGTGGCAGATGGCGGCGCAGACCAAGGTCTTGCGTCCGAACGATCTCGACTACTGGCGTGCGCGGCTGGCGGCGCTGGAAAATGGCCTCAAGACGTTCTGGGGCTATCCTGTGGCCCGTACCTATCCGATCGCTCATCCAAAGGGCTCCTGGCCGACAGGAGGCGCGTTCGACGGCGTCTCAGCCGAGCTGTCGTCGATCAATGCGAACCGCAAGGCTATCCGCATTGATGACCTTCCCGTCGGCTTCAAATTCTCGGTCGGTGACTTCCTGTCGATCGCTGGCGACCTGCACCAGGTCATGGAGCCCGCGACGGCTGCTGTCGGCGGGTTGACGCCCGAATTCGAGGTTCGCCCGCACCTCTGGCCGTCTCGCACAGCCGGCGCGGCCGTCTCCGTCTATCGTCCAGCCTGCCTTATGGCGATCGTGCCGGGCTCTGTCTCGGCAGATGCGGGTCTAAACGGCTGGGGCAGTGTGGCGTTTCAGGCAATCGAGGGTCGGCTATGAACCCGAACGAGTATTTCACTTTGGTTTGCGATTCACTGTCGGAAGCGTCGCTCCCGTCTCTTTCTGCAGTTGATCAGAATGGACGTCCAATCGGTCAGCTATCTTGTGATAAGCGTGTGCCGATCCTGCGATGTGTGCATTCCGCGTCGCTAGATCACGCTGATGGCCAGATAAGTCGCCCAAAATCAACAGCGCTTCGTTTGGTGAGATCTTCTTTAGATTGACCAAGCGAAACACAAGTCGTGCAGTGAGATCTGCGCTCGATATTGCGATTGCCGCAACTTGCTCGGCGAATTGTTTTTCGTTTTCGGTCATGCGCGCCTTCCGTTTTCCTGGATTGGATCATGACTTCCCCGCCTCGGGAACCTGAACAAACGGAGATCGCTGTGCATCGCCGCTCATTTCTGCGAGGATTTCTACTCGCGCCAATAGCCGCCTCAGGCACTGTTAATTCTGTGGCAGCGTATCTTCCCGTTCCGGGGGCCGTCTACCAAATCGCGACGGCCTATGGTGTGCCGAAAGTCGCGCTCCGCGGCAATGTTTACGCCGATGGATCGATCACCGCTCGTAAGCTGAGCTCAATTAATCTGACCGCAATTACTGCAAACATTGGCATTGTCACTCCTAGCTCGCTGCGGCTCTGAAAATCCATGACCCGTTCACTCTCGGCCGAGAACTATGTCGCCTTGCAGCAGCGCAAGCTGTTGGCCCGCGACTTTATTTGGTTTCAGGTCAAAAACCGCAACAGCGGCGATCCTGTTTATGACGGCTACTGGTCGGACGTCGGCACGATCACCGCGTCCGTGATCGACCCAAACACCGGCGGCGCTAACTCGCGTCAGTGGTTCGGCGTCGGTGCGCTGATCTCGATCTCGGCTATTCCGCTGGTTTCGAACCTGACGGTGCAGAACGTCACCGTAACGCTGTCCCAGGTGGCCGACCGCGTGAATGATCTGGTCCGGACCTATGAGTGCAAGCAGGGCAGGGTCGAGATATTCCGTGGACTGTTCGACCCAGAGACCCGGCAGCTTGTTGCGCCGGCCGCGCCGCGCTTCGTCGGCTTCATCGACGACATCCAGATCAAGACGCCGGAAGAGGGCGGCGAGGGCTCCGTCGTCCTCACCTGCAACTCGCACACGCAGGAACTGACCCGCACCAATACCGAGACGCGCTCTGATGCCTCGCAGCAGGCGCGCGCGCCCGGCGACGATTTTTATGCGGACACAGCCGTAGTTGGCGGCTGGCAGTTCTTCTGGGGCCGCGCAAGCGGCACAGCGACCGGCGCGCCGGCGCCGAGCGTGGCGGACGCAACCAGGATCCTTTTTAGATGATCAGGCCTGCAACGCTTTCCGACAAAGAGCGTGTAATCCTGCTCTTGCGGGATTCGCGGGCCGGGGCTGGCTTCGATCGGCCGGACGGGGCGACGGGTTTCGTGTTCCCCTTCGACCCGGCTTTTGCCGAGCGATTGTTTCTCGCGCACCTGAATGGCCCGCACGCCTGCTGCCTGGTTCACGATGTCGACGGCCGGGCGCAGGGCGTCCTGATGGCATTTGCCTATCAGCACCCTTTCGGACCGGTATGGGTGGCCAAGGAGACGGTCTGGTGGATCGACCCGGCACATCGGGGACGTGCTGCACTGCAGATGCTCGACGCCTATGACGTCTGGTGGGCGGCCGAGGGCTGCCAGTTCGGCGGCATGGCCGGCATGGGCGAAGATCCGGATGTACGTGTGCTTTACGAGCACCACGGCTATCGCGCCGCTGAGCTGCATTTTCTGAAAGTCCGCTAATCAATGGCAATCTTTACGGCTGCAGCGACCGCGCTTCTCGCGGGGACGGCGCTTGCCACAAGCACGTTTGCTGTCGGCGCGTTGGCTTTTGGCCTTCAAATCGGTGCGTCCGTTGCGCTGAATTATGCCGCCAAGGCTCTTGCGGGAAACAAGGAGGAGCCGGCGGCGGCGAAGGCCGATGGGTTCTCAGCTCAGGGCACGCTCCAAGCTGGCGGCGATGTCCCGCGCTCGTTCAATCTCGGCTACAGCGTGACCGCGGGATCGCTGGTGTACGCAAACACTTGGGGCCAGATCGGTGAGACGCCGAACGCGTACTTCACCCAGGTCATCTCTCTCTCTGACCTTCCGCTAAAGGGCCTTTCGCAAGTCTGGGTCAATGGTGAGCTTTGCACGCTTGGCCCCGATGCCGATCCCGTCCTCGGCTATCCGGTGATGGAGTATTTCAAGAACTTTGCTCATCATGTCTGGGTCAAGTTCTATGATGGCACGCAGACGGCCGCGGACACCTTCCTGCAGACGAGGGTCTCATCAGCCGATCGGCCGTGGGGGCCGAGCCGGGTCGGCCATGGCATCGCTTATGTGATCTGCACGGCACTGGTGGAAGACACGCTCTTTACCGGCTTTCCGACGTATAAGTTCGCCGTCGCTGGTGTTCCTCTTTACGATCCGTCGAAGGACGCGACCGTTGGCGGATCGGGCTCGCACCGGTGGTCTGATCGCTCCACCTGGGGCGGGGATGGTGATGATCTGCCTGCAGTGCAGATTTACAATATTCTGCGCGGCATCAGCTATGGCGGGCAATGGGTCTACGGTCTCCAGAGCATGACTGCGGCTCGGCTGCCGACGGTCAATTGGATCTCGCAGATTACAAAGTGCCGCTCCCTGATTCCAACGGCAGCGGGGGGTGTGCGGGCAACGTATCGATCCGGTCTTCAGGTCAACGTCGACACGCAGCCGGCTAACGCGATCGAGGTGTTCCTAACCGCGTGCCAGGGCCGGGTGTCGGAGATCGGCGGCTTCTACAAAATCCATCTTGGCGCGCCGGGCAGTCCGACGTTTGCATTCACCGACGATGATATCCTTTCGACCGAAGCCCAGAACTTCGCGCCGTTCTTCCCGCTTGCCGACAGCATCAACGGCATCACAGCGACCTATCCAAACCCAGCCGAAGGATGGAACCAGAAGGCTGCGCCGCCGCTGTATCGATCCGATCTCGAGACAAGAGACGGCGGCAGGCGTTTGCTGGCCAATCCATCGTTTGATGCCGTGTGGGATTCCGAGCAGGTCCAGCAGCTGATGAAGTCAGCGCTGGAGGAAGCCCAGCGCGCGCGTCGGCACGCCATGGTGATGCCGCCCGGATTCTGGCTGGTCGAGCCTGGTGATGTGGGCGAATGGACGTCGGCGCGCAACGGCTACGAAGGCAAGCTATTCCGCGTCGACGGCGTGGTCGACGAGCCGAGCCTTGACGTCAGTTTGAACCTGACCGAGGTCGACCCTGGTGATTACAGCTGGGACCCTGGGCAAGATTACTCGCCGGTCTTCAGCGGGCCGACGAGTTTCCCGCGACCCGAGCCGCAGGGAATTGTGGATTGGTTCGTGGAAGCGGCCGTCATGAAGGACAACGAGGGATTTGAGCGGCGGCCAGCGATTCGCATTGGTTGGGACGGTAGCTTGCCTGGTGTCACGGGTATTTCTTATGAGGCGCGAACGTATGATAGCCAAGTCGGCGGATATGTCGTCGTGGCGAACGGGCTGTCTCCGCCGGGCGCATTTGCGGTCGGCGCGATGTTGATCCAGCAATCTATCTTGCCGAGCACTACGTATCAGGTGCGTATGCAATACGTTCCGAGCGCGCCGCGCGACATGATCTGGTCGGACTGGCGCCCCGTAACGACGCGAAAGGTCGACCTTAGCATCAGAGACTTCAATGAAGCGTTGAGAAACGAGACCAACAAGGTGTTCGGCAATCAGATGCCTGAGCTCATCGAGGTTGTAAAACACAATTCTTTGTTGCTTCAGCAAGCTCTGGCGCGCACCGCGATCGACAAGAAGGAGATACGGACCCAGCTAATAGCACAGGCCGGCGGCGCTAAGGCAGCGATCGAAGACCTAGGGATCGTAGTCGCCGACGACATTCTGGCGCTGGCAGACCTTACGACCACGGTCAGCGCTCAGTTTGGAGAAGTCTATTCGAACATCACCGTCAACTCGAATTCCATCGCCACGCTGGAAGGCTACGCGGCGTCGAAATACAGCGTCACGCTGGACGTCAATGGGTATGCGACCGGGTTCACGCTCATCAATGCGGGCGGCGGGGTTTCGTCCACCACGTTCATCACGACCAATTTCCAGATCGCGGCGCTCGGTCCTGGTGGTGGTGCAGTGCCAATCTTCCAGACTGCTTTAGTCAATGGCGTCCCCAAGATCGCGTTGCGCGCGGATGTCTACGCTGATGGATCGATCACCGCTGGCAAGATGAGCGTTGCCACGCTTAGTGCCATCACCGCCAACATGGGAACGATCACCGCAGGTCTCATTCAGGGGCCAACGGGCCGTATGATCATCGATCTCGCCAATGAGCGAGCGACGTGGAGCGACTGAGACGTGGCAGTACGCATGGTCTCCGGAAAGCTCATAGGCGGCGATTACGGGATCCGCACGTCGGTGCCGGGATACGACGCGTTCTCGGAGCCATTTGGGTCGCGCGGCATCTCGTTTGATACGCGTGTTGAGCAATCAGGGACCGTCGTTGCGTCCGGTCTGATCACATGCGGTGGTGCGGCCATTCCGTTTCCTGCGATGCCCTACGTTCCCATCTGCAAGATCAACAGGTGGGATGGCGCAGACCTCTATTCATCCAACGAAACGTTTCTGAACGCCGCAGGCGGCGTCGCATCAACTCATCGATGGATTCCGGTCATTGCGATTGTAACGACCAGCTATATCCAGGTCATGCCGTACACGAATAGCAACTACGACCCGCGAGCGTTCTACAACCCGACCGGACAGCTTTTCCTATACTCGGTGTTTGCGAATGGCGGTTAGGTGTCTGTTCGGTCAGCGGGCCGGACAATATGGTGGATGGATAAGCAAACCGGGCGTGGATGTGTACTCGGCTTCGCCGGGGCAGTTCATGCTCGATACCAATTCGCAGATATACCAGACCGTTCTGAAGGGGACGAGCAACGTCCTCACATTATCAGGTCCAGGATCTAGTGTTCCCGCCGGATACGTTGCGACAGCAACAATCGTTCTTCCTTCTGAGTTTGCTGCGTTCTCAAGGTTGATCGTCAACTGCAATTACACCAGCACGATAAGTGGATCTGGCAGTTTTGATGAGGGATCAATCACTTCAAGCTATTTGAAGTGGCGAGTTATTTCGGGCGTTCTCGTGCTATCCGTCGTGTTTACAACAGCAAGCGGAAATAGTTCTTCGACATCGAATACGTACACCTACGACGTAAACTGGTCGATCTTCAGGGCGGTGTTCTGATGGCCACGAGAATCTTGAAAGGAAAGCGGCTAAACGGAACGTTTGGGTTCGATGTCTCCAAGCCGGGCATTGACGTTCTCACTGCGTCGCCCGTGCACTTGGCTTTTTCTTCAGACTATATATCCCCGGTAAAAGTCATCGGCGGGACCGCCACGATTTCGCCAACGAACGGTCCTGCGCCACTCGGTGCCGCTGGGCAATATCCTGGCGCTAAGATGACCACGCAGACCATATATTTCGGCCGCTACGTATCGCCAATCCCCAATCTGTTCGCAGTTGGAAGCGCGCCGAGCTGGAATGTTCCACTTTACACGGCGCCAACCAGTCAGCTCGGATACCTCGCCGGTCAGTATCACACTTACCTTAGCGAAAGAATGATGAGTACCGGAGTAAACGACGACACATACGGTCCCGTCATCAAGCGAAATCAAAACGTCGCCGGTTCAAACGGAGAAGTCGACAACGACTGGGCAAGCGCCCGCTTCATCGGCCTCTGTTTCAATGACCGTATCGAATTTCGATACAACGGATCCGCCACACTTACTGTCAAGTATCTCGTATTGGAGAGTTAAACCGTGTTTGTCATTTACGAGATGTCGGGAAAAATCACCGGGACCATCAGCGGACCGGGCAAGGATTACGGCGACGTCCTGACGCGTCAGGGCGTTCAGTGGCTATTTTACGAAGGCGCCACGACGCTCGACATTCACACGCATTTCGTCGATGTCGTCAGTAAATCCGTGAGACCTTGTAAGCCGATTGAGCTTGTCGTCGATAAGGTGGAGTTTGTCGCGGATGGATCCGACGCAGTCACCGTATCGGGCATCCCACTCGGGGCCAATGTTATCATTTCGTGTGACGACGCGCCCTACGGTCAGTATTTCGCCAATGACGACAATCTAGAGTTCGCGTCGACTGACGCTGCTCAATATAGAATTTTCGTTGAGTGCCCTAAACACATTCCCGCAACGATTACGCTTGTTGCGAAGAACCCGACAGCCACGTCGCTATATGTCCCCGACTATTCGGGGGTAATCCTTTGACCCAGCGGATCACTTTCTCCCCGCTGGCGGAACGTCGCCAACAGGCGTTCGCTAGAATCAACGCTCATTTCCAGTCGCTGGCGTTTGCCAATCTGCACCGCGAACAGGACTGGGCACGCAAGCGCGAAATCGCAGGCGCCGTCAAGTCAGCCGGCCACGTCGCTTCTACATTAGAATTCGCGGCGGAGGCAACGTCTCGCGATCTCTCGGTTAGCGAATTCGCGGACCTCATCTTGTCCAAGTCGAACCCGGTCGACCAGCGTTCATGGCAACGGCAGCAGGCGATCCGCGCTGCAGAGGCCGCGGCCACCCTCGTCGATCTCGCCAAAGTTATTGATCAACTTCCGCAGAGATAATTCATGACCATTCCAGTCTACAACACCGGCACGGTCTCCGTGTCGGTGAACGGCACTATCGTGTCGGGCGGTGGCACCACGATCTGGGGCAACAACGTCCGCGAAGGCGACTGGATTGTCATCGACGGTGCCGCGATCACGATGGTGCTTGCTGTAACGGACGACGACAATCTCGTCATTCCTGAATGGAAGTTCGGCGCTAAGACCAATGTCGAATATGCGATCTATCAGAACTACTCGGCGCGGTCTGATGTTGATGAAGTTGCGCGCGACCTCGGCAAGCTCGTGGCCGCTCTCAACAATGAGGGGTTCATCTGGTTCGTGGGCCCGGCGAAACTTGAACCCGACCCGTCGAACGGTGATGAAGGTCAGTGGGCTTATCAGCCTTCCACCGGCAAGCAGTGGCACAAGGAAGGCGGCGCCTGGGTATTTGACGGCATCTTCAAAGGGTTCGGTACGCCGGCGCCGTATGATAACGGTAAAACCTATTCGCTGAACGACGTGGCCACGCTCGACGGCGCGTCTTATGTCTGGATCAATCAGACGTCCGGAGTCGGCCATGCGCCGCCGAACGTGACTTATTGGGCGGTTCTCGCTGCGAGAGGGGCGCAGGGTGAGCAGGGTGAGCCCGCGACCATCGAGGTTGGCACTGTTACCACACTTCCCGCTGGAAGCGCCGCAACAGTCGTCGACGTGGGCGTCCCAGGCGCGTCTGTCCTTAACTTCGGTATCCCGAAAGGGGAAGACGGGGAAGATGGTAGCGGCGTGGGGGACCTGGTCGCGGCCAACAATCTGAGCGAACTGACGAACAAGCCTCTCGCGCTCGCCACTTTGGGGGCAATTTTTACCCCGCAAGTTCGCGTCTCGCTCACGCAGGGCGTGCCGGTCCCGACCAGCGACGTATCTGGCGCGACGACGATCTATGTGATGCCGTTTCAGGGCGATCTTCTGCCGATCTACGATGCGACGCTAGGTCTCATGATGCCGCGACGGTTTGCCGAGATCGCCTTTGCGTTGACGGCCAACTCAGGTTTTGCGGGCTATCACCAGTCCGGCGAGAACTTCAACATCTATGCAGCGTGGGTCAGCGGTGCGGTTGTCATTGGCACCGGCCCGGCTTGGACCACAACTGACAGTGAAGGAACTGGCACCGGTACGAACGAAATCGAAGTTATCAACGGCATCCGAGTCAACAAGGTCACGATCACCTTACGAACCGGCGTGAACTCTGGCGACACGATTTCCGTGCCGGCTCGTCAGGCCACCAAACTCGCGACCTTCAATGCCGTTGCGAACGGCCAGGCGGCGAACACCAGCACCAAGCGTCTGCTGTGCAATGTCTATAATGTCGCTTTGACGCCCTTCAATGAAAACATCGAACCGTCTGCAACTTGGAATGCGTTTACTTCCGGTGCGTTTCAACAATCGAACAACAACACAAATTCATGCGCGTCAGTCCTGTTTGCTGAAAGCGGGAATTTTGTTTCGGCGACTGCAAGAGCAGTTGCCACGAATAATGGTGCGGGCGTTGAGCCGGCAGCGGCTGGCATTGGTATCGACAGCGTGACTGTTAATTCTGCACAGCAGACCCCATTCGTTGGTGTTACCAGTGATCGTTACTGGAATACTTATTCCATCTTCGAGGGATATCTCACCAAGGGTTTGCGCTCGATCAATCTTTTGGAGAGCGCGGCGGGGTCATCGACGAAGGGGTTCGCCGGACAAGTTCAGCGCCTCAGTGGAAAGGCGCTGCTCTAATGATCGGCGGCGGTTCAAATCCAGACCCGTTTGTCTTCCCGGATCCTGTGCTAGGATATCCTTTTGGTAACAACAGGACGGTTTTGAAAGCTCGTCGTGATCCGCGACTGATTTCAGGCGACAAGACCGGGGTTTACATTTGTCTCGGTCAATCGCTCAGCGCCAATTCGGTTGAAGGCACTGTCACGGCCGCAAATGCCAACAAGATCGACTGCCTGAACGTTTACGATGGCGGTCTTTATGAAGGCACCGAGGGACTGCTGGGCTGTTCGTCGCTCGACAATGATCCAGTGACGAACGGCAATCTGTTTGTCCGAGTGGCTGACAAGCTCATAGCTGCGGATACGAACCGGCGCGTTATACTCATTCCGCTCGGTATCAACGGCATGTCAGTTGGCCTCTGGGCAACGCAATCCGAAATGCGTGAGCGTCTCAAAGTCGCTTTCCTCCGCGCGCAGGCCCTTGGCCTGACAGTCAACGGGTGCCTTTGGCAACAAGGCGAAGCTGATACTTACAACGGAACAACGCAGGCTGCATACACATCTGCGCTGCAGTCGCTGATCGCATATCCTCGCAGCTTGGGCTTCAACGCGCCGTGGCTGATCGCTCGCGCCTCATATTATCAGGGCGCCACAAGCGCTGCTGTCATCGCCGGCCAGAATGGGACCATCAACGGCACGACGATTTTGGCAGGCCCTAACACAGACGTGATCGGAAGCGGCGGTCGGCGAGACAACGCGCATTTCAACTTTTCGGGCGCGGATACGGCCTCGACCTTGTGGGTAAGCGCCATCCAGGCCGCAGGACTTTCAACAAACTAGAGGGTGACTGAATGACGAGCCAAGAAATTCTTGAAATCATCGACAATAACCACGGCCAATATCGAACAATTCTAGGTAAGGATTGGGCGCACTTTGCAGACGAGGAATCCTGCATTCGCACGTTCGATGCGATCAAGCCTCATTGCAAAAGCATTCAACTTCATCCCGCCAGGAATTTGGACGGCTTCATGCAACAAGCCGGATTTGAGTTCCAAATATAGCGTACCTGCGAGCCGGCTACCTAGCTTTCGTCTTGACGCTGCCAGTGGCCCAGTTCGCACATCTGCTTGATGATAAAATCGCCTACCGCAATGTGTCCCGATCCGTTGAGGTGTACGCCATCAGCAAAATGAGACGGCTTCAAGTCTGCGAGTTTGCTGTCAATCCACTGAACGCCTTGTTCCTGTGCCACTGATGTCACCCAATCTTGGTAGTCCGCCAAAGCCCACGCGCCATCTTCCTTCTGATTTTTCTTCCCGTAGTCGTGCCGCCAGATGGGCGAAACACAAACGACTTTCATGCCTGCAGCGCAGTGCTGCACTATCTTGCGGTACGCTTGAACGAATTTAATTCCGGAAACTGCGGGGCTCGCCCAATCGTTGGTGCCGAGCGCGATAAGGATGCCTTGAGGATTGCCCCCACCTAGTACGCCGTTGATGGTTGCGAGATGATCTTCCATTCCGACGCCGGGGTGACCCCCGCTGCATGCGCGATTGCCGCCAGCTGATAGGTTTTGAATAGAAACGTTCACGACGCTGGGCGCGCGCGAGGCAAGCAGCTTACCGGGATTACCGAAAGTGCCGTCGCTTTCAAAGGCATACGTATGGATGCTGTCCCCCCACAGAAGCCAGCGATCGTTGTGACGCAATTTGCCGTCCGCTCGGGCTGCCGCCGGCAGGGCGGCTGCGGCTATCAGGCCGAGCGCGGTTCGACGGTTGACGTGCATAATGAGAATGTATCCCCAGCAATATTGCGGGAACATACGTACATCGGACATTTCCTACAAGTGGTATTTCGTCGCAATCTCGCTCTTGATGAGTGAGCGCGGGAGCCTCAGTTTGAGTCCGGTGTCTTGAACCATTTGCGGGGCAGGCCAAGCAAATAGCCCCTGCGCTTGAGGTCGGCGACCTCGCGGTTGAGGCTGGCCGCGATCGCTTCGGGCGTGGTGGCCTGGTCGACCAGTGACCGGAACTTGTCGTCGTCGTCTTTCGTCCACGGGATCGCGTTCCCGTTCCGCATTTTCTTGCCCCGTTTGTCGATCTGAGCGCGGAGCTAGCCATCCCTGACCGTGCGGTCAAGTTTGGTCAGGCAATCGCCGACATCAGCATCAAACCCGCGGACGTGGCAGCCAGCGCCGTGGCGGCGATGCCTAGGCCGATCATAAGCTTTTCGAGATTGCACATCGACCGTTCCCCACGGCCGAACCCTACGCCTCGCCATCACCAACCGTAAGAGTCCAAACCGCGAACCCGGCAGGGCCCGCGACCTATTTCTCATGGAGACATCAATGGCCAATCTGAACGCCCTCAAGGCGGCGAATGCGAGCCGCTGGGCGAATGCGACGATCACCCGAAAGTCGGCTTTCGGGCCGGTGGCGAAGAAGTTGCTGGCCAACAAGGCGCGCTACCAGGCCACGGAGACGCTGACAGGGGTTCCGTGGTGGTTCATCGCGGTCGTGCACAACCGAGAGAGCGGCGCGGACTTCGGCGGCGTCCTGCACAATGGCGAGCACATCCTGGGCACCGGCAAGAAGACCAAGCTAGTGCCGAGGGGCAGGGGTCCGTTCACGACGTGGGAAGAGGCGGCGGTCGACGCGCTGAAGAACTGCGCGCCGTACGCGTCGAAGAACAAGGACTGGTCGGTCGGCGGCACCCTAACCAAGCTCGAGGAATACAACGGCCTCGGCTACGCGAACAAAGGCATCCCGTCGCCCTATCTCTGGGCCGGCACGGATCAATACTCGAAGGGCAAATACATCGCCGATGGCAAATTTGATGCCAACGCGGTGGACAAGCAGCTGGGCTGCGCGGGCCTCATCATGGTCATGGCGCAGCTGGACCCGTCGATCGCGTTCGGCAAGACCGGCGCGGTCAATGTGACGCCGGTGGCGGCGACAGTGCAGACGGCGCCGGTGCCGGTGGCGGCCGACAGGCCGGGCCTCTGGGCAACGCTGTGGGGCGCGCTGCGCGGGCGGGACGCCAAAGCCGAGACGACGCCGGAGAAGGTCCGGCCGGGCCTGCATTCGACCGGCGACGTCGTCCTGTACGATCAGCAGGAGATGCTATCGGCCAAGGGGTACACCGAGGTCGGCCAGCCGGACGGGCTCATGGGTGGCCGGACGATCAACGCGATCCGGGCCTTCCGCGCCGAGAACGGGCTTCCGCCGGCCGACACTATCGACGCCAAGTTCGCGGCCGCGCTGGCCGCCGCTGGGCCGCGGCAGGTCGCCAAGGCGCGGGTCGAGGCCACGGCGAGCGACCTCCGACAGAACGGGAACAGTCAGGTGGCGACGCTGGACAGCTTCGGGCTGGTTGGCAAGCTGCTGCTGGGCGGCGGCGTGCTGGGCGGCGTCGACCAGTCCGGCATCCTTGGCAAAGCCAATGACACGCTCCAGGCCGCCCAGGACACGCTGGGGACGGTCACCACCATCGCCACCACGATCATCGGCATCGCCACCTGGTGCTTTACGCATTGGTGGATCTTCGCGCTTGGTGGCGGCCTCTACGTCCTCTTCAAGGTCGCCATGGGCGTGCTGAATGTCGTCGTGCTGTTCCGGCAGGGCTTCCTGGCGCGGGCTGATCGATGACCCGCACCATATCGGCAAGGCTCGCATACGCGCTCTTTCGGCACGCGGCGTCCGAGAAATATCCGACCCGCACCGTCGAGCACATGCTTGCATGGATGCTCGTTGTCTGGGCCGGCGCGTGCGCCGTGCCGACAAAGATGATGAACGGGCCGACGTTTGAATATCTGCTTGTGATCGCCCCTGAGTGGGTCTGGGGTTACATCGGTGTCGTCGTCGGCAGCTCACGGCTGCTGGCGCTTTACATCAACGGCAATTGGCGCCGCACGCCTGGCCTGCGCTTCGTTGGCGCCATGCTGGGCCTGATCTGGTGGCTGATTATCAGCGCGCTTTACTGGCTCGCTGTGAAGAATGGGGCGCCAGATTTTCCGATGCGATACGTCTTCTTTGTCTTCATCTTCTTCGAGGGATATTCCTGTTTTCGATGCGGGCAGGACCACGCATCGCCGAAGGCGCGGGACGCCTCCTATGGCAGCTGACCCGCAAGACGCCATCACGCTCGTCGAAGCTCTGAAGTTTCTGGCTCCGCTCGTCGGCGGCGGCGGCATCACCGCCATCGCTGTCGCGTATTTTGGCGCAAAGCGCCCCAAGCCGCCCGACAAGCCTGATCCGGCACCGGGTGTGGGAATCCAGGCGCTGCTGGCTGATCACCTTGCGATGGAGCGCTTCACCGCTGAGGTGCGGCGTCTCGCTGATGGCGTCGAAGATCTCGTGAAGGTGGCAAGCCGCATCGGCGACATGATGGACATTTCAGCTGCGCTGAAGAGGATGGCCGATCACGACCACCCTCGGCGCGATTAAATCCGGGAATGAGCTCGGATAGCTGGTGGCGAGAACCGATCCTCGTCTCTGGCGCCTCAACGAACTGGTCCGCTCCGCAGCTCCGCGGCGCGGGCCTTTTTTGTTGTGGCAGCAAAATGCCGCCGGCATTCTCGCTCGGCGGCGTTTGGGTCTTTTGCAATGCGTCGTCGAGGAAAAAGGCGCGGCTCCCGCGTGGATATCTAAGCACCTACGGATTGGCCGGTCCATGGGACGATCGCGCAGTCCTGCGCCCTAAGCGCGGGAGCCCTATTCGGTAGCACCGTCCGTCTTCGACGCGCCTTGCGCAACGATTTTGAGGTCCGTGTCGGGCAGCGGACGCTGCAAAGCCTTTGCCTCGTCCCACGGTGCCCGCATCCACACGTCGCATTCCTCGGCCGACGTCAGACAGACCGGCATCGCCTTTGGGTGGATTGGGGCGACCACGCCATTGGGCTCGCATGTCAGGAAGCCGTAGATCACATGGTTGCCTTCGATCGGATCCTTTTTGGTGCCGCGTGTGCCGCTCCATGCGGTCCAGATGCCGGCGAAGGCGAATAGGGGGCGGTCCTCATCGAGCGCGAACCAGACGATATCCTTCTTGCCGGTCGTCGGATTCGGCGCCGGCGCATATTCCGAGAAGCTGGACACCGGCACCAAGCAGCGGCTCTCCGGCTTGAGCCATCGGCGCCAGTGCGGCGATGCGGTATTGCGGATGTTGGTGATCGGCGGCCCGGCGAACTGTGGCGGCGATGGCATGCCCCATCGCATCAGCATCAATTCGCGCTCGCCATTGACGCTCCGCACGACTGGCGCCTCGTTGTCAGGGAAGATCGAAGGGAAGGCCGGGAGGTTGCCCGTATAGTCCTTCGTTACGCCGAACAGCTTTCGGATCGCATCCTGGTTTCGGGTCATCGAATAAAGATTGCACATGGTCAGCTATTTCGCCCGGTGATGTGTCGAATGTGAGCTCGCGTCTCGGCATGGATGCTGGGGTTAAACATCTCGCCGCAGGGACAGCGGATAGGGCCCTTGCCGAGCTTGTTGCGGTAGCCGGCGTCCCATAAAGCGTATTTGTCCTCGGTCCATTCCTGCTGACGGCGCAGGTCGGCGATCTGCTCGGCGGTTGCCGACCAATTGGCTTTGATGGCCGCCATAGCCGCTTCCTGCGTGCTCGCTTGCCCAGTGACACCAGGGCAAGCCCACTGCCAGAAAACGCGCTGGTTAACCCCGGTCTGTCGGGAGACGTGACCAACCTGCAGCTCGTAGCCGTCTTCCATCGAAAGGATGACGAGGAACTCGTCTGGATAGGCTTTCACCACAGTATTGCGGCGGAGGAGAAGGCCGGGCGTCATGTCTGCTCATGGCCATGCCGGCGAGCGGGACCGAGCTGCAGCAAGGTCGCCATCGGCTTCCTACCGGCCTTCGCGCACCGTTGACATCGGAGGCGGCTGGCAAGGTCGTGGATGCACGTTGTGGCGACGTGTGGCAGCTGGCCCAGGTCAACGTCTCGCTTTGTGCGGCATCGGGAGCATTCGATCTCGAGCCAAGGAAAGCCGCCGTTGATCGCCTGATCGACAGTAGGCGATGGGTCGATCGGCTCTCCGTCTGCCCACATGCGCTCGTTCCAGCTCTGGCAATCGAGGTTGTCAGCCTCCCGGATCAGAGCCTCGCCCTTTGCGCGCAGTTCTGATGCCTGGCGCGCCATCATCACCGTGACCCCGCGCGCCTTCATCAGCTCCTTGCGCAGGGCTTTACGGTCGCCGCCGGAGAGCGGGGTAGGGTGGTGTTTGGGAGACATGGCCGCCGAAAATACGGCGGAATCGGGCGGCTGGAAAAGCCGCTACGTCTGGTGGCCTAGGACACCTCCCAGTCAACGGATTGGTCAATCGCGAAATCAGTCGGTATCGGCGCACGTTTAGGCCAGCCTCAATCCGACGCTGTTCTCGAGCCTCTCGATCGCTTCCGTGACATCGGATCTGTTCAGAAGGATCCGGAGCTCGTCCATGACCTCAAGCGGATTCCGGTGCTTGGTTGCATCGGAATCGGCCACGATCAGCTGGGCTTCGCGCAAGGCGTACAGGGTCAGTTCCTGATCTGAAAGGTTCATCGGTCCCTCGCGAGCTTGCCGCTGTTGCGCCATTTCGGGTCTTTGCGCTTGGGGTCATAAATTGGCACGACCGGATACAGTGCCCGCATCACGCCCAGCCGGGCGAAGTCGATTGGGCCACCGTGGTCCGCTGCCTGTAGGACGACGTGAAGAGCAGTCTGCCAAGCCGGCGTGGCGACCTCGACCTCCGGCAGATTCTCGATGAACTTGCCGGCATCCCGCAGGGTGCGCAGGGTTTTGCCGCCGGGCAGGGGAATGGGGTCGGGAAACGCCGCCGTCCAACTCATACGCAACTCCGCAACTGAACAGGCGATTCAAATCAGACAAGCGTCCTTCGTTCCGGAACAGGGATGCAGCTTTCGGGTATATAGGTGCCGGGACGCTAGGCTCACTCATCCGGCTTGGGGGCACCATGGTTAAGAGCGAAAACGACGGCGGGTACACCGCCGATTACCTAGCCTACAAGTATGGACTCAGCGTCCAGCAAGCAGCCGATATCATTCGGCGGGTCGGGCTGAGCCGGAAGGCGTTGGATCGCGCGGCCGCTGAATTGAAGATTGCCGAGACTTTAAAAAATGGGCGCGGTAGGGCGGCGGAATAAGCCACTGGTCCCATAACTTGCGCCGGGCGGGGGCCCATCGTCGCTCACGAGCGTTTCGGTCCGCGTCCCGGTTCGATTGCGCCGGTCTCGCGCAGACCGGCTCGGACGTCCCGTATTCCTGGGAACTTCAAGCCAAGCGCGCGGGCTTTCTTTTGAACTGAACTGGTGTGCCTATCGAGCGCTGCGGCCGCACGAGAGAGTGTCGCTCCATCCTCAGAGAGCTTTACCAGCTTCAACGAGTCTTGGTCGGTCCAACGGCGGGTGAGCAATTTTCTTGGCATGTGGCAGAGCATTGGCGGGCAGGGCAGGTCCTGTCCCATTAGCGGAACGAGCTGGCACGGTCGGTCCGGTAAACGACACTTCGGTTGCACACAGCTTGCTCATCAGCGAGGAAGTGGTCTTTCTCCAGGATACAGATTGAAACGGCATCGGCGCTTTCGTTGAGCGCAAAAGAAAGGGCCCGCAAAGCGGGCCCGGCGTCGTGATCCGAATTGGTTAAATGAAATTAACCATTCCTTCGCTGCGCTCTTGGCAACAGGACACGTCCTGCTCATCATCCTGCAGATCGACCCGATCATGAGCGATCACAACGCGTTCGTTGACACGCTTGGCGGTACGCTCCGCAATCACCCTGACCCGTTCCAAGTCCTCTTTCCGAATTGAGACTTTCGCCATTTTTGCCCTCCCGAGACAAAGCAGAATCAGTGCCCACTGAAATTCGCAGTCTTTAAATAGAATTCAACCGCTAATTTTGAGTTCCCAATGACGTCTCCGATCAAGCAGTCGATACTACCTGAGCTGGTATTTGGCATTGTTGGCCCAATAGGGGTAAACATGGACGCGATCTGCGACAGCCTTTCTGTCGCGCTGCGAGCCGTAAGTTATCGCGCCCATCCGATACACCTCACGAAAGAGATGCTCAAGGCGCATCAATACCAGTTGCAAAAATTTCCTGTAGACGAACCCCAAGAGCGCAACTTTCACACTGAAGTCACCTACAAAATTGGTTACGCGAACGCGCTTTGTAAGGAGTTTGGCAATGCCGCTACGATGGCCCGCATTGCCATGCGCGCCATTTCAGAGGAGCGCAATGCCATTTCCGGGGATCCATCGAAGATTCCAGATTCAGCTACAGCCTATATTGTTCGTCAATTGAAGCGGCCCGACGAAGCGATATTGCTCCGACGCGTCTATGGGAGGCAGTTTATTCTGGTCTCAGCTTATGGTCCCGTAGAGCAACGGCAACAGTTGCTGGAAGACCGTCTTCGGCTCAGTTTGTCGCCCAGCACTGCGGAACACGAGATATCCTATCGAGCTCGGCAGCTTATCGACAAGGACTCGCGCGAAGACGGCGAAGAGTTCGGGCAGAACGTTCGCGAGACTTTCCACCTTGCCGACGTGTTTATCGACGGCCTTACGCGCGCCGAGATGGACGCCAAATTGCATCGATTTATTCAAGCTTTCTTCGGGAGAACCACGATCTCACCGTCGAAATCCGAATACGGCATGTATGCCGCTAAGTCAGCATCTTTGCGTTCTGCGGATCTCTCCCGCCAAGTCGGCGCTGCTGCATTCACTGACGATGGCGAACTGATTACTCAAGGCTGCAATGAGGTCCCAAAGGCCCATGGCGGCACCTATTGGGACACGGAGGAGCCGGACAACCGGGACGTGAAGCTTGGCCATGATCCGAACGATGTGATCAAAAAGGAGTTGCTGCGAGAACTCTTCGACAAAATGAAAGAAGGTGACCTTCTTTCGACGTACGCGATAAGCTTCGGAAGTCCTGCGGAGATGGTCGAGGCCTTCACCAAGAAGCGATCCAAGGGATCGCTTGAGAAAGATGGTCCACTCGCAAATTGCGCTGTGTTGGATCTCACAGAATTCGGCCGCGTCGTTCATGCCGAAATGTGCACAATCTGTGATGCCGCCCGACTGGGCAGAAGCTTGAAGGGCGCTACCCTCTATGTAACGACCTTTCCCTGCCACAACTGCACGAAACACATTCTCGCGGCAGGTATCAAATGCGTTGTCTACATCGAGCCGTATCCAAAAAGTCGTGCGAAACAGCTGCACAAGGATGAGATCGACATCGAGAAGGTTTCTGACGGCAAAGTGTCGTTTGTGCCATTCCTTGGGATCTCGCCCGTACGATATCGCGACATTTTTCAGCGCGGCAAACGTAAACAATCTGATGGCAAAGCACTCGCGTATATGACCGATCCTCCATCTCCGATGATGGAGGCCGCAACGACCGCGTATCTGGAAAATGAAGCGGATGAGTGGAGTAAACTAGTGCTCGATCGAACAAAAGACGAGCTGACCGACGCGCGGAGCTGACTTCATCACTCTTTGGTCAAAAGCATTCAGCGGCTTGAGCCACCTGCGCGCTCTCACGATCTAGCGCGGCTTCATCAAGCGGACTCAACAAACTTCCTGATTGGAAAAGGCCGCTCGGGATTGATGCCGAGCGGCCTTTTTTGACAGCTGCTGTTTCCAGATCCACCGTCAGTGAATAAAGATAGACAGAGCCGTAACGTTCCTCATGATAAGCTCGCGCGCTCATTTTGGAATTGAGAGACCTCGAAGAGCAAAGCGGCGGCCAGTCCTATTAGCCGCCAAAACCTTCTCTCCCGACTGTCCGCAGATCAACGAAGCGGAATATCGCCATCTGCCATTTGTCGACGGATGCCGCGGCTCTCATCCGGATCGAAGGCGAAGTTGCGAGTAGGGAGGTTAAGCTTGCCTCAGCCGAATGCCGCTGCAAGGTTTCGAGTATGTCCGTGTTGCTGTTTATTAGAAGCTCGGAATGAGCTGTCATGTGTGGCGTCTCCGCTGCACTGGCGGGAGCCTTGCGCTGCTCTCAGTCACCGGTAAAGCCGTTGAAGGGCGGTGATTCCGTCATAGTGCAACTATCCCGCCCGATTAGATACAAGAAACTGCGAGATGAATCGGAGTTTGCGACCGAACCTCGTTTTTACAGACTTTGCGAGGTGCGCAGCGCTTCACGAGCAAGACGCTCTTGCTTCAGTCGCTTGCGGTTGTCGTCAAACGCTTTCTTTTCGATTTCGAATTCGGTGAGCGGTCGCGCGCCTACTGAAGACGGCGCAAATACCGCTTCTGCGCGAGCCACGATCGCAAGCTGTTCGGCGTTTGGTCGCAACATGAGGGCTCCTTTGAGGCCTTATTCGTCATCTGATAGACGTCGCACATTTTTTGGGGAGTGATGATCGAAGTAGGTTGTTTGACCGTCGTCCCAGGTCACCTTCATCAAGTGACCCGCTGCACCAACCGTGCCTTTGATGCCAGTATCTTCATTCGCGACCCGCTGACCATCGAGCCAATTCGAACCGCTCAATAGCTCTCTCCAACGACGCGAGGAACACGACAAGGCAAGGCGCCAGAGCCGCTTTCGTTCCGCCTGCGCAAACGCTGCCCGCCGTTATTCGCGAGCCTGCGGCACGGTTCCATACAGACAGCGCTCATTGCTTGCTTTAACATCGTGGCATCACCGTCCGGCCCGCGGCTTTTCCCGGTGACTGAGAGCAGCAGCTCCCGCCTCAAGCGATGGAGCCTGCATGGACGCTTTCGATGCGCCGGAACAACCGAAGTTTCGTATCCGCGAGCTTGACTTTGATAGGTTCGTCATCGACGTCCACTGGCCCCACGGCTCTGTCGAGCAGCTAGTGGGCGTTTTCGTGTCGCGCGAGCACGCAGCGCTATGGCTCTTGAACGGCGGGGCTCAAACCATATAGGCCGAGCTGCTATTCCATGAGCGCGGAACAGCTGCATGATCTCGTGGTGGCACCCTTAGCGCTGCCCTAAAAGTATAAAGCGGCTGCGACTGCGAGGACGGGCAACAAGCCCGCGACCACAATGCTGATCTGAATGAGCCGCTCCAAAGTCATACCAATTTTTCAGGTACGACGTGCTGCTCTGCGGCCTCGATGTTGTCGAGCATCTCGTATTGGTGAGAAGCGGCCGTGAGGCTGTTTGAAAGGTTGCGGAGCACGGCTGCCTTTTTTGCCGAACAAGAAGGCGTGTTAGCGCTGGCTCGGTACATCTTGGCAAGGTCTCGGCAATGCAGGGCGTCCAGCATAACAACCTCCCGTGCTGAGCCTTACCTTAGAGCGGGCATCCAATCTTCGCAAGCCTCGGGTGAATTATCTTTTTATACAACTTGCGAGAACTGGCGCCTGCCTTTCGATCTCACTCCATCACGGCTGGCGTGGGTTGCGCGGTGGCGTTCATTAGCGCGATGCGTTGTATCCGATGCGATGCAAATACCAGCATATTCCTACCCACACCACGGTCGATAACGACGCCGCGATCCACCAAGGCTCGCTAGCGATGTGACCCGCTGGCAATGGAGGAGAAATGGCCTTCCAGAAGGTGAACGCCCAAGCGGTGACAAAATACATCGGAAGCATCATAGCAGAAATTGCCAGAGCAAAGTTCGCTGCATCCTTCATCGGTCATCTCTCCATCTCCCTGCATCCTAGCACAGGCTGCGCGATTTTGGGGGCTGAGCGCTGGACCTACCAGCTTATATAGATCCAGCAATCGGGGTTGGCCTCGAGCAGATCGAGCATTTGCTCAAACCTTCCTGGGTTCGGCCACTGCCGATCGGCAATGGCTTCCCGCCAAGCCGCGAAGTCGGCAGGCCGCGTGTAAAACTCGAAATCGTGCGGAGCGGCCCAGTTCTCTTCGATCTTGGGGAGATCAGCCATTAGGGCGACGAACTCCTTGTCGCCGGCGAGCCGCCCGGTGTCCCATCCGGGAAGCTCACTATAATCTCGTCGCTGTAGGCAAATATTCAGTCCCATCGTCTCATCCTTAGCACGGGGGCCGCGGTGATTTGTGGGTCAGCGGGTGGGATTCGGCGCTCGGCCGTTCTCGTCCTTCGATTTCAGAACTTCATCGACGATCTCGATGCACCGTCGCTGGCGCTGCTCGCCGATCGCATCCCAGAAATCCATAGAGCCGCCACGCTGCTCATGCGCGTATTCGTGGCTCCAGAGGTTCATCGCCAGCCTGGCTTCGGCGTGCGGCCGCAGATTGCGCTGGTCGCGAGCGTGTTGTGCTTTGCTGTAAACCATGGGTTCCTCGTTTATTACTGAAAATCGGGCGGCTCCGGTAACGGTTGCCAGTGAGTAGGATGCTCCAGCAATCCGCCACCTTGCCAGAATGGACCTTGCTCGGGCGTGTCTTTCACGCCAGCCCACCCAGGATTCCAGAAGCAGACAAACTGACGAAAATATCTGCCGGTGATATCGAAGTGGCCGGCTTGAATTCGGGTGCCGTCTTTCGGCGCCGTGTCGATCGAATGCCATTCTGCCATCACGTCTTCTCCTGGGTGGTGTCCAACTTGTAAGGATCTCTTACAGGTTCGGGCAGGCGGTGCTGCGGAATAGGCGTTGAGGCCTCAAGTGCAGCGTCGATCATGGCGTTCCAATGTATGGCTACGTCGTAGTCATAGTCATGGTCTGGTCCGCCGTATCCGCTGGTCGAGGTGGTTGCCGCGTCAACCATTTGATCGGTTGGTTCTCGCATAGCTGCAACGGCCGCGCGCATAAGATCCGGCCAGATACGGTCCAGCGGCTGAGCAATTAATTCTCGGCGCTTGGCGCGCATCGCTTCGGCGCCCCGTTCGATGATTTCACTCATGGCAGCCTGTGTCCTTGTGAGAGGTGATCGTTGAAGCCCTGGCGCGCAGCGCAGCAGCGCATAGAGCCAGCACAGGCGTCCACTTGGACTGATTCCAGTGCTCTCGGTTGGCGAAGAACTCGTCCTTGTCGGTCTCGCAATGGTCCGGGTGGGTGCGATTGACCACGGCCCACGCTTGGAACGACGTGGTGTGACCGACACGCCAGAACCATCCATCCGGGACCAGCGAGATGGCGTCGTCCATGCACCGCGTGTAGGGCGTCGCCATCAGGAAGCCGGTCGGGCACCAGATATCTCCGGGGCCAGGCGGGTGTCCCTTCTGATATTCGAGATGATCCTCTGGCCGTGCGGGTCGCAGGGCAGGGTATTTGATCGCGCACGAGATGCGCGCGTCGAGACGCGGATCGGCGCCGGATGCTTTCTCACAGAGATTGGATAGCTCGATCAGCAGGCTCATTGGCTGTCGCCCTCCGTCGCAATCACCGCTGGCGTGTCGGGCAGGGCCATCACTGCATTCAGCACTAGGTCGCGAGATTCTGGATCGATTTCATGCTGCCGAAGCGAGGAAATGCGCACGATCACAGCCTGCCGCATCTCCCGTGCGGCGGCGTCGCGTTCGGCGCGGAGCTGTTCCAGCGCGACGGCAGCGCGCTCGATCATCGCATCCTTGTCGTCGTCATAGCCGCACGAGCAGCCATACTCTCTGCCCTGACATCCGCGCTTGTGATCAGATGTCACCATCGCCCGAAGCTTATCCGGTGTGACGATATCGGCCTCGGTGCTCATGGGCGGCTCCTTTCCATGCAGAATCCGAATGATGTGTCCGAGCAATTCGGGACGTAGCTGCTTAGCGGCCCTTTAAGCAGGGCTATGACCGTGAATACCGCGGCGATCGACAGCGTGATCCGTTCGACGTGTGTCATTGGCTCTGATCCCCAACCATCGCGGGAGCCCCGTCGAAGTGCTGCCGGCAATGCGCCATCGCCTCTGCTTTCACAGCATCGAACGCGTCCGGACGGTTGGCGGTATTGACGCCTAGCCCGTACCAGAACCAGGTGGCGAGGTGCCGGCTGCTTTCCTGAATGGTGGCGATATTCTCGCCGTCACGCATAACCTTGAAGGTTCGAGGCGCGCCGATACCGCGACCGCCGTCACGCGCAGTCGAGCGGACCGTGATGCGAGGCTTCTTCATGACGCAGCGCTCCCATCCTTGCCCGTGAGCGAGAAGGTGGTGCCGGTTGCTCGCTCGCGACGCCACTGCTGAAGGTGCTGTACGACGACCTTCAGATCGGCCACTGCACTGCCGTTTGCGGCTTTTGCTACGGCAGCACGAACGGCATCGTTATCACCGTGCGTGAGGGTCAGTAGCTTATCGACTGTCGGATTATCTCGTGAAATTAGGATACCCATCGCTTTCTCCGATCAATCTAGGTCGCTCGGCGCGATATTGGTGATCTCCCACTTTGGGTCGTTCACAACATCGCCATGGCGCGCTAGACGATAATCGCCAGCCTCGTCCGCATCCGTGTTGCGCACGACCACCGTGTCATCCGGCATGAAATGGGGTTGCCTGCCTAACAAGGGGCTCCCGCGGTCATTGCGAGGCAGCGGATCATGGATTTCCAGTCCAAGCGCAGCGTATGCGTTACGCACTGTCGTCCATTCTAGCGGGTCTTCGTCTTTGGCCGCGGTGGCTATCAGATCGACCGTCACGCCAGCCAAAGCTTCTCGAAGCGCCTCCCATCCCCCATGCGCTGGCCGGGAGAGGGCGGCGCGACCAGCCGAAATAGCCCGCTCCAATTTGTCAGCCGCATGCTGGATCATGTCCATCGGAACATGGTCGGCCACCATCACGCCATCGCGATAGTTGACGGCTTTGATAAGTCGCTTCAGCGCCTCCCTTACCGCATCCGGCGCGGGCGAGGTGGTGGGGGCGGCGTAGAGAGCGCGAATTTCAATCTCGCCAGATGCAATCTTGTCAGCGCTGTTCTTCCTGAAAACGTCGATCGGCGTTAGCAAGTTCTGCCAGCCGAAGGACGCGTTCCGCCACTGATACGTGACCAGTTCACCAGTCATTGCAGCGGAGTGGACAGGTGGTGCGACCGGTTGACGGGCTAGGTGTAGTTTGATCTCGTCGCATGCAAAATGAAGCAGACGGTCAATGAATAACGCCTTGATGCGTGAAATTTCACGCGCGCCGCGTTCGGGGTCGTCGTGCCAATCAGCGCAAAACGCTTCGCCGACAAGCTCGTTGGAAAGAGTCTCCAGCCGCTGCTGGGCTGGCGGCTCTGGCACTTGTGGGGCAGGATCGCCGGAGCCCGCGCGGGTGTTCCAGCGCTCGGCATCTTCAACATCCACGCGGATTTGCTTGCCTGGACAGGTCTGCTCGGTACCGACCTCGGCGCTCAAGCAGGTGACAAATTCTAGCCCGACCTCGCCGGCAGGACCGCCACAAAACGGGCACGGCAACAGGTTCTCACTCATCCCATCATCCCCCAGCCAGCAGCCATCAGCGCGATGCTCGTAGCGATCGGGCCAATGCTGGTATCATTGCGATTGTTCATGCGAATGGCAGCGCAGGCGAAGATGCCCAGGATGCCGATGGAGCAGGTGATTGCGCCGGTCGTGATCATTCTTCCTCCTGCTCGTCAGTGCTGAATGTGAAGCTGCAGTGAGTAACCACGGTGAATTCGTGTTCACAGGACGGGCAGGTGACATCGTGGCGGTCGTCGTCGTTGTAGAGCTGCCAGGAATCGTTGCGGCCGATGTCATAGTCTTCACCGCAATGCGGGCACTTCGGCTCCTTGTTGCCGTAGAACTCGATCGAATGCTTTGCGGCTTTGAGGGCTTCGAGGCGATCAGCCATTGTCAGGCTCCAGAGCTTTTGCGGGTTCAGTGCGGAGGTGCGGCGCGAGTGCGCGCAAAGCGTCGCCGCAAGCCAGCTGAATTCCGAGCTCGCTTTCGGTGTTTTCAATGTAGTTCAGGGCCTTCGCGAAGGCGTCCGTGCAAAGCTCAGACACGATCGAGTCTCCGCACTGTTTGCCCTTGCGCCCGTCAAACTCGTCGCGGATGGCGTTGTAGGCCTGTTCGGCAGCATGCCAGTCGCGTCTAGAAATAGCCGCGCCAAGCGCCTGAATTCGGAGCTGTTCTTTGCGGGCATCGTCTTCCTTGCTGGCCATGCTCACCACCAAATTCCTTTCAGGAGATGTTTCGGGGTCGTTCCGAGCGCGGTCGCGTAGCGCTCGATGCCGTCAAGCTGGAGGCGCTGACGGCCGATCTCGGTGTTCGTGACGGACACGCGCTTGAGGCCGACGCGCTTTGCGAGATCATCTTGGGTGAGGCCCAGCGTCTCGCGGATCATGCGAATGCGGATGCCAACCGAGATGTGGCAGGCTTCGATCGGCTTAGCCATTGGACGAGCTCCCGCAATCCTTGGAGCTGAGCGCGGGAGCCCCAGCGGTTGCGAACATCCCGCCGGCGTCGGCTACGCGACGTTCCGCTATCTCGGCATATTCAGGATTGAGCTCGATCAGGATTGCGTCGCGGTTCAGTCCATCGGCAACCATCCCAGTGGTGCCGGACCCGCCAAAAGGATCCAGCACAATGTCACCAGGCTGGGTGCTCGATATGATGCAGCGGCGCGCCAGTTCGGCCGGCATGACGGCTGGATGGCCGGTGTAGCTTGGCTGAGGCCGAATGGTCCAAACCGTGCTGAGGAACCAAGGTTCTCCAGGGTTCCTGACGGTGTATCGCTCGCTTTTGGCGAGCAGGAACAGATATTCGTGAGCCGTCGATGGCCGATCAACTCGAGGAGGCTCCGTCGCCACCATCTTGTCCCAGATGATCGTCGATCGAAGATACCAGCCATCTGCGCGCAACATGTCCGCGACCACGAATGGCGTGAGCGTGATGTCCTTTTCTTTGAAGCCAGGCGATTGACGACGCCAGCCTTTGCGCTCGTGCGCGCCGGTCCACTGGCGGCGCTTGGCGACCAGAGATCCACCCCCGCCATTCCCGCCGGCAGCGTAAGTGTCGCCGATGTTCAGCCAAAATGAGCCGTCCGGACGGAGCACGCGGCGTAGCTCGCGACCGACCTCGCATAGTGCCTCGGCCAAGTCCGCCGGCGTTGCCTCCTGTCCAATCTGTCCATCAGCACCGTAGTCTCGCTGGCGGAAGTAGGGGGGCGAAGTCACGACGCAATGCACGGAATCGTCCGCGATGGTTCGCAGAACGTCACGGCAGTCCCCGCGGCGAATGGTGACCGTCATGTGCGGCACCCCGCCTCACGGCCTCGCTCATTGGAAGCCAGCGTCATACGACACCGCCAGTACGGCGCTTGCCGCCTTGGATTTGCACGTCACCAGTCTGTGCGTCGTGCCAGCGCGCAGCGCGCACATCGGCGCCGAGCTCTCGTCGCTGCGAAGCGCGACCAAGCTGTACTTCGGATGCAGCGCGGAGCTGATCGCCTCTGTTGTACCGGCCGGTGGTGCGCAAGTCGGAATGCGTTGCCGTCTTTTGGATGCGCTCGGGTGTCACGCCGGCCTCGAAAGCCTCGCTGATGCCGCCCGATCGCGAGTCCATGTTGAAGACGTTATCCGGTACGCCGGCGTAGCGGGCGAGGATGCGCCACTTCCGGCGATACTCGGATGCCGTCCAAGGCATTCCCGTCGCCTCGTTGATGATCACGGGCTCATCGCCCTCCGGGATCTCGTCCAGGAGAGCAAACTCCTCCATCACCATCGGTGACTGTTTCAGGTCCACTTCAATAGGCTTTTGCTTTTTGCTGGTGACGTGACGAAGGATTAGGTCGTCATCGATTTCCGACCAGCGCAGGCCTCGAAGCCACTTTTGACCGTTCCAGATCTCGTCGGACTCGCCGGGTTCGCTGAGCGGCACCCACTCTCCCACGACATCTTTCTGCCGAAGCATCAGCTCGAACTGGATCGCCTGGGCGAGGGCAAGAGAGTGCCATCCGACGATGTGTGCCCACATGCGGATAGCGTCGGCTTGGTCGGCGATGATCCGCTCGGTGCGCGCGGCGGCCATCGGGAACTTGAGCCGGTGCAGGATTTGGCTGATACGCTCGCACTGCGGGTCGGCGAGGTGGGTGAACCCGAAGCTGAACACGGTCCGCAGCTGGCCAACCATCGAATGGGCCATGGCCACCTTGTCGGCGCCCTTCCAGCCGGCGTGCCACTCAATCAGGGTCCGGCCGGTGATGTCTCCGATCGGCGTTCCGCCGTGCTGGTCGCGGACGCGGCGGAGCATGCCGGCATGGTTCTGGCGGACATGGAACCGCTGCTTGTGGAAACTGGACAGCGGATCTGTCTGGTAAGCGTCGATCAGGTCGCGGAGGCGTGGCCCGACACGGCCGGGTCCGACATCGGCGACAGAGGTGGCGGGCGCGGTCGGCCGCGTCCAGAGGACGACGTCGCGGCAATCGCTGCTCATGGCGGTTACCTCGACTTCCGGTAAGGACGGGTTCGGCGATTGGCCGGCAGGTAGCGACCGCCATCGGCGCGCGCCTTCTCGATTTCGGCAGTTGTCAGAGCGAGACCATCGCGCAGGCGCTGCTCGTGCCGCGGGCTGGTTGGATTCTGCAGATGCTCAAGCTGGCTGACCGCGGTGCTGGCGCGGTGGAAGAGGGCGGGGTTGCGGGCGTGGTCCGTCCGAAAGTGGATCAAGCCGGCTCGGGTCTTATGAAAATTCATCCTGTGTCTTCCCTTTCGAGTGGTCCTCAAAAGGGGTGGACAGGGAACGGAGAAGCCCCTAGAGAGAGGTCGCCGCCGACGAGATTTGCAAAAATCTCTGCCGAGATTGCAAAAACTTCGGAATTACCGTAGCGATCTCAATGGCTTAGATGGGGAATGGTGTAACGGTAGCACAACAGACTCTGACTCTGTTTGTCTTGGTTCGAATCCAGGTTCCCCAGCCAGCTAAGCTTAGATCCTCAAGCGTCTGATTTCCCTTGATAAAGTGGCGGCTTTGGCCAGCGGCCGCTCGCGCCTAATTGTAAACTAATTCTAAACAGCCCTCCGTTGCCGCGACATCACCCGTCCCGTAGTCCTAAGGCAACTAAAAATCTAAGGGGGCTGGCGTGAACAACTTAAAGGACTATAGGCGCTATCTATATACCGGCGTGTCTACTGGTATTCTTTCCTTTGGACTGGCTGGGTTTGGAGCCTCGGAAAGTAAAGCGCAGACCGCCCAGCAACGCGTCCTGCCGCCGGTGTCGGTCGATGCTCCGCAGCAGCGTGCGCGGCCGGCCCGGGTGGTGCGGACACGGACCACGCCGCAGCGCGCTGCCCGTGTCGCGCCCCGACAGGCGGTCGAACAGCCTCCCGCCGCCCCCGTCACGACTATGGGATCGACCCGGACGATCGGCACGCCGGCGCCGGCCTATGCGGGTGGCCAGGTCGCGACGGGGGGCACGCTCGGCCTGCTCGGCAGCACGAGCGTGATGAACACGCCGTTCAGCACGACAAACTTCACGTCGCAGTTGATCGAAAACCAGCAAGGGCGCACGGCTGCAGATACGCTGATCAACGATGCCTCGGTGCGCGCGACCACCGCTGCCAACGGCTTCGATGACTCGCTCCAGATACGTGGCTTCCAGGTCGGCCCCGAGGATGTTGGTCTCAATGGCCTTTACGGACTGGCGGCGCCCAATCACGTGCCCACGCAGATCATCGAGCGGATTGAGCTCCTGAAAGGGCCGGGCGCGCTGATCAATGGCATGGCGCCGGGCGGCAGCGTCGGCGGCGCCGTCAACATCGTCACCAAGCGCGCCGGCGAGGTACCGTTCGCGCGCATCACGCCGTTTTTCATGAGCGCCGGCAATTACGGCCTGCATCTGGAAACGAGCGCGCGCTATGGCGACAACAACGAGTGGGGCATCCGCTTCAACGGCGTCGGCCGCAATGGCGAAGCCTCGATCGACAACGGAAACTGGCGCTCCGGCCTCGGTGCGCTGGCGATCGATTATCGCGGCGAGCGCCTGCGTTGGACTCTGGATGCGATCTCGCAGAACGACGATACCAGGAACTTCCGCCCGCAGATCACCATTGACTCCACGGTGCCGTTCACCCCGCGGCCGCCGGATGCGCGGAGCAACTGGTATCCCGGCCAGAACCTCAAGCAGCGCGACAATATCATCGCATCGGGTCTCGAATTCGACATCACCGACTGGCTGACGGCCTATGCCGGCCTCGGCTATCGCGATGGCAACGGCCAGCAGAATCTTGCCGAGTCCCGTCTCGGTTTCCTCGGAATCCCGGGCGTGGGCGACGGCGTCAACCAGTTCGGCAATTTCGGCGTCTACAACGCTTATTACGATTTCTACAGCAAGGCGGTGAGCGGCAATGTCGGCCTGCGCTCGCAATTCAACACCGGCTTCATCGGCCACAAGGTCAATGTCGCCTTTACCGGATTCAACCGGGAGGACGGCTATGGCTACGCCACATCGTTCGACAATGTCTCGAGCCCGGCGGTCGCGTTCTCAAATCTCTACAATCCGTCGCCCATTCCGGTGATCGAGGCCGGACGACCTCCAGTCGGCAAAAGTGGCGACCTGACGCTCACGAGCGTCGCTGTGGCGGACACCATGTCGTTCCTGAACGATGCGGTGCTGTTCACGCTGGGTGTTCGTCACCAGAAGGTGAAGCAGGAAGGGTTCGATCCCATCACCGGGTTGAGCTTGGGCAGCGCCTATGATGCCGATGCAACAAGCCCACTGGCAGGACTGGTGATCAAGCCCTGGCACAATGTGTCGCTCTACGCGAATTATGCGGAAGGACTGTCACCGGGGCAGGTGGTCGGTCCTCCTGCGACGAATGTCGGGACAGTACTCTCTCCTTACAAGTCGAAGCAGCAGGAAGCCGGCGTGAAGGTCGACTGGGGCACCGTCACCACCACCGTGGCCGTGTTCCAGATTGCGCGTCCGAACGTGACCACGAGCCCGACCGGTGTCGTTTCCTATAACGGCGAACAGCGCAATCGGGGCGTGGAGCTCAACGCCTATGGCCTGTTGATGCCCGGCCTGCGCGGCATCGTCAGTGCGACCTTCCTGCGGCCCGAACTGACCAACCCCGACAATCCGGCAGATCGAGGCAACGATGCGGCCGGTGTGCCGAACAAGACCTTCTCCGCCGGTCTCGATTGGGATGCGCCATGGGTTCCGGGCCTCGCCTTCAATGGCCGCGTCATCTACACCGCCGGCTCCTATCTCACGAACGCAAATCTGCTGCGCTATGACGATTGGGCACGTCTCGACCTCGGCGCGCGCTACACGACCATGGCGCTGACCGGCAAGCCGGTGACGTTCCGTCTGAATGTCGAGAACGTCACCGGCGAGAATTACTGGCTTACCACGGCGACCCAGAACTCAGGCGCGTTCGTCACTGTCGGCTCGCCGCGCACTTACGTCCTGTCGGCAGCATTCGATTTCTGATCGGATGCGCCTGCTGGCGGAATGGAAGCACTGCCCTCACGGTGACCATTCCGCCGCGGGGGCCGACCTGATGCATCGGCTCATTGCCTCGTGAGTGACCTTCATCAATTCGACAGACCATCGGACCCAATTACTTTTTTGGCCAAATTGTCGCAGGCTTTTACCGGTGATTTACGACATTCCATCAAAGTGAGCATACGGAGCTTGACGGCGAGAAACGCTGCGATCCCCGCGTCCGCCGCTCTGCTCACGCATTCCAGCTGACCCAACTCATTGCTCAACCCACCACCGGTCGAAGGCCGAGGGACCTGTTTGTCATGCTTGCTCGTATGTCTATCCGCGCCAAGATTTCCGTCGTCGTTACATTTCTTCTACTGGCCATGAGCGGGCTCGGACTGCTCGCCATCACTAAGATGCGGTCGATCAATGCGAATACGGTCGATATCCAGACCAGCTGGTTGCCGAGCGTCCGTCTGCTCGGCGAATTGCGCGCGGGCGTCATCACCTATCGCAACGTGATCCGTCAGCACATGCTCGCAGAGACGCTCGAGGAGAAGCTGGCCAACGAGAAAACGCTCGAGACCGTCGTCGCCAGCAACACGCGCATTCGCGCAAATTACGAGAAGCTCATCACCTCGCCTGAAGAGCGCGCCATCTACGAAGAGTGGGGCCGCATGTGGGAAACCTACAAGCAGGGCACGCTGCAGGTGATGGAATTGTCGCGCAAGGCCGCCGGCAAGATGCCGCAGGAAGCCAATGCGCTGAACACCAAGACCGTCAATCCGATCGGTCTCAAGGCGGATGAACTGCTTACCAAGGACATCGAGCTGAACACCAAGGGCTCCAACGCCGCCGGCGCGGAGGCTGAGGCGAGCTACAACACCGCATTCATGCTGGTCCTGACCATCCTCGGCGTTTCTGCCGTTGCTGGCATCGCCGTCAGCATCTATCTGGTGCGTGATGTCTCCGCTGGCATCGCCTCGATCGTCAAGCCGATGCAGGCACTCGGCGCCGGTGATCTCAGCGTGCATGTGCCGCATCAGGGCATGAAGACCGAGATGGGCACCATGGGCGACGCGCTGCAGGTGTTCAAGCAGGCGCTGATCGACAAGCGCACGGCCGATCAGGCCGCGGCAGCCGATGCCGAAGCCAAGATCGAGCGCGGTCGTCGCGTCGACCAGATCACCCGCGATTTCGAGACCATGATCGGCGAAGTGGTCGAGACCGTGTCGTCGGCCTCCACCGAGCTCGAAGCCTCGGCCGGCACGCTGACCGCAACCGCCGAACGTTCGCAGGAACTGACCACCTCGGTCGCCGCGGCGTCCGAACAGGCCTCGACCAATGTGCAGTCGGTGGCTTCTGCGACCGAAGAAATGGCCTCGTCGATCAACGAGATCAGCCGCCAGGTGCAGGAATCTGCCAACATCGCCGGTCAGGCGGTGCATCAGGCTCGCACCACCAATGATCGCGTCAGCGAGCTGGCCAGCGCTGCTGCACGTATTGGCGACGTGGTCGAACTCATCAACAACATTGCCGGACAGACCAATCTCCTGGCGCTGAACGCGACCATCGAGGCAGCGCGCGCTGGTGAGGCCGGTCGTGGTTTTGCGGTGGTGGCTTCGGAAGTGAAGGCGCTGGCCGAACAGACCGCAAAGGCCACCGGCGAAATCTCGACGCAGATCTCCAGCATCCAGGCGGCGACCCAGGAGTCGGTCGGTGCGATCAAGGAGATCGGCGACACCATCGGCCGCATGTCCGAGATCGCCTCGACCATCGCTTCGGCGGTGGAAGAGCAGGGCGCCGCGACGCAGGAAATCTCGCGCAACGTCCAGCAGGCCGCCCAGGGCACGATGCAGGTGTCGTCGAACATCACCGACGTGCAGCGCGGCGCCAGCGAGACCGGCTCGGCCTCGTCTCAGGTGCTGTCGGCTGCGCAGTCGCTGTCGTCGGACTCGACGAGGCTGAAGGTCGAGGTCAGCAACTTCCTGAACGCTGTTCGCGCGGCCTGATCACGATCCTCCTGCAAAGGAACCAAAGGCCGGCGCCATGGCGCCGGCTTTTTCATTTCAAGAAAACCGCGACCAACTGCCACGTTCGCAATGCGGACCAATTTGATGGCAGGGGTTGTCCGATACCGCGCTGCGGAATTTGCTGCACGGCTTCTTAACCTCCGTCCCGCTAAGCAGAACGCAAGGGTGAAGGTCACCGATTCGATGTGACCATGGCCCCGCCGGCCGGTCGCCGGCGACGCATGATGCGTCCTATTTCAACAACGAAATCCAATTCAAGCTAAAACGCCAACGATCCCTGATCGAAGGAACGATGACTCATGTTTTCTCGCCTCTCCATTCGTAACAAGATCACCATTGTCATTTCTCTGCTGCTGGTCGGCATGGCCGGCATGGGCGCCCTCGCCATCTACGAGATGGGCTACATCAATTCGAAGACCGCTGAAATTCAGCGCAGCTGGCTGCCCAGCGTGCGCGCGCTCGGTGAACTGCGGACGGGTGCCAACAACTATCGTAACGTCATGCGCGGCCACATGCTGTCGGAGACCGAAGAGGGCAAGGTCGCTGCCGAACAGCGCCTGAAGACCCAGGACGAGATCAATACCAAGACGCTGCGGGCTTATGAGAAGCTCATCACATCGCCGGAAGAACGAGCCATCTTCAATGACTGGCAGCGCGAATGGGCTGAATATATGAAGATCGCGCAGGAAGTGATGGCGCTGTCGCGTGCGACGAAGCCCGGCGTCTTCCCACGCGAAGCCAATCTGCTGAACGACACCAGGGCTATTCCGCAGGGTCAGAAGGCTGACGCCTATCTGAACAAGAATGTCGATCTGAACAATGCCGGCGCCGACAAGGCTGGCACCGATGCGGCGAGCGACTACGAGGCCGCGTTCTTCATGATCGCGTCGATCCTCACGGTCTCGGCGCTGCTCGGTATCGGCATCGGCATCTATCTGGTCCGTGATGTCTCCCGTGGCATCGCATCGATCGTGAAGCCGATGCAGGCACTCGGCACCGGCGATCTCACCGCCATCGTGCCGCATCAGGGCATGAAGACCGAGATCGGCACCATGGGCGACGCCTTGCAGGTGTTCAAGCAGGCGCTGATCGACAAGCGTGCCGCCGATGAAGCCGCAGCCGTCGACGCCGAAGCCAAGATCGAGCGCGGGCGCCGCGTCGATCAGATCACCCGTGATTTCGAACACATGATCGGCGAGGTCGTCGAGACCGTGTCCTCGGCGTCGACCGAGCTTGAAGCCTCCGCCGGGACGTTGACGGCAACCGCCGAGCGCGCCCAGGAACTGACCACGTCTGTCGCAGCTGCATCGGAACAGGCGTCGACCAATGTTCAGTCGGTGGCTTCGGCCACCGAGGAAATGGCGTCCTCGGTCAACGAGATCAGCCGGCAGGTGCAGGAATCCGCGAATATCGCCGGTCAGGCCGTGCAGCAGGCACGCATCACCAATGATCGCGTCAGCGAGCTGGCCAGCGCTGCGGCACGCATCGGGGATGTCGTTGAGCTCATCAACAACATCGCCGGGCAGACCAATCTGCTGGCGCTCAACGCGACCATCGAGGCCGCACGCGCCGGCGAGGCCGGCCGTGGCTTCGCGGTGGTGGCGTCGGAAGTAAAGGCGCTGGCCGAGCAGACTGCCAAGGCTACGGGCGAGATATCGAACCAGATTTCCGGGATCCAGGCGGCAACGCAGGACTCGGTCGGCGCGATCAAGGAGATCGGCGACACCATCGGTCGCATGTCCGAGATCGCCTCGACCATCGCCTCGGCGGTGGAAGAGCAGGGTGCCGCCACGCAGGAAATCTCGCGCAACGTTCAGCAGGCCGCGCAGGGCACCATGCAGGTGTCGTCCAACATCACCGACGTGCAGCGCGGCGCCAGCGAGACCGGCTCGGCCTCGACCCAGGTGCTGGCCGCGGCGCAGTCGTTGTCCTCCGACAGCACACGGTTGAAGGTCGAAGTCAGCAACTTCCTCAACGCGGTGCGCGCAGCCTGACCGGCCTGCGATCAATGCCGGGGCCGGTGCAGGTGCACCGGCTTCCCGGATCGCAGCCACGGATTGCAGGTCGCGGCCGTTGTCGATCTCTTAGGGAATTGCTGCGAGCGTAAGCCAGATTTATCTCGTGCGCAGTGAATGATGATTGCGCTTCATTTTCAGGCCGTGCCGGTCGCGCGGGATCTTGAGCGTAGGCATTATGGCGGACGAACTGGCAGGCAATGGTCGTGTGACCTTCGGGCGCGGCTACAATGTCTGGATCATGGGGATCGACGGTACATGGCGGCGCAATTGCCTGCTGACGGCCGTATCTGCCCATGACGCCGAGCTGACGCTGGAGACCTCCATCGAAGGCCTCAATCTGAAGGAATTCTTCCTTCTGCTCTCCTCCACGGGACTGGCCTATCGGCGCTGCGAGCTCGTCAAGGTCAATGGCGCGCAGATCGACATCCGCTTCCTCAGCACCAAGGGCGCCGCCAAGAAGAAATCATCGTCTCGCGGCGATGCCGAGATGGCGAACGCGTAAGCGCTACTCTGCAGCCTGTTTGGCGACGTCATGTGACGTCGGCGCGTGCATTGCCGGGCCTTTGCCGCGTCCCCAGCCGGACATGATGTTCGACAACCGGTCGAGATAGACATACACGACAGGCGTGGTGAACAGGGTGAGCGCCTGGCTGACGATCAGCCCGCCAACCATGGCATAGCCGAGCGGCTGGCGGATTTCCGATCCGGTGCCGGTGCCGAGCATCAGCGGCACGCCGCCCAGCAGCGCCGCCATTGTCGTCATCATGATGGGGCGGAAGCGCAGCAGCGCTGCCTTGCGGATCGCGGCTTCCGGCTCGAGATGTTCGTCGCGCTCCGCGGCGATGGCAAAGTCCACGAGCATGATGCCGTTCTTCTTGACGATGCCGATCAGCAGGATGATGCCGATCAGCGCGATCAGGCTGAAATCGAAGCCGAACGCCATCAGGATCGCCAGTGCACCGACGCCCGCGGAGGGCAGGGTGGACAGAATGGTCAGCGGGTGGATGTAGCTTTCATAGAGAATGCCGAGGATCAGATAGACCACCACCAGCGCCGCGAGAATGAGTAGCGGCACCGTGGACAGCGACTGCTGAAATGCCTGCGCGGTCCCCTGGAAGGTGCCACGCAATGTAGCCGGGGCGTTCAGCTCCTGCATCGCGCTCTGCACGGCGTCGGTCGCCTGACCGAGCGCCACGCCCTGGGCGAGATTGAAGCTGATGGTGATGGCCGGGAATTGGCCCTGATGGCTGATCGACAGCGGTCGCACCGGCACCGTCGTCCATTTGACGAAAGCCGAGATCGGCACCTGATCGCCGGTGGTGGGCGACTTGATGTAGATCTTGTCCAGCGTATCGAGCTTGCCCTGCAGTTCCGGCAGGATTTCCAGGATGACGTGATAGCTGTTCAGCTGGGTGAAGAACTGGGCGATCTGACGCTGGCCGAATGAGTCATACAGCGTGTCGTCGATCAGCTGTGGCGAGATGCCGAAGCGCGACGCGCTGTCACGATCGATGGTCAATGTCAGCGTCGTGCCCTTGGTCTGCTGATCGGTGGCAACGTCGCGCAGTTCGGGCAGTGTCTGCATCCTGGCAAGGATCTTTGGCGCCCACTCGTTCAGCTCGGCGAGATTGGCATCCTGCAGCGTGTATTCGAATTGCGTGCGGGTGGCGCGACCGCCGAGGCGGACGTCCTGTGCGGCCTGCATGAACAGGCGTGCGCCTTCGACCTTCTCTAGCTTGGGCCGCAGCCGTGCGATGATCTGCTGCGCCGAGGCTGATCGTTCGTCCCGCGGCTTGAGCGTGATGAACATGCGTCCCGTATTGAGGGCGCCGCTATTGCCGCCAATGGCCATGGCGACGGTGGCGACGTCGGGATCGGCCTGCACGATCTTGCCGAGTTCTTCCTGATGCCTGCGCATGTCGGCAAAAGAGATGTCCTGCGCCGCCTCCGATGAAGCCGTGATCAGGCCGGTGTCCTGCTGTGGAAAGAAGCCCTTGGGGATGATGACAAAGAGGTAGACCGACAGTGCGACGGTGGCGAAAAACACCATCAATGTTGTCAGGCGCCAGCGCAGCACGATATCGAGACCGCGCTCATAGCCGCGCAGCATTGCGTCGAATACGTTTTCGCTCATCTGGTAGAAGCGGCCATGTTGGGCATGCTTTTCGTCGCGCAGGAAACGCGAGGCCATCATCGGCGTCAGCGTCAGCGACACCACCAGCGAGACAAAGATCGCCATGGTGAGAGTGATGGCGAATTCGCGGAACAGGCGGCCGATAATGCCGCCCATCAGCAACAGCGGGATCAGCACGGCCACCAGGGAGATGGATATCGAGACGATGGTGAAGCCGATTTCGCTGGCGCCTTTCAGGGCCGCGGCCATCGGGGCCTCGCCTTCCTCGATATAGCGCGTGATGTTCTCCAGCATCACGATCGCATCATCGACCACGAAGCCGACGGAGATGGTCAGCGCCATCAGGGACAGATTGTCGAGCGTATAGCCGAACACCCACATCAGCGCGCAGGCGCCGAGCAGCGCCAGCGGCACGGTGATGCTCGGGATGATGGTGGCCCAGACATTGCGCAGGAACACGAAGATCACCATCACCACGAGCGCAATGGTGAGCAGCAGGGTGAACTGCACATCCTGCACGGCGGCGCGGATGGTCTGGGTACGATCGCTCAGCACCTTGATCTCGACCGCCGGCGGGATCGCTGCGACAAGTCGGGGCAACTCGGCCTTGATCTTGTCCACGGTGTCGATGACATTGGCGCCGGGCTGCTTGAAGATCACCAGAAAGACGCCGCGCTTGCCATTGGCCCAGGCTGCCTGTTTGGCATCTTCAGGGCCGGTCACCGCATGTCCGATATCGCGCACGCGCAGTGGCCCGCCATTGCGATAGGCGATGATGACGTCGTTCCAGTCCTTGGATTCCGGCAACTGGTCGTTGGCATAGATCGTGTAACTGCGCGTCGCACCGTCGACATTGCCTTTCGGGCTGTCCACCGTGGTGACGGCGAGCTGGGTGCGGATGTCTTCGAGGCCGAGGCCCTTGGCGACGAGCTTGGCGGGATCGATCTGGATGCGGATCGCCGGCTTCTGCTGGCCGCCGATCGTCACCTGTGCGACGCCATTGATCTGGCTGATCTGTTGCGCGAGCTGCGCATCGACGCTGTCGCTCACGGTGGTGATGGGCAGCGTGTCGGAGGTCGCCGACAGCAGCATGATCGGAGAGTCAGCCGGATTGACCTTGCGATAGGTGGGCGGCGAGGGGAGGCTCTTCGGCAGTTGCCCGCCAGCGGCGTTGATCGCGGCTTGCACATCATTGGCGGCGCCATCGATGGAGCGATTGAGGTCGAACTGGATCGTCACGGCTGCGGTGCCGAGCGAACTCGTCGATGTCATCTGTGCGACGCCGGGGATCTGCGCGAATTGCCGTTCCAGCGGCTGTGCCACCGACGAGGCCATGGTTTCCGGGCTCGCGCCCGGCAGCGTCGCCGAGACCTGCACGGTCGGGAAATCCACCTGCGGAAGCGGAGCGACCGGAAGGAGGGGGTAGGAAACGAGCCCGACAAACAGGATGCCTGCCATCAGCAGTGAGGTGGCGATGGGATAGCGGATGAACGGCGATGAAATACCTCCGTTCATGGCTTACTGCCCTTTCGCAGCGTCGGCAGACGCGACCGCGGCCGAGACCAGCGACCCCGGCTGCACCTTGTATTGTCCGGCGACGATCACGCGATCGCCGGGCGCGAGCCCGTCCTCGATCACCGTGCGCCCATCGATGGAACGCCCCGCCTTGATCTTGCGAACCTCCGCCTTGCTGTCTGCGCTGATGGCGAACGCATAGAGTCCATCGATGCCATGCTGCACGGCATCATCCGGCACCACGACAGCGTCCTTCAGCGTGGTGACGAGAAGGCGCGTCGAGATCGACAGGCCGGGCCAGAGGACATGGTCCTTGTTGTCGAACACCGCTTTCAGGCGAATGGTCCCGCTGGTCGTATCGACCTGATTGTTGACCACCGACAGCGTGCCCTTCGACAGCAACCGTTTTCCGTCGCTCGTATAGGCATCGACTTCCAGCGGATGTGCGGCGAGCTGGGCATTGATATCGACCAGATGCTGTTCCGGCGCCGTGAAGATCACGGCGATCGGTTCGATCTGTGCGATGGTGACGATGCCGGTCTGCGTCGCGGCATTGACGATGTTGCCCTTGTCCACCTGACGGAAGCCGACCACGCCGGCGATCGGCGCCTTGACCGTCGTGTAGTCCAGCTGCGTCTGCGCATTGGCAATGGCTGCGTCGTCGGCGGCGATCAGCGCGGTGACCTGCTGTACCGTCGAGCGTTGCGTATCGGTTTGCTGCCGCGTGGCGAATTCGCCGAGCTTTGTGTAGCGCTGCAGATCGAGATTGGCATTGGCGAGATTGGCTTCGTCCTGCGCCTTCTTCGCCTTGGCCTGATCCAGCGCGGCCTGGAAGGGGCGCGGATCGATTTGCGCGAGCAGGTCGCCTTCCCGAACGATCTGTCCTTCTGTGAAAGCGATGCGATCGATCTGGCCATCGACCCGCGTGCGGACGACGACGGTGTTGAAGCCTTGCACGGTGCCGAGTCCGGTCAGATAGACGGGGAAGTCAGACTTCTCGACCGATGCGATCTTGACCGGAATAGGGGCGGGCGCGCGTGGTTTGTCCGCCTGGGCTGCGGCGTCGCTGCCTCTGTAATGCCGCACGACCACGGCGCCGCCGCCGAGCAAAACAGCCAGCAAAATCAAGCTGGTCCAGCGGAAACGGGAACGCGTGGTCATGGCGGGCTCTTCCGGCTTGCGGCAATCTTGCGGCACGGATCATTTTACCCGGCCGAGTTGCACTTTTGCGGCTAGTTAAAAACCCCGTCCAATCGTGTAAACACACGACCGCGCGAGAACGCTCATCATTGCGAAAACTTCATGTATTCAAGTGTTTCTGCGTGTTTCCGGACGGCGCAGACTCCAGTCCCAATCATCCATAACGACGAGGGTTGCAGACCATCGTCGGTCCGCGAGCGGGCAATCCCCGGTTGATCGATCTGATGCGATCTTGCGCGTCGCTGGGCGAATATCGTGCGGCAGCCTGGCGGCGGTTCAATGGCAGTCGTGGGGCAGGGAAACCGCGATGCTCCAGTTTAGAATGATTTTGATCTGGAGCTATTCAAGCGGAATTGAGTCCATTCGTGTGGGCAAAGCGGTCGCAATCCGGCTAAGGACATGTTGCGTTCGCAGTCGCGGTATCGCCGCGAGCGCATCCAAGCCATTCGCTCGATCATACAGCCCTACGATGATGCCCATCGCCGTCACATATTCAGCTTCGTCGCCTTGCGACGGGAAGGCTGCAGCGGACAGGGGATGGGACTGCAAGGCCGCAGTTTATTCTGCTTCTAAACTGCAACTCGCAAAGCGCGTGACAGCAGCCATGCGCGGCGCGGCTTTTGCAGATATGTACGACGTGATACGGCATGCGGGCACGCGACGCTCGATGCCGGATTTCGACGGCGCGCTTCACGTCCGTGTTGAACGCCGCCGAAGTGGCGAAACTGAAACGGCCCCATGGGCCGGCTCGATCGAAATCCTGTCTGCTACTGGACCGAGGTACAATCTTGTTTAGAAACGTTCTTATGTTGCTGGCAGCGCTGGCGACGGTCTGGTTCGCATCGCCACTCATCGCACAGCAGGCGACGCCGCCGGCTGCCCCGGCAGCAGCTGCGCCAACTGTAACTGCGCCAGCTGCAACGCCTGCGCCGGCACCGGTTGTCTCGCCGAGCTCTCCAGCGGCACCCGCACTCGTGAGCCCCGCGACCGAGGCTGCCGCGAAGGCGCCTGTCGCCACCGGCGAGCATGATCTGTCGCCATGGGGAATGTTCATGGCGGCCGACATGGTCGTCAAGGCCGTGATGATCGGCCTCGCGCTGGCATCGATGCTGACCTGGACCATCGCCATCTTCAAGTTCATGGAGCTCAGCTATGCGAGCAACCGCCTGAAGAGCGCGCTGCGCAAGATCGGCGAATCCCGTTCGCTCGCGGAAGCGCAGATGGCGCTGGGCGACAAGAAGACAGTACTGTCGCGCCTGCTCGCCGCGGCGATGCGCGAAGGCAAGATGTCGGCCGGCATCTCCAGCGACGAGGGCATCAAGGAACGCGCAGCTTCGAGCTTCAGCGAAATCGTCCGCGCCGAAGGCCGCAAGATCCGCACCGGCATGGGCTCGCTCGCAACCGTCGGCGCGATCTCGCCCTTCGTCGGTCTGTTCGGCACCGTCTGGGGCATCATGAACAGTTTCATCGGCATCTCGAAATCGCAGACGACCAACCTTGCCGTCGT
>Ga0209564_1000532_pt1 | contig 61903 bp, 59 predicted proteins | sample AraplaCol_mMF_r2_FD_184272 | JGI IMG/M metagenome (GOLD analysis project Ga0209564, IMG submission 184272) | Arabidopsis root microbial communities from North Carolina, USA - plate scrape MF_Col_mMF_r2 (SPAdes) (version 3) | ecosystem: Host-associated > Plants > Roots > Endosphere | place: USA...
GCAGATCGTCGGCACCGTGATGAGCGGCCTGTTGTTCGGCATCCTGCTGTCGCGGCCGCTGGCAACCATGATCGCCGGTTCATTCGGATGGCGCGCAGTGTTCGTGGTGTCGGCGGTTCTGATGTGCGGCGTGCTGGTGTTGATGATGATCGCGCTGCCGCGGCGCAAGCCCGAGCATAGCCTCAATTACGCGACGCTGATCCACTCGCTGTGGAACCTGGCGCTGACCACGCGCGTGCTGCAGCGGCGCGCGGCCTATCAATGCCTGCTCTACGGATCGTTCAGCCTGTTCTGGACCGCCATGCCGCTGGTGCTGGAAGAGCCACCCTTCTCGTTCGGACACATCGCCATGTCGGCCTTCCTGCTGTCCGGCGCCGGCGGCGCGCTGGTCGCACCACTGGCTGGACGCCTTGCGGATCAGGGCCGCGGTGACCTCGTCACTGCAACCGCGATGACGCTGGTGTTGCTGAGCTTCGTCCTGACCTGGATCGGCGGACACAGCGGCGGCGGCACCGCCATCACGCTGTTCGTGGTCGCCGGGATCCTGATCGACGCCGGCACCCAGGGGAATGTGGTGGCCGGACAACGCGCCATCTATGCGCTGGCGGGCAATGTGCGCAGCCGGCTGAATGCGCTGTTTCTTGCCGGCGCCTTTTTCGGCGGCGCGGTCGGCTCCGGCTTCAGCGGCTTTGCAGTGGCCCGCGGTGGCACCACGATGATCGCGATCATCGGCATCGGCGCATCACTGCTGGCGCTGGCACTGTTCGCGCTGGAAGTGTCGGCACGCGATCGTCGGGCGGATTAGGCGGAGCCGTCATCCGCCCTGCAGGAAGCGGCCTGACAAAATCCGCTTCGTTTCGATCACCGGGCGGTTGTAGATATAGGTCCAGGCCTGGGTGACCGTGCCATCGCCTGACGTCACCGGCAGCAGTTCGCGCAGATACAGGGTCGGCTGCTCTTCCGCGGGGCCGATGCCTTCATAGTCGTCGAGCACCGCAAGCAGCTTGTCGGGATCGCGCATCCGGAACAGGTCGCCATAAACGATGTCACTCTCGGCCGTCGCATGGAGCAGGCCGGGATAATGCGCGACCATGTAGAGCCGGCCGCGGCACGAGGCTTCGCCGAGGAAATCCGCGCCCGATGCGAGCAGCTTCGACATCGGATGATCGAAACCACGCATCAGGGTTCCGTAGACGAAAATACGATCCGACATCGTCGCCTTTCATGCACTGTCTGTAACCCGCAGGCCGATCGCGCCGAGGTGGCACCGCGATAACGTGACCCGTTGCGGCATTCAATTGCCCTGCTTCCGCGCTATATTAGCCTGGGAATCATGGCCGGTGCATCCATGCCGGCAATCAAGAGATATGCCGTTGGACCACCTGCCCCCATCCGAGCTGCGCCTCGCGCCCGATGAGATCGATCCCGTTCTCGAACTGAACACGGACAGCGCGTCGCCCTTCCTGTTCACCAGTGATCATTATGGCCGCATCATCCCGCGCATGCTCGGCGATCTCGGCCTGCCCGCCAGCGAGCTGACCCGGCATATTGCCTGGGACATCGGCATCGCCGGCGTCGCGGAACGCGTGGCGATGGCAATGAACGCGCATCTGATCGCGCAGCGCTATTCACGGCTGGTGATCGACTGCAACCGGCCGCCGGACGCTGTCAGCTCGATCCCGCTGATCAGCGAGGCGACGACCATTCCCGGCAATGACGGCCTCACGCAAGATGACAGGGCACGCCGGCGCGAACTGTTCTTCGATCCATATCACCGGCGCATCGATGCAGTGATCGACGCACGGCTCAAGGCCGGGCAGCCGACGGTGCTGGTGTCGCTGCACAGTTTCACGCCGGTCTATGCCGGCATCAAGCGGCCCTGGCATATCGGCACGCTGTATCAGCATGACCGCACGCTGCCGCCGCAGCTCCTGCAGCATCTGCGCGCCGAAGGCGATCTGGTCGTCGGCGACAACGAGCCCTATGCGGTGTCGGACGCCACCGACTACACGATCCCCGTCCACGGTGAAAAGCGCGGGCTGATGAATACCGGGATCGAGATCCGGCAGGACCTGATCACCGACGAGAGCGGCCAGATCGCATGGGCCGAGCGGCTGGTGCGCATCCTGACCGAGATCGCGGCGACGCTGGTGACGCCGCGCGCGTCACATCTCTGATCAACGCGCCCGCGTCAAAGCGAGCCACACGCCGCCGCCGATCATGAAGCCGCCGGAAATGCGCGACAGCAGCCGCGTGCGCCGGGCCGAGAAGAATTTTCGCGCCCGGCCGGCAGCGACGGCATAGACGACGTCGGTCAATCCGGCAGCGACCATGAAGGTCGCGCCAAGGATGGTCACCTGCAGAAAATGGTTCCGGTCGAGATCGACGAATTGCGGGATGAAGGCACCGAAGAACACCAGCACCTTCGGATTGCTGAGCAGCACGCCGAGCCCCTGCAGGAAGAAGCCGCCCCGCGGTGGGGCCGGCGGCGCATCGGTGTCGATCCCCTCGATAGGCGCGCGCACCAGCTTGATGCCGAGCCAGACCAGGTAGGCCGCGCCGATGAAGCGCACCCAGTCGAACCAGTAGCCCATCGTGGCCATCATGGTGGTGAGGCCGAAACCGACAATGGCGATGACCACTGCGAGCCCTGCTTGGGTGCCGGCAATCGTCACCAGCGCGGCACGGGTGCCGTAGCGCAGGCCATTGGCGATCACCAGCGTGACATTCGGGCCGGGCAGCAAGGCCAGCGCGATGCAGGCAACGACGAAAGTGAGATAGACCTGGAGCGACATCGGCGTTTCTGTTCCGGTTCTGTCGCGGTGGCCGAGCCACGGCGCGTTTGACGGAAACGAACCTAGCATCCCTGTCGCCCAACAAAAAAGGTCGGCGTGGCCGCCGGCCTTTCGATCTCTGTCCGGGCGACTAGAACTGCCCGGTCAGGCGCAGGCGCGGGCCATGGGTGTAGCGATCCGCGAGGAAGGTGGCGACGGCTGCGTTGTCCTGGTTCTGCACATTGATCAGCGCATCCATGCGGTAGCTGAGACCGAGCTTGAGATTCTGTGTCAGCCAGTAGGACACGCCGACCTGCAGATCCGCGCTGAACATGGTGGCGAAGCGCTCGGTGGTGGTCACGCTGGAGTTGCTCAGGCCACCGATGCCGCCACCAAGCCCAGCGAGGAACGGCGGATCGATGGACGTATTCGTTACATTGCTGGAGACGACCTTCTGCGTACCGAACAGAAGGGCGGCATCGCCGAGATAGTCGAACGTCCATCCGCCCGCCAGCGGGATAGAGCCTTCGAGGCCGATCAACGGGCCAGCCCCCAGGAAGCTCCGGCGATCGACCGTCGCACTCACGCTGGCAGAGGAAAGGCTCGAAAACGGCGGGAAGCCGTCGACATCTTGCGGCGGATCGAATGTGAAGGCAAAGGACTGGTTGCGGTTCGTCGTCATCGTCCCGACGCTCTCGGCGACGCGCAGACCTCCCTTGATCTGCAGGGCGTCCGGGCCATCGCCGGCGATGTCCCTGCCGATCGCCAGATCTGCGAGCCAGCGCTTTTCCTGATAGCTCTGCGTCAGGGCGTCGCCGAAGGTGATGGACGTGACATCACCGCCAAAGAGTGCAGGATCGATCGATCCATTACCGGTCGCCAATCCACTCGCCTTGCCACTTTCGCCGTAGCGGAATTGGCCGCTGACATGCCATGCGGAATTGGCGATGCGATAATCAAAGCCCCCGGCACCTTCCCAGCCGAGCTTGGGGCCGAGATCGAATACACCCACGCCGCTCGAGCCGACGCCACCGAGCCCGACACCGCCGCCGAGCAGATAGGGCTGCAGCATCGGATCACCGCCAGACCAGATGGCGCCGCCTTCACCCCAGATGCGAAACTGGCGCGGCTGCGTGACGACCGGCGCAGCCTTGTAGGCCATCGGCAGATCCGCCGCATAGGCTGCAAACGGATCGGACTTCGCGGCAGCAGACCCGGTCGCCACGCGCTGCGATGACGGATTAGCGGGCTTCAGTGTACTCACCTGCTTCTGCAAGTCGCGGTTCTCACGCAGCAGGGCAATCTCCTTGCGGATCGCGGCGTTTTCCTTTTCCAGCGCGGAGATCCGCGATGCCGATCCTTCCTGTGCAGATGCCGCACCGATCGACAGCGCTGCGATCGCCGCCGCGCCGACAAAAGTTCCCTTCATGATCGCCCCACTTTGTATGTTGGTCTGTCCAGACTGAATCGCGGGACAAACCTGCATAAGGGTGCGACAGGACGACACCGGCATATGCCGGAGACCTCAACACTCAAATCGTGAGTGTGAGTTTGCAGCCACAGTTGTCATTGACGCATCGCGTGGGGTCCACATCGTCTCGTGAACAATGATCGCTGCTATTCCGCAGCGATGCGCGATCCGCCGTGAAACGCTCGATGATACATGGAGATGGTCGCGCTTCGCGTTTGCTCAACAGCCCTCGAACAACGAGCCGTCAGCCCCGCGCGCGCAACTCGCGCCGCAACACCTTGCCAGTCGCCGTCATCGGCAGCGATTCCGCAAAGGCCACATGACGCGGATATTCGTGGGCGGCAAGCTGGGACTTCACATAGTCCTGCAGCTCGCGGGCAAGCGTATCGCTCGGCTCGAAGCCGGGCCGCAGCACGATCCACGCCTTCACGGCCTCGGTGCGGATCGGATCCGGGATGCCGACCACCGCCGACAGCGCCACCGCGGGATGCTTGAGCAGCGTGTGCTCGATCTCCGACGGACCGATGCGATAGCCGGCGGAGGTGATGACATCGTCCTCGCGCGAGACATACCAGAAGTATCCATCGTCATCCTGGATGCCGAGATCGCCGGTGAGCAGGAAGTCGCCGGCATACTTCTTCGCCGTGCCCTCCTCGTTCTGCCAATAGCGCAGCATCGTGCAGGGATTGGGCTGGCGCACGCCGACAATGCCGCGTTCGCCTGACGGCAATTCCTCGCCCTGCTCATTGACAATGCGGACGTCGAAGCCCGGCGTCGGCTTGCCCATGGAGCCCGGCTTGATCGGAAACAGCGCAGCATTGTTGCCGACCACGAGATTGCACTCGGTCTGGCCATAGATCTCATGCGCATCGATACCAAAGGTCTTGCGCACCCAGTCCAGCAATTCGGCACCGAGCGACTCGCCACCGGTGAGGATGCTGCGCAGTTTCACGCCGGGATGGTTCACATTCGCCTGCCGCATCAGCTTCAGGGCGGTGGGTGGCAGGAACACGTTGCGCACGCCGTGATCGGCCATCAGTTGCATCGCGGCCTCCGGCTCGAATTTCCTGGCGCGATAACCAACGACGGGAACGCCGTGATACCAGGCCGGAAACAGCGCATCGAACAGGCCGCCGATCCAGGCCCAGTCTGCCGGTGTCCAATAGACGTCGCCGGGTTTGGGGAAGAACCCGTGCACCATCTCCACATTCGGGAGATGACCGAGCAGCACACGGTGCGCATGCAGCGCGCCCTTGGGATTTCCTGTCGTGCCCGACGTGTAGATGATGATGGCAGGATCGTCGCAGGATGTATCGACGGTGGTGAAATCATCGGAAGCGGCTTCGAGCGCGGCCCAGAACGATGTCGTGCCATCCGGCGGCGTGTCGGTGATGACATAGATCGCCTCCAGCGCCGGAAGCCTGTCGCGGATCTTCTTCAGCTTCTCATAACCGCCGGCGTCGGTGACCACAGCGCGGGCACCGGAATTGTCGAGACGGAATTCGAGTGCGTCCTCGCCGAACAAGGTGAACAGCGGCACCGATACGAGACCGGAGCGAAACGCGGCAAGATGCGCGACCGGAAGCTCGATGGACTGGGAGAGGAACACAGCGACCCGATCGCCGCGCTTGAGGCCGTCGGCCTTCAGCACATTGGCAAAGCGGCGCGAGCAGGACGCGATCTCGTCGAAGGAGAGTTTCCGCGTGCCGCGATCCTCATCCACATAGATCAATGCCAGCCGGCCGGAACCATCGGCATAGCGGTCGCAGGCCACCGTCGCGATGTTGAAACGCGCCGGGACCTCCCAGCGGAAGTCACGGTAGAGCGTGTCGTAATCGGTGGTTTCGGTGAGCATGCCTTCAGTCTCCCTGCGGCCGTCTGCCTCGTCTCGTTCCGAAGGACCAAGTCTGCAGCCGCAACTCCGTTCTAGACGAAGCCGCGAGCACGCCAAAGTGCCTTGAATTTCGCGGCCCGGCATGGTCTTCAGGCAGCCAATTCGGAACCGGCGCGCTCCCGCGCCACGCCTCCTTCCTCCGGCAGTTGTGATCCATGGCCCGCAGGTTTTCCTCCGCCTATCAATCGGAGCCGATGTCCAGCCTGGCGCTGTGGGCGCGGCGGCTGGCGGTGTTCTCGGCCATCGCCGCGGTGGTCTCCATCGTCATCGTGCGGTTCGGGTTCCTCGAGGTGAAGCCAGCGTTGATGACCTTCTTCGGCGCACTCGGCCTCGCCGGGCTGTCGATCCTGGTGGCCCTCGCGGGCTTTGCGGCGATCTGGCAGAACGGCTCGCGCGGCATGAGTGCGATCCTCGTCGCGCTGCTGCTGGATGCCGTGATCCTGGCCTATCCCGGCTATCTCGCCTGGCAGTATCAAAAGCTGCCGAAGATCCACGACATCACCACCGACCCCATCGACCCGCCGCGCTTCGAGGCACTGGCGCGGCTGCGCAGCGGCGAAGGCACCAATTCGGCGGTCTATGCCGGCCTGTATTCGGCCGAGCAGCAGCGCATCACCTATCCGGATATCGAGCCCGTGGAGCTGGAGGTGCCGGTACAGCGTGCCTATGAAGTGACGCTCGCGCTGGTGAACAAGCGCAAATGGCTGGTGATCGACGAACGCCCGCCGCAGCCGCCGCGCCGCATCGGCCGCATCGAGGCCGTGGCACGCACGCCGATCATGGGATTTCGCGAGGACGTCTCGATCCGCTTCGTGCCGGACGGCGAAGGCTCCCGCGTCGATATCCGCTCGTCGTCGCGCTACTTCGAAGGCGATCTCGGCAGCAATGCGTCGCGGGTGACGAAACTGATCGAGGACATCAATACGGCGGCGGACAATGCGCCGAAGCCGAAGCAGACCCCGGCCGCGAAGGCGGCGGTGAAGGGGAAGAAGTAGCTGCGGCCAGGATTATTGCTGGCCAACCCGAATAAACAATCTTAGATTGTATTTATGGGAAAAGCGGCGCGCAACGAACTCCGAAAAATGAAAGCGAGTTGGCACAATACGGTGTCCACCGCTTTCATCACGGTGGGGATCCTGGGCCCCGCGATAGCGCGCCTGTTCGGCGCTCTCAGTGGCCCGATCGACGTTTCTTTGAGCATCGTTGGATCGATGATATGCTTGGCGGTGAGCGCAACGCTTCACTTCGCCGGACGGGCGGAACTCATGGAGCTTGAAGATTGAAACTCATCGATCTCTATGTGCTGCTTCTTCCGGTTGTCGGCGTGATTTTCATGCTTGCCATCGGGCGTATCGGGTCGCGTCGCTTGCGTGAAGAAACCGCCCGCGCCCGAGAAGCCGAGCGCAAGGCGCGCGAGCCGGCACCTCACACCACCCGGTAACTCCCCCCGATCACCGGATCACCATCGGTCGCCACCACGCCGCGAGCGACCAGATCCTCCAGATGCGCCAGCACCGAATAGCCGGCGGCGCCTGAGAGGCGAGGGTCCAGCCCGATATAGACCGCACGCACGATGGTCGGGATATCCGCCTCCCCCTTGTTGAGACGGTGCAGGATCGACGCCTCACGCGCCTTGCGGTGGCGGATCAGGAAGCGGACGAAGCGCTGCGCATCGGGGATGTCCGGGCCGTGGCCGGAGAAATACAGACCCTCGGGTCGCGCCGCGAGTTTCTCCAGCGAGGCCATGTAGTCGATCATCGAACCATCCGGCGGCGCGACGATGGAGGTGGACCAGCCCATGACGTGGTCAGCGATGAACATGTAGTTCTTTTCGCGCCAGGAAAACGCCATGTGGTTGGCGGTGTGGCCCGGCGTCGCCACGCCTTCCAGCGCCCAGCCGTCGCCTTCGATGACATCGCCGTCGCGCACGAGCACGTCCGGCTTGAAATCGCGGTCGGCGCCGGATTCCGGCGAATGCTTCTCGCTCTCGAAGCGCGGACGCGAGGCACGGTGCGGGCCTTCGGCATAGACGGTGGCGCCGGTGGCGGCCTTGATACGCCTGGTGTTGGGCGAATGGTCGCTATGGGTGTGGGTGACGATGATATGCGTCACGGTCTCGCCCTTCACAGCGTCAAGCAGCGCCTGTGCATGCGCCTCGTTGTCCGGACCGGGGTCGATGATCGCGACATTGCCTTCGCCGACGATATAACTGTTGGTGCCGGTGAAGGTGAAGGGCGACGGGTTGTTGCAGAGAACGCGACGCACGCCGGGACGGACATGATCGACCACGCCGGGCTTCAGCGGATAATCGCGGTTGAACGGGATATCGTCGTTATCGCTCATGGTCGGTCCTTCCCGGTGGTCTTGTCGGAAATGACTAGCAAGGTGGCGGGGGAATGCAAACGGCGGTGGAACGCGGCTGATATGCGCCTGCAACACCGTCATTCCGGGGACGGCCCGGCGCCGCGGGCGACGGGACGGAGCCCGGAATCCCGCAGTGTTCATCACCTCTCTCGTGCGGGTGGAGCGGGTGATGACCATTCCAAGATTTCGGGTTCGCGCGTTCCGCGCGCCCCGAAATGACGAGTAGGTGCCAACAAAAATGCCCGGCGTGAGCCGGGCATTTCGCAATTCTGGCAGTGCGTCCGCTTACGCGAAAGCCTGGATCCCCGTGATCGCACGGCCGAGGATCAGCGCGTGGACGTCGTGCGTGCCCTCATAGGTGTTCACGGTTTCCAGGTTCTGTGCATGGCGCATCACCTGGTATTCGATCTGGATGCCGTTGCCGCCATGCATGTCGCGGGCGACGCGGGCGATGTCGAGGGCCTTGCCGCAATTGTTGCGCTTCACCACCGAGATCATGTCCGGGTGGAAATTGCCCTCGTCCATCAGGCGGCCGACGCGGAGCGAGCCCTGCAGGCCGAGCGAAATCTCGGTCAGCATGTCGGCGAGCTTCTTCTGCACCAGCTGGGTGGCAGCGAGCGGACGGTTGAACTGCTTGCGGTCCAGCGTGTACTGGCGGGCACGGGCCATGCAGTCCTCGGCCGCGCCGAGCACGCCCCAGGAGATGCCGTAGCGGGCGCGGTTGAGGCAGCCGAACGGACCCTTGAGGCCCGACACGTTGGGCAGCAGGTTCTCTTCCGGAACGATCACGCCGTCCATGACGATTTCGCCGGTGATCGAGGCACGCAGGGACAGCTTGCCGCCGACCTTCGGCGCGGTCAGGCCCTTCATGCCCTTCTCGAGCACGAAGCCGCGGATCTGGTTGTCGTGCGCGGCAGACTTCGCCCACACCACGAACACGTCGGCGATCGGCGCGTTCGAGATCCACATTTTGGAACCGGTCAGCTTGTAGCCGTCCGACACCTTCTCGGCGCGGGTCTTCATGCCGCCCGGATCGGAACCGGCATCGGGCTCGGTCAGACCGAAGCAGCCGACCCACTCGCCGGTGGCGAGCTTGGGCAGATACTTCTTGCGCTGCTCTTCGCTGCCATAGGCATAGATCGGATACATCACCAGCGACGACTGCACCGAGTTCATCGAGCGGTAGCCGGAGTCCACGCGCTCGATCTCACGGGCGATCAGGCCGTAGGCGACGTAGCTGGCATTAGCGCAGCCATAGTCTTCCGGCAGCGTCACGCCGATCAGACCGAGTTCGCCCATCTCGTTGAAGATCTCGCGATCGGTGTGCTCGTTGAGATAGGCGTCGGTGACGCGCGGCAGCAGCTTGTCCTGGGCATAAGCGCGCGCAGTGTCGCGGATCATGCGCTCGTCTTCGGTGAGCTGCCCATCGAGCAGGAACGCATCGTCCCACTGAAAATTCGCAGCGGGCTTGTCCTTACCCTTAACGCTCATCGAAGTCCCTTTCACATCGTGATTGATCGGACGCACGGGCTTTTTGTTTCCTTGCCGGCGCGTGATGTCTCACATACGCCATTGCCGCTGGAGCGGCTCTGGCCCATGTAGAATGCGGTATTTTAAGTCTTGGACCTTCAGCCTTCAAGCTGTTCGTTGCAGGCGATCTCGATGCCGAAACCCGACAGGCCCTTATAGTCATGGGCCGACGAGGTGAGATGGCGGATCGAGGTGACGCCTAGATCGCGCAGAATCTGGGCACCGACGCCGATCTCGCGCCACTGTCGGTTGCGATCGGCTTCGGCCGACTTCGGCGCATCCAGCGGCTCGACGGGAACGCCTGCGGCGCCGTCGCGCAGATATACCAGCACACCACTGCCATTCTTCTTGAAGCGCTCCAGGATGACATTCATCTTGGCGGGCCCGAAGAAAGTGTCGCGCACGATGTTCGGCTTGTGGAAGCGGGTCAGCACGTTCTTGCCGTCGCCGACGCTGCCATAAACGAAGGCCACGTGGTGGATCGGATCGAAGGGCGAACGGTAGGAATAGCCCTGCAGGGTGCCGATCGGGCTTTCGGTGGTGAAGGTCGAAACGCGCTCGATCAGTTTTTCACGGGCCTGACGATAGGCAATCATGTCGGCGATGGTGACATGCTTGAGCTTGTGCGTGGCGGCGAAGTCCACGACCTGCTGGCCCTTCATCACCGAGCCGTCGTCATTCATCAGTTCGCTGATGACACCGACGGGCGACAGGTTCGACAGCTTGCACAGATCGACGGCGGCTTCCGTATGGCCGGAGCGCATCAGAACGCCGCCATCCTTGGCGATCAGCGGGAAGATGTGGCCGGGGCGCGCAAAGTCATTGGCGCCGGCATTGGGATTGGTCAGCGCACGGCAGCAGGAGGCTCGCTCTTCGGCGGAAATGCCGGTGCCGTTGTCGGGCTTGTAGTCGATCGACACCGTGAAGGCTGTGGTGTGGTTGCTGTCGTTGTTCACGACCATCGGATCGAGCCGCAGGCGGCGGGCATCCTCGACCGTGATGGGAGCGCAGACGATGCCGGAAGTATGGCGGATGATGAAGGCCATCTTCTCCGGGGTGCAGAACTGCGCGGCGACGATCAGGTCGCCTTCACCCTCGCGGTCATCGTCATCGGTGACCACGACCATTTCGCCGGCGGCGAAGGCTTGCAGAACGTCGGAAATCGGATCGGCCATCAGTCCACTCTCGCTCGTTGTGGCCAGTGATATGGCGCAGAGCGCGGGGCTGTGCAACCCGCGCAAATGGGGGGCGGTATGCGGGTTCGCAGTGCGGAATGGGGATACTGTCGTCGCCCGGCTTGACCGGGCGATCCAGTATACACCGCCGCCTGAGTGTCATCACGGCTGCCGGTGTCTACTGGACCACCCGCTGTCGCGGGTGGTGACATCGGAGTTTGGCTAAGGCAGCACTTCCCACCGTTCCGCCAGCCGCAGATCCAGATCCGCCCGCTTGGCCTGCAGCAGCCCCTGATCGACCGCCTCGATCACCTCATAGAGCGCATGGGCATCGCTGAGGCGGGTGACGGTGACGTAATCCGCACCGGCGGCATAGATGTCGCCGACATCACCCAGCATGTCCGCCGTGGAGATGACCTTGGCGGTCGGGTTGATCGAGCGGACGTGGCGGACCAGCTTTTCGTTATTGGCGCCCTTCAGCAGGGAATCCGGCACGCTGAGGATGATGATTTCGGCATTGCCGACACCGGCATGGACCAGCGTGTCCACATTGCTGATGTCGCCATAGACCACATGCAGGCCGCGGGCGGCCAGCGTCCGGTAAACGTTGGGGTTGAAGTCGACGACACTGATCTGGTCGAGCAGCGACTTGTTCTGGCGCTCGATCTCGCTGAGCAGCGCCGAGGCCGCGCGGTAGAAACCGAGAATGACGATGCGGCGGGCCTGGCCATGGGCCTCGACGTGATCGCCCTCGCTGTTTTGCCCGTGATCGAGATCGCGCAGGCCCAAGCGCTTGAGCACCGGAATCGCCCAGCGGGTGATCTGGTCGCTCTGCATCATGGCGAAGGTCGAGAGCACCGCGAGGATGACGAAGGCGAAGGATGCCGCGCTCGAACATTCCTTGGTGATGTGGTTCGCGGCGATGCCGGTCTGCAGCACCACCAGCGAGAATTCGCTGATCTGCGCCAGATTGAGCGCCGGCAGAAGGCTGGCGCGCAGGCCCTGCTTCATCAGGTACAGCGGCACGAAGGTGGTGACGAGACGGCTGACCACCGTGAAGACGGCCACGACCAGCGCGAGCTTGATGGTGGCCATGTCCGGCACCGGAATGGTCATGCCGACGCCGACGAAGAACAGCGTGATGAAGAAGTCGCGCAAGGTCGTCACTTTGGCGGTGACATCGAGCGCATAGGGGAACGTCGAGAGCGCGACACCGGCCACCAGCGAGCCCATCTCGCGCGACAGATGCAGGCGCTCGGCGATCTCGCCGATCAAGAAGCACCAGGCCAGCGCACCGAGCAGCACCAGTTCCGGCCGCCGCGCGATCTGGTGGAACAGCGGCGGCAGCACATAGCGGCTGAGCGCGAAGGCGATGGCCACCAGCGCGCCGACCCGCAGGAACGACAGCAGCACCACGCCAATCTGCAGATTGTCGAGGCTCGGCTGGATCGCCAGGAACATGATGGCGAAGATGTCCTGGATCACCAGCACGCCGAGCGTGATGCGGCCGGGCAGCGTGTCGAGCTCACGCTTCTCGTAGAGCACCTTGACGATCACCACCGTCGAGGACAGCGCGCAGGCTACCGCAAGGTAAAGCGCATCGAAGCCGCCGCCGCCGAGTTTCAGTCCGAGCGCCATGAAGAAGGCGGCGCCGATCGCGCAGCCGACCGTTAGCTGCGCGCCCGCCGCGATCAGGATGACCTTGCCGGCGCGGATGATCTTCTTCAGATCGATCTCGAGACCGATCATGAACAGCATGAAGATCAGGCCGAGTTCGGAGATGGTGGCGACCGACTCGTCCGACTTGACCAGCTTGATCCCGTAAGGTCCGATGATGAAACCGGCGACCAGATAAGCAAGAATCAGCGGTTGCCGGAAGAAATGCGCCGCCAGCCCGATGGCCCATGCAAACAGGATACATAGGGTGATATCGCGGATAAGGTCGTGCATGCCCCTGCCAATACTAGACTTTCGGCGGCACTGTAATGGTGCGGCGCGCAAGGGCAAAGGGTTAAATCCGGCAATTTCAACCTGAGCGAACGGTTCGTCCAACGAGGCGGGCTGTCACACAACAAAACACTGAGGGAGACCACGTCCATGACATCAGCCAAGTTCGATTACGCACCTTTGCTGCCTGCGAGCCTGCCGGCCGCGGCGGCCAGATGGACGGGTCTCGCCAAATACAGTTTCGTCGGCGGCAACAATGATGCCGAGCAGGTGCCGGTGGCCGACCTGAAGGCGGCCGCCGATGCGGTGCTGACCCGCGAGGGGCATACGCTGGCGACCTATGGGCTGGCGAGCGGGCCGCAGGGCTACCTGCCCTTGCGTAACTTCATCGCCGACAAGCTCAAGCGCGATGCCGGCATCACGTGTAGCGCCGATGACGTCCTGATGGTGTCGGGCTCGCTGCAGGCGCTCGATCTGGTGAACCAGGCGCTGCTCGCACGCGGCGACACCGTGATCATCGAACGCGATTGCTATCAGGGCTCGATCAACCGGCTGACCCGGATGGGCGTCAATATCGTCGGCATCCCGCTCGATGGCGACGGCATGCGGATGGACGCGCTGGCGAAGGCGCTGGCAGACCTGAAAGCAAAAGGCGTCCGGCCGAAATATATCTACACCATCCCGACGGTGCAGAATCCGACCGCCACCATCATGCCTGAGAGCCATCGCCGCGAACTGCTGAAGCTGGCCGCCGAATACGGCGTGCCGGTGTTCGAGGACGACTGCTATGCCGACCTGATCTGGGATCATAAGCGCCCGCCGGCGATCCATGCGCTGGATACGAGCGGCAGCGTGATCCATATCGGCTCGTTCTCGAAGTCGGTCGCCCCTGCCTTGCGCGTCGGTTACATCGTGGCGCCTTGGGAGATCATGTCGCGCATGCTGGCGCTGAAGACCGATGCGGGGTCGGGCGCATTGGAGCAGATGGTGCTGGCGGAATACAGCGTCCAGCATTTCGCCACGCATGTGCCGAAGGCGACGCGCGGGCTGCGCGCCAAGCTCGACACGCTGATGGATGCGCTGAACGAGCAGTTCGGCACGGCGGCGGAATTCGAGGAGCCGAAAGGCGGGATTTTCCTGTGGGTGAAGCTGCCTGCGAATGTGGACGCGATGCAGCTCTATCAGGCGGCGCTGAAGGCGGGCGTTTCGATCAATCCGGGGCCGGAATGGTCGGTGGACAAGGCTTATGCGCACAGCCACATCCGGATCTGCTTTGCGAGCCCGACACATCAGGAGATCCGCGAGGGCATTGCCGTGCTGGCGGATGTGTGCCGGAAGGAGTTTGGGGTGCCGGAGCGGATCGCGAATGTGGGGAAACGGGACTAGCTCCCCTGTCGTCCCGGCGAACGCCGGGACCCATAGCCTCCGTCGTTACGGCGGCACGCAGAGCTGCAACGACAAAGCCCAGCCAATTCTCCAGCGTGTATGGGTCCCGGCGTTCGCCGGGACGACGATGGAGTTTACGGCAGGCTCACGATCTCCACCCAGTTCGGGTTCTTCCCCATCGGCGTCTCGCTCAGCCGTTTCAGCTCGCCCGTCTTCTTGTCGATAGCGTAGCTGATCATGCTGTTCGAGACTTGCCCGACGGCGAGCAGATAGCGGCCGGAGGGATCGATGGCAAAACCACGCGGCTGTTTCGCCGTCGCATAGGAGCCGATCGCGCCGAGCGCTCCGGTCTTCGGATCGACGCGAAACGCCGCCAGCGTGCTGCTGGTGCGCTCCGATGCATAGAGATACTTGCCATCCGGCGTCAGATGAATGTCCGCCGCCCATGGCTTGCCCTCAAACTCCTTCGGCAAGGCACTGGCGACCTGGGCTTCCTTCTTCAACGTGCCGGTGTTCGCGTCCCACGGAAACACATAGATCGCAGCGTCGAGTTCGTTGAGCAGATAGACGAACTTCCTGTCCGGCGAGAACACCAGATGGCGCGGGCCGCCCTTGGCCTTGACGCTCACGGTCGGCGGCTCGTTGGGGGTGAGCCTGCCGGCCTTGGCATCGAATTTCTGCTGGTAGACGACGTCACCACCCAGGCTCGTATGCAACACGTAGCGATTGGTGGGATCGACGATGATGGCGTGTGCATTGGGCAAGGTGTCCACCGTCTGCTGCGCCGCTGCGATCACGCCATTGGGGCCGATCGCGTTCACCGTCACCTTGTTGCCGCCATAGCTGGCGCCGAGCAGGAAGCGGCCGGTGCGATCCACGGCGATATAGGCCATGGAATCGGCCAGTGGTCCCGGCCCCAACAGCTTCAGCCTGCCGGTCTTCGCATCGATGTCGAAGGTGACGGCCGTATAAGGCTCATTGCGCAGGGCCGCATAGAGCCGATGTTTTTCGGGGCTGATGGCCAGTGGCAGCGAACCGCCCGGCTTGGCAGGCCCCGGCACTTTCACCGTCTCGACGGCGGACAGGTCGCCATTCGGCTTCAATTCGAGAACGCTGATATCCTGGCTGTCGGCATTGCCGACATAGACGAAGGTCGCAGCACCGGCTGATGACATCAGCGCTCCCCAGACGAGGGCAACCACCATCGACACATGTGCGCACCATGAGACATTGGGCATCGTTCCCCCGGAGCTTGATGTGGCATCGGGAGAATGATGATCCTGCGACATCGGATACGCAAGCTGCACCGCGGCAAGATCAGAATGCGCCGGCCACCGTGAGGCGCAGCGCCAGTGGTTCAACCGGATGCAGGATACGATCCATGATGCCGGTCTGGCACACGGCGGCAGGCGCTGTCGGCGCGCCGCCGCCCGCTGGAAAACACGCCGCGAACAGCGAGTCGGTCTTCAGCAACGAGCCATAGGCATAAGTGATCTGGTCCGACCTGCTGTCGAGGATGTTGAATGCATCGAGCTGAACGCGCCAGCCATTGTCGAAGCGATAGCCGATCTGGCCATTGAGCAGGCCCGTGGCCGGCGAGATGAAGGCGGCATCTTCCGTGAGCGGGCGCGGGCCGAAATAGCGATAGCGCAGCGCGCCGAACCAGCCCCTCGCTTCGCCGAGACGGATACCGGCCGAAGCGATCATGTTCGGCGCGCCGGGAATGAAATGGCCGGGAGCGTTGCCGATCTGCGAGGCCGGATAGCCGTCGAGCTCGGCATAGGCGGCGGCCTGATCGGCATTGCTGCCGCGGAAGCGCGCACGCGTCATGGCGAGATCGGCCTCCAGGCTGAGCCACGATGTCGGCTTGTAGTCATTGGTCCATTCGAAGCCGACGCGGCGGCTCGGCCGGCTGGCTTCGGTGTCGCCGGCATCGCCGACGAACAGGATTTCCGATGCCGATTCCAGCGTGAACAGGGCGATCGAGCTGGTGAGGCCGGGAACGAGTTTTGTGCGCAGGCCGACTTCGGCGCCGCGCGTCTTGACGAGGAACGGCGACGATTCCACCGGCGAACCATCGGTGGGCGACTCCCTGATGGTCACGCCGCGGGCGTCATTGCTGTGAAAACCTTCGCCGGCATTGATGAACAGCTCAGTCCTCGCGAACGGGCCGAAGACGAGGCCCGCTTTGGGGCTGCCGATGGTCGCATTGGCGGTGCCTGAATTGGCGGCGAGCAGAAGCGAATTGACCGTTGCGTTGTAATAGTCCCCTCGCCAGCCGACATTGCTGCGCAGCCAGTCCGTCCACCACGTGGTGTTCTGCACGAAGAGGCCGGCGCTGCCCTGCTTCACGAGATCGCTGCGCGTGCCCGAGAGATATTGCCTTTGCACGGTGTTGCCGAGCGAGACGCTGATATTGTCGTAGCGGCTTTGCACGCCGACCTCGGTTTCGGTGCGAAAGCCGCCGACCGTGCCCCTGAAAGTATGCGACGCATTGATGCCGCCGAGCACGCGGTCGTCATGCTGGTGAAACTGGTCGCCATTGACGGGATCGCTCAGGAAGAAAGTAAAGTTGTTCCAGAGATTGAGCTTGCTCTTGATGGCATAGAAATCGACCTTGGTGGCCCCGGCCGCGTCGCTGTCGCGATAGCGGCCGGAAATGGAGAAGCGCTCGGCATTGCCGCCATCGGTGGGATCGAGCGCGCCGTAGAGACCGATCTGGCCGGAGGTGATGGCGCGCAGCGGCACCTGATCGGTGGAATTCCAGCGATTGGCATAGGCCATGCCGGTGAGCGAGAAGCCGCTGTCCGGGGTGCCCTGGCTGTAGCGGACCACGGCATTGAGCTTCTTCAGCTTGTCGGGATGGTCCCAGGGGCCATTGTAGATATTGGCCTCGGCGGCGACGAGGAGATTGCCATCGCCAGTTTTGCCCGAAGTGACGCCGAAGGCGCGGTTGTAGCCGAAACTGCCTGACGTGATCGACGCCATGGTCCGGGCAACGCTGTCAATCAGGCTGACATGGATGGCGCCGACCGAAGAGAAATCGCCTTCATCTGCGAAATACGGGCCCTTGCGGACATTGACCACGCTGATCAGTTCGGGGATCAGGAAATTCATGTCGGCATAGCCCTGGCCGTGGCCATGGGTGCGCATGTTCACCGGCATGCCATCGACGGTGATGGCGAGGTCGGTGCCGTGATCGAGATTCACGCCGCGGAGAAAATACTGATTGGCTTTGCCGTCGCCGGAATGCTGGGTGATGATCAGGCCAGGCGCGACTTCGAGCGCTTCGGCCGGACGCGAGAGTGGACGGGCATTCACCTCGGCGCCGCCGACGTTCTTTTCACTGGCAGCGCTGACGGGAAGCTGAGCGGCGTTGATGCCGGGGCTGTTGCCGCCGGTGCCGCTCGTGGCGGCGACCGGCGCTACGGTTCGCGGCGCTAGGCGGCGATCGGTGATGGCGGATGCGCGTTGCCTGGCAGGCGCGGCGACACGCGGCTTCGGCGCATCGACTTCGACGGGCGTGAGCATGGTCGCCGGCTGCGCCTGCGAGGGCACTGACGTGGCCAGCATCGCGGAGACCGAGACACCCACCGAAAAACAGAGAGAACGATACATCAGTCAGTCGGCCGGTTATGCTGCGTTCAACCTGATCACACTGACATGGCGAGTATGACGAAGTCAAAGATTCATCATACTCACGGGAGGACTTATGCAGCGCATCACGATCACGCTCGACGATGACCTGATGGAAGAGCTGGATGCGTTGATCGCCGCGCGCGGCTATCAGAACCGTTCCGAGGCCATCCGCGACCTGACGCGTGCAGGCATGCAGCAGGCTGCACAGGAGCAGGGCAAATCCGGCGACTGTGTCGCGGCGCTGGTCTATGTCTATGACCACGCCCAGCGCGACCTGTCACGCCGGCTGGTGGACACTTATCACCACCACCACGACCTCTCGTTGGCGACACTGCATGTCCATCTCGACGACGACAACTGCATGGAGGTGACGGCGCTGCGCGGACCGGGCAAGGACGTGCAGCATTTTGCCGATCACATCATTGCAGAGCGCGGGGTGAAATATGGGCGCGTGGTGATGATGCCGGCGGGGAAGAAAGCGGGGGGAAAGAAGGGGCACTCGCATAAGTGAGGGAGCGCCGCCGATGGTCTCCCTCCCCCAAGCGTAGCGCAGTGGGGAGGGTCCGCCGATAGGCGGGGGCTTGCCCCGGCGAAGCTCGCAGAGCGAAGCCGGGTGGGGTCTCTCCCCGCGGTAGGACAGAGTGTGGGGCAGCACCCCACCCGTCTCGACGGCTACGCCGTCGATCCACCCTCCCCACTGCGCGCGCATACGCGCGCTTGGGGGAGGGAGAAAGCTAGTCCCAATCCGGCGCAAATGCCGGCTTCACGAAGCGTTCGTCCTTCGGCAAGCCTGCGATCACCTTGCGGTCCTCGTCATCCAGCGTGACTTTCAGCGCATTGAGATTGGCCTGCTGGCTCTCCTTCCGCGACGCTTTCGGGATGGCCGCGACGCCGTCCTGATCGAGCAGCCACTTCAGCGCGACCTGCGCGGCGCTCACGCCATGCTTGGCGGCAATCTTTTTCATCGCGTCATTGTCGGCGAGACGGCCCTGCCCCAGCGGACAGTAAGCCACCAGCGGAATCGACTTCGACCGTAGATAGGTCAGCAGCTTGGTCTGGTCGAGCAGCGCATGATATTCGACCTGGTTACAGGCGACCGGCGCACCGATTTCCTCCACCGCCTGCTTCATCAAGGCCACCGGGAAGTTGGCGACGCCGAGCGCGCGGATGCGACCTTCGTCCTTGAACTTGAGCAGCGTCTCGAAGATCGCCGGCAGATTCATGCCCTTCGAGGGCCAATGCACCAGATAGAGATCGATGACGTCGAGGCCGAGCTTGGTCTGGCTGGCATCGAAGGCGCGCTTGATCGCGTCGGGCGCCAGATTCTCGTGCCAGACTTTCGTCGTGACATGCAGATCGCCGCGCGGCAGGCCGGCAGCCTTGATGCCGGCACCGACCTCGGCCTCATTGCCATACATCTCGGCGGTGTCGATATGGCGATAGCCGAGTTTCAGCGCAGTCTCCACGCCGGCAATGCAGGCATCGCCCGTGAGCTTGAACGTGCCGAGGCCGAGCTGAGGCACCTTGATGCCCTGCGTTTCCAGAACTTTCATGCAATCTCCTGAATCTCTTGATGGGGCGTGACCTGATCCGAAAGGATCATACCCCGAGGCGGCCCGCCACAGGACGGTGGCCGCGCGATGTGATACGCTGCCCGCCGCAAAACAGGAACTCACATCCCGGGGAGATGTTCAAGGTGGAGAAAGCGCTTCGCGCATGGCTGGACTCGCACGGCCTGCTCGCCATCACGCTGGCCGTTGGGGGCATCATCGTCACGCTGGCCGTGGCGCTGGTGCTTGGTGGATTTTGGCTGGCACGGCCGTAGGATGGGTAGAGCGTAGCGAAACCCATCATTCGTCGCCTACGGCAACTCCGCCGATGGGTTTCGCTCCGGCGCTTTGCGCCTGCGCTCTACCCATCCTACGACTCGGCGCTCAATATCCCCTCACCCGATCGACCGTATCCCTCGGCCGCAGCCCCGCCTGGACCGCCTCGGCGGTCGCGCGGATTGTGCCGCCGACCGCGGCCATGGTGACGTCGCAGGCATCATGCGGCGTCAACAGGATTTTCGGATGGGTCCAGAACGGGCTGTCGGCCGGCAGCGGTTCGATGGGAAATACGTCGATCGACGCACCGGACAATTGACCGCTGTCGAGCGCTGCGAAGATATGGTGCTCGACCATGTGAGCGCCGCGGCCAACATGGATCAGATAGGCGCCCCGCCGCAGCTTCGCGAACAGCGAGGCATTGAGGATGCCGCGAGTCTCGGATGTCAGCGGCAACAGATTGATCAGCACCTCGGTATCGTCGAGCATCCTGTCGAGACCGTCCGTCCCGTGAAAGCCGGCCACACCGGCCGACGTCATCTTCGGCGTCCGGCTCCAGACTTTCACCGGAAAACCGAGCATCGACAGATCCGATGCCACGCGCGCACCGATGGCGCCATAACCGAGAATGCCGACCGGCACCTCGCGCGCGGCACGCTGCGGCAGACGCTGCCAGACCTTGTCGCGCTGCTGCTGCAGATACGTGCCCATCCGGCGCTGATGATAGATCGCGTGCCAGATCACGAAGCCCGACATCATCTCGGCCTGAGCCGGCTCGATCACGCGCACGATGTCGATGCTGTCGCGCATGCTCGGGCAATGCAGCAGGCTATCGGCGCCCGCTGCAATCGAGCAGGCTGCCTTGATGTTGGGATAGTGCGTGAAGGCATCCGGTTCGGGATGCCAGCCCACTGCCATCTCGACATCGGCCGCATCGCTGCCGTCGAGATGATCGACGAAGCTCACGATACCATCGAGCCGCGCAATCTCTGGCGCAAGATAATCGCGCAGGTCCAGGGTGGTGCTGAGAAGGACGCAGCGCGTGGTCTTGTTCGGCATCGAGGGTCAGGCGGCCTGTGATGGCGAGCTCTGGCCGGGAACGGCGCTCAGAAGCTCGCGGGTATAGGGATGTTCGGGCGAAGCGAAGAGCTGTGCCGTCGGCTTCAACTCGACGATCTCGCCACGCTGCATCACCGCGATGCGATCGCAGATCTGCGCGGCGACGCGCAAGTCGTGGGTGATGAACAGCATCGACAGCCCCAGGCGGGCCTTGAGGTCTTCCAGTAGCTTCAGTACCTGCGCCTGCACCGACACGTCGAGCGCCGACACCGCCTCATCCGCGACGATGATTTCCGGGTCCATGGCAAGCGCGCGGGCGATGCCGAGACGCTGGCGCTGGCCGCCGGAGAATTCATGCGGATAGCGATCGAGCGAGCCGGCATCGAGACCGACCATGCCGAGCAATTCGCGCGCACGTTCCATCGCCTTCTTCGGATCGGCACCGTGGGAGATCGGACCATCGGTAATGATCTGGCCGACCTTGCGGCGCGGATTGAGCGAGGCGAACGGATCCTGAAAAATCATCTGGATGCGATGGCGCTGGTCGCGCAGCGCCTTGCCCTTGAGGGCGGTGAGATCGACATCGCCGATGCGGACAGTGCCGCGATCGGCCTCGATCAGGCGCATCACAAGGCGTGCAACGGAGGACTTGCCCGAACCGGACTCGCCGACAAGGCCGACGGTCTCGCCCTTGAGGATCGAGAAAGTCACTTCATTGGCGGCCTGCACCCGGCGATCCGGCTTGAACCAGCCAGTCGGCGTCACATAGGTCTTGTCGAGACCGATGACATCGACGGCCTTGTTGGTCTCGTCGAGCGGCGCGCGCGCGGGCGGGTCCATCGACGGCACCGCGGCAAGCAGCGCCTTGGTGTAGTCATGCTGCGGATTCCTGAACACCGCATCGATGGAGCCTTCCTCGACGATCTTGCCGTGGCGGAGCACGACGACGCGATCAGCGATGTCGGCGACGACGCCGAAATCGTGGGTGATGAACATCACCGCCATGTTGCGGCTGCGCTGCAGGTTGCGGATCAGTTTCAGAATTTGCGCCTGCGTCGTCACGTCCAGAGCTGTCGTGGGCTCGTCAGCCACCAGCACCGAGGGCTCCAGCGCGAGCGCCATGGCGATCATGGCACGCTGGCGCTGGCCACCGGAGAGCTGATGCGGATAGGCGCGGATAATGCGCTCGGGATCGGGTAGACCCACTTCCTTCGCCAGATTGAGCGCCTTGGCACGGCGCTCCTTCGGCGTCAGCAGGCCATGGGCCTCGAACATCTCCATCATCTGATCGCCGATGCGCATCAGGGGATTGAGCGCGGTCATCGGCTCCTGGAACACCATGGCGATGTCACGGCCGCGCACTTCGCGCCAGCCGTCTTCGGTCAGCTTGAGAAGGTTCTTGCCGCCGAAGGAAATTTCCCCGGCTTCGGTCTTCACCGTATCCGGCAGCAGCCCCATCAGCGCATGGGCGCACATGGACTTGCCGGACCCGGATTCACCGACGAGACAGACGATCTCGCCGGGGATGAGGTCGATGGACACATCCTCGACCGCATAGGAGCGTTCGCCGCTCTTGGGCAGTGCGATCTTGAGGTTCTTGATGGCAATGGCGGGCGCTTTGGACATCAGCGGCTATCCTTTGCCAGGCGCGGATTGAGCGCGTCGTTGAGGCCTTCGCCGATCAGGTTCATGGCGAGCACCGAGAGCAGGATGGCAATGCCGGGGAACACGGTGATCCACCAGGCCTGGCGGATGACGGTGCGGCCGGCGCCGACCATGTAGCCCCAGGACATCAGGTTGGGATCGCCGAGGCCGAGGAAGGACAGCGAGGATTCCAGCAGGATCGCATTTGCGACCATCAGCGAGGCCAGCACGATGATGGGCGAAATCGTATTCGGCAGGATCTCGCGCCAGATGATCCAGCTGTTGCTCTGGCCGGTGACGACCGCGGCCTGCACATATTCGCGGGTGCGCAACGACAGCACCTCACCGCGGACCAGACGCGCGACGGGAGGCCATGACACGATGGCGATGGCGCCGACGATGGAATAGATCGACGGCTGCAGGATCGCCACCAGCACGATGGCCAGCGCGAAGCTCGGGATGGTTTGGAAAAATTCGGTGCCGCGCATCATCGCGTCATCGACCTTTCCGCCGAAGTAGCCGGCAATGGCGCCAACCGGCACGCCGATGGTCAGCGCCACCGTGGTGGAGACGAGGCCGACCAGCAGCGAGACGCGCGCGCCATAGATCAGGCCGGCGAACACGTCGCGGCCGAGCGCATCGGTACCGAGGGTCACCATCGGATTGGTGAAGGGCGGCAGGAACGGCCGCTGCACCATGCGCCATGGCGAGGTCGGGAACATCATCGGGCCGAACACGGCGATGATGATGGCGACGGTCAGGAGGATCAGACCGATGACGCCGCCGGGATTGCGCAGCATCAATTTCCAGAACTTCTTCATTTGGCAAACTCGATGCGCGGATCGACCAGGCGATAGACGAGATCGGTGACGAGATTGAAGATCAGCACCATGGCCGAGCAGACGGTGAAGACGCCGAGCAGAAGGTTGTAGTCGCGTTGCAGCAGCGCCTCATAGAGCAGACGGCCGATGCCGGGCCATGCAAACACCGTCTCGGTGAGCACGGCGCCGCCGACCAGCGTGCCCGAATGCACGCCGGCCAGCGTCACCACCGGCAGCAGCGCATTGCGCAGCACGTGGCGGCGCTGGATGATGTTGTTGCGCAGGCCCTTGGCGCGCGCGGTCTTGACGAAATCGAGCCGCTTCACCTCGAGCATCGAGGCGCGGGTCATGCGCGTATAGGTCGCCATGAAGAACAGGCCGATGGTCATCGCCGGCATGATCAGATGCAGCGCGACGTCCTTCACATGGGCCCAGCCGGTGTAATTGGCGCCCACGGTCTCGTAGCCGAAACTGGGCAGCCAGCCGAGATAGACGGAGAACAGCAGGATCGACATCAGCGCGACCCAGAAGATCGGCGTCGCGTAGAACAACAATGCCGAGACAGTGATGGCGGTATCCGCCCACGTCCCCGCAAATCTTGCGGCCAGCGTGCCGAAGGTGATGCCCAGTATCAGCGAGATGGCAAAAGCCGTCAGTGTCAGCAGCAGCGTCGCCGGCAGGCGCTCGGCGATCAGTGTCGACACCGGCATCTGCTGGCGGAACGAGTAGCCGAGGTCAAGCTGCACGACGCCCTTCACATAGGTGAAGAGCTGCTCGGGCAGCGGCCTGTCGAGCGAGAACTTTTCACGGAGCTGCTGGACGAACATCGGGTCGGACGCGCCGGCCTCGCCGGCCATCACCGATGCCGGATCGCCCGGCGCGAGGCGGATCAGGAAGAAGTTCATCACGACGATCGCGAGCAGGACGAACACGCCCTTCACGATCCTCTGGGAAACGAATGACAGCATCGGCGATCCACCGCAGTCCGGTCAGAGAGCAAAAGAAAACCCGTGACGATCATTGCGATCGTCACGGGCACTGGGCAGTTCTACTTACTTGTCGATCCAGGCATCACGGAAGCCGTCATTGACGCCGATGCCGGTGGTGATGAGGTTCTTCACCTTGCAGTTCATGATGGTGGGGAACTGCAGTTCGAGCAGCCAGGCCACCGGAACGTCTTCGACGAGAATCTTCTGGACCTTGTCGTAGAGCTCCTTGCGCTTCGAATCCGGCGTCGCGACGGCGCCTTCGGCGAACAGCTTGTCGACCTCGGGGTTCGAATAGCCTTCGAGATTGTTGAAGAGCTGGCCCTTCACGATCTGGCTGGAGATGTAGTTACGGGCGACGCCGAGCGCCGGATCACCATACTGATAGAGATAGGTGAAGGAGATATCGAAGTCCCATTCGCTGTTGCGCTGGTTCGAGCCCGGCACGTCGGTTGCGATGGTTTCGATATTCATGCCGACATCGACGAGATTCTGCTTCACGGCTTCGCCCCAGCGCTGCCAGGTCTCGCCATAGGGCAGCGGCATGATGCGGATCTTCTCGCCCTTGTAACCGGCTTCCTTCAGGAGGGCCTTGGCCTTGGCCGGGTCATAGGGATATTTCGGCACGTCATCGGTGTAGAACTTGATGGTCGAGGCCGACGGACCGGTCGCCACCTTGCCGAGGCCGTTCCAGATCACGTCCTTGGCGAATTCGCGGTCCACCGCATACATGATGGCCTGACGGACCTTCTTGTTGGCGAGGATCGGATTGCGGTTGTTCAGCCACATCCAGGCGAGCGGGGAGAAGAACTCCCAGCCTTCGCCGGTCACGCAGGTATTCGGCAGCTTGCTGACGCGCGGCACGTCAAAATTCTCGATCGAGCCACCGGGCAGCACATCGACCTTGCCGGTCTCATAAGCCACCGAGCGCGCGGCGGCGTCCGGGATGACCTGCCAGTAGATGCCGTCGATATAGGGCTTGCCCTGGACGTGATAGTTCGGGTTCTTCACCAGCTGGATGAACGAGCCCTTCTTCCACTCCTTGAGCATGAAGGGACCGGTACCGATCGGCGTGTTGTTCGCCGGATTGGTCTTGATGTCGGTGCCTTCATAGATGTGCTTCGGGATCATCGGCATCGAGCCGACTTCGAAGATGCCGATGAACGGGCCGAAAGGCTGCTTCAGCGTGAAGACAACGGTGTGGTCGTCGGGCGCCTCGACCTTGTCGAGCTGGACGAGGTTACCGCGCGCACGGGCGTGGGTGACTTTCAGCGTCTCGATGGAGAACAGCACGTCGGCCGAGGTGAACGGCTTGCCGTCGTGCCAGGTGACGCCCTGCTTGAGCTTGAAGGTGTAGGTCTTGGAGTCCGGGCTGATGGTCCAGCTCTCGGCCAGACCGGGCTGCGGCTCCAGCTTCTTGTTGTAGCGCAGCAGGCCTTCATAGATGTTGCCCGACACCATCTGGGTCGGACCATTCTGCACCAGCGCCAGCATCAGGCCCGGCGGTTCGGGCTGGATGACAGCATTGATGGTGCCGCCGAGTTTCGGCTCCTGCGCCAGAGCAAACGTGCTCGTGAAGACGAGCGGGCTAACGCTGCCGAGCGCGAGAGCCAATACCAGTTTCTTCAACATATCTTCCCCCTGGTGCCCAGCGGCACGTACCTTAGATTCGTTGACGACGTTCGGTGCTAGTCGGATCAATTCTTGTAATCGGCGTCCGTCCTGTCGAGCATGCGCTTGAACGCATCCCACTCGCTGTCCGGCTTGCCGCCGCCTTCTCCATGCACCTTCTCGTAACCGCGGTCATACTGACCAGCCGTATGAGAGGCAATGGCATGCGAGGGGCGAATGACTTCAGCGCCGGTTGCAAGGATCGCGAGCTGCGCGCGGCAGGAACGCTCCATGTTGAACATCAGCTTGAAAGCCTCGCCGACCGAGCGACCGCAGGTGAGCAGGCCGTGATTGCGCAGGATCAGCACCATCTTGTCGCCGAGATCGGCAACCAGGCGCTCACGCTCGGACAGATCCAGCGCGATGCCTTCGAAGTCATGATAGGCGATACGATCGGTGAACTGCATCGACCACTGGTTCAGCGGCATCAGGCCTTCCTTGAGGCATGACACTGCGACGCCGGCCACCGTATGCGTATGCAGCACGCAATTGGCGTCGTGGCGCACCGCATGAACGGCGCTGTGGATGGTGAAGCCGGCCGGATTGATGCCGAGGCCGAGAGGATCATCAACAACTTTACCGTCGGTATCGACGGTGACGAGATTCGACGCCGTCACTTCCTCGAAGCGCATGCCATAGGGATTGATGAGGAAGCGATCCTTGGTGCCGGGCACGCGAACGGAGATATGCGTGTAGATGCTGTCATCGAGGCCGTGACGATGGATCAGGCGATAGGCAGCGGCGAGATCGACACGGACCTGCTTGGCAGCATCGAGGGTCGGCGTCAGATTGGCATGCATATTCACAGGCGTACTTCCCGTCTTTTTAAGATGCCGAAAGCAAACACAAACGCATGGCAGGCGGCAAGATTAAACTGTCGACAATCGACGCTTAATTCTTGTACACGGCATGAAACGGGCCTTTTCCCCCATGCGTTTGATGTCCCCACCAGTTGGCCTTGCTGCCCTCGCCGATACCGATCTCGTCGGTCAGGTGGCGCGCGTCCTGACGCAGGCCGTGGTTAACGGCCAGCTCGCGCCGGGCGCAAAAGTCGTCGAAGCCGGCATCGCCCGCGAGCTTGGAATCAGCCGTGCGCCGGTACGTGAGGCCGCGCGGCTGCTCGAGCAGCAGGGGCTTCTTGTCTCGCATCCGCGCCGCGGCTTCTTCGTCCGCAAGCTGGAAGCAGGCGATATCGACGAAATCTACGATCTGCGCATCTGCGTGGAATGTCACGCCGCCGTGCTCGCGGCAAAAAACCTCACCCCTGCCAATCGCGATGCGCTGCGTCGCCAGATAGAGGTCCTGCATGAGACCGCCGATCTGGAGGACCATGCGAGGCAAGTGGAAGAGGACTATAAATTCCATCGCATGATCGTCGAGATGGCCGGCAACAAGCGCCTATTGAAGGTGTTCGATGACCTGTCGTCGGAGATGCGCATGGTGATCGGCCTGATCGGGCGCCTCTATGACGACCCGCACCGCATCGCGCAGACCCACGACGTTCTGCTCGACGTGCTCGACCAGGGCCACGCCGACGTCATCACCGCAAGGTTCGACTACCACATCGCGTCGGCCTGGCGCGAAGTCGGCAAGCTGGTCCGCGACATCCCTGCATCAACGAATGGAGCCGCAACGTGAAGGCAGTTACTTCCGACAAGCACAGCGCCCACGATCCGCAATTCTACCTGGTGCGCGGCCAGATCCGCAAAACCACCGAGCAGCCCGAGCGCGCGGTGCGCCTGCTCAAGGGCCTCAATGACGGCAAGCACACGCTAGTGGCACCGACCGAATTCGGCCAGGGCCCGCGGGCCCGCGTGCATTCGCCGGAATATCTGCGCTTCCTCGAAACCGCGTGGGAAGAATGGATCAAGCTGCCGGACTACGGCACCGAGATGATCCCGAACATTCATCCGAACCGCGTACCGGGCAGCTATCCCACCCACATCGTCGGCAAGCTCGGCTGGCACACAGTCGATACGTCGGCGCCGATCGGTCCGGGCACCTGGGCCGGCGCCTGCGCGGCGACCGACATCGCCGTCACCGCCGCGCAGATGGTGATGGATGGTGAGGACGCGGTTTACGCCCTGTGCCGCCCGCCCGGCCATCACGCCTATCGCGATCTCGCCGGCGGCTTCTGCTTCATGAACAACTCGGCCATCGCCGCCGAGCATCTGCGCACCAAGCATGAGCGCGTTGCCATCCTCGATGTGGACGTGCATCACGGCAACGGCACCCAGGGCATCTTCTATTCGCGCCCGGACGTACTGACCGTCTCGATCCATGCCGACCCGACCGGCTACTATCCATTCGTCTGGGGCTATGCGGATGAGAAGGGCGAAGGCAATGGCCTCGGCACCAATCTCAATATCCCGCTCGCCATCGGCACCGGCGACGACGGTTTTATCGATGCGCTCGCTGTCGCCGAGAAGACCATCAAGTCGTTTGCGCCGACCGCGCTCGTGCTGGCGCTCGGTCTCGATGCCTCCGAGCACGATCCGCTCGCGGCGCTGAAGGTCACCACGCCGGGCTTCAACCGCATCGGCCAAGCCGTTGCGCGTTTTGGCCTGCCCACCGTCATCGTTCAGGAAGGCGGATATCTGTCCGACATTCTGGGCGCCAATCTCACCTCCACGCTCGCTGGCTTTGAATCAGCGCGGTGATCATCGTCATTCGTAGGATGGGTAGAGCGTCTTCGCGAAACCCATCACCTCCATCACGAAAGTGATGGGTTTCGCTTCGCTCTACCCATCCTACGGCCACCCACCACCAACACCAAGAAAACTTGAAGGACAAACTCGAATGGCTACCAATGCAGAAATCTTCGCGCGCCGCGAAGCCGCGGTGCCCCGCGGCATCGGCCACTCCACCCCGATCTCGGCGCAGCGTGCACTGAACGCCGAAGTCTGGGACGTCGAAGGCAAGCGCTACGTCGATTTCGCCGGCGGCATCGCGGTGCTCAACACCGGCCACTGCCATCCGCACGTCATGGCCGCTGTGAAGGCGCAGATGGAAAACTTCACGCACACCTGCTTCCAGGTGCTGCTGTATGAATCCTACGTCACCCTCGCCGAGCGTCTCAACAAGCTGGTCCCGATCGACGGCGACACCAAGACCGCCTTCTTCACCACCGGCGCCGAAGCCACCGAAAATGCCATCAAGATGGCGCGTGCGGCGACCGGCCGCGCCGGCGTGATCGCCTTCACCGGCGGCTTCCATGGCCGCACCCACATGACCATGACCATGACGGGCAAGGTGTTCCCCTACAAGAAGGGCTTCGGCGCTTCGATGCCGGAAGTCTGGCACGTGCCCTTCCCGGCCGCGCAGCTCGACGTGACCGTTGAAGAGTCGCTGAAGTATCTGAATTTCCTGTTCAAGGCCGATATCGATCCGGCCCGCGTTGCCGCGATCATCATCGAGCCCGTGCAGGGCGAAGGCGGCTTCCACCAGGCCCCGCCGGAGCTGATGCGCGCGCTGCGCAAGATCTGTGACGAGAACGGCATCGTCCTCATCGCCGACGAAGTGCAGACCGGCTACGGCCGCACCGGCAAGATGTTCGCGATGGAACATTACGACGTGAAGCCTGACCTCATCACCGTGGCCAAGAGCCTCGCCGGCGGCTTCCCGCTTTCGGGCGTGATCGGCAAGGCCAAGATCATGGACGCCGCCGATCCGGGCGGCCTCGGCGGCACCTATGCCGGCAACCCGCTGGCGATTGCGGCGGCCATGGCCGTGCTCGACGTGTTCGAGAAGGAGAAGCTGGTCGACCGCGCCAACCATATCGGCGAGCGCATCACCACGCGCCTGAAGAAGATGCAGCAACGCAACGACCTCGTGCCGATCGACAGCATCCGCAATGTCGGCGCCATGATCGCCTTCGACATCGTCAAGGAGCGTGGCGGCGATACGCCAGATGCGGACGCCACCAAGAAAGTGACGCAGAAGGCCGTCGAGGAAGGCCTCGTGCTGCTGTCCTGCGGCGTCAACTTCAACACCATCCGCGTGCTCGTTCCGCTGACCGCCCAGGACGAGATCCTGGACGAAGGCATGGAAAAGCTCGAACGCGCGCTGACGGCTTAAATCTCTCCACCGTCACTGCGAGGAGAAAGCTCCTCGCAGTGACGACAACTTCTACAAACGTACAAGGACATTCCCATGGCTCTCGATCCCGCCCTGCGCGACAAGATCATCGCCGCCGTCGACAAGGGTTTTGACGCCCAGGTCAAGTTCACCCAGGACATGGTTCGTCACCAGTCCACCCGCGGCAACGAACACACCATGCAGGACTTCATGTTCCGCGCCATGAAGGAGCGCGGCTACAGCATGGAGCGCTTCAACATGGATCCGGAGGCGCTGAAGCGTCACCCCGGCGCCGGCGCGTGGGACGAGCTGCATTCGCAGGCTCCGATCGTGGTTGGCACCCATCGTCCGCGCAACGAGACCGGCCGCTCGCTCATCATGCAGGGCCATGTCGACGTGGTGCCGGAAGGCCCGCTCGACATGTGGTCGACCCCGCCCTACGACCCGGTGATCCAGGGCGACTGGATGCAGGGCCGCGGCGCCGGCGACATGAAGGCAGGCTGCGCCTCCAACATCTTCGCTCTCGACGCGCTGAAGAGCCTCGGCCTGCAGCCGGCCGCAACCGTCTACCTGCAGTCGGTGGTGGAAGAAGAGTCGACCGGCGACGGCGCTCTGATGACGCATCTGCGCGGCTACAAGGCCGATGCCGTGGTCGTCTCGGAGCCCTCCCATGAGACCATCACCCGCGCGAATATCGGCGTGGTCTGGTTCCAGGTGGAAGTGCGCGGCGTGCCGGTCCACGTGCAGCGCATGGGCACCGGCGCCAATGCCATCGACGGCGCCTATCGCGTGGTCGGCGAGCTGCGCAAGCTGGAAGCCGAGTGGAACACCACCAAGGGCGAGCACGAGCACTTCAAGCACATCGAGAAGCCGGTCAACCTGAACATCGGCAAGATCGCCGGTGGCGACTGGGCCTCCTCGGTCCCGGCCTGGTGCAAGATCGACTTCCGCATCTCGCTGCTGCCCGGCAAGACCGCGGAAGCCGCCAAGAAAGAAATCGTCGATCGCGTCGCCGCCTTCTCGCGCCAGGACCCGTTCCTGTCGAACATCCCGCCGACCGTGACCTTCAACGGCTTCCAGGCCGAAGGTTACGAGCTGAAGCCCGGTTCGGATGCCGAGAACACGCTCGCTGCCGCGCATGAAATCGTGTTCGGCCAGAAGCCGAAGCCGGAAACGTCGCTGGCCTATCTCGACAGCCGCGTCTATGCGCTGTTCGACAAGATCCCGACGCTGAACTACGGCTGCATCTCGCGCGGCGTCCACGGTTTCGATGAAGGCGTCAACCTGCCCTCGCTGAAGAAGACCACGACGGCGCTGGCGCTGTTCATTGCCGAATGGTGCGGCGTGGAAGAGATCAAGGGCTGATCCCACTTCTGATACAGACAACGCAAAACGGCGGCGCATTGCGCCGCCGTTTTCATTTGCAAAGGCGAAGCTGGCTTATCTCTGCCAGTTACAAATCCCGCCAGTCCGGCACGGCCATGTCTGGATACGCGTATCAGCCGCATTCGCGTCGAGCGGATTGCTACGCGGACGCGCGACGCGGCTGCGCGCAGGCGACTGCGGGCGCGTTGCGACGTTGCGGGGCGGCTTGGCTACGGGCATCACCTTCTCCGCGACCGACTTGTCCGCCGCCGCGTCGATCGCGTTCTTGGCATCGGAGCGGGCCTCGATCGGATAGGCTTCGAACTGCGCACCGGGCCCCAGCGGCTTCGGCGACAGCAGTGCCTGCCGCAGATCGAGCGTGAGGAATTCTCCCGCTTTGTAAGTCTGCGCGACCGGTCCGGCCTGCGCGACCACAGATCCCGCCAGCAACGCAATGCCGACCGCGGGTGAGGTGAAGTATCTGAACGTCATCTACGCCTCCTGAGGCCACGTTCCCGGCTTCTGGAAATGACAATGTCTCCAATCTATGGACGAATAACAGGGAATCCAGCCCGGTCGTTCCCCGTAAATCGCTGCGGGACAGGGCTTTCTGCCGGTGAGCCTAATCGTCCCGGCCGCAACCGCCGATTGATCCAAAGCAATGCGGCGAGCCTCCATCGGACCGACCCTGCATACAGCATCGTCAGCAGCAGGAGATCGCGATGACCCAAGTACAGCCCTATCCCGTGGTCAGCTATCTGATCGACCAGTTCGGCGCATGGCTCACGCAGCGTCGTCAGCTCCACGAACTGAGCCAGCTCGACCACGGCGAATTCACCCGGATGGCGCATGAACTCGGGCTCGCCCCTGGCGATCTCCAGGCGCTGGTCCGCCGCGGCGTCGATGGCGCAGAAGAGCTTCCGCAGATGTTGCGGGCGCTCGGTTTCGATGAGACCGCAATCAACACGATTGCGCCGCCGCAAATGATGGAGATGCGCCACGCCTGCGCCGGATGCGCTCACAAGCACGCCTGCCACCAGGACCTTGCCGCGAAAACCGCAGCTGCGAACTACGAGGACTACTGCGCAAATGCGAACGAAATCACCCTGATGCGTGCAAAGCGGGATCGCGGAGAAAATTATTCTGCGACCTTGGCGGAATTGCTCGAAAAGCCGGCCTAGTAAGCCTAATCGGTTAGGTTAAGATTTGAACTAAGTTGCAGCAAACACGGCATAATATACCGTCGATCCCGTGTCGTGCAGCGTGGATGCGGAAGTCGCTTTCCCTTCCCCGGACTTTAATGCCCGGCACGGGACCGCCGTTTTTACCTGCGTCGGCGGTCCCACCCCTTGGGTCTTTTCAAACAAGAATTCAAACGCTGTTTGCAGTGTTCGCTTCCGCGACTCATCGCCGACGCTGGCAACGATCGCGCAGTCGTCTGTTGCCTGATCGGAGTGCACATCGACAACGCCCTCATCGCGTTGCAGCAGAAGCTTTACTCACAAAGCAAATGAACAACGCGGCCTCATTGCACGATCACGCGTGATCTTTCTTGACTCGCTCTCGCGGCGCTTGGCAGTCTGCTCTCCATACAAAAAGCATCCGGCAATGACCGAGGTGTATTCTAGGGAGAGATACCATGAACTCATTTCTGAGGCCGCTTGCGGCTGCCAGTGTGATCGTTGCTGGCGCCCTCGCTTCCACCGCGCCCGTTTCGGCGCAGCAGCCGATCAAGATCGGCCTTCCCACATCGATCCAGTTACAGGTCGGCCGCGACACCCAGAACGCGGCAAAGATGGCGATCGAGGAAATCAATGCCAAGGGCGGCTTGCTCGGCCGCAAGCTGGAAATCGTTGTCGCCGACGAAACCGAAAATCCCGAACAAGGCATCGCCGCCATCAAGAAGCTGACCGCCGACGAGAAGGTCGACGTGCTGATCGGCGGCTACACGTCCGGCGTGACGCTGGCGCAGCTGCCGCATATCGCCAATGCCAAGACGATCTATCTCGGCGTCGGTGCGGCCTCCCCCGCCATCACCGCCAAGGTAAAAACCGATTATGAAAACTACAAATACATTTTCCGTGTGTCGCCGATCCACGCCGGCCACCAGGCCCGCGCGCTGGTCGACTTCATCAATGGCAAGCTCAAGGGCGAGATGGGCCTGAAGAAGGTCGCCATTGTCGGCGAGAATGCCAAGTGGGTGCAGGACCTCGTGCCGATCCTGAAGAAGGGCGCCGTCGAAGGCGGCACCGAAGTGCCGATGTCGGAATTCTTCGACACCTCGACCTCGGACTTCTCACCGCTCTTCGCCAAGGTGAAGAATTCCGGCGCGCAATATCTGATCGTGATCCTGTCGCATGCCTCTTCGGATATCTTCGTCAAGCAGTGGCATGACGCGCAGGTGCCGATCCCGATCGGCGGCATCGACGTCAAGAGCCAGGACGCCGACTTCTTCACCCGCGTCAGCGGCAAGGCCCTCGCCGAGACCGTCGGCCTGTTTGCCACCCGCGCCGAACTGACGCCGAAGACGATTCCGTTCTGGGACGAATTCGTGAAGCGCTTCGGCACTGCCCCGGTCTATACCGGCGTCGGCACCTATGATGCAGTTCACGTCTATGCCGAGGCAGTGAAGCGCGCCAATTCGGTGGAGCCGGCCGCCGTCATCAAGGAGCTGGAGAAGACCGACTATGTCGGTATCGCCGGCAAGATCCAGTTCGACGAAGTGCATGACGTGAAGCAGGGACCGGGCCTGCAGAACCTGCTGTTCGCCCAGTGGCAGAAAGACGGCGCCCGCGTCGTGGTGTGGCCGAAGGACGCCGCCAAGGGACCGATGATCGCGCCGCCGTGGATGAGCAACTGAGGTCAATGTCTCATACACCGACTGTCATCCCCGCGCATGCGGGGATCCAGTAAACACCGCCGCTTCGGATCGAACCGCGGCACCTCGGTTTACTGGATCACCCGCTTTCGCGGGTGATGACAAGCGGCAGAGCTTCACCGTCCAGCCCACACCTGCGGAATAACATGCTCCAGATCCTGATCTACGGTGCCGTGTCGAGCGCCATCTATGCCATGCTGGCAGTCGGCTTCACGCTGATCTTCGGTGTCGCCCGTATCCTCAATCTCGCTCACGGCGCCTTCTATGCGCTCGGTGCTTACTCAGCCTATGTTTTCACGTCGCTGCTCGGTTTTCCGCTGCTGATCGCAGCGCCACTTGCGGTGTTGCTGGTGGCGGGCTTCGGCGTGTTGATGGAACGTTTTCTCGTGCGTCCGCTGCGCTCGTCGCAGCTTGCGGTGCTGATGATCACGCTTGCCGTGTCGCTTGCTGTCGAACAGGCGCTGTTCATCACCTTCGGCTCCGAATATCGCAACGTCCCCTCTTTCGTGGCCGACAAGCTGACCATCGGCGGTGTCGATATCGGCGGCCAGCGGCTGCTGGCGCTGGTGATGGGCGTGCTCGTGCTGCTGCTGCTGTGGCTGTTCATCCAGCGCACCCGGCTAGGCGCCGCGATCCTTGCGGTCTCGCAGGATCCGGAAGCCGCTCAATATATGGGCATCCCCACCAACCGCATCTTCTCCATCGTGATGGCGATCTCGGCCGGTACCGCAGCACTTGCGGGCATCCTGGTGTCGCCCTTCCTCACCGTGCAGCCGACCATGGGCCTGCTGCCGATGGTGAAAGCCTTTGCGATCGTCATCGTCGGCGGGCTCGGCTCGATCCCTGGCAGCATCATCGCGTCGCTGATCCTCGGCTATTCCGAAACCATCGTCGCCTATCTGATCTCCACGTCATGGACGGAACTGGTGTCGCTGGTGGCGGTCGTGGTCACGCTGATGATCCGGCCGGCAGGCATCCTCGGGCGACGGGCGGCATTCTGACATGAAACGCATCGCACCGATCGACATCATCGGCGGCATCATTGTCGTCGCCATCCTCGCCGCCATCCCGGCGGTGACCGGCAGCAACTATCTCACTGGCGTGCTCACGGTCTGCGTGATCTACGGCATCTGGGCATCGAGCTGGGATTTCATGTCCGGGCTCACCGGCCGCGAGAATTTCGGCCATTCACTGTTCATCGGCGCCGGCGCCTATACAGCCGGCTTCCTGTCGTCGCTGTGGGCGGCGAACCCATGGTACAGCCTGCCGCTCGCGGTGGTGGTCGCCGTCGCCTTCGCTGTCCTGGTCGGCTTCCCGACCCTGCGATTGCGCGGGCCCTATTTCGCGCTGGCGATGCTGTCGACCTCAGCGATCCTGCAGCGGCTCTGCCTGATCTTCTGGGAATATACCGGCGGCGAGGAAGGCATCTATGGCCTCGATCCGCTGATGAAATCGCCGCTGTATTACTACTGGTTTGCACTCGGCATTCTTGTCATCACCGTGATCGTGCTGACATTGCTGGCGCGCTCGCATTGGGGCCTGCTGCTGCGCGCGATCCGCGGTGATGAAGCGACCTGCCAGGCGGCGGGCATCAATGTCACCTTCTACAAGATCGTGTCGCTGATGATCTCCGCCGCCTTCGCCGGCCTCGGCGGCGCCCTTTACGCGCACTACCAGCTGCAGGTCTCGCCGCCGCTGTTCTCCGTCATCGTCTCCATCACGGTGATCATCATGGTCTATGTGGGTGGCATCGGCTCGATTTATGGCGCCGCCGTCGCCGCGATCCTGCTGACGCTGCTCACCGAGATGCTGCGCGGCTTCGGCGAGTATCGCCTCTGGATCTATACGCTGACGCTGATGCTGATCCTTTTCTTCCTGCCCAATGGTTTGATCGCGCCGCTCTGGCGTCGGATGACGGAGCGCCTGCGATGAGCGACCTCCTCGAAGTCAACGGTGTCACAAAGCGCTTCGGTGGCCTCACCGCCGTGAAGAATGCGAGCTTCACCCTCAAGAAGGGCGATTTCACCGGCATCCTTGGCCCCAATGGTGCCGGCAAAACGACCTTGTTCAACATCCTTACCGGCTTCATGCCGCCGACCTCCGGCACCATCCACTTCAATGGCGAACTGGTGCGTGAATTGGCGCCCTACAAGGTGGTCAATCGCGGCATGGCCCGCACCTTCCAGCTCACCCGGCCGTTCATCGGCATGAACCTGCTGGAAAATGTGCTGGTGGCCTGCATGTCGCCGCGCGCGAAAGAGGACAAGGACAAGGAGGAGCGCGCGCGTCATCTGCTTGCCCAGGTCGGCCTCGGCGGCCGCGACAAGGAGCCGGTGGAGACGCTGCCTTACGGCGACCTCCGTCGTCTCGAGATCGCACGCGCATTGGCGACGCGGCCGGACCTGCTGCTGCTCGACGAACCGTTTGCCGGCCTCGGCAGCAGCGAGATCGAGCAGCTGGCGCAACTGATCCGCCGCCTGCATCGCGAGGAGAACCTCACCATTCTGCTGATCGAGCACAAGCTGCGCGAATTCATGGCGCTGGTGTCGCGCGTGATCGCGATGAACTTTGGCGAGATCATCGCCGTCGGACCACCCGAGGAAATCGTGAAGAACGAGAAGGTGATCGAGGCCTATATCGGCAAGACGGAGGACGCCCATGCCTCTGCTTGACGTGAAGGACCTCAAGGTCAGCTATGGCAAGGCCCTGGCGATCGAATCCGTCTCGATCAGGGTCGAGAAAGGCGAATTGATCGGCGTGCTCGGCCCCAATGGCGCCGGCAAGACGACACTTCTCAAGGCGATCTCGCGCTCCATTCCGGCCCAGGGCACACTGAATTTCAAGGATGCGTCGCTGCATCCCATCGAGCCCTACAATGTCGTCGCCAAGGGTATCTGCCATTGCCCGGAAGGACGAAAGCTGTTCTCCGAACTGTCGGTGCTGAAAAACCTGCAGCTCGGTGCCTATCTGCGCAAGAACAAGTCCGAGATCGACACCGACCTCGAACGTGTCTTCAACCTCTTCCCGGTGCTCCGCGAGCGACAATGGCAGCAGTCGAGCACGCTATCCGGCGGTGAGCAGCAGATGGTGGCGATCGGACGCGCGCTGATGGGCCGACCGGAACTGCTCCTGCTCGATGAACCCTCGGTCGGTATCGCACCGCGGCTGAAGGGACTGATCTTCGATTCGATCATGCAGATCAGGAAGGACGGGACGGCGATCCTGATCGTCGAGCAGGATGCGACCTCGACCCTGCGGATCGCCGATCGCGTCTATGTGCTGGAGCATGGCCGCACGGTGCGCGAAGGCACGGCGCAGGAGATCGCCAGCGACAAATATATCCAGCAGATTTATCTGGGGGTGTGAGGGCGACCTCTCCCCACTTGCAGGGGAGAGGTCGGAAGATTATTGCTTCCGCGTATACAGATGGAAGCCGCCATAGATGCCCGAGCGATCCTGGGCGTGGCCCAGGGCACTGCGCTCCGCATCGCGCTGCCAGGTCTGGCGCAGCGGGGCGTGGACCTCTTCCTCCAGCGGCGACTCGGCGCCGGCGGTGCGGAAGATGACGCGGATGCCGTCATTGCCGGCGCGGTCGATGGCATCCCACAGCGCGCGGATTTCATCCGGCGCCATCCAGTCCTGCGAGTCCAGCAGCACAACGGCATCGATCGCACGCGCCGGCAGGCTTTCGATGAAGACGCGCAGATTGGCATGCACCGGCGTGACCAGCGCAGCGCGGCTCGACGTGTCAGCGTACCGGCTTTCCTGCAGATAGGGCGGCAGGCAGGTGTCACCGGGACCGACATAGCTGCGGCTCAGGGCCTGCCAGGCGAAGTAATTATTGGCATTCGGATGCACGTCGATCAGCGCCATCGTGCGCTGGTACAGGACTTCGTTCAGCGGCTGGTCGCCCGCGAGCAGCGTGCGCTGCTGTGGCGGGATGCCGAGACTGAACACCAGCGCCGGCGTCCGCGTCAGCAGCTTGGCGAACCAGGAGTGATACACGCTGTGCAGCTTCTCCAGCGCCTGCTTGCGCTTCGGCGAACCGGCCTCGCATTTCAGCAGTGCATCGAGATCGACGCCGGCAACCTTCGCAATCATGTGGCCGAAACCGATGAAGCGGCCGAGCGCGCCATGGCGATAGAAGCCATCGGTGAAATAGCTGTAGCGCGGGCGACCGACGCCGAAGAACGTGCGCTCGTCCCAGTAGCCGCGGGCCTCCTCGTCGAGATAGGGACGCAGGCGATCGCGATAGAGTTGGGCATTCGCCTTCGAATTGCCCTCGCCGAAGAAGGTCCAGAAATCCTGATAGCTCGGCAGTGCGCGCAGACCGGCGAGCTTCAGCTTCAGCAGCGACAAATGGGCTTCATTGAGGTCGACCGCATAGACATGTGCCGGCTTGGCCGCGAGATAGGACAGCGCATTACAGCCGCCGCTCGAGATGGTGACGATCGACGACCCCGGCTTCAACTGCAGCGCCGCCATGTCGGCTTCCGGATCTTCCCAGATCTGCGTGTAGACGAGCCGACGGAACCAGAAGGCGAAGAGAGAGTCCCACACCGTCGCTTCATCGCTGGAGCGGCTGTTGCGTACGGCGTCGGCGATCAGTTGGGTGTTCATAGCGGTCCTTTTGACGGCCCCAAATCGACAATCTGAAATTTTTATCAACCGCAGACTGCAGTTTTGCGACAGACCTTCTCCGGACCACGCCCCCCGTATGACAAATCCACTGTCACATCGTCGTCGCGTTGGAGTGACAAGGGTGCGATTCAATCCGACATGTGATGAGGTGCATCGTGACGATCGTATCCGAAGCCGAAACCACGCCCGGCACGATTCCTCAGGCGACTTGGCCAAACGACGCCACCCATCGCATGAACCGGATGTATCGCTGGCAGCGCTTCATCTACGACGCGACGCGCCGCTACTACCTGCTGGGCCGCGACCAGCTGATCGCGGACCTCAAGCCCGCGCCGGGCAGCCAGGTGCTGGAGATCGGCTGCGGCACCGGTCGCAATCTGGTGCAGGCAGCACGTCGGTATCCCGACGCACAATTCACCGGCATCGATGTCTCGACGGAAATGCTCACCACGGCGCTCGGTTCGATCAAGCGCCATGGCCTCGACAGCCGTATCCGCGTCGCCCATGGCGATGCTACCGATTTCGATCCCATCAAGATCTTCGGCGTCGCGCCGGATCACATCGTGATCTCCTATGCGCTCTCGATGATCCCGGACTGGCAGGGGGTGCTCGATGAAGCCGTCACGCGGCTAAAGCCCGACGGCCAGCTGCACATCGTCGATTTCGGTCATCAGGAGCGCTTGCCCGCCAGCGCGCGCCGCGTGCTGCAGCGATGGCTGGCGCTGTTCGACGTGACACCGCGCGCGGACCTACAGGACGCGCTGGTCACCCTGGCCGAACGCCATCAGGCCCGGCTCGATTTCAAGCGGCCGTTCCGCGGCTACGCCCAGTCGGCCGTGCTGACGCTGAAGCAGTAAATCTTTGCCGTAGGGCGGATTGGCCGAAGGCGTAATCCGCCGCGGAGCGTCAATGCAAACTCGGCCGGCGGATTGCGCTTCGCTCATCCGCCCTACGAATGCGTGCCTCACGCCAGCTTCTTCTTCGTCACATTCCGGTACGCCTCGACGACGCCGAACAGCGCGAGCGAGAGCACGAACGGGATCAGGTGATAGAACAGGCGGAACAGCAACAGCACGGCAAGCAATTGCTCGGTGTGCTCGCCGCCGAGGCCGATCAGGATCGTCGCGTCGAACACACCGATGCCTGCCGGCGCGTGGCTGGCGAAGCCAAGCAGCGTCGCAGCGATGAACACCACGATCACCTGTGCAAGGCTGACATCCATCGTCTCCGGAATCAGCACATACATGGACAGCGCGGCGGCGCCGAGATCGACCAGGCCGATGCCGATCTGCAGAAATACATTGCGGCCGCTCGGAACAGGCACGGACCACTGGCCACCGCCGATGGCACGGGTGCCGTTCCACGTCCAGAACACATAGCCGACAATGCCAAGCAGGATCGCGATGGCAATGGCGCGGTTCACCTCGGGCGCCAGCTGGTCGATCTTGCTGATCGCGTCGGGCGCATAGAGAGTGCTGAGCGCCAGCGCGGTGAGATTACCGAGCCAGAATGTCATGCCGGTGAGAAAGCAGATGCGGGCCACACCGCCGGGACCGATGCCGTGGGGTGCATAGATCCGGTAACGCACAGCCGACGAGATCAGCAGCACGGCACCGACACCGTGGGCGATGGGATAGCTGGTGAAATTGGCCAGCGCCGCCACGCGATAAGGCAGGTCTCCCCGCCCGATCACCTTCAGTGCCAGCCAGTCATACAGCGTCAGACTGCCGTAGGAGATGGCGACCAGGGCCAGCGACAGCGCGATGGCCATGGGTTCCACCATGCGCATCGCGACGAGGACCTTGTCGATGTCGACGCCTTTGAGGGCCTTGTTCAACGCCAGGAACGCAATGACGGCAATCGCAAGGCTGACAGCGATGCCGAGAATCCGCAAAGTGAGGCGATGGCGCATCACATCGATGATATTTCGTAACACGGCTGGCACGCGGCTCCGCTTTTCTCTAGATGTGAATGCGACGTGATTCGCGCCCGCAGTAAGCGCGCCTATGTGACACGTCGATATGACAGCCGCGCAAAACAGCGCGAGAGCGTCGCCCGACAAATAAACCGGTGCACTCCAGATTCAGCCGCAAGGTTGTCGCAAGGGATTCATGCGAACGCCCTAAGCGACAAACGCCTATTCATTCACGTGCCCATTACGAAACCAGACATCATGTTGATCGATACCGAATTGCAGCTCAGCGCCAATCAATGGGAGATGCTTCGCGCCCTTCGCCCCGGTGCGCCCGCCAGCCGCGTCAATCGCTACGTGCTCGACCAGCTGGTCGAGCTCGGCCTGGTGACACTGGCCGATGACACGCCGTCCCTGACCGCAGCCGGCCGCACTGTCGTGCTGCGCGGCTGTCCCCGTCTGTGGGATCTGGCGGCCTGAGTCGACATAACCAGACTGGTCAGACTTTATCCGGATGGGATCCGTTGTCGTTCTGTGCGACCGGATCGTCATTGCTGTCAGTCCATGTCGGACTGATGCTCAGAATTGTCATGCCGATCAGGCTGGCTGCCACACTGAAACCGAGGCGCTTTGCCTCGGATCTGGCAGTTGAAAGACGCTGCAGGAGTGCGCGCTTCGCATGGTCTGGCGGTATGGCTGCCATGGCGACGTCCCGTTGGACTGAGATCATCAAGGTAAGTCGCATTCTTCAACCGAGCGATGCGGCATCGGTCATCACCCATTTGGGTGATGTCTCATTTCGCGCAGTTAGATCAGATAGCTTTATCAGCGAGCTTTCTCGTTGAGACATCAAGAAACTTGGCCCCGGGACCTCACCGTTCTCGGGGTTATTTTTCTCTAGGCGGCATTACATCAATGAATGCCGACGCCGACCAGACGATCGATCAGCCCATGATCGCTCTTCAGGGTTTCGGGCGTGCCGCTCCAGCTGGTGCGACCGCGTTCCATCACCATGACGCTATTGGCGAAGTCGAGAGCGCGCTCGATCTGCTGTTCCACCAGAACGATGGTCATCTCGCCGCTGGCAGCAAGCTGCACCAGCATGGCCATCAACTCGTCGCAGATGACGGGGGCGAGACCTTCGAGCGGCTCGTCGAGCAACAGGATCGACGGCTTGCCGAGCAGCGTGCGGGCCATAGACAGCATCTGCTGCTCACCGCCCGAGAGTTGCTTGCCGAAATTGCCGCGCCGCTCGCGCAGGCGCGGGAACATAGCGTAGGCCTCCTCCAGCGCCGACAGCGGACGGCCCTTGAGGCCGGCACGCAGGTTCTCCTCCACTGTGAGCGACGCGAAGATGTCACGTGTCTGCGGCACATAGCCGATGCCGAGTTCCGCGCGCGCCGATGTGCGCCGGCCGGCGATGTCGTGCTCGCCAAGCCTGATCTCGCCGCCGTGACGCGTGGTCAGGCCCATCAGCGTCGCCAGCAGCGTCGTCTTGCCCATGCCGTTGCGACCAAGCACGGCGAGACGATCGCCCCGATTGATGGTGAAGGAGATATCCTCGATGATCCGCGTCGGCCCGTAGCCGGCTCGCAGATTACGGATCTCAAGCGCTGTGGCGGGCATCGGCATAGCTCCCGAGATAGGCGCGGCGCACCTCGTGATCGGCTGTGACATCCTGCGGCGATCCCTCGAAGATCAGCTGCCCCGCCGCCAGCACTAGCACGCGCTTGGCAAATTTGAAGACCAGATCCATGTCGTGCTCGATCATCAGCACGGCGATGTCCGACGGCAGACGATTGATGGCCTCGAGGATCTTCGGCGCCTCGTCATGCGGCACGCCGGCGGCGGGTTCGTCGAGCAACAGCACTTTCGGATGCAGCGCAAGGCCGATGGCGAGCTCGATCAGGCGCTGCTGGCCATAAGCAAGCTCGACGACCTTGCGATAGGCGAGACGATCGAGGCCGAGATGGGCAAGGATTTCGCTCCATTCGGCTTTGACATCCGGCAGCTCCGTGGAACTGGAGAAGAACCGGCGGCTGATGCGCTTGCGCTGCATGATCGCCAGCGCGACATTGTCCGCCACGGTGAGGTTGGCGAACAGCCGCGTGGTCTGGAATGTGCGCACGAGACCGCGGCGGACGCGCTCGGGAATACTGAGCTGCGTGATGTCGTCGCCGGCCATCAGGAACCGGCCTTCGCTGGGTGCGATGTCGCCGGTGATCAGGTTCACCAGCGTGGTCTTGCCGGCGCCGTTCGGGCCGATCAAAGCCACGCGATCGCCGGAGGCAAGCTTGAAATTGACGTCGCGGGTGACATGCAGGCCACCGAACGAGCGCGAGACGCCGCGGGCTTCAAGAAGTTCGGTCATGCCGCCTCTCCCTTGCGCCTGGACTTCGCCCAGAGAGACAGCACCGGTTCGATCAAGCCGCGCGGCGCGAACACCACGATGAGGATCAGCAACAGGCCGACCAGCGTCATCCAGTGGAACGGGTTGGCAGCTGCCACGATGTGCTCGAAGATCATGAAGATCACGGTGCCGGCCAGCGCGCCCCACAGATGCCCAGCGCCGCCGAGCACGAGCATGACCAGCACTTCGGCGGAGCGCTCGAAGCTGACGCTGTCGAGGCCGACGACGCCGGTCGAGATCGCCGTCAGCGCGCCGCCGATGCCGGCCACGGCGCCAGCGACGCCATACATCACGACAAGCCGCGGATAGATCGACACGCCGATCATCTTGGCGCGCAGGTCGTCATCCTTGATGCCGCGGCACATCAGGCCGAAGGGCGAACTGACAAAGCGCTTCAGCACAACGAAGGTGATGGCCAGCACGCCGAGCGAGAACAGGAAGGCCGTGCGGCTATACATGTCGAAGCCGAACACGCCGAAGACCTTGCCCGGCTCGATCCCGGAGAGGCCATCGCTGCCGCCCGTGAGCCAGGACAGCTTGTTGGCAAGACCGGCAACGAGCTGGCCGACCGCGATCGACAGCACCAGTTGCGGCAAGCCGCGGAAACGCGTGATCAGGGCGCCGGAGATCAGGCCCATCACCGTGCCGGCGAACACCCCCACAGCCAGCAGAGCGACGGGATCGGTGATACCGCGAATGCAGGCGATCCCGGCTGCATAGGCACCGACGCCGAACTGCGCGGCATGGCCAAGCGTCGCGACACCGCAATAGCCGGTGACGAGATCGAGCGACAGCACCAGGAAGGCAATGCCGATCAGGCGCGTCAGGAAAGCAAGATCATCCGGAAACAGAAAGTAGCCAACGGCACCGAGGGCCAGAATGGCGATCGCGCCGGCCGCTTCCTGCGCGAAGGGGACGTTGCGCTTGTGGGGAACATGGGTCACGGCAATCTCGCTCATGCGTGCGCCTTGCCGAACAGGCCGTGCGGGAAAAGAAACACGATGAAGATCACCGACAGGTAGAAGAAGAAATCGCCGAATTCCGGCGCGAGATATTTTCCGGTCGTATCGGCCAGTCCAAGCAGGAGCGAAGCCGACAGCGCGCCGAGGATCGAACCGGCGCCGCCCACGGAGACCACCACGAGGAAGGTCACCATGTAGCGCAGCGCGTAATAAGGCTCGATGGGCAGGATCTCCGCGCCGACCACGCCGCCGAAGGCGCCAAGGCCGATAGCCAGGGCAAAGGTCGCGGCATAGATGATCTCGGTGCGGATGCCGAGCGCATCGGCCATGCCACTGTGATCGACAGAGGCGCGCAGCTTGATGCCGAATTCGGTCTTCTCGATCAGCAGCCACAACGCCAGCGCCACCACGATGCCGCAGACGATGACAAAGACGCGATGGGTCGGCAGCATGCGGAAGCCAATATCGAGCGGGCCGCTCAAGGTCGCGGGCAACGGGATCGGCTTCAGCGACGGGCCGAAGATGAAATTGACGATCCCGATGATGAAGAACGTGATGCCGATGGTCATCAGCACCTGCATCAGGGGATCGGCCTTGCGATAGATGCGGCGATACAGCAGCAGCTCGAACGGGATCGAGGCGACGATCGCACCGACCACCGCCAGCAGGATGGCGACGCTGTAATGCACGCCGAGATCGCGCAGCGCATAGGATGCGAGATAGCCGCCGATCATGGCGAAGGCGCCATGGGCGAGGTTCACCACGCGCATCAGGCCCATCATGATCGACAGGCCGATGGAGATGATGAACAGCACCATGCCATAGGCGACGGCGTCGGTCAGGATGCTGAAAACAGTGCGCATGAGTGATCCTATGCCGAATGCCGGGCCGGGCGCCATTCGCCCTGCTGCGGCATGGCGTCATGGACGACGGCGCCGCGCACCATGGTGAGCAGCACCTGCGTCGATTTCAGCGAAGTGGCATCCGTGGTGAAGGGGTCGCGGTCGAGGACGATCAGGTCGGCGGCCATGCCGGGCATCAGCGTGCCGCGCCACTGCTCCTGCTTCATCGCGATGGCGCCGCCCACCGTGTAGCTGTGAAGCGCCTCGCGCACGCTCACGGCTTCGCCCGGCCCGATCGCCTGGCCGCTGTCCGAGGCGCGGCCGACGGCATCGCCGATGCCATCCCATGGCGACCACGACCCGGTCGGCGCATCCGAACTGGCGATGTAAGTGACACCGGCATCGATGACCGAGCGGCCGGGATAGCAGTGATCGGCGCGTGGGCCGAAGGCCCCGGCGATGGAGCGGCGCATGCGGGTGAGGAAGCTGGGCTGGGTGACGACCAATGCGCCCAGTGCCTTCATCCGCGCCAGACCGCCCTCGGGCGGCACGAAATAATGCTCGATGCGATGGCGCATATTTTCACGCGGATGCGCGGCCTGCGCCTTCTCATAGGCTTCGATGATGCAATCGGTCGCGCGGTCGCCGCAGCAATGCACCGCCACCTGCCAGCCGGCGGCCTGTGCCGCGCCGATCACGCGTTGCAACTCGGCCTCGTCGCGCATGAAGAAGCCGCGGCTCGGCGTATCCGCATAATCCTCGCTGACGGCTGCGGTGCGCGCGCCGACAATGCCATCGGCGAAATATTTCAGGCTGATGGATTGCCAGTCCGCATCCGGCGTCGGCATCAGGCCGCGCTCGGCTGCCTCGCCGGGATCGAGTTGGTTCATGAAGCCAAGGCGCATCGGCACCGCACCGGCTTTGCGCAGCTCATTCCAGATCGTGAATTCGTCGTCGAAGCCGACAGTGAAACCAACCGCCGCTTCCACGGCGGCGACGAGGCCCATGCGCGTGCTGTCCACAATGGTCGCGCGCAAGGCGGCAATCAACTCGTCGCGATCCATCGCAGGCGCGGCGCGGAAAATCTGCTCGGCCGCGCTCTCCTTGGCGCAGCCATCGAGCGCGCCATCGGCGGCACGACCGAAAGTGCCGCCTTCGGGGTCGGCGATGCCGTCGTCGATTCCGAGCAACTTGAGCGCCTTGCTGTTGACGACGGCGACATGGCCGCAGAAACGGCGGATCAGGACGGGATGATCGGGAATGACGGCGTCGATCTCGGCACGCGTCGGCAAGCGAAGTTCGGCGAGGCCGTTTTCGTCCAGGCCTGCACCGAGAACCCACTTGTCGCTCGTGATATCGCTTGCGCGTCTCGTCAGCAGCGCCAGCACCGCGGCGATCGTCGGTGCATCGCGTGGCGTCACCGGCACCTGCAAGCGCGCATGTGCGATGGCGAAGAGATGGATATGCGCGTCGGTCAGGCCGGGGATGACGGTCGTGCCGCCGAGATCGACGGTCTCGTCAGCGGGAGGCGCGGTAGCGGCGGCGCCGGTCCAGATCACCTTGCCATCGCTGACAACAATGCTGTCCGTGGGGGTTTCGTCCCAGGCGGACCGATAGATGCGGCCATTGGTGAGCAGGATGGAAGACACGACGCGGGTCATCTGAGATTCAATGTTGCGAGATTTCGGGGCGCACGTGGCTCACGCGACATGCGCCCCGAAAGAACAAGATCTTACTGCTTGCTGAGCGCCCAGTCGGGCTGATCGGCAAATGTCTGCTCTTCCTTGTTGATCAGCTTGCCGTCCACCTTCGCCACGCTGCGCAGATAGACGTTCTGGCGGATGTGACGGGTAGTCGGATCGATCGACACCGGACCGCGCGGGGAGACCCACTTCATGTCCTTGATCGCATCGACGGCCTTGGCCGGATCGCGCTTGCCGTCGGTGGCCTCGATCATCTTGTAGATCAGGCGCGCACCGTCATAAGCCGCCACCGAGGTCATGGTGACATCATCGACGCTGGCGCCGCCCTTCTTGAGCTGGGCGAGGAAGGCCGCGTTTTCCTTGGAGTCGTGCGACACCGCGTAGTGATAGGTGGACAAAATACCGATGCCGGCATCGCCGATATTCGGCAAGTCTGGCTCGGTCACCACGTCGCCGGTGGACATCAGCTTGACGCCGCCCGCCTTCAGGCCGTTGTCGATGTAGGCTTTGACAAAGCCCAGCGTCGGCGGGCCCGACGGCAGGAAGGTGAAGATCGTGTCCGCACCGGAGACCTTGATACGCTGCATGATCGGGCTGAAGTCGGTGGTGGCAAGCGGAATGCGAACCGCCTCGACGACGGCGCCCCCCTCGGCTTCAAACGTCTTCTTGAACGCCGCTTCGGCATCGATGCCCGGACCGTAATCGCTGACCGCGATCGCAACCTTCTTCGCACCATTCTTGAACGCGACCTTCGCCGCCGGCACGGTGTTCTGCCACATGGTGAAGGAGGTGCGGACGATATAGGGGCTCTTCTCGACAATCGCCGAGGTCGCTGCGTTCATCACGATCAGCGGCGTCTTGGATTCCTCGAGCAGCGGCGCGATCGCCATCGCATTCGGCGTGAAATAGACGCCGGCGAGATACTGCACCTTCTCCTTGACCAGCAACTCCTGCGCGAGCGCCTTGGACTTCGCCGGGTTCGGGCTTTCCTCGTCGCGATAGACGAATTCGACGGTGTGGTTACCGACCTTGTTGCCGTGTTCGGCAACCCAGGCATCGATGCCCATCTTGAAATTCTTGCCGAACAGCGAATACGGCCCCGACATGGTGCCGATGATGCCGACCTTGATGACGTCGGCCGATGCCGTGCCTGTCATTGCGCCGACGATGGCGAGTGCAAGAATTGAATGCTTCATTTTTGTCATTCTGGTTATCCCCCTATGTGACCGAGACTGTGATGCCGCGGTTTCGTATTCAATAAACGTGCCGATTGTCGCTGCAACGACGGCGGGTGCGCGCCATCGTCGCGGCTCAGAACATTTCAAAGTATTCGCGCTGCTCCCAGTCGGAAACTTCCGCCTGGAAACGATCGATCTCAGCATTCTTGATGTGCGTGTAATAGTCGACCATGGTCGCACCCATCTTCTCGCGGAAGAACGGATCTTCCTTCAGCGCGAAGGTCGCCTCGCGCAGCGATTTCGGCAGAAGATCGGCATTGGTCTCGTAAGGTGTATCGGCGGATGGACCGGGATCAAGCTTGCGATCGACGCCGTCGAGACCCGAGAGGATTTGCGACGACATATAGAGATAGGGATTTGCTGCGGGCTCGCCGACGCGATTCTCGATGCGCGTGGCGGAATCATTGAGTCCGCCCAGCACGCGCAGCATGGCGCCGCGATTGTCGCGGCCCCAGATGGCGCGGTCAGGTGCCAGCGAATAAGAGCGATAGCGCTTGTAGCCGTTGATCGTCGGCGTGGTGAACACTGTCGCTGCGCGGGCATGCGCGAGCAATCCTGCGAGGTAGCCCTGCCCGAACGGTGACAGCGGCTGCGTGCCCTCGGTCGGCATGAAAGCATTGGCGCCGTTGGCGCGTGACACAATGGACTGATGCAGATGCCAGCCCGACGACACCACATTCGGGATCTTCGGACGGCACATGAAGGTGGCGTGATAGCCGTGGCGATGCGCGATCTGCTTCACGGCTGATCGAAACAGCACCATGCTGTCGGCTGGCGTCAAGCCCACCGTCGGCTGGAAGGTGAATTCGCACTGGCTCGGGCCGTATTCGACTTCCACCGACCGCAACGGCAGATTCAGCGCCAGCACGTCGCGCCGGATGATCTCCAGCACCGGCTCCATCTGATCGTAACGCTGTTCGGTAAGATAATTATAGCCATGCGACAGCAGGCTCACTTCAGGCGGATTGCCGGGCTGGCCGGCATCCTCCGGCTTCATATGCTCGTTCTCGACGCGGAAAATATGAAACTCGACTTCGAGGCCGGCGATGAAATCATAGCCGCGGGCTTCGAGATCGCCGAGCACCTTCTTGAAGAGATTGCGCGTCGCGAACGGCACTGGGCGGCCATCAGCGAAATGCACATCGCACAAAATCCAGCCGGTCTCTGGCGCCCAGGGCAGCACCCGGAACGTCGAGGGATCGGGAATCATCAGGACGTCGGCGGCGCCCTGCATCTCCGGGATGCCGAAACCGCCGCCGGCGGTGAACACCGGAAACACCGTCTTGTGCGACGTATCCTTGGCGAACATGGTCGTGGTGATGGAGCAGCCGCTTTCGAGGCAGCGCAGTGCCTCGCTCGCGATCAGCGTCTTGCCACGCAGAATGCCGTGCTGATCGGGAAACGAGAGCCGGATCACTTCCAGCTTCTGTTCCTCGACAATGGCGCGCAGCCGCTTTGCTGCGTCCTTCTGCTCCGCGGACCACAGTCCGTGACGTTCAACGAAACTCAACGCACTCTCCCGCGGGTCGCTTGAAACTTACTCTGCCGCCGGCAGATGGACGACATTCGAGCCCGGCTCGGTCTGGTCGGCCGGCACCGGTGCCATCCACGGCGCGCCGCGGCGGCGGGCGACGTCGACCTCCATCCAGTAGGTTTCCCAGCCCTTGCTCGGCCCGATGCCATCCATCGTACCCGGGCCCTGGATGCTGCGTGCGCTGGCCTCATCGAGGAACAGCATCGGCTTCTGGCCGCCGGCGACTTTCTCGATTTCGGCGCGAAGCAGCTTGCGATAGGCGATGATCGCCTTGTCGCTCTGTCCGAGATGCTCGCGGGTGCGATCCTGGATCGCGCCCATGGATTCCACTGCCCACTGGTCGTGGACATTGATGTCGGCGCCCATGCCCGTATAGGTCTCGTGCTTCTGCTCGTGCGGATCAAAACCGTAATCGTTGCGCTTGTTCTTGCGCGAGGTGTAGTTCGGCAGCTCATAGAGTTCGAGCCGCTGATCGGTCATCTTCTTCTTGTCCACCGGCTTGGTGTAGCTAGTGAAGATCGCATACCAGTAGCAATTCTCGTCATCCACCGGCACATGCCACTGGGTGATGGTCATTTCCGCGCTCATGGGAATGACGAAGCCGTGCGGGAACAGCTGGTTGGTGACGCGCACATGGGTGCGCTCCTCATCGAGCTCGCGCAACGCAATCAGGCGCAGGCCGTATTCGGTGGATTCAACATTGATGATCGGACGATCATATTCACGCAGGATCTTGGTCATCGGCACTTCGGTGCCGGCCGAGGCGCCACGGAACTGCTTGCCATAGGACGCTTTGACGTCCTCGTCCTCGAAGAAGCGATGCAGGAACGAGGCATGGGCGGGATCGATGCCGACCTCCAGCGCCTGCAGCCAGTTGCATTCGAACAGGCCCTTGAAGGCGAAGGTGTACTGCTCAGGCGCCGCGAAACAGTCGATCTCGGGAAAAGCCGGTGGCTCGCCTTCGCCGAGATACGTCCAGAGAATGCCGCCCTTCTCCATCACAGGGTAAGCGCGCTGCTTGATGCCCTGGCACAGGCGCGAATTCTTCGGCTCGGCCGGCGTCTCCAGGCACTTGCCTTCGACATCGAACAGCCAGCCATGGAAAGCACAGCGCACACCGCCGCCTTCAAGGCGACCGAAAGCGAGGTCGGCACCGCGATGCGGGCAATCGCGATCAAGCAGGCCGTAGCGGCCCTGTTCGTCGCGGAAAATCACAAAGTCCTCGCCCAGCAGACGCACCGGACGGATCGGGCGCTCGCCTTCGAGCTCGGCGGTGAGCGCGGCGGGCTGCCAATACATACGCATCAATTTGCCCGCGGGCGCCTTGGGCCCGATGCGGGTGATCAGGTCGTTCTGCTCTTGGCTCATCATGGCGTTGGACCTTTCCTCATTTTGCTCGACTTGACCGAAGCGCTTCGATCCCGTGAGCGAAGTCAGCTTTGAATAGCTCTTGTTCGTCTATTGAACTTATGTACGAATTTTATCGTTGGACTAATTCTAAGCAAGCAGAATTTTGCAGCATGAACTGCTGTCTTACTGAGCAACTGCAGCATTTCACGCCCAAAGCATCGGCTTGCGAGTGGCGAACAGTTGTTCAATATACGGACAAAGATCAGGAGCGGATGATGTCGAAGACCTTGAAATTGCGAGCCGATCGGATCGCGGGAGCGCGGCCATGAGCAACGGGCTCGTCATTGTCGGCGCCTCTTATGCAGGCGTCCAGGCTGGCATCAGCGCCCGCGAAAAAGGCTATCAGGAGCCGATCCGCATTGTCGCGGACGAAATCCACCTGCCCTATCAGCGTCCGCCGCTGTCCAAGGCATTCCTGTCCACCGACTTCGCGCACAACAGTCTTTTCCTGCGCGGCGACGATTACTTCAAGGGCCAGGGCATCGAACTGGTGCTCGGCCATCGCGCCGTCGAACTCGATCGCGCCGCTAGCCGCATCAAGCTCGAAGGCGGCGACAGCCTGCCCTTCGATTCCCTGGTCATCGCCACCGGCTCGCGCGCGCGACGCCTCACCATTCCCGGTGCCGACCGCGATGGCATCGTCTATCTGCGCACCCTCGACGATGCGATGACGCTGAAGCCGCGCCTCGAAGCCGCGAGCGATGTCGTCATCGTCGGCGGCGGCTTCATCGGACTGGAAGTCGCCTCCACGGCCGCGAAGACCGGCAAGAAGGTGACATTGATCGAGGCGCAATCGCGCTTGCTGGAGCGCGCAGTGTCGCCGCTGATCTCGCAATTCCTGCTCGACATCCATCGCTCCCATGGTGTCGATATCCGCTTCAACGAGTCCGTGGTTGCAATCGAAGGCACCGGCGCCGTGAACGAGGTGATCACCTCAAGTGGCCTGCGCGTGCGCGCCGACCTCATCGTCGCCGGCATCGGCGGCATCGCTAATGACGAGCTGGCCGTGCAGGCCAGCATCACCAGCGCGAATGGCATCGATGTCGACGAGCACGGCCGCACGGATGCACCGAACATCTATGCGGCCGGTGATGTCAGCAATCATCACAACAGATTTGCGGGTCGTCGCGTCCGCCTCGAAGCCGTGCAGAACGCCACCGATCAGGGCAAGGCTGTGGGTTCGATGATCGCGGGCAAGCCGGAAGCCTATGACGCCGTGCCGCGTTTCTGGTCAGATCAATATGACGCCAAGCTGCAGATCGTGGGCCTCTCCGCGCCTACTGATGAGGCAGTGGTGCGCGGCGACATGACCGAAGGCAAATTCTCGGTGTTCTACTATCGCGATGGCAAGCTCACGGCCGTGGACAGCATCAACCGGCCCGGCGACCAGATGATCGCGCGCCGCCTGATCACTGCCTCGCTGTCGCCGACGCCGGAACAGGCCGCTGATCTTGCTTTCGATCTGAAGAAATTCGAAGCGGGCAGATAGGCCAACACCGCATGCCCAAGATCAAGCGCCCCGACGAGGAACGCGGCAATACGGACTTCATCGAAAGCCTCGACCGCGGCCTGCGCGTGTTCGAACTGTTCGGTGGGCAGTCGCGTCCGATGACACTGAGCGATGTGGCGAAGGCGGCGGACCTGCCGCGCGCCACTGCGCGGCGCATCCTGTTTACGCTGGAGCACCGCGGCTATGTGGTCAGCGACGGCAAGCTGTTTGCGCTGACCCCAAAGGTGCTGGCACTGGCCGGCTCCTACATGACATCGAACCAAATTGTCACCATCCTGCAGCCGGTGCTGGATCAGATCTCCAGCGACGCGCAGGAGATCTCGTCCCTCGCCGTGCTGCACGGCCATGACGTGATCTTCGTCGCTCGTGCGAGCCCGGCGCGCGTGTTCTCCGCCGGGATCGATCTCGGCTATCGCCTGCCTGCCTACTGCTCGTCAGTCGGTCGCGCGATGCTCGGCAAATATTCGAATGAGGACCTGACCGAGATTCTCGATACGATGACGCTGACGGCGATGACGCCGTTCACGGTGACCGACAGGGAGTCGCTCAAGGCCGCCATCATTACCGATCGCGAAAAGGGCTATTCGCTGGTGGACCGCGAGGCCGAGCCCGGTTTCCGCTCGATCTCGGTACCCGTGCGGCGCTATGATGATGCCATCGTCGCCGCCATCAATATGGGCGCGCATGTGGATCGTGTTTCGACCGGCGAGATGATCGACCGCTTCCTGCCGCTGCTTCGCGACGCGGCCGCGACGGTGAAGCCGCTGCTGCTCTGATCAACTGGGGAACGTCCATGCCGCATCTCGTCATCGAATATTCCAGCGACGGCCATGGCGGCCTGCTCGATGTCGCCAAGCTGATGGAAGCCGTGCACGACACCGCGGCTGACACCGGCGCGATGAAGGCGGCCGATATCAAGGTCCGCGCGGCAGCGTTCTCGGACTATCTGGTCGCGCGTGAGAAGGACGGCTTCTGCCATGTCTCGGTCTATCTGCTTGAAGGCCGGACCCACGCGCAGAAGATCATGGTGAGCGAGTCGCTGCGCGAGACACTTGTGGCCATGTTGCCGGAGACCAAGAGCCTCAGCGTCGATATCCGCGACATGGATCCGATCGCCTATCGCAAACGCCTGCACGACTGAACGGCGTTACGCTGCAAAGCGGCATGAAATGCGCCGCAACGCAACATCGATAGTATCTAGACACGCAACCTCCCATCGTTACGATTTGCTTAAGTGCCGGCCTCCGATGCCGGTGCAAGAACAACGATTGGGAGAGACGATTGACCGTTCAAGGAAAGACCGCGCGCAAGGGCCCGGACGAAGCGACCATCATCGGCTGGAGCCTGTTCGGTTTCGTGCTGGTATCAGCCGTCACGATGATCGGCCTGTATCTCGGATTTCGCCACTGACACGGCGTGCGATCTGATCACGACCTTCAAAAGCCCGCCTGGATCATCCGGCGGGCTTTTTCCTTGCCGCAATCACAGCCCTGAAATTGGCAAGAGGCCGTTCAGCATCAGCCGAACGACCTCTCTATCGGATACCGGCCAGGAAGGCTCCGGTGCCACCGCATAAACCGGAGGCTGGGCCGACGTGGTTAACAGGAGGTTAACGACAATATCACGAGGATCGATCGGTCCGCATGCCGCCTGAAACGAGCGGTGAATCAGGATCGGTCACCGTCGACCTGGCAACGATAGGAAATTCGTCAATTTGGGGAAGGCTGGGCAGCGCCTGATCGGATCGGCCTCGGGCGTATCCGGAAGTCACGAACTGCACGGGCCGGTTACCCATCAGATTCGCTAAGTCTTTGAAATCATGGTCGGAGTGGCAGGATTCGAACCTGCGACCCCTGCGTCCCGAACGCAGTGCTCTACCGGGCTGAGCCACACTCCGACAAGAGCCGGCTGTATAGCGACGGGTTTCGCAGTCCGCAAGAACCCCTGTATGAAGCAGACGACATTTTTATTATGAACCCTGCCATGCAAACGGCCCTCACCACCAAAATCATCGATGCCGCCGCCGTCACCGAGGCGGCCGATGCGCTGCGCGCGGGCCGTCTGGTGGCGTTTCCCACCGAGACGGTCTACGGGCTCGGCGCCGACGCGGCCAATCCGCGGGCCGTGGCAGGGATTTATGAGGCCAAGGGCCGGCCGAGTTTCAATCCGCTGATCGCCCATGTGGCAGACCTCGAAGCCGCCCGGCGGATCGCGCAGTTCGATTCGCGCGCGCTGGCGCTGGCCAAAGCGTTCTGGCCGGGGCCGCTGACGCTGGTGCTGCCCAAATTGGACAATTGGGCCGACAACTGCCCGGTCTCGGATCTGGCCACCGCCGGCCTCGATACGGTGGCGATCCGGGTGCCCAATCATCCCGTCGCGCATGCGCTGCTCGCGGCCTTTGGCGGTGCCGTGGTGGCGCCTTCCGCCAATATCTCCGGCCATGTGTCGCCGACCACGGCCGCCCATGTGAGGGCCGATCTGGATGGCCGCATCGACATGATCGTCGATGGCGGGCCGGTGGAGGTCGGCGTCGAATCCACCATTGTGGGCTGCTTTGAACAACCGATGCTGCTGCGACCGGGCGGGCTGCCACGCGAAGCGATCGAACAGGTGTTGGGCATGGCACTCGCGCGACCGCCGGAAGAACCGGAAACTGACAATCATCAACCGCTCGCACCGGGCATGCTGGCCTCGCATTATGCGCCGCGCACGCGGGTACGGTTGCTGGCGGAGGATGTGAAGCCCGGCGAAGCGCTGCTCGCATTTGGTCGCGCCGAACTGCCAGGTATCGACAACGCCAAGGCTGTGATGAACCTGTCCGAAAGCAGCGATCTCGGGGAAGCCGCCGCCAATCTTTTCGGCTATCTTCGCGCGCTCGATGCGAAGGGCGCCGCCGGGATCGCCGTGATGCCGGTGCCAAGCCACGGCCTCGGTGAAGCGATCAATGACCGACTGCGCCGCGCGGCCGTGTAACCGGACTTAAGACCAAGAAACGCGTCAGGGAATTTCCATGAATTTCGTTCCGCCGAAGCCGGCACCGCTCTCGCCCGACCTCATCGCCCGCTTTGCCGCCATCGTCGGCGACAAGCAGGCACTCACCGACGCCGTCGACGTACATTCCTATGTCACCGAAGAGCGCAACCTGTTCTCCGGCACTTCGCCGCTGGTGCTGCGCCCTGGGTCGACGGCCGAAGTCGCCGCGATCTGCAAGCTCGCCACCGAGACCCGCACGGCGATCGTGCCCCAGGGCGGCAATACCGGCCTTGTCGGCGGCCAGACGCCCTACGGCGGCGAAGTCGTGCTGTCCATGAAGCGCATGGACAAGATCCGCGACCTCGACACCTCGTCGAACACCATGACGGCCGAAGCCGGCTTGGTGCTGCAGGTCGCCCAGCAGCGTGCGGCCGATGCGGACCGTCTGTTTCCGCTGTCGCTCGGCTCCGAAGGCAGTTGCACGATTGGCGGCAATCTCTCCAGCAATGCCGGCGGCACCACGGCACTCGCCTATGGCGTCGCGCGCGAAATGGCGCTCGGTCTCGAAGTCGTGCTGGCCGATGGCCGTATCCTCAACGGCCTGTCGAAGCTGAAGAAGGACAATACCGGCTACGACCTGCGCAACATCTTCATCGGTGCTGAAGGCACGCTCGGCATCATCACGGCCGCGACGCTCAAGCTGTTTCCGAAGCCGCGCGCTGTCGAGACCGCTTTCGTCGGCCTGAAGTCGCCGACCGATGCGCTCAAGCTGCTCGACATCTCACGCAGTGCTGCCGGCGGCAATCTCACCAGCTTCGAGCTGATCGCTGAGATCGCCGTGGACTTCACGGTTCGCCATGGCATCGGTATCCGCGATCCGCTCACGAGCAAGCATGACTGGTACGTGCTGATGGAGCTGTCTTCCGGCCGTGACGACGCCCGCGCCACGCTGGAATCGATCCTTGAACGTGGTTTCGAAGACGGCATCGTCGATGACGCCGTGATCGCCGAGAACATGAGCCAGCGCCAGGCCTTCTGGAAGCTGCGCGAGGAAATCTCGCCGGCGCAGAAGCCCGAAGGCGGCTCGATCAAGCACGATATCTCGGTGCCCGTCGCCGCCGTGCCGGCCTTTATCGCTGAAGCCAATGCCGCCGTGGCGAAGGTGCTGCCAGATGCGCGGCCTGTGCCGTTCGGCCATCTCGGCGACGGCAACATCCACTACAATGTCAGCCAGCCCGCCGCGACGGTCGGCGACGACGCCGCGAAGCAGGCATTCCTGGCGCGCTGGCACGATATCGCCGATGTCGTTTTTGAAGTCGTGTTGCGCATGGGCGGCTCGATCTCCGCAGAACACGGCATCGGCCAGCTCAAGGCTGCGGATCTGCCGGGCGTGAAGGATCCCGTCGCCATGGAGCTGATGCGCAGCTTCAAAGCGATGCTCGACCCTCTCAACATCCTCAATCCCGGCAAGGTCCTGCTGCCGGTGCAGCCATGAAGATCAGCCCCATCGTCGATGCTGATGTCCCCGTGGTCATCGATCTCTGGCAGCGCTGCAATCTCGCGCGGCCGTGGAACGACAGCGGCGCCGATATCGCCCTCGCGCGCCGGGATGAGAATTCCGACATCCTGATCGGCCGCGACGGCGAGCGCATCGTCGCCTCGGTGCTCGTCGGCCATGACGGCCATCGCGGCTGGGTCTACTACGTCGCCGTCGATCCCGAGCATCAGGGCAAGGACTATGGCCGCGGCATCATGGCCGCTGCCGAAGACTGGCTGCGCGCGCGCGGCATCGAGAAGCTGATGCTGCTGGTGCGCTCGGACAATACGCAGGTGCAGAAATTCTATGAGCGGCTCGATTATGTCGAGCAGGATCGGGTCATCTATGCGAAGTGGCTCGATGGACGGCCGATGACGCCCTAGTCTCAGAACAACGAGCCCTGCCCGCTGTCGTCCGCGGGCGGAGTGAGCTTTCGTTGAACTTTCTTCGCCGGTCGCTCCGTCGCCGCCGACATCTCCTCTTCCGAAATCGGCAGGATCAATTGCGGCTCGTCGATTGCGACGCGCCCGACCACCGGCGAGACCGGATGCCATGCAAAAGCGCCATCTGCAGGCGGCGCCAACAGTTCCATGACATCTGATGCGCGATCGCTGCTACAATCCAGCCAGTGGCCAAACTGGTCTGCCGAAATGGTCACCGGCACACGATGATGCAGCACCGACATCCCGGTGGCCGCCTCGGCCGTGATGATGGCAACGCTGTCGATCTCCTCGCCATTTGGCCCCATCCAGGTTTCGGCAAGACCGGCAAAGCCGATCGGGCCGCCGGCGCGTGGATAGATAAAATACGGCTGTTTGCGTCCACTGCTGTTTTGCCATTCGTAATAGCCGTCAGCTGGAATCAGGCAGCGACGGCGCCGAATCGCGTTCTTGAAGGCCGGCTTTTCTTGCACGGTTTCGGCGCGTGCATTAATCAGCAGCGTAAACTTGCGCGGGTCCTTCACCCAGGACGGAACGAAGCCCCAGCGCATCAAACGAAAATGACGGGCGCCGTTCTCGACGATGACGACAGGTACAGGCTGGGTCGGCGCGATATTGTAGCGTGCCGGGAAATTCGGCTGCTCCACGTAGCCAAATACCTGTCGCATCGCCTCCGGCGTCGATGTAATGACGAACCGCCCACACATTCAGATGATCGAACCCTGAGTCTTCAGGTCGTTTTAACCGGAAACGCCAACAGTGGCGAATATGAGCATAACGGCCCTGCAACCGGCGCAAGACAATCGCCCCGATTGGGACAGCGCGAGCACGGGTCTCCCGGCATCGGCGGAGGTGCTGGCTGCCGCCAATATCAATCCGCGCACCGGCCTCGCCACCGACTATCTGAATCACTTCAACGAAGCGATCATGCTGCTCGAGCTGATCCCGGATATGCCGGACTGCTATGAGCTGTTCCTGGAATGGCAGCCGCTCAGCTATGCCGAGCACTTCATCAAGTCGAATTTCAAGGGCCGCGACCTTGCCATCGCCGCCTATGAGGCCGCGCCGTTCGCTGTGCGGACCGAGTTCGATGCGATGATCAGCAAGATGACGCAAATTCTCACCACGGTGGGCGACGCCATGCGCACCGTGCAACAGGACGCCACCCGTGCCACGCTGGCCGAGCAGGCGGCCGGCTGGGTCAAGCCGATGATCGGCACCACCGGCGGCATCATCAACGGTCGCGACGATCAGTCCGACGTTGACACCATCATGGCACAGTAAGGCCCGTTCGTGTCCCAGCCCACGCATCCGCAGCTCGCCACCAGCGCCGCGATTTTTCGCGACGGCAAGGTCCTTCTGGTTCGCCGCGCCCGTTCCCCTGCCAAGGGCTTCTATTCGCTGCCCGGCGGCCGCGTCGAATTCGGCGAGTCCCTCGCCGAGGCGCTCGCCCGCGAGGTGATGGAAGAAACGAGCCTCGTGATCGACCTCGTCGGCCTGTCCGGCTTCCGCGAGGTGCTGCCGAAGGACGGTGCGGGCGGACACTATCTCATCATGTCGTTCGCCGCCCGCTGGGTGGAAGGTGAGCCCGAACTGAACGACGAACTGGACGATTTTGCGTGGGTCGATCCTGCCGATATCGGCCAGTACAAGACCACCGATGGTCTGGCGGCGATTCTGGCCATGGCGCAGGATCTGGCCGGGGGCTGAGAGCTTTGCCACCCTCGCCGCTTCGCCTTGCTTCGGCCGTGTCCAGCAGGCATATCAGCCGGGTTCCCGGACCTATCATGCGCAAGCCCATCCTCACCCTCCTGATCATCGCTGCCCTTGGCTCCCCGCCCGCGCCTGCGCAGGACGGCGCCGCGCCATTCGATGGCGAGTTGCAGCGCATGTCGGAAATCCTCGGCGCCCTGCACTATCTGCGCGGCATCTGCGGCAATAACGAAGGCAACAAGTGGCGCAGCGAGATGCAGGCGCTGGTGGATGCCGAGACGCCATCCGGTGAACGCCGCGGCCGCATGATCGCAGCCTTCAATCGAGGCTATAACGGTTTCCAGCAGACCTATCGCACCTGCACGCCCGCGGCGAACACGGCAATCCGCCGCCATGTCGAGGAAGGCGCACGGATCTCGCGCGATCTCACCGCGAGGTATGCGAACTGATGCGCAACATCGACACCATCTTCTTCGATCTCGACGGCACGTTGACCGATCCCAAAATCGGCATCACCGGCTCGATCCAGTATGCGCTGGCAAAGCTCGACATTCCCGTGCCGACGCAGGACGAACTGACCTGGTGCATCGGCCCGCCGCTGCGTGCCAGCTTCGTGGCACTGCTTGGCGGTGAGCAAGATGCTGATCGCGGCGTCGAGCTCTATCGCGAACGCTTCGGCACCATCGGCCTGTTCGAGAACACCCTGTATGACGGCATCGTCCCGGTGCTGGCGGCCCTGCATGGCTCCGGACGAACACTCTACGTTGCCACCAGCAAGCCGCATGTGTTCGCCGATCGCATCATCGATCACTTCGAGCTGCGCAAGTATTTTACGCGGGTGTTCGGCTCTGAGCTGGACGGCACGCGCGTCGATAAAAGCGACCTGTTGCGCTACGCGCTGGATGAGACCGGGACCGATCCCGCCCGCGCCATCATGATCGGTGATCGCAAGCATGATGTAATCGGCGCCGCGAATAACGGCATGTCGGCGATCGGCGCGATCTATGGTTATGGCGGACGTCACGAGCTGACCGAGGCCGGCGCGAAGCGTCTGGCGGCAGCGCCGGCGGAGATTACGGCGCTGATCGACTAGCGTCCCACACCGCCCCTCATCCTGAGGAGTGTGCATCGCGCGCGTCGCGAGGATCGCCGCACGCTCGGAGCCAGGCCAACTCATGGTTCGAGACGCGTGCGAAGGGCGCGCTCCTCACCATGAGGCACCGAGGCCGCCCTTAGTGCTTATTGGCCCCCATATAGCCAAACAAGAAGCCCGCCACCTTGCGCTTCTGGATTTCCTCGCTGCCTTCGGTGATGCGATAGCGGCGGTGATGGCGATAGATGTGCTCGAACGGCTTATGGCGCGAATAACCCATGCCGCCATGCACCTGCATGGCGCGATCGGCGGACTCGCAGCACAGCCGGTTGGCCCAGTAGTTACACATGGACACCTTGTCCGACAGCGTGTGCTCAACCTGCGCCTGGGTGAGCTGGTCCATCTCCCATGCCGTCTTGCGGATCAGGAGGCGCAGCATCTCGGCCTGCGTAGCCAATTCGACCAGCGGAAACTGGATGCCCTGATTGCGCGCCAGCTCTTCGCCGAAGGGCTTTCGCTCGCGCGCATATTTCACGCTCTCATTAATGCAATAGACCGCAGCACCGAGCGAGCTGGCCGCCTGGCGAATCCGGTTCTCATGCACGAAGCACTGCGCGAGTGAGAGACCGCGGCCGATCTCGCCGAACAGCGCATCTTCCGGCACGAACACGTCGGTGAACGACACGCGCGGATGATCCGTCGGCATGTTGAAGGTCCACATGTACTCCTCGACCTTCACGCCCGGCGTTTTCGCCGGCACCAGGAAGCAGGTGATGCCGCGTGCATCGCCATCCTTGCCAGAGGTGCGCGCGAACACCGAGCAATGGGTGGCCACATGCATGCCCGTGGTCCACATCTTCTCGCCATTGATGAGCCAGCCCTTGACGCCATCGCGGGTCGTCTCGACCGCGGTCGTCTCCATATGGGTTGCATCGGAGCCGTGCTCGGGCTCCGTCAGGCCAAAAGTGATGCGATATTTGCCGGTGATGGAGCCTTCGATCATTTCCTTCTGGTCTTCGCGACCGTAGCGATCCAGCATCGTCACGATCGGCAGATTGCCTACGATGGAGTGTTCGTTCTGCAGATCATTGTGCAGGCCGAGCCCCTTCGATGCGAAATGCTCGCGAATGACGGCCATCCAGAGATTGCTGCCATCCTTGCCGCCATAGCGCTTGGGAATAGCGAAGCGCAAATAACCGGCGGCATCGGCGCGGTTCTTTGCCTCGCGCAGCAGCTTTTCCCATTCGTGGCGCGGCAGGCCGCCATTGTCGAAATCAGTGCGCGCCCATTCGCGGCGGTGATCGAAGAAGCGGATATTGTCATCCTGCTCTTCAAGCGGCTTGATCTCGCGGAGGATGAACGCGTCGAGCTCGGCGAGATAGGCGACCAGATCGGCCGGCAAGGAGAAATCCACGGCGCTGCTCCCGATGTTGTGTGCGTGCTTTGTTGCTCTTGTTAATCGGGCGATTAAGATGGCA
>Ga0209564_1000544_pt1 | contig 60955 bp, 52 predicted proteins | sample AraplaCol_mMF_r2_FD_184272 | JGI IMG/M metagenome (GOLD analysis project Ga0209564, IMG submission 184272) | Arabidopsis root microbial communities from North Carolina, USA - plate scrape MF_Col_mMF_r2 (SPAdes) (version 3) | ecosystem: Host-associated > Plants > Roots > Endosphere | place: USA...
CGCTTTTGAGGTCGCTGACGGCAATCGAGACATGATCAATCATGAATGCCCCTCCCCTCGCTCCGAACCGCAGGATGGGTTGAGCGAAGCGATACCCATCACCACCAGCGCCAGGCAATGATGGGTATCGCTCCGGCGCGATCCCGCCTGCGCTCAACCCATCCTACGAACGAAACCTACGCATTCGCAGCCAGCGCCTTCTTCATCGTCGTATTCGCCAGCCACTCGTCATGCAGCGGCACGCTGTTGCGCTGGGTGGCGATATAGCCGCGCTTCATGAAGAACTCGAGCGCGGTGTCGCTGGCATCCACCGTGAGCCCGGTCGCGCCGCGCGCGCCGGCAAGCTTCTCCAGCGCATCGATCAGCGTCGAGGCGACACCCTTCAGCGCGGCATTCGGATGCACATAGAGCAGATCGATGTGATCGGCGCCCTTCAGCGAGGCAAATCCCACCGGAATGCCATCGAGTGTGGCGATCAGCGTGAGTTGCGAGCCGAGGCGCTTGCCGAAAGTTGCCTCGTCATCGCCCGCCTGTGCCCAGGCTTCCTGCTGCGCCTCGCTGTAATCGTCGCCGGTCAATTCGGCGATCGACGCCACATAGATCGCAGCCGCGATGGCGGTGTCCTCGGGCAGGAACGGACGCAGGCCGGGCTTGGCATTCGAGTTGGCCATCACATTCACCAATAGCCCACCAGCTTCAACGCCAGCGCAATTGCGCCGATGATGAGCGCCCATTTCAGAACGATGTAATATTTCCAGTGCTTTGGAAATGGCGTGTCAGGACGGCTCATCGCGCGATCTCCCAGGTGGTGCCTTCCTTGGAATCCTTGATCACGACGCCCATCGCCGCGAGTTCGTCGCGAAGACGGTCGGATTCCTTGAAGTCTTTGCGTGCGCGGGCAGCGGTGCGTTCAGCAATTAGGCCATCGACCTTTGCAGCATCAACGCCACTCGCCTGTTGCTTGCGATTATTCCAGTCGGCAGCGCTCTCGGACAGGAAACCGAGCATGCGCAGCGATGCAGCAAATGTTGCCCGATCAGCCTCGTTACCCGCAGCTGCACTGTTGCGCAGGCCATGCAAGGCGGCCACGAGCTGCGGCGTATTCATATCATCATGAAGCGCTTCGTTGACCTTGTCTGATATCTCGCCACCAGCAGCGTCGGCCGCGACCCAATACCAGTCGTCGAGTGTCCTGGCGCTTTCCTCGAGCCCTTTCACCGTCCAGTCGACCGGCGAGCGATAATGCGTCTTCAGCATGTTCAGGCGTAGCACTTCGCCCGGCCAGTCGTCGAGCAATTCGCGGATGGTGAAGAAGTTGCCGAGGCTCTTCGACATCTTCTCGCCTTCGACCTGCAGGAAGCCGTTATGCATCCAGTAATTCGCCATGGCATGCGTGCCATGGGCGCAGCGCGATTGCGCAATCTCGTTTTCATGATGCGGGAAGATCAGATCGAGACCGCCACCGTGAATGTCGAAGGTGGTGCCGAGATAGGCCGCGGACATCGCCGAGCATTCGATATGCCAGCCCGGACGGCCCCTGCCCCAGGGCGAGTCCCAGCCCGGCTCTTCCGGTGACGACTGCTTCCACAACACGAAATCGGTCGGATGCTTCTTGTGCGCATCGACGGCAACGCGCGCGCCGGCCTGCTGGTCCTCCAGCTTGCGGCCGGACAGCGCGCCGTAATCCGGCATCGACTGGGTATCGAACAGCACCTCGCCCGACGCTTCATAGGCGTGGCCGCGCGCGATCAGTTCCTTGATCAGCGTCACCATGTCGGTCTTGCCATCCGGCCGCGGCAGCACGAATTCGGTCGCGCGCGGCTGCACCGTCGGCGGCAGGCAGCCGAGAGCCTTCACGTCGGCCTGGAACTGATCGGCTGTCTTCTCGGTGACCTTGCGGATCGCCTCGTTGAGCGGCAGGCCGGGATAATCGCGCAGCGCGCGGTCGTTGATCTTGTCGTCGACGTCGGTGATGTTGCGGACGTAAGTAACATGCTGCTCGCCATAGACGTGCCGCAGCAGGCGGAACAGCACGTCGAACACGATCACCGGCCGCGCATTGCCGATATGGGCGAAATCATAGACCGTGGGGCCGCAGACATACATCCGGACATTGCCGGCATCGATCGGCGTGAAGACCCGTTTTTCGCGGCTTAAAGTGTCGTAAAGGCGCAGTTCCATTGGATGTCCGTCCCTGATGGCCGGGCGTACTGTCATCTCGAAGGTGAGAAAAAGACGGCCTCAGCCAGCGAATCGCTAGCTCATAATCTCGCGGCAAATCGTACAAATGGCGAGGAAACCGTTCATGCGGGCACCATGCGGCAGCACGATTTCACCGTCAAGCACCGCCTGGATGCCGCAAGCGTCTCTGGAAACACGCAAGGACGGCACATTTCGGCCCAAATCGCTGCGTACCCGGCTGCCACAGTTAACCCTTGTTAACCATTGAGGTTTATCGAGGTGGAACTCGGTTTTTCATTGCCTGGTGGTTCATGAAAGTCATTTTCGCTGCCCTGACCGCCGTATTTGCGGTCGCTTCCTCGGCCGCCTGGGCCGATTCCCGCGTTTTCATCGTCGCCAACCAGTCCGACGGCTACGGCATCGACCAGTGCCTCGCCAAGGGCGAGAAGTGCGGCGCGCCGGCGGCGCTATCCTATTGCAAGTCGCGCTCATTTACCCAGGCCGTGTCCTATCGCCGGGTCGATCCCGATGAAGTGACCGGCTCGATTTCGTCCAGCGCCGGCGCCTGCAAGGGCGGCAAGTGCGACGAATTCGTCGCCATCACCTGCAATCGATAAACAGCCTGTCCGGCAGCTTTGCGCGTATTCGGTGCGGCAGCCTTGCGTCCCGCTTGCGGCGGCTTTGCGGCACAGGAATAGGCGTGACCCGGCCTCGGGAAGCGGCTATGAGACGGCTTCGTCGCCGCAATTTCATCGCGTGCATATGGCAATGACGGCAGGGGTCGCGGTCTGATCGCGCACCCGCCCGTTCCTCGTTCATCGGCCGGATATGTCTGTACCTGTGACTGCCACTTTTTCGCGTCGGACCTTTGGGGCCCTCGCCTGCGCCGCGCTGATCGGCGCTTTTGCATTCCATGGCGAAGCGCTCGCGCAAGGTTATCCCGCGCAGGTCTATCCACCCGGCCAGGCGCAGCAGCAGCAATCGGCCAATCCGATGTGCGGCCGGCTCGAAGCGCAGCTCGCCACCATCGATCGCGGCAACGGCCTCGATCCCGCACGCGCCGAACAGATCCGGCGCTTTGAAGATGCGGTCAGCAAGCAGCAGGCCGAACTCGACCGCGTCTCGCAGCAGGCCAAGCGGATGGGCTGTGACTCGTCCGGCTTCTTCTCGCTGTTCTCCGGACAGTCGGCGCAATGCGGTCCGGTGAATAACCAGATCCAGCAGATGCGCGGCAATCTCGACCAGATGACCAATAATCTCGAGCGCCTGCGCGTCGGCACGCCCGGTTCGGCCGAGCGCGACAACCAGCGCCGCTCGGTGCTGCTCGCTCTGGCGCAGAACCAGTGCGGTCCGCAATATGCCGCCGCCGCGCGCCAGCAGCAGCAGAATTCAGGCCCCGGCGGATTCCTCAGCAACCTGTTCGGCAACAACGAATCCAGCCCCGGCGACATTCCGCCCGGCGGCGACATGATGAGCAGCGTGCCGCAAGGCACGTTCCGCACCGTCTGCGTGCGCACCTGCGACGGCTTCTATTTCCCGATCTCCTTCACCACGGTGCCGGCGCGTTTCGCCGATGACGAGCGCGCCTGCAAGGCGCAGTGCCCGGCGACCGACGCCAATCTCTACACCTATCGCAATCCCGGCGAGGACATGAACGCCGCGGTGTCGATCTCCGGCCAGCCTTACTCGTCGTCGCCGAACGCATTCAAGTATCGCACCGAGTTCAACCCGTCCTGCTCCTGCAAGGCGCAGGGCCAGAGCTGGGCGGATGCGCTGAAGACCATCGACGACAGCTCCGCCGCCCAGAACGGCGACATCATCGTCACCGAGGATCGCGCCAAGCGGATGTCGCAGCCGCAGCAGAAGGGCACGCCCGCCGCGCTGAAGAAGAACGCGGCACCGGAGGCCACGCCCGCCGCCCCTGCGCAGCCGGCGACACCGGGCGCGCCGGGCCAGATCAGGCAGGTCGGCCCGCAATTCCTGCCGAACAATACGCCGCGGTAAGCGCAGCCGTAGGATGGGTTGAGAAGCGATAACCCGTCATCACGAGCACCGGAACACGCAGTGATGGATATCCCTCTAGCGCTTAGCGCCTGCGCTCGACTCATCCTACATTCTTCATCACAATAAAGTTCGATCACTCCCGCATCCTTTGCGTGTAGCTTCGTCGCCATTTCGCTGACCAGTGGATTGCCGATGCCGCGCATGCCTCGCCCTTCTTCCCCGCCGACCACCGCAAGTCTCGTGCGACGGATCGATCTCACCACACTGCAGCTCTTCATCGCGGTCTGCGAGGAAACCAACCTGACGCGCGCTGCGCAACGTGAAGGGATTGCAGCGTCGGCCGTCAGCAAGCGCCTGCATGATCTCGAAGGCACGTTGCAGGTCACGCTGTTCGAGCGGCAGTCGAGCGGCATGGTGCTGACGCCGGCAGGTGAATCGCTGCTGCATCATGCCCGCGTCACCCTGCTCAATATCGAGAAGATCGCGGTCGAACTCGGCGAGCACGCGCGCGGCATTCGCGGCCATGTCCGCATGCTGGCCAATCTCTCCGCCATCGTCGAATTCCTGCCCGACGATCTGCCGGGCTTCTTCAGTATCCATGATCTGGTGCGGCTCGACCTGCAGGAGCGCCCGAGCGCGGAGGTGGTGCGCGGCGTCGAGGAAGGCAGCGCCGAGATCGGCATCTGCTCGGCCGATGTGGAAACACGCGGGCTGGAGCGTCACAGCTATCGGCGCGACCGGCTCGTTGCCATCGTTCCACGCGATCATGCGCTGGCCAGTGCGGCACGCATCTCGTTTGCCGATACTCTGGACTATGACCATGTCGGCCTGTTTGCGACGAGCTCGATCTATCTGCGCTCGCATCACAGCGCGCAACAGGCCGGCAAGACGCTGCGGTTGCGCGTCCATGTGCCCGGCTTCGATGCGGTGTGCCGCATGGTGCAGGCGGGCATGGGCGTCGGGCTCATCCCCGACAAGGCGTTCGACGTGCTCAGCCATGGCATGAACCTGACGGCTGTCACGCTCGATGACGCCTGGGCGGACCGCGAACTCATCCTGGTCGCGCGCGATTCGGCGCGGCTCTCCACCACCAGCCAGATGATGTTCGACCATTTGCTGCACTGAGCGCGCTTGCCGCACTGCACGTTCGCGGTTCGCGAATGCGCGTTGGCGAACGGATATTTGACCGCTGGCACAACCTGCCCGACATCTGGTTTAACATTGGATTGGTTCGGAGCGTCCCGTTCGGGGCGGCATCCGGACAGTTACAATCCGAGAACAGGTTTCAGGGAGCGCGCATTGAGCGGACCACTCACAGGCATTCGCGTCGTCGAATTCGGCACATTGATCGCAGCCCCGTTCGCGGCGCGGCTGTTTGCGGAATTCGGCGCCGAGGTCATCAAGATCGAGCAGCCCGGATCGGGCGATCCGCTGCGCACCTGGCGCAAGCTGCATCAGGGCACGTCGGTGTGGTGGTATCTGCAATCGCGCAACAAGAAGTCGATCGCGCTCGATCTGAAATCGCCGGAAGGGCTCGCCATCGCGCGCGACCTCGCCGCATCGGCCGATGTGGTGATCGAGAACTTCAAGCCGGGCGGCATGGAGAAGCTCGGCCTTGGCTGGGACGTGCTGTCGAAACTCAATCCGAACCTCACGCTGGTGCGGATTTCCGGCTTCGGCCAGACCGGCCCCTATCGCGACAAGTCCGGCTTCGGCGCCATCGGCGAAGCCATGGGCGGCCTGCGCTACACCACCGGCGATCCGGCCTCGCCGCCGGCACGCGTCGGCGTCTCCATCGGCGACAGCCTCGCCTCGCTGCACGGCGTGATGGGCGCGCTGATGTCGCTGCTCCGTGTGAAGACCGGGCAAGGCGGCGGACAGGTGGTGGACGTCTCGCTTTATGAGAGCGTGTTCAACATGATGGAAAGCACGGTGCCGGAATATGCGCTCGACGGCCAAGTGCGCACTCGCAGCGGCGGCTCGCTGCCCGGCATCACGCCATCCAACACCTATGAGACGGCGGATGGGCAGTATGCCGTCATCGCCGGCAACAGCAATGCGATCTTCAAGCGCCTGATGACGGTGATCGGCCGGCCTGATCTGGCCGACGATCCCGCCCTTGCCCATAATGACGGCCGCGTGCCGCAGACGGCGATGATCGACCAGGCGATTTCGGACTGGACCGGCCGGCTGAGCATGGACGAGGTGCTGGCCAGGCTGGAGGCCGCCGACGTGCCGTCGGGCCGCATCTATTCGGTGGCCGACATCGTCAGCGATCCGCATTTCATCGCCCGCGACATGATCCTGCCGGCCACCCTGCCCGGCGATGTCGAGGTGAAGATGCCCGGCATCTCGCCAAAACTGTCGGAAACACCCGGCGAGGTGAAGTGGCAGGGACCAGCGCTTGGCGCGCATACGGACGAGGTGCTGGCCACCATCGGCCGCAGCGCTGAAGACATCGCCACGCTGCGTAAATCGGGGATCGTGCAATGACCGACGCGCCGGACATCATCATCCAGGAAGTCGCGCCGCGCGACGGACTTCAGATCGAGAAGGCGTGGGTCGAGACCGCCGATAAGGTGCGCCTGATCGATGCGCTCTCGGCGGCGGGCTTCAGCCGGATCGAGGTGTCCTCTTTCGTGTCGCCGCGGGCAGTCCCTGCGCTGCGCGACGCGGCGCAGGTGTTCGGTGCCATCAGGCGGCATGACGGCACGATCTATGTGGCGCTGGTGCCCAATCTGCGCGGCGCCGAGGCCGCGATCGCGGCCGATGCCGACGAGCTCAATTTCGTGATGTCGGCCAGCGAGACGCATAATCGCGCCAATATGGGCATGACCCATGCGCAGTCGCTTGCGGAGCTGTCCGCCATCGGCAAGCGCACGCTTGATGCCGGCAAGCTGCTGAATGGCAGCGTGGCCACCGCATTCGGCTGTCCGTTCGAAGGGACGCAGGCGCGCGCGAAAGTGATCGACACGGTCAAACGCTATCGCGATCTCGGCGCCGGCGGCATCACGCTGGCCGACACGACCGGGATGGCGAATCCGCGTCAGGTCAAAGCGCTTGTCAGTGATGTCCTGAAGCTCGTCCCCCCGACGCAGCTGACACTGCATTTCCACAACACGCGCGGGCTCGGCCTGCTCAATGTGATGGCGGCGCATGAGGTCGGCGCGCGTCGCTTCGATGCCGCGCTGGGCGGCCTCGGCGGCTGCCCCTTCGCCCCGGACGCCACCGGCAATGTCTGCACGGAAGACCTCGTCAATCTCTGCGCGGAGACTGGCCTGCGCGCGGGACTCGATCTCGACGCGCTTATCGATCTGTCGCGGCAATTGCCGGCGCTGATCGGCCATGACGTGGCCGGCCAGGTCGCCAAGGCCGGCAGGCCGCTCGACCTGCACGCGATCCCGGAGCCGCTGCTGCAGCCCGGCTGACGACTTTCAGACTGCCATAAAAACCCAACGGAGGACGCCATGACCGTCACCGCATCCGCGACGGAACGATTTGTCACGCCCATATCCGAGCAACAGGTGGTCAGGAAGATCGCCTGGCGGCTGATGCCGCTGATCATCATCTGCTACCTGTTCGCCTTCTTCGACCGCGTGAACATCTCGTTCGCCAAAGCCTCGCTGCAGGCCGATCTCGGGCTTAGCAACACGGCCTATGGGCTCGGCGCCAGCCTGTTCGTGGTCGGCTACGTGTTGCTGGAAGTGCCGAGCAACCTGATGCTGTATCGCTTCGGCGCCCGCCGCTGGATCGCGCGCATCATGATCTCATGGGGCCTCGCCACCGCCGCCATGGTGTTCGTCCATGCCGAGTGGCAGTTCTATGCACTGCGTTTCCTGATCGGCGCCATGGAAGCCGGCTTCGCGCCGGGCATCCTGTATTACCTGACGCTGTGGTTTCCGCAGGTCTATCGGGGGCGGATCACATCGATCTTCTTCCTCGCCACCGCCTTCTCCGGCATCATCGGCGCACCCGTCTCCGGCCTGATCCTCAGCTACATGAACGGCGTGCAGGGCCTCGCCGGCTGGCAATGGTTGTTCATTGCCGGCGGACTGCCCTGCGTGTTGCTCGGCCTCGTGGTGCTGGCGCGCTTCGATGACGGGATCGACCAGGCGAAGTGGCTGAGCGCGGATGAGCGGAAGATCATCGCCGTCCAGCTCGACCGGCAGAACAGCGCGATCGGCGAGCACAGCATCGGCCGCGCCCTCCTGATGCCCGGTGTGCTCATTCTCGGCTTGATCTACTTCCTCATCCAGGTCGCCTCCTACGGCCTGAACTTCTGGGGACCGGACCTGATCAAGACCGCCAGCGGCGGCAGTCCGTCGCTGATCGGTTTTCTCACCGCGGTACCTTATGTCTGCGGCGCCATCAGCATGGTCGTGATCGGCTATCTTTCCGATGCGTCCGGCGAGCGACCAAAATTCGTTGCCGGGCTGATCTTCGCAGCGGCGCTCGGCTTCTTTGCCGCCGGCATCTTCGACAAGACGCTGGTGTTCCTGATCGGCGCCCTCGCTTTGCTCGGCGCCGGCGTGGTGGCCGCGATCCCGACCTTCTGGACGCTGCCGCCAAAAATCCTGACTGGGGTCGGTGCGGCCGGCGGCATCGCGCTGATCAATACGCTGGGCCAGCTTGGGGGCATTGTCAGCCCCGTGATGATCGGCGCGGTCAAGGACGCCACCGGCAGCACCACGCCGGCGCTTTATGTCATCGGTTCGCTGTGCGTACTTTGCGCCGGCATATTGCTATTCGCGCTGCCACGCCAGCTGCGGAGCAGCGACCGGCCGGCATAGGGCATTTGCGATAAATGCGCGCGGTTCGCGCAAGCTGTCCGAAGCCACTCTCCGCAAGGTTCGGATAACCCAACAACGGTATCATCGGGTGAAACTGAAAGGTTCGTCCGATGGTCTCGACCTATCTCAACTACAATCAGGTATCGCGCAATCTGCAGCAGTCCCTGAACAAGGTCGCACAGCAGGCCACTGTGAGTCGTGACACCGCCTATTACAAAGAGAATATCGGCAAGGTCACCACTGTCGATGACCTGCTGAACGATTATCGGCTCTACACCTATGCGACGACTGCCTTCGGTCTCGAAGACATGGCCTATGCCAAGGCTTTTATCCGCAAGGTGCTGGAGAGCGATCTTTCCGACCAGAACAGTTTCGCCAACAAGCTGAGCGACAAGCGGTATCGTGATTTCGCTGCAGCCTTTCCGTTTGCCACCGGCAGCAGCGATAAAAAGACCGCGCAATCTGCGAACCAGACTGACGAGATGATCGGCCTGTATACCGCCGCCGCGCAGCGTGGCGTCGATGCGCTCGACGCCAATAAGGGGTACTACAACTACACGATCGGCAAGATTACCAATGTCAACGCCCTGCTCGCCGACGACAGGCTCCGCGACTACGTATTTTCGGGATTCGGGATCGATGACGACAAGTGGTCCCGCGAGACGATCACCAAGGTGCTGGGCAGCGATCCCGCCGATCCGGACAGCTATGTGAACACCGTCTGGGTGTCGCAGAAGGACGGCATCAATGCCAGCATCGCCAAGGCGCAGGCGGACATGCTCGACGCCGCCAGCAAGATCGACAACTATCTGGCGCAGATGAAGCAGCCCGGCGCCAACATGGCCGAGCTGCGACAGAAGGTCGAATTCGAGCGCAGCCGCGGTTCGATGAACGAGATCAGCGTTCTCAGCTACAGGGAGGCGCTGACCACTATCGACAGCTATGTCGCCCTCGCCGGCGCCTTCGAGTTCGCGCCCGACGGTACACTGCCCGCCGGCACACCGGCGCAGACAGAGGCGCAACTCGCCACCACGCATGCGAAATACGTCAACAGCCAGGGCGCCACCTATCTGGCGGCCGACCCCACCTACTCCGCATCGTTGATCCGGCAATATCGCAGCGGCCTCGCCAATGTGAAGAGCCTCGACGACTTCATGAAGTTGCCGAACGTCTACAATTTCGCGTTGAAATCATTCGGCCTCGATCCGGAAGAGGTCTCGCCCACGATCATCAAAAACGTGCTCAAGAGCGACCCCGCCGATCCGAAGAGCTATGTGAACAAGCTGCGCGACGATCGTTACGTGCAATTGGCCAAGGCGTTCAATTTCGACAGCTCCGGCGCGGTCATCACGCCCATCGTCGCGCAGGATTTTTCGGAAGTCACGCAGGTGGCAAAGGACTACATCATCGCCAAAACCCGTTTCAGCAGCGAAGTCGAACAAAGAGAGCTACGCAAGACGGCCGAGGAAGAGGCGGCTTATTACCAGAACCACATCGACGATGTGAAGACTGTCAAGGACCTGCTCGCCGACCGCAAGCTGCTCGACATCATCCTCGTCTCCAAGGGCCTCGAGCCGGACAAGGTGACCACCGCCGACCTGCGCGAGATGTTCAATTCGGACCTCGACGATCCCAAGAGCTTCGTCAACATCCAGACCGATCCGCGCTTTGCCGAGATCGTGTCGTCGTTCAATTTCGACGACAATGGCGACGTGGTCCGGGTGCCAAAATTCGGCCCTCAGACGCGGGACCAGTTTCTGGAAACCCAGCGCAAATTCCTGCAGCAGACGCTGGAGACGCAAGAAGGCCAAAGCAATCCGGGCGTGCGCCTCGCGATCTATTTCGAGCGCAAGGCGCCGGGCATCACCTCGGCCTACGACATCATCGCCGACAAGGCGCTGGGCGAAGTGTTCCGCACCGCCTTCAGCCTGCCCGACAATATCGGCGCCATGGATGTCGACCAGCAGGCCAAGCTGGTGGAGAAATATCTCGACCTCAACGACCTCTCAGATCCCGCCAAGCTGAAGAAGCTGCTGAACCGGTTCTCGGCGCTGTATGACATCAAGAACGGCACCGCGATCGCATCCTCGCCGGTGGTGACACTGTTCCAGGGCGGCGGCCTGCTGAGCGACTCCGTGTTTGCGGCAGTGGCGCGAGGCGCGCGATAAGACAAATGCTGCTACCGGGCAAACTGGGCTGCGCAAAGCGAACAATCCAGCTTTTCCCTGCGCTCGGCTCTACCGACGTGTTTTTGCTGGGGCGCTGTTACGCCTCAGCTCACCCCATCTCACAATTCGCCTTTGACCAAATCCGACGGCCAGCCGATCCGCACAAGCAGCCCATCGGGGCCGTTGATGCCCACCTCGTACATGCCCCATTCGCGGTGACGCAGGATGCCGCCGGGGCGGATGATCAGGTCATCCACCCGGGCCGCGATGGCATCGACATTGGGCGTGCGAATGAAGACACCAAACGGGTTGGCGTCCGGCACACGCCACGGGCCGTCGCCGGCTTGCGTCACATGCACTTCGCAATTCCAGCCCCGCATGATGACATAGTCGCCCTCGCCGCCGGCACGCGCAAAGCCCAGCCGCTCCCAGAATGCGATGGCGGTTTTCAGGTCGTTGGTCGGCACGATGGCGAAGGCGCCAGTGGAGACAGTGCGTGACATGGGATGTCCTCCATGCTGCGGCAAAGCGGACGTAGGATGGATTGAGCGGAGCGATACCCATCACCGCGTGCGCCTGTGCTTGTGGTGATGGGTATCGCTCCGGCGTTATGCGCCTGTGCTCAACCCATCCTACGGCCAGAGCTTACTCAAATGCTTCGCTCGTGCCCTTGCCGGGCCGCGTCACCAGATCCTCATCGGGCTTCGGCAGCGGCTGCGCGAGATCGCGAAAACGGTTGGTAATGGGATAGCGGCGGTCGCGGCCAAAGTTCTTGCGCGTGACCTTCACCCCCGGCGCGGCCTGGCGGCGCTTGTATTCAGCGATGTTCAGCAGGCGATCGATGCGCGTCACCACGTCCTTCTCGAAACCGTCGGCGACGATCTCCGACAGCGGCTGCTCGCGCTCGACGAGGCGCTCAAGGATGGCGTCGAGGATTTCGTAGGGCGGCAGCGAATCCTGGTCGGTCTGGTTTTCGCGCAACTCGGCGGTGGGCGGGCGGATGATGATGTTGTTCGGGATCACTTCTCCGTCCGGGCCCATGGCGCCGTCGGGCTTCCATGAATTGCGCAGCGTGGAGATGCGGAACACCTGGGTCTTGTAGAGATCCTTGATCGGATTGAAGCCGCCATTCATGTCGCCATAGAGCGTGGCATAGCCCACCGACATTTCCGACTTGTTACCGGTGGTGACCACCATCGCGCCGGTCTTGTTCGACACCGCCATCAAGAGCGTGCCGCGGGTGCGCGCCTGCAGATTCTCTTCGGTGATGTCGCGCTCGAGGCCCTTGAAGGTCTCGGCGAGGATTTTTTCAAAACCGTTCACCGCGTCGGCGATGGGCAGGATCTCGTAACGGAAGCCGAGCGCCTTGGCGAGCTTGTCGGCATCGTCGAGGGACACCTGCGCGGTAAAGCGGAACGGCAGCATGATGCCGCGCACGCGATCGGCGCCGAGCGCGTCGACGGCAATGGCGGCGCAGAGCGCGCTGTCGATGCCGCCGGAGATGCCCATCAGCACGCCGGGGAAACCGTTCTTGTTGACGTAGTCGCGCAAGCCGAGCACGCAGGCGGCATAGTCGCCTTCGTCGCCCTCCGGCAATTTTGCGATCGGACCGCTGCAGCGCCAGGCATCACCCGTCTTTTCGAAGGTGATGGTGGTGATGTTCTCGGCGAAGGATGGCAGCTGCACGGCGAGCGAGCGGTCACCATTGAGCACGAAGCTTGCGCCGTCGAAGACCAGTTCGTCCTGGCCGCCGACCTGGTTGAGATAGACCAGCGGCAGATGGCTTTCGGTGACGCGGGCGACCTGCACGTTGAGGCGCAGATCGTTCTTGCCGCGGGCATAAGGCGAGCCGTTCGGCACGATCAGGATTTCGGCGCCGGTCTCGGCGAGGGTTTCGACCACATCCTCGTAGTCGGCGGACTCTTCCATCCAGGTGTCTTCGCAGATCGGCACGCCGACGCGCAGGCCGCGGATGGTGACGGGACCTGCGACCTCGCCGCGGGCAAACACGCGCTTCTCGTCGAACACGCCGTAATTCGGCAGGTTGACCTTGAAGCGGATCGCGGCGATGCGGCCGCCGTCCAGCAACGCGCAGGCATTGTAGAGCTTGCCATGATCGACCCAGGGCGTGCCCACCAGCATCGCCGGGCCGCCATCGGCGGTCTCGCGGGCAAGCGCCTCCACCTCGGCGCGGCAAGCCATCTGGAAGGCCGGCTTGAGCACGAGGTCTTCCGGCGGATAGCCGGCGATGAAGAGCTCGGGCAGCACCACGACATCGGCGCCGTCGGCGGCAGCCTGGGCACGGGCCTTGCGCGCTTTGGCGGCATTGCCGGCGGTGTCGCCCACGGTCGGATTGAGCTGGGCCAGCGTGATGGTGAAGCGGGTGGAATCTGTCATGGCGTCATTCAAGCCTTTGGGCTGAAGCGTTGCAACCGCCTGTGATCGCAACGCACCTCCACTGTCATCGCCCGGCTTGACCGGGCGATCCAGTAAACACTGTCGGACGAAGTAGAACCGAGAAGTCCCCGCATACTGGATCGCCCGCTTTCGCGGGCGATGACAGACGGGGTTTCGATGCGTCCGCTCTGCTCAAAACATCCCCACCCGCTCACCCAGCGCGAACAGCCAGACCATGCCGGCAATCAGGAGCGCGATGCCGACGGCGGCCGAGCCTAGATCCTTCACGCGTCCGATTTGTGAATCGTGCTCCAGCGTAACCCGGTCGGCCAGTTTCTCGATGGCGGTGTTGAGCAGTTCGACGGTGAGGACCAGCATCACCACCGCGATCATCTCGATGCGGCGGGCCATGGTCGTGCCGATCAGAAAGGCCAGCGGCAGCGACAGGACAAGCGCGAACACCTCCTCGCGAATGGCCCGCTCCGACGTGAAGCCGGAGCGGAGACCATTCCAGGAGTTGATGGTGGCTCGCCAGAGCCGTTCCACCTAAAGGCCTGCCACTTACAAGCCTAGAGCAACCGGGAGCGGCTGCTCCTTGCCTGCACGGCCGTTCTTCAAGAGTTCAGCGATCAGGAACGCCATGTCGATGGACTGCTCGGCGTTCAGACGCGGATCGCAGACCGTGTGATAGCGGTCGTTGAGATCCTCGTCGGAGATCGCGCGGGCGCCGCCGGTGCATTCGGTGACGTTCTGGCCGGTCATTTCCAGATGCACGCCGCCGGCATGGGTGCCTTCGGCCTGGTGGATCTGGAAGAACGACTTCACCTCGGACAGGATGCGGTCGAACGGACGGGTCTTGTAGCCCGAACTCGACGTGATCGTGTTGCCGTGCATCGGATCGCACGACCACACCACCTTGCGGCCTTCCTTCTGCACCGCGCGGATGAAGCCCGGCAGATGCTCGCCGACCTTCTCATGGCCGAAGCGGCCGATCAGGGTCAGGCGGCCGGCTTCGTTGTCCGGGTTCAGCACGTCGATCAGCTTCAGCAGCTCGTCAGGCTTCAGCGACGGGCCGCACTTGAGGCCGATCGGGTTCTTGATGCCGCGGAAATATTCCACATGGGCGTGGTCGAGCTGGCGCGTGCGGTCGCCGATCCACAGCATGTGGCCGGAGGTCGCGTACCAGTCGCCCGTGGTCGAATCGACGCGGGTGAAGGCCTGCTCGTAGCCGAGCAGCAGCGCTTCGTGGCTGGTGTAGAAATCGGTCGAGCGCAGCTCCGGATGGGCTTCGAGGTCGAGGCCGCAGGCGCGCATGAAGTTCAGCGCGTCGGAGATGCGGTCCGCCAGCTCCTTGTAGCGGCGCGACTGCTGCGAATCCTTGAGGAAGCCGAGCATCCACTGATGCACGCTTCCCAGGTTGGCGAAGCCGCCCGAGGCGAAAGCGCGCAGCAGGTTCAGCGTCGCGGCCGACTGGCGATAGGCCATCAGCTGACGCTGCGGATCCGGCACGCGGGATTCCGCCGTGAAGGCGATGTCATTGATGATGTCGCCGCGATAGCTCGGCAGCTCCACACCATCAGCCTTCTCGATCGGCGACGACCGCGGCTTGGCGAACTGGCCGGCGATACGGCCGACCTTCACCACCGGCAGCGCGCCGGCATAGGTCAGCACCACCGACATCTGCAGGAAGGCGCGGAAGAAGTCGCGGATATTGTTGGCGCCATGCTCGGCGAAGGACTCGGCGCAATCGCCGCCCTGCAGGAGGAAAGCCTCGCCATTGGCCACTCTGGCGAGCTGCTTCTTCAGGTTACGGGCCTCACCCGCAAAAACCAGCGGCGGAAACGTGGCGAGCTGCGCCTCGACGTCGCTCAGGGTCTTTGCATCCGGATATTCCGGCATCTGCATGACGGGTTTTGCCCGCCAGCTCTCGGGTGTCCACCGCTCGGACATGAAATTGTCTCCTGAAAACCGCGCCTTAGGTGGCGACGGAGGCCGCGTTATACATGGCCCATGTAGGGATCGCTAGTTGGAAATCCAACCTCCCCGGCCCCGGCCATGCGTGCCAAGCCCTTGCACTAGCAATGAGATTCGCATTTGCTGCAGCCGCTTACGGGGGAACTAAAGGATGAGACTGCCGGACGCGTCGCCGGATGACGCATTTTCCGACAACATCACGATTGTGGCGGGTGACGGCTTCGTGCTGGGCGCCACGCTGTATCTGCCCCGCGGACCGCGGACCCATGCGGTGCTGATCAATTCCGCCACTGCCGTGCCGCGGAAAATCTACAAGGGTTTTGCCACCTATCTGGCCTCCCGCGGCTGTGCCGTCCTCACTTACGACTATCGCGGCACCGGCGATTCCTTCCCCAAGGGCACCAAATCCCTGCGCGGCTTCCGGGCCTCCATGGCCGACTGGGCGGCGCTCGACGTGGTCGCGGCGGTGGACTGGATGCGCGAGCGCTACAAGCTGCCGCTCGGCTTTGTCGGCCATTCCTTCGGCGGCCAGGCGCTGGGGCTGATCCCGAACAATGCGGAAGTCTCGCGCGCCCTCCTGGTGGCTGCACAGGCCGGGACATGGCGGCTGATGACGCCGCCGGAGAACTACCGCATCTACGCGCTGATGAAATTCATCGGCCCGACGCTGGCGGAGGTGATGGGCTACGCGCCCGGCAGGATCGGGCTCGGCCTTGACCTGCCGAAGAACGTGTTTCTCGAATGGGCCAAATGGGTCACCAGCGACAACTACTTCTTCGACGACCGCAAGCTGCGCGCGCTGGTGAATTTTCCCCGCTATCGCGGCGCGCTGCGGGCGCTGAGTTTTACCGATGATCCGTGGGCGACGCGCGCAGCCGTCGAGATGCTGTGCGCGGGCTTCACCTCGATCAAGCCGGACATCGACAGCATCCGCCCGATCGAGGCGGACAGCGACAAGATCGGGCATTTCGGGTTCTTCCGCCCGGAGCATCGCGACACGCTGTGGCGTGGGGCGGCAGAGTGGCTGCAGGAAGAGTAAGCTCGGAACCATAGGATGGGTTGAGCGCAGCGATACCCATCACAACAAGCACCGGCGCAAGTGGTGATGGGTATCGCTTCGGCGCTGCGCGTCTCCGCTCAACCCATCCTACGATCGCACTTTAACGCGGGCTCGGTGTCCACATCATGTTAGAATATCTCAAAGCATGTCCGCGCCGCACGGGGCGCTGCGGCGATTGGGCCAATTGAAAATCACCCGTTTTTCGCGGAGTTTTCATCGTGTGATCGTCGGGACTTTCCGTAATCCGCACATCGCGTTTTATTCCCCCGCCAAAAAGCAAATTAAGTTGTGCTGCGTCCAAACGCCGCCTCCCCCATGAGCGAACGACATCAATCGTGCGCAACGTGGGGAGCGACGCATGCACCAGGATCATTCAACACCATCATTCGCAAAATCGTTCGCACGTGCGGCACTGCTATCGGCAAGTACATTCGCGCTGACGCTGCTGGTTGCGCCGCATGCCCATGCACAGACAGCTGCCACGCAGCGCCAGGGGGCGTCGCCATTGCCGCCGGTGACGGTGGATGCACCGAATACCGTGCGCCGTTCGCGCCGGACGGCGGCCACGCAGCGCGCGACCACCACGGCGCGCCGCCGCTCCACCGCATCGCGGCAACCTGAAGCGCCGGCCAAGCCGGTGCCTGCCTTCAACCAGCCGCATGATGTGCGCACCGGCACCGTCGGCATCTATGCCAACAGCACATCCACCGCGACCAAGACCAACACTCCGCTGCTGAACATCCCGCAGTCCATCAGCGTGCTGACCAAGGACTACATCCAGGATCAGAACTTCCAGAGCGTCACCGACGTCACGCGCTACGTGCCTGGCGTCGCCATCCATCAGGGCGAAGGCAATCGCGACGAGCTGGTGATCCGCGGCGTCGATTCCAGCGCCAATTTCTTCGTCAACGGTTTTCGCGATGACGTGCAGTACTTTCGCGACCTCTACAACACCCAGAGCATCGAGGTGCTTAAGGGGCCAAGTGCGCTGATCTTCGGCCGCGGCGCCGGGGGTGGTCTTGTCAATCGCACGCTGAAGGAAGCCGATGGCCAGCGCGTCTATCAGACGACGCTGCAATCAGGTTCCTATGGCGACCGCCGCTTCACGCTGGATGCCGGGCAGGCCGTCAATCCCGATGTCGCCGTGCGCCTGAACGCCATGTATGAGGGCTCCGACACGTTCCGCCAATATGGCAAGCTGGAGCGCTACGGCCTCAATCCGAGCGTGGCGTTCACACCGAACGACACCACGAAGATCAAGCTCGACTACGAGCTCTATCACGATGAACGCACGGCGGATCGCGGTAATCCCTCGCAGGCGCTGAGCAACACCGCGCCGTCGTCGACGCGTTTCAATCCGGCCCTGCCATTTGCACCCGGCGGCGACCTCACAGCGTTTTACGGCGCGCCCGGCCTGAACCAGTCCTATGTCGATCTCAATCGCGTTTCAGGCGTAATCGATCATGATTTTGAAAATGGCCTGACGGTGCGCAACGCCACCATGTATGCCAACTTCAAGCGCGGATATCAGAACATCTATCCGGGTGGCGGCACGCTCTCGGGTGCCGTGAACACGACCGATACGTCGTTCAACCGCGCGGCCTATAACAATACCACCGACCGCGAAAACATCTTCAACCAGACCGACTTCACCTACAAGACCCGGACCGGTCCGGTCTTCCACACCCTCGCTTTCGGCACCGAATTCGGCCGCCAGAGCGGCCTCTCCTTCCGCAATACCGGCTTCTTCCCGACAGCCGGCGGCGGACTGAGCAACACGATCGCCGCCAATCCGTTCGACAGTGCCTATCTCGGCCCGGTGACGTTCCAGCACATCGCCACCGATGCCAACAGCCGCTATCGCCTCAACATTGCATCGGGCTATGTGCAGGACCAGATCGACATCACGCGCTGGCTGCAGGTGATCGCGGGCGTGCGCTATGACAATTTCGACCTGCAGGCCACCGACCAGAACACCGGCATTACCCGCAACCGCACGGATGGCAAACTGTCGCCGCGCGCGGCCGTGATCGTGAAACCGATCGACAATCTGTCGGTCTATGGCAGCTACAGCATTTCCTATCTGCCGGCCTCGGGCGACCAGTTCAGTGCGCTGTCGTCGTCCACCGTGCTGCTCGAGCCGCAAAAATTCGACAACAAGGAAGTCGGGGTGAAGTACAATATCCTGCCGCGGCTGCAATACACCGCGGCGGTGTATCAGCTCGATCGCAGCAATGTGCCGCTGGCCAATCCGAATGGCGACGGCACGTTCTTCCTGTCCGGCAAGAACCGCATCCGCGGTTTCGAGACCACGCTGAATGGCTACGTCACCGATATCTGGCAGTCGACGCTGGGCTATGCCTATACCGACGCGCGCGTGACCAGCGATACGTCGGCGACGATCCTTGCCGGCAATCGCGTGCAGCTGGTGCCCTACAATCAGTTCTCATGGTGGAACAAGGTGCAGATCGATCCGATCTGGGCAGCGGCCGTGGGCATGATCTATTTCTCGAACTCCTATGCGTCATCGGATGACAGCGTGCGCCTGCCCGGCTTCGTGCGGTTCGATGCGGCGCTCTATGCGAAGATCAACCAGAACTGGAAGCTGCAGCTCAATATCGAGAACATTTTCAACAAGGGCTATTGGGCTTCGGCGGATGGCAACAACAACCTGTCGCCGGGGCAGCCGCGGACGTTCCGGATCAGTGCAATCGGAAATTTCTGAGGCTGCGCGCACTGTCACTGTCATCACCCGCGAAAGCGGGTGATCCAGTAGACGCCGTATTGAGTGTTAAGCACAAGAACCCAGTTTACTGGATCGCCCGGTCCTAGCGCGCAATTGCGCGCACGGCCGGGCGATGACAATCGGCGTACTACTCCGCCGCCTCGCGCACATAGCGCGCCGTCGGCGTGCGCATCGTCACCAGTTCCTCCGCAGCACTCGGATGCACGGCCACGGTGGCATCGAAATCTGCCTTGGTCGCCTTCAGCTTGATGCAGATGCCGAGGATCTGGATCAGCTCCGCCGCTTCCGGGCCGACGATATGACAGCCGACGACAACATCGGTGGAGCCATCGACGATCAGCTTCATCAGCACGCGGCTGTCGCTGCCGGATATGGTGGATTTGATACCGCGGAAATCGGTCTTGTAGATATCGACGTGACTGAACCTGGCGCGTGCCTCGTCCTCGGTCATGCCGACGGTGCCGACCTCCGGCTGGGTGAACACCGCGGTCGGGATATTGCTGTGATCGACCTTCACGGTCTTGCCGCCGAACACGGTATCGGCAAAGGCATGACCCTCGCGGATCGCCACCGGCGTGAGGTTGACGCGATTGGTGACGTCGCCGACCGCGTAGATATGCGGGACATTGGTCTGCGAGAATTCGTTGACGATGACCGAGCCATCGCTGTGCTTGAGGGCGACGCCGGCCTTGTCGAGGCCGAGCCCCTTGGTGTTGGCGTGGCGGCCGATGGCGAACAGGACCTGATCGGCCGAGATGCTGGCGCCGTCGGACAGGTGGGCGCAGAAGTCGTGGCGATTCTTGTCCACCGCCTTCACGGTGCAGCCGGTCAAGATGGTGATGCCCTGCTTCTCCATCTCCTTGCGGACATGGGTGCGGACGTCTTCATCGAAACCGCGCAGGATGTTGTCACCGCGATAGACGACGGTGACCGCAGAGCCGAGGCCAGCAAAGATACAGGCGAATTCCAGCGCGATATAGCCGCCGCCCTGAATCACGATGCGCTTCGGCAGTTCGGGGAGATGGAAGACCTCGTTGGACGAGATCACGTGCTCGATGCCGGGAATATCCGGCCCATGGCTCGGCGTCCCGCCGGTGGCGATCAGGATATGTTTGGCGCGAACCGTCTCGCCATTGCTGAGCTTCAGCGTATGCGGGTTCTCGAACACCGCACGCGCCTTGACGGTCTTTGCGCCGGGCTTCTCCACATTGGTGGTGTAGATACCCTCGAGCCGCGCAATTTCCTTGTCCTTGGCAGCAATGAAAGCCGGCCAGTCGAAGGTGGCGGTGGGAATGGTCCAGCCAAAGCCCTTGGCATCGTCGATGTCGCGCGCGACATGCGAGGCATAGACCATCAGTTTCTTCGGCACGCAGCCGCGGATCACGCAGGTGCCGCCGAAGCGATATTCCTCGGCGACCATCACGCTGGCGCCGTAGCCGGCGGCGATGCGGGCGGCGCGAACGCCGCCAGAACCACCGCCGATGACAAAGAGATCGACGTCGAAGTCAGACTTGCTGGACATGAATTGCTCCGGACCGCGACCTCAGATGCGAGAGCCTCGAACGAGGCTCAGATTTCCTTGCCGCGCTTGCGCATTTCGGCGCGGAACTGGCCGTTCACCTGCTCGGCGAACTGCTGCGCCCACTGCTGCATATAGTTCACGCTGGCGGAAATCGACTGCGGCTCCATCTGCAAAAGTTTTTGACCCAGCGGGGACTTGTAGAACGCCGCGAGATCCTTCAGCTCGGCCTCGGTGAAGTCGCTGGCATAGATGCGCGCCATCTGCTCGCCGATCTCCTTGTCGCGGCCGGCATTGGCCTGCGCGACAACCACGGCGACCTCGTTGAGATCCTTCTGATAGTTCAGATTGCTCTGCAGCAGCGAATCCTTGACGCGCTGGACCATGTTCGGAATGGCGTTCGCATACATCGCCTGCGCATTCTTCAGCTGCAGGATTTCCTTGGCATAGCCGATGGCGGCTGGCGACGCCGGCTTGATCGGACGCTCGCCGGCGGGCGCACCCTGCTGGGCGGAGGCCGGCAGCGTGACGGCTGCGGCGCCCAGCACCAAGCTGGCGGACAGCAGCAGTTTCGAGAGGATCTTCATGGCAGTCTCCTTGAGATCGCAGCCTTAGGGCCGCTCAACAACGCGAATTCCATCCGCACCGGCGAGCACGATGGTGCGCGCCAGGCCGATAAACAGTCCATGTTCGACGACGCCCGGAATGCCGGCGAGCAGACCCGCGAGGCGCGGCGCATCGGTGATGGTTCCAAGCTTGGCATCCAGAATCCAGTGGCTGCCATCGGTGACGAAAGCATGGCCGTCCTTTCCGGCGCGAACCGTCATCTCGCCGGTCAGGCCGCACTGCGCAAACACGCTCTCGATGGCACGGCGGGTGGCGCCGAGACCGAACGGGATCACTTCGATGGGCAGCGGGAAACGGCCGAGCTTCGGCACCCATTTGGTGTCGTCGGCGATCACGATCATGCGGTCGGACGCCGCGGCGACGATCTTCTCGCGCAACAGCGCGCCACCGCCACCCTTGATGAGGTTAAGATCGGGATCGGCTTCATCGGCGCCATCCACGGTGAGGTCGAGATGATCGATGTCGTCGAGCGTGGTCAGCGGCACACCACAAGCTTCGGCCTGGATGCGGGTGGCTTCGGAGGTCGGGACGCCGATGACCTTGAGCCCCCCCTTCACGCGCTCGCCGAGCAGGTCGACGAAATGCTTGGCGGTGGAGCCGGTGCCGAGGCCGAGCTTCATGCCATCCTGAACCTGCTCCAGCGCCTTGGCGGCAGCCTGTCGTTTCAGTTCGTCCATATTCATCGCAGCGGCAGTCCCTGTTCCCGGTCGGTCCCGCAAGCGGGAGTCGCGGCATATCTAGCGACGTTTGGGGGGCAGGAACAGGGTTCAGGGCGTGCATTCCCGGGGATTGCTGACCTGCGTTCCCTGGCACTGCCGGCATCATCGCGACGCGCAGAGCCCCTTGCAGGATCGGCCCCGGCCCGGTAGCGATCCGCCCATGACCAAAGCCCCCCTCGTCGTTTTCGACCTCGACGGCACCCTCGTCGATACCGCCCCTGACCTGATCAGCGCCCTCAACCATGTGCTGGCCCGCGAAGGCCTCGCGCCCGTACCGCTGGAATCGGCGCGCAAGATGATCGGCCAGGGCGCCCGCAAGCTGATCGAGCGCGGCCTGGAGGTCGAGGGCCGCGAGATGACACCGGCGGAAGTGACCAAGCTGACCGGCGATTTCATCGACTTCTATGCCGACCATATCGCCGATGAATCACGACCGTTCGACGGGCTGATCGAGGCGCTCGATGCGCTGGAAGCCAAGGGCTACCGCTTCGCGGTCTGCACCAACAAGCTGGAATGGCTGTCGAAACTGCTGTTGGAGAAGCTCGGCCTCACCGCGCGATTCGCCGCCATTTGCGGTGCCGACACTTTTGGCGTGTCGAAACCCGATCCGGTAATCCTGCAACAGACCGTCGCCAAGGCCGGTGGCGAAATGTCTGCGGTGGTCATGGTCGGCGATGCCGGCCCGGATGTCGGCGTCGCCCGCCGCGCCAATGTGCCGGTGATTGGCGTGACTTTCGGCTATACGGATACCCCGATTGCAGAGTTGAAGCCGGACGTGGTGATCGATCACTTCCGCGATCTACCCGCAACGGTTGAGCGGCTGGTTCCCGCCAAACGGGCCTAGCCTGTTCAGGCAACTGCGCTTTCCCGGTTCCTCCACCACCGAATTAACCATCTATTAACTATCGCGCGCCGGCTGGTTGCGTCATTGGACCCACGCTCCTATTGTCGGCGTGGGGACTGCGGCTAGCCGCGAAACTAACGGATTCAACTATGCGTCGAGTACTCCTATTGACGGCAGCAGGCTTGAGCCTCGCTGGCTGCTCCTCCTTCTCAACGGATGCCTTCAAGTCGGCACCGGAGCCGGTTACCGTCCAATTCGAATCGACGCCGCCCGGCGCCGAGGCGAAGACGTCGGTCGGTCCGGCCTGTACCACCCCCTGCTCGCTACCGATCGTCACCGAGGGCAATTTCGAGGTGACCTTCACACTGCCGAAGTTCCAGCCGACCACGGTTCCGGTGACGGTGACGCGCATCCCGGGTGATTTCACCCAGGCCGCCCGCACCAATGTCGATCCGAGCCCGGTCGCGGTCGAACTGCAGCCGGCAACACCGCCACGCAAGGGCCGCAAGGCCGCCAAGCGTGCCGCGGCTCCGGCACCTGCCCCGGCGGCCACCGCCGAAGCAGCGCCTGCCGCCGGTTCGCCCTTCCCGAACCCAAACTAAATCGGACATCGACGGATAGCAAAATGCAATCCGCCGATAAGCCCCGCCAATGATCTCAATCACCTCACGATTGCCGTATCGCAATTGTGCCTCGCGCTTTGCATGATTACATTATGACGAGCGGCCGCGTGCCGCTCGTTGCATGCAGCAAGGCGTTTGAATGTCGGTCACCGATCTCATTCCAGCACAGACCTCCTCTGCCATGACCGATCCATTCGGTCGGCGGATCAGCTATCTGCGCGTCTCGGTGACGGATCGCTGCGACCTGCGCTGCTTCTATTGCATGTCCGAAGACATGACCTTCCTGCCGAAGGCCGATCTGCTGACGCTGGAAGAACTCGACCGCCTCTGCTCCGCCTTCATTGCAAGAGGCGTGACCAAGCTGCGCCTCACCGGCGGCGAACCGCTGGTGCGTCGTAATGTGATGGGCCTGGTGCGCTCGCTGTCGCGCCACCTGAAGAGCGGCGCGCTAAAGGAACTGACGCTCACCACCAACGGCTCGTTGCTGTCGAAATATGCAGACGAACTCGCCGACTGCGGCGTGAAGCGGATCAACGTGTCGCTCGACACGCTGGATGCCGGCAAGTTCAAGTCCATCACCCGCTGGGGCGACATCGCCAAGGTGATGGCCGGCATCGATGCAGCGCAGGCTGCCGGCCTTGCGGTGAAGATCAATGCGGTCGCCCTGAAGAACCTCAACGAGGACGAGATCCCCGCGCTGATGGAATGGGCGCATGGCCGCGACATGGCGCTGACGCTGATCGAGGTGATGCCCATGGGCGATATCGGCGAAGGCCGCATCGACCAGTATCTGCCGCTGTCGCTGGTACGGTCGCGCCTCGCCGGCAATTACACGCTCACCGACCTTGCCGATGACACCGGCGGCCCTGCCCGCTACGTCCGCGTCGCCGAAACCGGTGGCAAGCTCGGCTTCATCACGCCGATGACGCATAATTTCTGCGAAAGCTGCAACCGCGTCCGCATTACCTGCACCGGCACCATCCATACCTGCCTCGGGCACGAGGATGCCTCCGATCTGCGCAAGCCATTGCGCGCATCGGCGGATAACGCGCTGCTCAACGCCACGATCGACCGCGCCATCGGCACCAAGCCGAAAGGCCACGATTTCATCATCGATCGTCGCCACAACCGGCCGAGCGTCAGTCGTCACATGAGCGTCACCGGCGGTTAACCCGCGCGCGCTAGCGAACCTTCTTGCGAGTCCAAGACACTGAAAGGCAGGCGCTCATCGCGTCTGCGCGCTGCCGTATGCGATCATGCAGGTCGGGCCGCAAGAGAGGTTCCGACATTCGTATTCTCCTGATCAATCCGCCCTATATTTCACTCACCTCACGCGGCGTCGGACACCAGATTCCCTTCGGCCTGCTTTGTGTCGGCGGCCCGCTCATCGATGCCGGGCATGAGGTGCGCCTGCTCGATGCCGAGCGTCATCATATGTCGCCAGAACAGATCGAACATGTGGCCGCGGAATTCGCGCCCGATCTGGTGATGACCGGCCATGCCGGATCGACGCCAGCGCATCCCGCCTGTCTCCTCGCCCTCACCGCGGCCAAACGTGCCTGCCCTTCGACACTCACCATCTATGGCGGTGTCTATCCGACCTATCACGCCACCGACATCATGGCCGCAACCGATGTCGTCGACGTCATCGTGCATGGCGAGGGCGAAGCGGTCGCGCTCGCGATAGCCGATCGCCTCGCCCGCGGCGCGGCGCTGTCCGATGTGCCGGGCATCACATTCCGACAGCAGGGCCAGGCTACGAAGACAGCGGCGATGCCGCTGATCACACAGCTCGACGACTATCGGATCGGCTGGGAGTTGATCGAGAACTGGGATCTTTATCAGTGCTTCGGCGTCGGTCGCGCCGCGATCATCCAGTTTTCGCGCGGTTGCCCGCATCAATGCAGCTATTGCGGCCAGTATCAGTTCTGGAGCCGCTGGCGCTTTCGCGATCCGAAAAAAGTTGCCGCAGAGATTGGCTGGCTGCATCGCACTCACGACATTTGCTTCGTCGACCTCGCCGATGAGAACCCGACCTCATCGAAGCGGCTGTGGCGCGAATTTCTCGAAGCGGTGATTGCAGAGAATGTCCCGGTGCGACTGTTCGCAACCATCCGCGCCACCGATATCGTGCGCGATGCCGATCTGCTGCCACTGATGAAGCGCGCCGGCATGGTCTGCGTGCTGATGGGGATCGAGACCACCGATCCCCAGACCCTGCTCGCGATCCGCAAAGGCTCGACCACGCGGGACGACCAGCAGGCCGTCGCACTGCTGCGCCGGCATGGCATCCTCTCGATGCTCGGTCATATCGTCGGCTTCGAGGAAGAGCGCTTCATGGACTACATCCGCGCCATCCGGCAGGTGTGGCTGTACGACCCCGACCTGCTCAATGCCATGTATGTCACGCCGCATCGCTGGTCGGACTGGACGGCCGACAATGCGGCACGAACCGTGATCGAGACCGATCGCAGCAAATGGGACTACCGCCACCAGCTCCTCTCCTCCCGCCACCTGTCGACGCAAGCGATCTTCTGGCTGGTCAAGCTGATGGAGGTGGTGGTCCATGCCCGGCCTCGTTCACTCTGGCGCATGCTGTTCCACCCGGACAAGGACATCCGGGCCCATCTGCGCTGGTGTTTTTACTTCAGCTTCCGGGTCTGGCGTGCGGAAGTCGCCGAATTCGCCCGTCGTCCCGCCAGAAATCCGACGAGTCCGACCCTTGCCGAATGGTTCGGCAAGGACCTGCCGGCCCATCGCGCGCCGCGCCAGGCCGGCCCAGAGGCAGCGCCCGCGAAGCGGCATATGAGCGTAACCGGCGGTTGATCCGCACACTGGCGTACCCTCCTCCAGACCCCCGACCAATGGCCTGCATGCAATCGTCAATTTCCGATTGACGATTGCATGACGCGCTGAAATGGTGCCGCAAATTTTGATCGCCCAGCGGAAAAAGCTGCGCTTTCTCAGTGAGAAAGACGTGATCCGCGAGAGGTCGGGCGAGTTTCGGGGGAAACCGTGGACGTACTCAAATTCACGAATGCCATCGATCGGCTGAGCGATGCCTTCGGCTTCGTCGCCAAATGGCTGGTGCTTTTTGCCTGCCTCATCAGCGCTGGCAACGCCACCATTCGCTATCTCTTCCATTACTCGTCGAATGGCTGGCTCGAGATCCAGTGGTACATGTTCGCGGGTATTGTGTTCTTCGGCGCCTCGCAGACATTGCGCCTCAACGAGCATGTGCGCGTCGACCTGCTCTACTCCGCCGTCTCTGATCGGGCGCGGCTGTGGATCGACATCATCGGCCTCTGCGTCTTCCTGCTGCCGGCGATGATCTATCTCACGATCATGACGACGCCGTTCTTCCTGAATTCGTGGAATTCGCAGGAATATTCCAGCAATGCCGGCGGCCTCATCCTCTGGCCGGTGAAGCTCGTACTGCCCGTCGGCTTCGGCCTGCTGGTGCTGCAGGGCCTCGCCGAACTCGCCAAGCGCATCGCCGCCCTTGCCGGCCTCGTCAAGGTCGACACCCATTACGAAGCGCCGCTGCAATAGCGGCGTTTGCTTTTAGGTCGTTGCATTTCAATTCGATAGTCGAGACCACTGATGTTCTCCTACGGTATCTTCCCTCCGCTGATGTTCGGCACCATGATCTGCTTCATGGTGTTCGGTTTCCCGGTCGCCTTCTCGCTCGCCGCTGTCGGCCTGTTCTTCGGCGTGCTCGGTATTTTCTCGGGACACTTCGATCCTTCGTTCCTGCAGGCGCTGCCGTTCCGCTTCTACGGCACGATCTCGAACGACCTCCTGCTGTCGATTCCGTTCTTCACCTTCATGGGCGCGATCCTCGAGCGCTGCGGCCTGGCGGAAGATCTGCTCGAAGGCACCGGCCAGCTGTTCGGCAAGGTTCCTGGCGGCCTCGCCTATGCGGTGATCCTCGTGGGCGCCGTGCTCGGCGCCATCACCGGCACGGTTGCCGCATCGGTGATCGCCATGGGCGTGATCTCGCTGCCGATCATGATGCGCTACGGCTATGACATGAAGCTGGCCACCGGCGTCATCGCCGCCTCCGGCACCATCACGCAGCTCATTCCGCCGTCGCTGGTGCTGATCGTGCTGGCCGACCAGCTCGGCCGCTCGGTTGGCGACATGTATCTCGGCGCCATCGGCCCCTCGATCCTGCAGGTCGTGATCTTCCTGCTGTTCATCGTGATCATGTCGATCCTGCGCCCGACCTCGATGCCGCCGATCCCGGAACATGCACGCGAGCCCATGGGCTGGAAGCTGATCAGCCGCGTGCTGTGGGGCATGATCCCGTCGCTGGTGCTGATCTTCCTGGTGCTCGGCACCATCGGTCTCGGCCTCGCGACGCCGACCGAAGCAGGCGCCATGGGCGCCGTCGGCGCCATCGTGCTGGCTGCAATCCACCGCCGCCTCACCTGGCCGCTGGTCGAACAGGCGATGACCTCGACCATGCGCCTCACCTCGATGGTGGTGTTCATCCTGATCGGCTCGACCTGCTTCAGCCTCGTGTTCCAGGGCATGGACGGCTCGCACTGGATCGAGCACCTGCTCACGGGCCTGCCCGGCGGCGCGGTCGGCTTCCTGGTCTTCGTGAACATCTTCGTGTTCTTCCTGGCGTTCTTCCTCGACTTCTTCGAGATCGCCTTCATCATCATCCCGCTGCTGGCGCCGGTGGCCGCCAAGCTCGGCATCGATCTGGTCTGGTTCGGCGTCCTGCTCTGCGTGAACATGCAGACCTCGTTCATGCATCCGCCGTTCGGCTTCGCGCTGTTCTATCTGCGCGGCATCGCGCCGCCGGAAGTGAAGAGCCGCGACATCTATCTCGGCGCGATCCCATGGGTCGGCATGCAGATCCTGCTGGTGATCATCGTGATCATGTGGCCGGGCCTCGTGACCTACTGGATCGACAACACAGTGGTCGATACGTCCAACGTAAAGATCGAGATCCCGCAGATCGAAATGCCGGCGATGCCGGACTTCGGGCAGCCGAAGTAAACGACCTCAGGCCTTTCGTTCGTCATTGCGAGCCCTGACGAACGGCGTAGCAATTCGATTGGGCGAAAAGCCAAGGACTGGATTGCTTCGTCGCTACGCTAAGGGGAAAGCCGAAGGCTTTCCCTGACCTCGCAATGACGGCAGAGGATCGCAATCGCTCAGCTGTCGAACACCACCTCGGCCTCGCCGAGCCCCTCGAATCGCACCAGGCAGCGATCGCCGGGCTGCAGGAATGGCAGGCCTGTCCAGCTCCCGGTGGTGACGATCTGGCCGGCCTTCACGCCGTCCGTCAGCATATTGGCCAGCGCAACGGCGCCAGCCAGCGGATCGTCGGTCGGATGCCCGCCGTCGCGCGCGATCCGCGTCTCGCCATTGACGATGAAGGTGATGCGCAGTTTTGCCAGATCGAGATGGGACCAGTCGGCGGTCTCGGGTCCCGTGACCAGACCGGCATTGATGCCGCAATCGGCGAGCTGCTCCAGCTTCGGCCGGCTCAGCGGCTCGCGGAAACGGCTCGACACGATTTCGATCACAGGCAGCACAGTCACTGCGGCGGCGACGTCCTCGCGGGTATAGGGCGCCGACCGCGGCGGCAGATCGCGGGTGAAGCGAAATGCCGTCTCGCCCTCCACGCCGCGATGCGGCGCTTCGGCCGCCGCGATCCGGGCCGGGCTTGCGCGCACCATGCGCGCCTCGATCAGACCGCGCGTGGGCTCCCCATCCGGCGGCGCGCCGGCCTTGTAGGCGCCGATCGGCTCACCGATCAACGCCGCCACGCGATCCTGAATCACATGGCCTTCCGCCACGGACGATGGGGTAACGGGAAGCCCATCGATCTGCGTTCCGCTCCGGCGGGCGTCAGCAAGCAAGACTGCGGCGGTTTCGATCTCGGCTTCGGTCATAGCGGTCATTCCCGTGAATCAGGCTGTGACCGAGCCTAGCTGTTTTCATCCGCGTGCAACACGCGTTGCAAACTCCGCCCCCTCATGGTCAGGAAGCGCCTGTCACGCGCCGTCTCGAAACATGGCGGCAGACTCCGAGCATGTCGCCATCCTTCGAAACGCGGCGCAAGAGCGCTGCTCCTCAGGACGAGGGCGGAGCTGCGCCCTATCACCCGCGCGGGCGTGAACGGATCATGTAGTTGTCGTAGGAGAACTCCGCGACCTGCCACCACGCGTATTGATCACCGCGGAACGCGACCATGTGGTCGTAGAGTTTCTTGAAGTTCGCATTCTTCGCGGCGATTTCCGCATAGAGGTCATTGGCTGCCTTGAGTGACGCATCGAGGATCGCCGGCGAGAAAGCGCGCAACTGCGTGCCGCTCGCCACGAGCCGCTTGATCGCCGGCGGGTTGAACGCATCGTAGCGGGCCTGCATCGCTTCATTGGCCATGGAGGATGCGGTCTTGATCAATGACTTGTAGGCCGGAGGCAGTTGCTCCCACTTCGCGATGTTGACCATGTGATGGATGGTCGGACCGCCATCCCAGAAGCCGGGATAGTAGTAATATTTGGCGACCTTCTGGAAACCGAGCTTCTCGTCGTCATAGGGGCCGACGAATTCCGCCGCATCCACCGTCCCCTTTTCCAGCGAGGCATAGATGTCGCCTGCCCCGACCTGCTGCGGGACGACGCCGATCTTGGCCAGGACGTTGCCGGCGATTCCACCGATGCGCATCTTCAGACCGTTGAGATCGGCGACTTCCTTGATCTCCTTGCGGAACCAGCCACCCATCTGGCAGCCGGTATTGCCGGCCGCGAAAGCAATGAGGTTGTAGTTTTTCAGGAAGTCGTTGAAGAGTTCGGCGCCGCCACCGGAATGAAGCCACGCGGTCTGCATGCGGCTGTTGAGGCCGAACGGCATCGATGTGCCGATGGCGAAAGTCGGGTCCTTGCCGACATAGTAGTATCCGGCCGTCTGCGCCATTTCGACCGTGCCGTTCGATGCGGCGTCCAATGCCTGCAACGCCGGCACAATCTCACCCGCCGCAAAAACCTGAATCTGAAACTTGTTGTCTGTCGCTTCCGCAACAGCCTTGGCAAACAGGTCCGTCGCGCCATAGATCGTATCGAGCGATTTCGGAAAACTCGACGTCAGTCGCCACCGGATTTCCGGCATCGACTGCGCGATGGCGGGTGACGCGACCGTTGCGGCGCCGGCAGCACCGAGCCCCGCCATGCGAATGAACTGACGACGTTTCATATCTGCTCCCTCGAATGTTTCGTGCCTCTCTGCCGGAGGCATGATGCGATGATGAAGCAATCGCCCTCTGAACGCCAAACAAATGCGCACGAAAAAAGCCCGGCCTCCTCGCGGAGACCGGGCTGATTGATGGGGCGATCAGTTCGGATCAGCCGCGCGTGCGCGAGCGGATCATGAAGCTGTCGAAGGTGTATTCGGCAACCTGCCACCACAGATATTCGTCCGAACGATAGGCCTGCATCGCGTCGATCGACTTCTTGAAGTCGGGGTTCTTCGACGAGATGTCGGCCCAGAGTTCGTTGGTCGCCTTCAGGCAGGCGTCGAGCACTTCGTTGGTGAACGGACGCAGCTGCGTGCCCGATGCCACGAGCTGCTTCAGCGCCTGCGGATTCTGCATGTCGTAACGCGCAGCCATCCAGGTGTTCGCATTGGCGCAGGCGTTCGCAAGAATCGCCTGATAGTTCTTCGGCAGCGAATTGAACTTGTCGAGATTGGTGAAGGCGTGGACCGTCGGGCCGCCTTCCCAGAAGCCAGGATAGTAGTAGTACTTGGCGACCTTCTGGAAGCCGAGCTTCTGGTCGTCATACGGACCGACCCACTCGGCAGCGTCGATGGTGCCCTTTTCGAGCGACGGATAGATGTCGCCGCCAGCGAGCTGCTGGGGCACCACGCCGACCTTCTGCAGCACCTGACCGGCAATGCCGCCGATGCGCATCTTGAGGCCGTTGAGATCGGCAACGGTCTTGATCTCCTTGCGGAACCAACCACCCATCTGGGTGCCGGTATTGCCGCAGGGATGACCGATCACGCCGAACTTCTTGTAGAACTCGTTGCCGAGCTGCTCACCGCCGCCCTGATACCACCAGGAATTCTGCTGACGGGCATTGAGGCCGAACGGCACCGACGCGTAGATCGCGAAGGTCGGGTCCTTGCCGACATAGTAGTAGGAAACGGTGTGGCACATTTCGACGGTGCCGTTCGAGGTGGCGTCGAGCGCCTGCAGGCCCGGTACCAGTTCGCCGGCTGCGAAGACCTGGATCTGGAATTTGCCGTCGGTCATTTCCGACACCTGCTTCGCCATCATCTCGGCGCCGCCATAGATGGTGTCGAGCGACTTCGGGAACGAGGACGCCAGGCGCCACTTGATTTCCGGTGTCGACTGCGCGATGGCCGGCGAGGCAACTGCAGCGGCCCCGGCAGCACCCGCCGCCGAAACCTTCAAGAACTCACGACGCTTCATTCAAGCTCTCCTTTTGAAAGCGTTTCCCCAAAAATCCTTCGAGCTTTTCGACGGGCGATCATTGCGTGATTCAGCCGACGGCGCTCTTGGTCGCCGGTGATGTAACACGGTTATGAAGCGGCGGAAAATGAGACGAGCGTCGTAGTTCGCCCGATTGGACGAAAGTTCTATGCGTCATTCCGCGCCCGCTCGGCGGACGATGCAGGGTCAGGCCAAGACGGCTTTCAGGCTGTCCCGGACCTGCTCGCCGATCTTCCGGTAGATCGTCGCATGGGGGCCGTCGGGCTCGCTCACCACCACCGGCGTGCCTGCATCCGACATCGCGCGAATGGACATGTGCAGCGGTACCTCGCCGAGGAACGGCACGCCCAGTCGCTCGGCCTCATGCCGCGCACCGCCATGGCCGAAAATGTCCGAGCGGGTGCCGCATTCCGGGCACTGGAAATAGCTCATATTCTCGATGATGCCGAGGACGGGGACATTGACCTTGGTGAACATCGCCAGTCCGCGGCGGGCATCGATCAGCGCCAGATCCTGCGGGGTCGAGACGATCACGGCGCCTTTCAGCGGGACGTTCTGTGCCAGCGTCAGCTGAGCATCGCCAGTGCCGGGCGGCATGTCGACGACGAGGACGTCGAGCTGCCCCCAGGCGACATCGCGCAGCATCTGGGTGATGGCCGACATCACCATCGGCCCGCGCCAGATCATGGCGGTCTCTTCCTCGACGAGGAAGCCGATCGACATGATCGACAGGCCGAACCGGTCGATCGGGATCATCTTCTTGTCGTCGTTGAGCACCGGCTTTTCGCTGATGCCAGTGAGGCGCGGCACCGATGGGCCGTAGATGTCGGCATCGAGCAGTCCCACCCTGAGACCGAGATCGCGCAGACCGAGTGCCACATTGAGCGACGTTGTGGATTTGCCGACGCCGCCCTTGCCCGATGCGACCGCAATGACTGCCTTCACGCCGAGAATCTCGGCCTGCTTGCCCATGGCGGACGGGGCCCCCGGGGGCTGGTGCGGCCGATGCGCCGAGACCGACTGCACGCCATGTGCTTGAGAACCATGGGAATGCCCGCCAGGGCCGTGACGGTGCGGCGCCGGTGCGGCGGGTGCCGAGCCAGGCTTGCGCTCAGCCGTCAGCGCCACCATCGCGCCGGTGACGCCCGGCAGGGCCCGCACCGCCGCTTCCGCCTGCGCCCGGACACTTTCCCAGGCACGTGCCTCTGCAGCATCCACATTGATGGAGAACATCACCTTGCCGTCAGCGACGGCAATTTCGGACAACACATTGGCATGCACCAGCGGCACGCCACGCGGCGATGCCACTTTGGCAAGGCCATCCAGAACCTGTTGTTTCGAAACGCTCAAATGCTGTCTCCCGGTCGTCGCAATTCCAACCGCAGAGATAGAGCACCTGTGCGCCATGTCCATGCCGTTTCGCTCACGATTGCGCCGGGAATTGCGCGGGCGCAATTCGGCCGCGAAATCCTCTCGCGGCGCACACAAAGTCACGGTGCCGCAACCTCGGGGCTTTGCCGCATCCGGCGCAGCGACTATGCTGCGGCCTCTTCGTGTTCCCGCCCGTCCGCGGGCACCAATTCCCCACAGTCGATAGCCGGCGGTACAGCCGGCAGCACATCAAGGGTTCGGATATGGCCAAAGTTGCTTTCATCGGTCTTGGCGTCATGGGTTTCCCTATGGCCGGTCATCTCGCCACCAAAGGCGGCCACGAGGTCACCGTCTACAATCGCAACGCGGCCAAGGCGAAAGCATGGGTGGAGAAATTCGGCGGCAAGTCTGCGCCGACCCCGAAAGGCGCCGCCGAAGGCCAGGATTTTGTCATGGCCTGTGTCGGCAATGACGATGACCTGCGCTCGGTGACGACCGGCCCGGACGGCGCCTTCTCGGGCATGGGCAAGGGCAAGATCTTCGTCGACCACACCACCGCGTCGGCGGAAGTCGCCCGCGAGCTCGACGCGGCCGCCACCAAGGCCGGCTTCCACTTCATCGACGCCCCGGTTTCCGGCGGCCAGGCCGGCGCCGAGAACGGCGCCCTCACCGTGATGTGCGGCGGCGAGTCCTCCGTCTATGCCAAGGTCGATCCGATCATCACCGCCTATGCCAAGATGCAGAAACTGCTCGGCCCGGCCGGTTCCGGCCAGCTCACCAAGATGGTCAACCAGATCTGCATCGCCGGCCTTGTCGAGGCGCTGTCGGAAGGCATCCACTTCGCCAAGAAGGCCGGGCTTGATGTCAACTCGGTGGTCGAGGTGATCTCCAAGGGCGCCGCCCAGTCGTGGCAGATGGAGAACCGCCACAAGACCATGAACGACGGCAAGTTCGACTTCGGCTTCGCCGTCGAATGGATGCGCAAGGACCTGTCGATCTGCCTCGCCGAGGCCCGCCGCAACGGCGCCAGCCTGCCGGTCACCGCACTGGTCGACAACTTCTACGCGGAAGTGGAAAAGATCGGCGGCAAGCGCTGGGACACTTCGAGCCTTCTCGCAAGATTCGAGAAGTAAGCGCTTCATACGACTGACAAATCCGCGGCCGGGCGAAGCATGGCGCGCTTCCCCGGCCGCCCTTATTTTCATAGTAAATTAACCGGATTGCCGCGTTCCTTAAGACGCCCTTTAAGGATTGTGCGGCACAGATAATGATCTGTGAAAACCGCCCGCATTTGCGTGCAGGATTTGTGTAAGCGTGATGAGTGAGCCCGCCGCCAGGCCCGAGGTCGTCCAGCTTCCGGCTGAAGAGCCCGTCGCTGCACCGGCCCGCAACCGGCGGGCGGCCCAGCAGCGCGTGCGCGAGGCCCGCGACCGGCTGATCTCGACCTCCGGCACCCGTCCCGCTTTCGACCGCGAACTGCTCCGCCAATATGCCCAGACCCGCCTCTCCGCCTCGCTGGTGGTGACGCTCCTCGTGGCCGGCACCGGCATCGTGTTCGGCGCCTGGCTGCAGCCGCTGAGCGCCGCCGCCTGGGCCTGCGGGATGCTGTGCATCCATGCCGTGATCCTGCGTGCCTGCAATCGTTATCTGGCGGAACCACCGGGCCCGAACACCACGCGCAAGTGGCGCAGGCGGTTCGTCGCACTGGATTTCGTCTACGGCCTCGCCTGGACGGCGATCCTCGTGCACCCGACCGGCGCCGACGTCGTCTCCAATTCGCTGATGATGTTCCTGATGCTGCTGGTGGTGGCCGTCTCCAGCATGCTCGCATCGAGCCTGCCGATTGCCGCCATAGCCGCCACCGCGCCGGTGACTTTCGGCGTGGCCATGAGCTTCATCCTGCGTGGCAATTTCGACAATTATGTCCTCGCCGCACTGGCTGTCGCGGCCGAGGGCTATTTCATCCTGCTTGCCCAGCGCCTGCATTCGACCACCCTCGCCGCACTGGAAGCACGTGCGGAGAAGGATGCGCTGATCGGCGAACTCGAACAGGCCAAGGCGATCTCGGACGAGGCGCGCCACCGCGCTGAAGCCGCCAATGTCGCCAAGTCGCGCTTCCTTGCGCAGATGAGCCACGAATTGCGCACGCCGCTGAATGCCATTCTCGGCTTCTCGGAAGTGATGAAGAGCGAAATCTTCGGCGCCCATGCAGTCGCCGTCTACAAGGACTATTCAGCGGACATCCACAATTCCGGCGTCCACCTGCTCAATCTGATCAACGAGATTCTCGACTTGTCGCGTATCGAGGCCGGCCGCTACGAGCTCAATGAAGAAGCGGTCTCGCTCGAGCATGTGGTGGCGGATTGCCACCATCTGCTGAAGCTGCGTGCCACCAGCCGCGGCATCACCATCCACGAAGTGTTCGAACACGGCATGCCGCGCGTCTGGGGCGACGAGCGCGCCTGCCGGCAGATCGTGCTCAACCTGCTCTCCAATGCCATCAAGTTCACGCCGCAGGGCGGCGAGATCTGGCTCAAGGTCGGCTGGACCGCCTCGGGCGGCCAGTATCTGAGCTGCAAGGATACCGGCTCGGGCATCGCCGAAGACGAGATTCCGATCGTGCTGGCCTCGTTCGGCCAGGGCTCGAACTCGATCAAGTCGGCCGAGCAAGGCGCCGGCCTCGGCTTGCCGATCGCGAAGAGCCTGATCGACATGCATGGCGGCACCTTCACGCTGAAATCGAAGCTCCGCATCGGCACCGAAGTGATCATCACCTTCCCGCCGGAGCGCGTGATGTCGGCGCTGGCGCCCGTGATGGAAGACGCCCCGCCGCTGCAGCCGGATTACGAGATCACCGACGAGAAGCGGCGTCCGCGCAACAAGCCGATCATGAATGCGGGAACCGGACTGTAACGCCAGCACCTTGCGCAACCGCGCCGAACCACCTCATATCCCTGGATGAACAAAGAAACACCGTGCGTCGCCATCTGTGTCATCGATCCCAAAGCCAAGCTCTGCCTCGGATGCGGACGCACGCTGCAGGAAATCGCACGCTGGGGCCGCATGGAGAGCGCGGAACGCCTGAGCATCATGGCGACGCTGGAAACGCGCATGACGGAGGCGGGCTTCGCACCGCCCTCGACCTTTGCCCGCAAGCCGCGGCCGGCCACCAACTGAGCGACCTTGCGTTCGGGGGCGCTGCATGACGCGCGTCCTGCTGCTGATCATCGCGATCCTCGCCACCGCAGGCGCCGCGCTCGCTTATGGCGATCCCGGCCAGATCACGAAGGCGAGCACCCTCGTCACCGAAATCCTGCGCAAGCAGGTGCCGCCGATGCCGCGCATCGTGGACGTGCCACGCGGCAATGGCGGCGAATTCGCCCTGCAGGCCACAATCAATGGCGTCACCACGCCGATGATCATCGACACCGGCGCCACCTCGGTGATCCTGTCGTATGAGACCGCCAAGGCAATCGGCCTGCCGGTCGAGCTGCTCACCTACAATATCGATGTCGAAACCGTCTCCGGCCGCACCAAGGCGGCGCGGCTGACGCTGGACCGCCTTGCCGTCGGCAAGCTGGTGGAGCGTTCGGTTCCTGCCCTCATCGTCCAGCGCGGGCTGATGAAAGGCAACCTGCTCGGCATGAGCTTCCTGGACCGGCTGGAAAGCTGGGAAGTGCGCGCCGACAAGCTGAAGCTGCGCGGTTATCCGTGAAGCGCTGAGGCCGTAGGATGGGTTGAGCGCAGCGATACCCATCATCTCAAGCGCTGGTGGTGATGGGTATCGCTGCGCTCCACCCATCCTACGATCACCGTCAAGCCGCTTCCGCCGCGACCGGCTCGTCCTCGACCAGCGCGATCGCATCGCGCAGCACATCGATACCTGCGCCGTGCTTCACGCCGTATTCGGCGAGATGCCGACGAAACGCCCGTGCGCCGCGCACGGCATGGAACGCGCCGACGAAGTGCCGCGTGATCGAATGCAGCCGCGTGCCCTGTGCGAGCTGGTCCGCGATATAGGGCATCATCGCCTCCATCGCGTCCTTCATCGTGGCATGCTGCGCCGGCTGGCCGAAGATTTCAGGATCGACCGCAAGCAGACGCCACGGCTCCTGATAGGCCGCACGTCCCAGCATCGCGCCATCCACATGCGCGAGATGTTCCTTGGCTTCGGTAACGCCGGGGATGCCGCCATTAATCGCAATCGGCACATCCGGCATCGCGGCCTTGAGCCGATAGACGCGATCATAATTCAGCGGCGGGATGGTGCGGTTCTCTTTCGGTGACAGTCCATTCAGCCACGCCTTGCGCGCATGCACGATCAGACCATCCGCGCCCGCAGCCACTACCGCCTTTGCCAAGGCATCGAGCGCGACTTCCGGATCTTGATCATCGACGCCGATGCGGCACTTCACCGTGACTGGCACATCGACCGCGGCCTTCATCGCAGCCACGCAACGCGCGACAAGATCGGGCTCCGCCATCAGGCAGGCGCCGAAACGGCCTTCCTTCACGCGGTCCGAGGGACAGCCGACATTGATGTTGATTTCGTCATAACCGAAATCGGCGCCGATCTTCGCGGCTTCGGCAAGCTTGTCGGGATCAGAGCCACCGAGCTGCAACGCGACCGGATGCTCGCTGACATCAAAGCCGAGCAGCCGCTTACGATCGCCGTGAATGATCGCAGGCGTGGTGACCATCTCCGTATAGAGCAGAGCGCGCCGCGTCAGAAGACGATGGAAAACGCGACAATGACTGTCGGTCCACTCCATCATCGGCGCCACGGAGAATCTGTAGTTCGGATAGGTCACAGGCCTGGTCCCTGCCCGTTGTAACGGGCGTCCGTCTTAATCCTTGTATTCGTACAGCAGACGCGCGCGGATCGTGCCGTCCAGCCCGCGGATGTCTTCGAGGACGCGCTGGCTGTCGGCAGCCGACGCATCGGCATCGAGCACGACATAGCCGACATCGTTGTTGGTCTCATAGTACTGCGCAGCGATATTGACCGCGTGGCGGGCCAGCACCTCGTTGAGGCGGCCGAGCATGCCCGGCACGTTGCGCTGGACCTGAATGAAGCGCGTGCCCTGCGGACGCGCAGGCAGCTGCACCTGCGGGAAGTTGACCGCGCCGACGGTCGAACCGGTGTCGCTGTAGTCGATCAGTTTTCGCGCGACTTCGGCGCCGATGCGCTCCTGGGCTTCTTCCGTGGAGCCACCGACATGCGGCGTCAGAAGCACGTTGGGCAGGCCCTGCAGCGGGGTGACGAACTTCTCCTGGTTGGAGCTGGGCTCCACCGGGAACACGTCCACGGCCGCGCCGCGCAGCTTGCCGCTGCGGAGCACCTCTGCGAGCGCGTCGAGATCGACCACCGTACCGCGGCTGTTGTTGATGAAATAGGCGCCGTCCTTCATCCAGGACAATTCAGTCGCGCCGATCATGCCCTGGGTCGCCGGCGTCTCCGGCACATGCATGCTGACCACGTCGCTCTGCGCCATCAAGTCCTGCAGCGTCGCCACCGCTTCGGTGTTGCCGTGACGGAGGCGGTCGGTGTGGTCGTAATAGATCACCTTCATGCCGAAGGTCTCGGCGAGGTTGGAGAGCTGCGAGCCGATATTGCCATAGCCGACGATGCCCAGCGTCTTGCCGCGGACTTCGTGGCTGTTGGTGGCCGACTTGTCCCACTTGCCATCATGGGCCGCCACCGAGCGGTCTACGATGCGACGGAGCAGCATCACGATCTCGCCCATCACCAACTCGGCCACCGAGCGGGTGTTGGAGAACGGTGCGTTGAAGACCGGGATGCCGCTGCGGCGGGCGGCATCGATATCTACCTGATTGGTGCCGACGCTGAAGCAGCCGATGGCGATCAGGCGGTCGGCAGCGTCGAGCACGTCCTGAGTGATCTGGGTGCGCGAGCGGATGCCGAGCAGATGCACGCCCTTGAGGGCTTCCTTGAGTTCGCTGCCGCCGAGGGCCTTGGTCAGGCGCGTGACATTGGTGTAGCCCGCGATATCGATCAGCTCGACGGCGCTGTCATTGACGCCCTCGAGCAGAAGGATCTTGATCTTGTCCTTCGGGAGCGAGAGTTGCGGAGCGGGAACGGCGGTCTTTGACACGGGCGGTGTCCTCTACAGGGCAGTTGAAAAACGACGAAGCAACGGCGGCCCCTGAGGGGCTCCGGCGGGGTCGGGACGCCAGACGCTGGTTCGATTTGGCCGCATCTTTAATCCGGCCATCCCGGCACTGCCAAGTGGGGGCACAACAAATTGAAAAATAAGAATTTTTGACTGCCATCAGCGGGGCCGCCGGCCTTGGAGGACCGTCCCGGAGAGTCGGTGGCCTAGCAGGCGACTTGTGGTGGAACCGGAACCCGCTCCCCGACATTGTCAGCCGCCTTCCCTCGCCATCAATTTTCAAACCTGCGGTGCGCCCATTTCCGACTTTGATCCTGACACCACCGAACAAGACGATCTGCATGGCGGCCGTTCGCCATGGTTCGCCGGAGCTCCCCGCCCTGCCCGCCATCCCCTCGCCAAGGACATCCGCTGCGACGCCCTAATCGTCGGCTGCGGCATCACCGGCGCGCTGATGGCCGAACGGCTGACCCGGCAGGGCCTCGACGTGGTGCTGGTGGACCGTGAACTGCCCGGCCATGGCAGCACCGCGGCGAGCACATCGATGCTGCTGTGGGAGATCGATCGCTCGCTGAGCGAGCTGACCGAGCTTTACGGTTACGAACGCGCCGTGCGGGCCTATCGCGCGAGTTTCGACGCTGTGGGCGGCTTGCAGACGCTGATGCGCGATCTCCAATTGCCATGCGACATGCGGGCAAAGTCATCGCTCTATCTTGCAGCCGGCGAGGACGCGACCAGCCTGATCACCGAGCAGGTCTTGCGCGCACGCGCAGGCTTGCCCGGCACGTTCCTCGATCATCGCGCGCTGCTCGGCGCCTATGAGATCACACGCGCTGGCGCGATCGTCTCACCGAACTCCGCCGATTGCGATCCGATGCAGATGGCCATCGGACTGCTGAATGTCGCGCACGGCCGCGGCGCGCGATTTTTTGAGGCGGAGGCAGTGCGCTATGACAGCGCCTCGCACAGCGTCGGTGTCTCGACGTCGGAAGGGCGGATGATCGAGGCCCGTCACGTCATCCTTGCCACCGGCTATGTAATGCCTGACATCGTGGAGACGAAGGTGCAATCGCCGTCGTCGAGCTGGGCCATCGCGACGGCACCGCAACCCGACCGGCTGTGGCGCGACGGCGTGCTGATCTGGGAAGACAGCAAGGATTATCTCTATGCGCGCACGACGCGCTCCGGCCGCATCATCATCGGTGGCGAAGACAGCGACAAAATCATCGAGCCGGATGCGCGCGATGCACTGATCCGGGCGAAGGCCGATGTCCTGCGCCAGCGTCTGAAAGCTCTCTGGTCACGTGCCGAACTGAACATCACCCATCGATGGGCGGGCACATTCGATACGACGCGCGATGGATTGCCGTTGATCGGCCCTGTGCCCGGTCATCCCAACCTGTTCGCCGCTTACGGCTATGGCGGCAATGGCATCACCTTCAGCTATCTGGCTGCGCAATTGCTCGGCGACCTCATCAACGGCAAGCGGTCGCAACTTCTCGAAGATTTTGCGCTCGATCGCGACGTTGCGGCCTAGCCAGGCCGCAGCGCAACATCGCCGAGGCATTTGCGCAGTGCCGCATTCGCAGGCGCCAAACGCCGCCATTTCCAGCACGCGCACTGATTGACAAGCAACGGACGATTGTTAGCATACAAGTGAATTTTGACGCTCCTGATGAGGGGTAGGTCGGATGAAACCGGCGCCGTTTACACGCCACGTTCCCCGCACGGTGGACGAAGTCGTGAATGCCCTGGCCGAATATGCACCGCAGGACGGACGCATTCTCGCCGGCGGGCAGAGCCTTGTGCCGATCATGGCATTCCGCATGGCGCGACCGGCGCATCTGATCGATATCAATGAAGTCGAAGGGCTCGATCGCCTCGCCGTGGAGGGCGATCATCTGTCCATCGGGGCGCGCGTGCGCCATGGCGCCTTTCACAAGCCGGTCATCGCCGGGCCGCTCGGGCTGCTGCTGGCCTATGTTGCCAAACATATCGCACATTACCCGATCCGCATGCGCGGCACCTTTTGCGGCAGCCTCGCCCATGCCGACCCGTCCTCGGAATGGTGCCTCACCTCGGCAACGCTCGGCGCACAGTTGGTGGTCAAGAGTGTGCGTGGCGAGCGCATCGTGCCGATCGACGAATTCCTCGAAGGCATCATGACGACCGCGCTGCAGGAGGACGAGTTTCTTGCCGAAGCGCGGCTTCCATTGCTGCCGCCCGATACGAAATTCGGCTTCTACGAATTCAGCCGCCGCGCCGGCGATTTCGCGATGTCGGCAGCGCTGGTGACCTATCGACTAATGGATGGCAGGATCACGGACGCGCGCATCGGCATCGGCGGCGCCGAGGATCGCGCGCGTCGTATACCCGAGGCAGAGGATGTGCTGAACGGACAGGCGCCCTCGCCCGAGCTGTTCGTCGCTGCCGGCGAAGCGGCGGCGCTGGCCGTCGATCCGATGGAGGATATCCAGACCACTGCCGATTATCGCCGCGACCTCGTCCGCGCCGTGACGCGGCGTGCGCTCGAACATGCACAGCAATGACCGTGCACGGGAAGACCGACCATACCAAGGGATCGGGCACGACATGGGTCGGGCGCTCGCTCCGTCGGCTCGAGGACCCCGCGCTCGTCTCGGGGCGAGGACGCTTCACGGCAGATATTCCGGCGACCCATTGGGTCCGCTTCGTCCGCAGCCATGTCGCGGCGGGGACCATTGACAGCATCGACGCGCCTGACGGCATCGGCATGGTGACGGCGGCCGACCTGAAGAGCCTGAAGTCGATCAAGCCGATGCTCAGCAAGTTCAACTATGTGCCGGTCGGGCAGCCGATCCTCGCAGACGGTGTCGTGCGCTTCACCGGCGAATGTCTCGCCGCCGTCTATGCACCAAGCAAGGATGAGGCGGAGGATCTTGCCGATCAGGTCGAGGTCGGGATCACCGAGACCCAGCCACTGACGGACGCGCGCGCGGCTCTCGCCGGCGATGCACCGCACGTCCATGCCGGGACACAGCACAATGTGATCGTCGAAGGCCATATCGTCACGCCGAAATTCGAGGATGTGTGGACATCCGCCGATCGCATCATCAGGGTCGAGGCACGCTCGCGCCGGCAGAATGCGACGCCGATGGAAGCGCGCGCCGGGCATGCGATTTATGATCCCCTTACCGAGCGGGTAACGTTGACCTGCACCACGCAGATGCCGCACCTGATGCGGACTGCGGTGTGCGATATCCTCGGTATTCCGGAATCCGAACTCCGCGTCATCGCGCCCGATGTCGGCGGCGGCTTCGGGCAGAAGATGTCGCTGGCGCCGGAATATGTGCTGCTGGTGTGGCTGGCGCGGCACCTGCGCAGTTCTGTCGCCTGGACCGAGGATCGCCGCGAGAACCTGATCGCGAGCTTTCACAGCCGCGATCAATATGTCGAACTCGAAGGCGCCTTCGACAAGAAGGGAAAACTGCTCGCCTTGCGGGGCGACATCGTCGCCAATATCGGCGCCTATTCCTGCTTTCCGACCACCTGCGGTGTCGAACCGCTGATGGCGCTGGCCGAACTCCCCGGCCCTTACGATGTCCGCGCCTATGACTGCCGATCCCGCGGGGTGATGACCAATACCTGCCCGATGGCGCCCTATCGCGGCGTCTCGCGGCCGGTGATCACCTTTGTGCTCGAACGGTTGATGGACAAGGCCGCCGGCGCGTTCGGTATCGAGCCTACCGAACTGCGCCGCCGCAACCTGATAGACGCGTTTCCCTACACGTCCGCGACCGGCCTCGTCTTCGACGATGGCACTTATCGCGAGACCATGGAAATGGCGATCGCGGCGATCGGTCTCGGCGCTTTCCGCAAGCGGCAGGAAGCCGCACGCACTGAGGGCCACTATCTCGGCATCGGCTTTGCCACCTTCTCCGAGCGCACCGGCTACGGCAGCCCGGCCTTCGCGGCGCGCGGCATGGAGATCACGCCCGGCTTCGAGACGGTCATCCTCACTGTCGATCCCTCCGGCTTCGTTGAGGCCCGCATCGGCTCGTCGCCGCATGGTCAGGGGCTTCGTACCTCACTGGCGCAGATCATCGCCGACGAGATCGGGGTCGATCCGCAAGTCATCAAAGTGGTGCATGGCGATACCGATCGCTCGCCCTATGGCTGGGGAACATTCGCCAGCCGCTCGCTGGTGCTGTCCGGCGGCGCCAGCCTGATGGCTGCGCAAAAGATCCGGGCCAAGCTCCTGAAGATGGCAAGCCATCTGCTGGAGGCCTCACCGGAGGACATCAAGCTGGAGGAAGGCTCCGCGCATGTGATCGGCACCGACCGCTCGGTCACGATTGCCTCCATGGCGCGTGCGGCCTATCACCAGACGCATATCTTCAAGGGCGAGATCGAGCCGGGCCTATCGGAGAACGCCACTTACGATCCATCGGGGACATTCTCCAATGCCTGCCATGTTGCCGTGGTCGAAGTCGACATAGAGACCGGCAGTGTCACGCTCGAAAAATTCCTCGTCGCCGAAGATGCCGGGTTGATCATCAATCCCATGATCGCCGACGGCCAGGTGCATGGCGGCGTCGCGCAAGGCATCGGCAATGCCCTGCTCGAAGAGATCATCTATGACGAGACCGGAAACATCATGACCTCGACGCTGGCGGACTTTCTGCCGCCAACGGCACGTGAGATTCCGGAAATCGAGTTGCACCACATCGAGACGCTTACCGGCAACACCATCACCAAAGCCAAGGGTCTTGGCGAAGGCGGTGCCATCGGCGCGCCGGCTGCCGTCATCTCCGCCATCAATGACGCGCTGAAACCGTTCGACGTCTCCATCGACGAAATGCCGGCGACGCCGCAGCGCATCCGCGCCGCCCTCCGCAACAGCGGGAAACTGCCATGACCGACAAGAGCGACATCACCCTCACCATCAACGGCAAGGCGCATGGGATCCGCGTCGAGGCCCGGCGCACGCTGGCGGATGCGATCCGCGAGGAATGCGGACAGACCGGCACCCATATCGGCTGCGAGCATGGCGTCTGCGGCGCCTGCACGGTGTTGGTAAATGGCGAGCCGGTGCGCTCCTGCCTGATGTTCGCCCAGCAGGCGGACGGCAAGCAGATCCGTACCGTCGAAGGTCTTGCCAAGGGCGACGAGATGCATCCGATGCAACGCGCCTTCATGGAAAACCACGGCCTGCAATGCGGCTTCTGCACACCCGGCTTCCTGATGCTCGCGGTCGGCGTGCTGGAGCGTGAGCCGGATATCTCCGACCATGACCTCGTCGATGTGCTGTCATCGAACCTCTGCCGCTGCACCGGCTATCAGAACATCATCAGGGCCGTGCGCGCCGCCGCCATCGAGATGCGCCAGTCGTGAGCGCGCCGGCCAAATCGGGGCTGGTTGGCAAATCCGTTCTTCGCAAGGAAGACGGGCCATTGCTGCGTGGGCAAGGCAGGTTTGCCGCCGACATCAATTTCCCGAACCAGCTCCATATGCGCGTGGTCCGCTCGACCTATGCGCATGGCCGCATCGTCTCGGTCGATCTTGCCCCGGCCCTTGCGATCCCCGGCGTCGTCGCGGCCTGGAGCTTTAAGGACGTCGCCGACATCCCGCCGATCGATTTTCGCCTGACGCGGCTCGAACAGCTCGCCGCCTATCGCCAGACCATCCTGGCCAAGGACAAGGTGCGCTATGTCGGCGATCCCGTTGCCGTCGTGTTCGCGGAAGATCCCTATCTCGCCGAAGACGCGGCCGAGCATGTGGACGTCGAGATCGAGGAGCTGCCGGTCATCCTGCATGCTGATGGCGCGATCGGCGAATTCCGCGACGGGCTGCCGACCGAGACGACGCTGATCGAGAAAAGCTACGGCGATGTCGATGCGGCCTTCACCAGCGCGCATGCAATCGTCGAACTCTCGCTGTCCATCGGCCGGCATTCCGGCGTGCCGCTGGAAACGCGCGGCGCGATCGGGCGCTATATCGCCGAAACCGACATGCTGGAAATGTACGGCGCCGCCAAGGTGCCGCACTGGAATCGCGACCAGCTCGCCAAGATGTTCGGCCGCACCGCGGCGAACACAAATCTCTTCGAGGGCCATGTCGGCGGCGGCTTCGGCGTCCGCGGTGAACTCTATCCCGAGGACGTACTGGTCTGCCTCGCCGCATTGCGGCTCGGCCGTCCGGTCAAATGGATCGAGGATCGCCGCGAGAATTTGATTGCGACCAATCATTCGCGACAGCAGACACATCACATCCGCGCCGCCATTGACCAGACCGGCAACATCCTCGCCATTGATGACGAGTTCTTCCACGATCAGGGCGGCTATATGCGCACGCACGCCGCCACCGTGCCCGACCTCGCCGCCGCGATGCTGCCCGGCCCCTATCGCATTCCCGCCTATCGCGCCCGCGGGCACATCCGCCTCACCAACAAGACGCCCGGTGGCACCTATCGCGCCCCCGGGCGCTATGAGAGCACTTTTGTGCGCGAACGCCTGCTCGATGCGGTTGCCGCCAAGGTCGGGATCGATGGCGTCGAGGTCCGTCGCCGCAACCTGATCCCGGTCAGCGAGATGCCAGTGACGCGCGCGCTGGAGACGCTTGGCACCGATATCGTGCTCGACTCCGGTGATTACGCAAGACTGCTTGACACGGCGCTGGACGGCATCGGCTGGACGGCACTACGCGCGCAGATCGATGAACGGCGCAACGCCGGCGAACTGGTCGGCGCCGGCATCGGCATGTTTGTGGAGAAAAGCGGACTTGGGCCCTTCGACGATGTGCGCATCACCGTTGGAATCGACGGCAGGATCGAGGTCGTTACCGGCGCCGCCTCGGTGGGCCAGGGCGTCGAGACTGTCATCGCGCAGATTTGCGCTGAGAAAATCGGCGCCAGTTATGATGCGGTCAGCGTCATTCACGGCCAGACCGACCGCATCGCGCGCGGCCTTGGCGCCTTCGCCTCGCGCGTTTCCGTGATGACCGGCGAAGCCACGCGACAGGCTGCCTTGAAGCTGCGTGACAACGCTCTCGCTGCGGCAGCGGAACTGATGCAGCTGCCGGCCGATCAGCTCGATCTCGTCGATGGCGAAATCGTGCGCCTCAATGGCAGCACCGGCCCGTCGATGTCGCTGGCCGAGATCGCCAAGGCGCTGCAGCCGGGCAGCAATCTCGTGGGCGACAACGAGCCCGGCCTGTTTGCGGAAGCTTCGTTCGAGTCCAAGCACATGACCTATCCTTATGGGGTCCATATCGCTGTCGTGTCGCTGGCGCGCGATACGGGCGGGGTCACGGTGGAGCGTTATCTGGTCGCCTATGACATCGGCAAGGCGATCAATCCGATGCTGATCGACGGCCAGATTGTCGGGGGTGTCGCGCAGGGCCTTGGCGGCGCGCTGTATGAGGAATTCAGCTATGACGACCGCGGCGAACCGCTGGCGGTAACCTTTGCGGATTACCTGATGCCAACGGCGCGTGAAGTGCCGCCCGTGGACGTCATCATCACCGAAGATGCGCCGAGCCCGCTCAATCCGATGGGACTGAAAGGTGCTGGCGAAGGCGGCGCCAATGCGGTCGGTGCAGCGATTGCGGCCGCCATCGATGACGCGCTCGGACACCCCGGCGCGATCACGCGATTGCCGGTGTCGCCGCAGACCGTCAAGGAATTGATCAACCGACTGTAGGGCGGATGAGCCGAAGGCGTCATCCGCCGGCCGAGTGCATGGCTCAAACTCCGCGGCGGATTACGCTGCGCTAATCCGCCCTACGGCACAGCGCCTACGTAATCTTCTTCAACAACCGCGTCAGTGTGCGCTGCTCGTCCACCGTCAGCGGCCTCAATGTTTTTGTGGTGACATCCGCTGCGACACGGATCGCGGCCTCGACCACGCGGCTCCCCTTCTCCGTCAAGGACACCGCGCGGCGGCGGCGATCATTGGGATCGGCGCCGGTCGCCACCAGGCCGCGCAGCCCGAGGCGATCGACCACGCCCTTGATGGTGGCAGCGTCGAGATAGACCAGCCGGCCGAGATGGTTCTGCGAACTCGGACCGACTTCATGAAGCTTCGCCATGACCGCGAACTGCGTCTGCGTCAGTTCATCGACCATATGGGACATGAAGATCGAGGTATGCCGCTGCATGGCGACGCGCAGCAGAAAACCGACCTGCGCATCGAGCTCATAATCGGCGGGCGCCTCGGCACCGACCTGCGACTTCACCTTGCTCGACTTCTGCATCACGACGGCCCTGCTCCCAGACGTCTCTTATGAACCATCCGCAGTGACAGGAACAGATCAAGTTTTGATCGCTATACGGTGAGATAAGCGCGCTGGATGTCGACGTTCTCCGCCAGTTCGGCCATGGTCCCATTCCATCGAATTTGACCTTTCTCGAGCACATAGGCGCGATCGGACACCAGCTCGGCGAAATGGACGTTCTGCTCGGACAGCAGGATGGAGACGCCGGCCTTCTTCAATTCGAGAATGGTGTTGGCCATCATTTCCACGATTACGGGCGCCACGCCTTCCGAGGGCTCGTCGAGCAGGATCAGCAGCGGATTGCCCATCAGCGTCCGCGCCACAGTCAGCATCTGCTGCTCGCCGCCGCTCATGCGCCCGCCGGGACGGTTCGGCATTTCGCCAAGATTGGGAAACAGCGCCAGCAACTTCTGCTCGGTCCACAGCGGCGCATCCACGCCGTCGCTGAATTTTCGCGGCGGCTGGCGGCCGATATCGAGATTTTCCAGCACGGTGAGATCGGAAAAGATGCGGCGATCCTCCGGGACGAAGCCGAGACCCAGCCGCGCGATCTGATAGGGCTCGCAGCCGGAGATGTCGTGCCCGTCGAATGCGATCTTGCCGGCGGATTGCGCCATCAGGCCCATGACGGCTTTCATGGTGGTAGTCTTGCCAGCTCCGTTGCGCCCCATCAAGGCTACGACTTCGCCGCGGCCGACCTCGAAGCCGAGATCGTACAGGATCTGCGCGGCACCATAGGAGGCGCGGAGGTTCTCCACGGTCAGCATTGGCGTGCTCATGCCCGCGCCTCCGCCTTGAAGGTTTTGCCGGTACCGAAATAAACCTCCTGCACCTGCGGATTGTCGCGGATCGATTTGGCATCGCCGTCGGCGATCAGCTTGCCGCGCGCCAGCACGATGATGCGATCGGCAAAAGCGAAGACGACGTCCATCGAGTGCTCGGTGAACAACACCGAGATGCCCCGCTCGATCACCAGGCGCTTCACCAGCGCGATCAGATCATTGCGCTCCTTCGGCGCCATGCCGGCGGTGGGCTCATCCATCAACAGCAGCCGCGGATCATTGGCCAGAGCGATGGCGAGCTCGACGCGCTTGACGTCGCCATAAGCGAGTTCGCGGCTCGGCCGATCGGCGGCATCCTGCATGCCGACCTGGGCCAGCAGCTCGAGCGCGCGTTCGCGGTGTTGCGCGCGGGCGGGCTGCCATAGCCGATAGATCTGGCTGGCGTGGGAGAGCAGCGCCATCTGCACATTCTCGATCACGGTCATCGAGTTGAATGTGGCCGCCACCTGGAATGTGCGGCCAATGCCGAGCCGCCAGATATCACGCGGCTTCCTGTCATTGAGCTTGTTGCCCTCGAACCAGATCTCACCGGCATCCGGCGGCAACTGGCCGTTGATCATGTTGAAGCAGGTCGACTTGCCGGCGCCATTGGGGCCGATCAATGCGAGGAATTCGCCGCGCTTGATCTCAAACGACACGTCATTGACGGCACGGACGCCGCCGAAGGATTTCGAGAGCTGACGGATGCTGAGGTCACTCATGACGCAGCCTTCCGACGAACGAAGAGTTTTGACAGGCCGCCGACAATGCCTGCCGGGAATGCCAGCACCAGCAGCAGAATGACACCGCCGAGAAGCGCGCGCCAATATTCGGTGGAGCGCATGATGCTGTCCTGAAGCACGGCAAAGACGGAGGCGCCGACGATGGGACCGGTCAGTGTCTGCAGGCCCCCGAGCAGCACCATCACCAGACCGTCAATGGAACGACTGACGGCTATGGTCTCCGGCGAAATCGACCCCTTGGCAAAGGCAAACAAGCCGCCCGCGATGCCGCAGATGCATCCTGCGATGGCAAAGGCCAACCAGTGGATACGTTTCACGTCGAGTCCGATCGCCTCGGCGCGCAATGGCGAGTCGCGCCCTGCCCGCATGGCATAGCCGAATGGCGAGAACAGGAAACGCCGGATCAAGAATACGCCGAGCGCCGCCAGCGCCAGCGTAAGATAATAGAACATCGGACGGCTCTCGAACGGTGCCGAGGGCCAGACACCGAGCACGCCATTGGAGCCGCCGGTGAGTGTCTCCCACTGGAACACGGCAGCCCAGACGATCTGCGCGAAGGCCAGCGTCAGCATCGCCAAATAGACGCCGGACAGACGCACGGCGAACCAGCCGAACAACAGCGCGCCGACCAGCGCGACCAACGGCGCCGACACCAAGGCGATACCCATGGGCGCGGCGAACCATTTCACCAGCAATGCGGCGCCATAGGCGCCAAGCCCGAAATAGGCGGCATGACCGAAGGAATGCATGCCGCCCGGCCCCATGATGAAATGCAGGCTGGTGGCAAACAGGATCGCGATCAGCACGTCGATGCCGAGCACCAGCGTGTAAGGCGAACTCCTGGCGATCAACGGCATGCAGACCAGCACCAGCAGCACGATGAGGCCGCCGATCTTCACCGCCGTCGTCGCTGGACGCATCGGCTCCTCAGGTTCGGCGACGCTGCGCACCACGCCCTGTTCACGGCCGAGCAGACCATAGGGGCGAACGATCAGCACGATGGCCATCACCAGAAATTCGGCGACCAGCGTCATCTTGGAGAAATTGACGGTGAAGCCGCCGAAATCGATCACGCCGAGCGCGATGCACAGCGCCTTCACTTCGGCAATCAGCACGGCCGCCACATAGGCGCCCGTGATCGAGCCCATGCCGCCGACCACGACCACCACGAAGGCATCGCCGATGACATTCAGGTCCGTCGTCAGCGTCGCCGGTTCGCGCGCGATCTGGAGCGCGCCGCCTAGCCCGGCAAGCATGGCGCCAAGCGCAAACACACCGGTGAACAGCATGGCCTGATTGACGCCGAGCGCGCCAACCATTTCGCGGTCCTGCGTCGCTGCCCGCATCAGGCGGCCGAAACGCGTCTTCGACAGGGCCATGTGAAGCAGCAAGAGCACCACGGGGCCGACGACGATCAGGAAGATGTCGTAGGTCGGCAACCGGCGCCCGAGGATTTCAATGGATCCCTTGAGGCCGGGCGCACGGGGCCCGAGCAGATCTTCTGGCCCCCAGAGCCACAGCGCCGCGTCGTTGAAGACGAGCACGAGCGCGAAGGTCGCCAGCAGTTGGAACAATTCGGGCGCACGATAGATGCGCCGGAGCAGCAACACCTCGATGAGGGCGCCGAGAATACCGACCAGGATGGCAGTCAGCACGATGCCGCCCCAAAAACCGAGCGCGCCGCCGAGCTTGGTGGCGAGGCTGTAGGCAATATAGGTCCCCAGCATATACAGGGACCCATGCGCGATGTTCACGATCCGGGTGACGCCGAAGATCAGCGACAGGCCGACGGCGACCAGGAACAGGCCCGATGCCGCCGACAGCCCGTTGATTGCCTGGAATACGAACGCGTTCAGATTCATCAGAACCCCGCCTCTTCCCGCGTGTGGATCGTGGGAAGAGCAAGCGTTGTGGCCATCGGCTCGTTGCCTTACTCAGCAGCCGGACGAAGCTTCTTCACTTCGGCATCGCTCGGCAGCACGGCGGCACCGTCGACATATTTGATGTCGCTCATGGTGCCCTTGCCGTTCTCCAGCGCGATCTTGCCGACGAAGGCACCGGCCGTCGCCTGATGATCGCTGGCGCGATAGGTGAACGGACCGAACGGACCCACAACGTCGAGACCGCGGAACGCCGTGATGAGCTTTTCGGTGTCGGTCGATCCAGCCTTAGCAATACCGGCAGCGAGCGACTTCATGGTCGCATAGCCGACGATGGATCCGAGACGCGGATAGTCGTTGTACTTCTTCTGATAGGCGGCCAAGAACGTGGCGTGCTCAGGAATCTTGATCTTGTCCCAGGGATAGCCAGTGACGATCCAGCCCACCGGCGCTTCTTCCTTGAGGGGATCGAGATATTCGGGCTCGCCGGAGAGAACGCTCACCACCGTGCGATCCTTGAACACGCCGCGCGTGCTTCCCTCGCGCACGAATTTGGCAAGGTCGGCTGCGAACAACACATTGAAGATCGCATCCGGCTTGGCGTCGTCGATCGCCTGCACCACGGCACCGGCATCGACCTTGCCGAGCGGCGGGGCCTGTTCGGTGACGAATTCGATGTCGGGCTGCTTGGCCTTCATCATCTCCTTGAAGGTCGCCGCCGCCGCCTGTCCGTATTCGTAGTTCGGATAGACCAGCGCCCAGCGCTTCTTCTTCGCCGCCAGCGCCTCCGGCACCAGCATGGCGACCTGCATGTAGGTCGTTGCACGCAGACGGAACGTGTAGCGATTGCCGTTCTGCCAGGTGATCTTGTCGGTCAGCGGTTCAGCGGCGAGGAAGAACACCTTCTTCTTGCCGGCGAATTCCGTCACGGCGAGCCCGGTGTTCGACAGGAAGGTGCCGGCGAGGATGTTCACGCCCTCACGCGTCACCAGCTCTTCCGCGACGCGTACGGCATCGCCGGGCGATGAGCCGTCATCGCGCGAAACCACTTCGAGCTTCTTGCCGAGCACACCGCCCTTCGCGTTGATCTCCTCGATCGCGAGCTCCCAACCCTTCTTGTAGGGATCGAGGAAGGCGGTCTGCGTCTTGTAGCTGTTGAGTTCGCCGATCTTGATCGTGTCCTGCGCCGACGCAGTCCGACCGAATGTGAGCGCCAATGCGCCGGCGAAAGCGAGTGAACCGAGTGTACGAGCCGTGATCATGATCGAACTCCCGTTGTGATCCACATCTGTGTGATCAGCGATTGCGTCAGATTGGTATCGTTGAGGTCTCGTCGGCAGAAGCGTGAATTAGTTTGCACGCAAATAGTCCGGCGCACCTATTTTCTTGTCAAGGCTGCACTTACAGCAACACGCCGTGCATGTCGCTGAAGTTTTGATCACGCGCAGCCAGCCGCGCGTGAATCAAGGGCGTACACAAAGCAGTACGCGGCGACGAAAGCAACGCCGCCGCGCGTGTGCCGCGACTAGCGGTCGCGGAAGCGATCCATCAGGGCCTTGTCCTGGCCGCCATCGATCTCGATCATGGTGCCATTGGCCATCTGCACCAGCGGCGACGACAGCATCACCACGAGATTGGCGACTTCCTCGACCTCGGCGATGCGGCCGAGCGGGATTGAGGCTGGCGCGAGCTTGTCGGCATCCTCATAGGAAATCTTCATGTCGCGCGACATGGCATTGACCAGACCCGCCCAGCGCTCGGTACGCACCGGACCGGGGTTCACGGCGCAGAACGAGATGTTGTGGCGGCCATACTGACCCGCCAGCGACAAAGTCATGTTCTGTCCGGCAGCATTGGCCGCACCCGGCGCGATCTCCCAATAGGATGGCTTGACGCCGTCATTGCCGATCAGATTGACCACACGGCCACCGCCCTGCTTGACCATGATCGGCAGCGCGTAACGCAGGCAGCGCACATAGCCCATGAATTTGAGCTGCAACGCTTGTTCCCAGTCGGCTTCGGTCAACGTTTCGATCACGCCGCCCGGCGCCGAGCCGGCATTGTTGATCATGAGGTCGATGCTCCCAAGCTTCTTGTGAGCGGTCTCGACGAAATTCTTGGCGTCGGCGTCCTTGGTCAGGTCGGCCGGGATCGCGACCACGGTGACGCCGGTCGCGCTCTTGATTTCCTCAGCCGTCTTCTCCAGCGGCTCCTTGCGACGGGCGCAGATGGCGACATTGACGCCCTCTTTCGCCAGCGTCATGGCGATGCCTTTGCCGATACCCTCGCTGCCACCGGTGATGAGAGCGCACTTGCCTTTGAGTTGGAGGTCCATGAGATCGTCCTTCTGGGTTGGAAGAGAGGAAATCGAGTGGTCGGTGGTGTCAGCTCCCGGTAAAGCGCGGGGGCCGTTTCTCGGCAAAGGCCAGCCGGCCTTCGGCGTAGTCGGTGCTGGCATCGGCATCGGCGTAGAAACGCCAGGCGTCAGCCATGAGATCGGCATTGCTGGTGGTCAGAGCTCGGATCGCGGCCTTGGCAGCCTTGATCGTCAGCGGCGCATTGCCGGCGATTTTTTGCGCCAGTGCTGCGGCTAGCGCCGTCACCTCGGCCTTCGCCGCGATGACATGCACGGCGCCAAGCTCGTGAGCGCGCGATGCCGGCAACCGGTCGGCCGTGAACAACACCTGACGTGTTGCGCCTGCGCCAAACACGCGGATGAATCGCGTGATACCGCGCGGGTCATAGCCAAGACCAAGTTTCGCAGCCGGCACGGCAAAGAACGCATCCGACGCAGCGATCCGCATGTCGCAGCTTGCCGCAACCGACGACCCGGCGCCCATGCAGCCGCCGAAGATTACGCCGATGGTCGGCTGCGGGATCGCCTCGATGGCAAGACAGGTGTTTTCGACGAGATCGTCGTAAGCGCGGGCATTGCCTTCGCCTGATCGCGCCGTGGCGAAATCGGAGATATCGGCACCGGCCGAGAACATCTCTTCCCCTTCACCACGAATAATGACGACGCGGACATCCTTGCGCGTCGCGACCTCCTGCGCGAAGGTGCCGATCTTGTTCCACATCACCGTGGAGATCGCATTGCGGCGCGCCGGATTGGCGAGCCGCAGCGTTGCGATGCCGTCTGCAATATCGATACTGATATCGCCGGGCGCTGCCATCGGATCAGACCGCCAGCCGGTGCGACATCCAGCGACCGGACTCGGCCGCCGGAAAGAGCTCGGCGAGCGCCGCATTGAAGGCCGCGGGCTCCTCGCTTGTGATGGTATGGCCGGCACGCGGCAACACCAGCAATCCGGCCGTCGGCACCGTCCGCTTGATGAAAATGCTGGGATCAAGGCACCAGTCGTCCTCGTCGCCGACGATGATCAGCAGCGGCGGCGTGAATTTCTCGAGCTGCGGCTTCATCTCCCACAGCATCGGCCGCTTGGCCTGCAGCTCGCGCATCGTCAGCGCGTGGCCAATTGGCGAATGATCAGCCAGCATCCTAGCGAATTCCGCGAAGCCGCGCGGGTCCTTGTTCTTATGCGTCTGCCGCGTCGCACCATCAGCGTAGCGCGCTGCCGCTTCTGGCCAATCGACCGTCTCGAACATCTTTGCGGTTTCTCGCGAGGCGGCCCGGCCCTGCTCGACAAAGGCTGGATCGGGGCTCGATCCGTAACCGCAGCTTGCGGCCGTCACTGACAGGCAGCGATCGGGATAATGAATTCCGACATGAAGCGCCGTCGACGCGCCCATCGAGTGGCCGACGATATGCGCCTTGTCGATACCAAGACCGTCCATCAGCGCGATCACGTCGTTGCGCGCGATATCCTGGCCGTATTTCGCGGGATCGGTCGGCACATCCGATGGCGGATAGCCGCGCTGGCTGTATGTGACGCAACGATAGGAGCGCGAGAAGTAGCGGAGCTGCGGCTCCCAGGTGCGGTAATCGCCCGCATATTCATGCACGAAAATCACAGGACTCCCGGTGCCGACCTCCTCATAATAGAGCTTCGTCCCGTCCGGCGTCGTGAGGTGCGGCATGTTCGCCTCCTGCAAGCCAAAAGCAGATTTCATTTGCGCACATACAAAATGCTAGTAGCGTTATTCCAAGTGAGCAAGAGGATTTAGTGAATGTAATTTTGGCATATCGTTTGCTTACAAACGAATGCCGCACTGCCGCATGAAAATGATCGAAAAGCTACCCGCCACAACGTTTGCCGCCATTTCGAGGGAGATGTTTATGACCGGACTTTCGCGACGCGCCTTTGCCTTGGGCACCGCTGCTACACTGCTAGGCACGACACAGATCACGATTTCATCGGCGCAAACGCTGCCGAAAATCCGCGTCGGCAGTCTCACGCTTCCGGTCTTCGCACCGATCATCGTCAACATCATGAAGGCGCAGAAATTCGATACCAAGAATGGTTTCGAAGCCGAGGTGCAGACCTATCCGTCCTTCTCCGCCTACTATGCAGGCCTCGCCACCGGCGAGATCGACACGCTGATCGGCGGCCCCACATACTTTCAAAAGCTCCGCCTCGAAGGCGTGCCGCTGCGCATCGTCGCCACCGGCGCAACGCTGGCTGATCTCGTCATCATCACCAAGGACCCGGCGATCAAGTCGCTCGCCGACCTCAAAGGCAAGCAGCTCGCAGCCGATATGGGCAGCGGGCAATTCCAGATTTTGTCGATCTATGCCAAGTCCAAGGGCATCGATCTGACCAAGGACATGACGCTGGTGAATGCGAACTTCGCCGTCGCCCGCGCGCAACTCGCGGCCGCACGCGTCGATGCCGCGATGATCATCGAACCGATCGCCACCATGATGATCAAGGAAGATCCCAGCCTCAAGATCATCTTCAACGCCGATGGGGCCTGGAAGGAGATGGCAGGCGTGACGGGCTGGGAGCTCGTCTATGCCATGCGCGAGGATAGCATCAAGAAGAACGCCAATGCGCCGATGCAATTCGTCGCGGCGCTCGGGGATGTCACGAAATATCTGCAGGCCGACCCCGATGGTGCCGACAAGATCGCCGTCGAGACGGTGAAGCTGCCGCCCGGCATTTTGAAGGAAGCCGTACACGCCAAGCGCTGGGTGTTCGACGCCCGGCCGGCATGGGATGCAGCGGAAAAGAAGAGCATCTGGGATACGTTCGAGCGTGCGGTCGCCGCCGGCTTCCATCCGAAACTGCCTGACGACGCGATCATCTATGCCCCCTGACGCGGCACGCAGTCCGACGCCGTTCGAGGAACCGCGCCGCAAGTCGATGATGCCGAGCCTGCCACGCGAGACGATCATCTCGATCGTGCTCTTCGCGGCAGTGTGGCAGATCATGTCCTATCTGGCGCCCTCGCTCGGCATTCCCGCTTTCGCGATCCCCGGCCTTGGCCGGATTGCGGAAAGCCTGATGAAGATCACGCCGATCGATGTCGCGGTCACGCTCGGCCGCGTGCTGCTGGCGCTGTTCGTCTCCTTCATCATCGGCATCATGGTCGCCGTGCTGATGTATCTGTCCGACAGCGTCGAACGCTATCTCCGGCCGATGGTCCGCATCCTGATGGCGGTGCCCGTTGTGTCCTGGATCTTGTTCGCCGTGCTCTGGTTCAAGGGCGTCGAATTCCGCATCGTCTTCGTGCTGGTCGTGGTCTGCGCGCCGGTCTTCACCGTCGATGCGCTCGACAACATGCGCGAGGTCTCACGCGACCTGAAGCAGATGATCCGCTCCTTCCGCCCGACGTCCTTCCAGTTCTTTTACAAGCTGATGCTGCCGGCGATCACACCGGGCATCCTCACCAGCTGGAAGATCACGCTCAGCCTCGCTATCCGCGTCGTCACCATCGCAGAGCTCGTTGGTGCCGTGACGGGCATCGGGCATCGCCTCTCGGTGGCGCAGGAGCTGTTCTCGGTCGCTGACGTCTTCGCCTGGACGCTGGTGCTCGTGGTCCTGCTGTTCCTGCTCGAAGCGCTGATCGTTCAGTTCGAGACCCGTGTGCTGAGGTGGCGCGGATGAGTGGCGCATCTGCTCCGATCGAGATCGCCGGGCTGCGAAAAGTGTTTCGCCAGACCACCACCGGCGAATCCATTGTCGCCATCGATCAGCTCACGCTGCGCATCGAGCCCGGCGAACTCGTCGCCATCGTCGGCAAGACCGGTTGCGGCAAATCGACCTTGTTCGATCTCCTGATCGGCCTCGAACATCCCACCGCCGGCAGCATCACCATCGGCGCCAAGACGCCCTATGACGATTTCAACGATTTCCGGGGCAAGATCGCGACGATCTTCCAGCAGGACCGGCTGTTTCCGTGGCGATCGGCCATCGACAACGTCAAGCTCCCGCTGGAGCTGATCGGCATCGCCGATGACCTGCAGCAGGAGCGCGCGATGTTCTGGCTCCAGCGGCTCGGCCTCGCGAATTTCGCCAATGCCTATCCGCGCGAACTTTCCGGCGGCATGCGACAGCGCGTGGCCATCGCGCGCGCTTTCGCAGTCCAGCCGGAAATCCTGCTGGCCGATGAATCCTTCAGCGCGCTCGATGAGGTGACGGCCAACGACCTGCGCAAGACCTTCGTCGATCTCGCGCGCGAATTCCGCTCGACCGCCATCCTGATCACACACCAACTCGAAGAAGCCATGTCGGTCGGCGATCGCATCGTGGTTTTCGGCAAGTCTGCGACCCTGCTCGCCGATATCCGGATGAAGGACTGGGACCGCAGCGATCATGCCGCATTGCGTTCCGCGATCCAGAATACCCTGCAGATGAACGCCCCGGACGAGCGGCTGAAGCGCTGACCTCTCCCCGTCATTGCGAGGAGCCTTGCGACGAAGCAATCCAGTCCTCCTTGGACTTCTGGATTGCTTCGCCCAAACGAATTGCTTCGCAATTCGTCAGGGCTCGCAATGACGGCCGATAAGCCGCTGATCATTCACGGATTCCGGATTCAGCCATTGCGTTGACATCCTTTCGACCCGCGGATACGCAAATTTGCGTAATCCGCGTCGAAGCTGCGGTCAGACCGCGCAAGGATAAATGCCGTGACAGGCATGTTTTGGGGAGTGGCGTTGCCATGATGGATTTCGCCACCCGGGTCCATAACCACAATTACCGGCTCGACCCGATCATCCGGTCGCTGCTGGACACGGATTTCTACAAATTCCTGATGCACCAGTTCGTCTGGATGCTCTATCCGAAGGTGCCCGTCACCTTCAGTCTGATCAACCGCACCAAGACCGTCCGCCTCGCGGAAATCATTCCCGAAGCCGTCCTGCGCGCGCAGCTTGATCACGCCCGCACCCTCACCTTCCGCGAGAACGAATTAATTTGGCTGGCCGGCAACCGCTTCTATGGCCGCCGCGACATCTTTCGCCCGGAATATATCGAATATCTGCGCAGCTTCCGGCTGCCCGACTATCACCTCGAAGTGGTCGATGGCCAATATGTGCTGACCTTCGAGGGCGACTGGGCTGCAGTTACCATGTGGGAGATCTACGCCCTCGCCATCGTCAGCGAGCTGCGCTCGCGCATGGCCATGGCGTCCCTCGACAAGTTCGAGCTGGATATTCTTTATGCGCACGCCAAGACCAAGATCTGGAGCAAGATCACCAAGCTGAAGGCCTATCCGGACCTGAAACTCGCCGAATTCGGCACCCGCCGCCGCCACGGTTTCCTGTGGCAGGAATGGGTGACCGATGCGATGGCCAATGAACTCGGCCGCAGCTTCGTCGGCACCTCCAATGCCCTGCTCGCCTTCAAGCACTCGTTCGAGGCCATCGGCACCAATTCGCATGAACTGCCCATGGTGTTCGGCTGCCTCGCCGACAGCGACGAAGCGCTGAAAACCGCGCAATATGACGTGCTGGCCAAATGGCAGGAAGTCTATGACGGCGAGCTGTTGATCATCCTCCCCGACACCTTTGGCATGACCCAGTTCCTCCGCGACGCGCCGGCCTGGGCATCGAAATGGACGGGCATGCGCATGGACAGCAAGGAGCCGGTCGCAGCCGGCGAGGAAGTCATCGCTTGGTACGCCATGCGCGGCGAGGACCCGCGCAAGAAGCGCGCGATGTTTTCGGACGGGCTAGAAGTCGATCTGATGATCGACCTGCATCAGCGTTTTCGCGGACGCATCCGCGAGAGCTTTGGCTGGGGCACCATGGCGACGAACGATTTCCGCGGCGCCCATCCGCGTGGACTGGATACGCTCGATCCGATCAGCCTGGTGTGCAAGATCACGGCGGCCAATGGACGGCCCGCTGTGAAGCTGTCGGACAATCCCGCCAAGACGACGGGTGGCAGCCAGGAAGAAATCGACCGCTATCTGCGCATCTTCGGCCGCGAGGGCGTGGCTGAGCAGAAGGTGATTGTGTAGGTCGCCGCGACTCGCCTCCGTTGTCATCGCCCGGCTTGACTGGGCGATGCAGTAATCTTAGCAGCAACAGTGTGTACTGGGTCACCCGGTCAAGCCGGGTGACGACAGACTGAGTTGAGGCAAAACAAAAACGCCGCCCGGTTTCCCGCGCGGCGCTTTTCTTGATCTCTACCGAGCTAGCCTTAAAGCAGCCCCGCCCCGCGCGCCCACTTGTACTTCGCGCCGAGCACTTCCACCGGCAGCTCCGTCGAATAGGCGTAAGCCGGGATGCCGTTCTGGTAGAGATATTCCGCAGCCTCCTCGACCTCGATATCGCCCGCGAGTGAAGCGACGATGGGCTTGTCGATGCCCTTCTTCTTCATCTCGTTCTTGATCTCGACCATGTTCTTCGCGAACACCATCGGCGGCGTCACGATGGTGTGCCAGTAGCCGAGGATCAGCGAATGGATGCGCTCATCCTCGAGACCGAGCTTCACCGTGTTCACATAGGTGATCGGCGGCTCGCCACCGGTGATGTCGACGGGATTGCCGGCGGCACCGAAGGGCGGGATGAACTTGCGGAACGCCGCATCGAGATCCGGCGGCATCGCCATCAGCGACAGACCATTATCCACCACCGAGTCCGACAGCAGCACGCCCGAACCACCGGCACCGGTGATGATCAGCACGTTCTCGCCCTTCGGCGTCGGCAGCACAGGGATGCCGCGCGCGAATTCGAGCAGCTGCCGCAGCGAGCGGGCGCGGATGACACCCGACTGCTTCAGCACGTCCTCATAGATCTTGTCGTTACCGGCCAGCGCGCCGGTGTGCGACGAGGCCGCCTTGGCGCCGGCCGAAGTACGGCCAGCCTTGAGCACCACCACCGGCTTCTTCTTGGAGACGCGCTTTGCGGCTTCCGCGAAGGCACGGCCGTCCTTCAGATCCTCGCAGTGCTGCGCGATGATCGTGGTGTTCGGATCCTGTTCGAAGAAGGCGAGCAGATCATCCTCGTCGATATCCGACTTGTTGCCGAGACCGACGATGGCCGAGACGCCCATCTTGGCCGAACGCGAGAAGCCGATGATGGCCATGCCGATGCCGCCGGACTGCGACGACAGCGCCGCCGAGCCCTTCACGTCGTAGGCCGTACAGAAGGTCGCGCAGAGATTCGACGGCGTGTAGTAGAAGCCGTAGATATTCGGTCCCATCAGGCGGATGTCGTATTTCTTGCCGACGGCGACGATCTCTTCCTGCAGTTCAGGCGCACCGGCTTCGGCAAAGC
>Ga0209564_1000546_pt1 | contig 60886 bp, 53 predicted proteins | sample AraplaCol_mMF_r2_FD_184272 | JGI IMG/M metagenome (GOLD analysis project Ga0209564, IMG submission 184272) | Arabidopsis root microbial communities from North Carolina, USA - plate scrape MF_Col_mMF_r2 (SPAdes) (version 3) | ecosystem: Host-associated > Plants > Roots > Endosphere | place: USA...
GCAGTTACCTCCCGGGGCTGTCGTACGGCTGGTGAGTCGTTTCGGTTGTGTGCGCGCCATGCGGTCAAATATAGACGATCCGGCGCAAGGTACACGATGGGTCACCATGGTTCATGTGGGGTCCCCCACAAGAATGATTGCCGTCACCTGGATGGTGGGGTAGATTTACCGCCCATCAGCCGGGAAGTGCCTTGGGGTACGTCCCGGCTTTGTCTTTTTTACCTCCGGCCCTACGGTGAACTTGCCGATTGTGGCGAAAGCTGCCGTTTGAAAGCGTTATCACGGACTGGCCCGGCAAAAACTGTCATCGGTAAAAAAACCACAGACCGTCAGGATCCTGCAACAGCCGGGACAGGCGCAGTCCGATGTGCATGACGGCCACATCACAGCCGGATGACAGGAGCGCCTGCCGGGCGGGTAGAATGCCGCGCCGGCGTCTCTTCGTGCGCCGTCTTCACGCTTGCCTCCAAGCGTCTTTTCAAGCATTCCAGTCCGCTTCTGACGTGTCCGCGATGCCCGCCGCCTGCCAGCGCCTGCTGCCGTACCTTCTTGGCCTGTGCCTGATCCTGCCGATGCTGGCATGGGGCGCCCCGGTGCACGTGCTGGTGGTGGCCTCGCAAACGCACCTGCTACCGGCCGCCGCCGACGCATTCCGCGCCGCGCACGGCAACGGCATCGCCGATTTCACGTTCGCGACGACCGCACCCGATGCCGGCACGCTGGCCCGGGCCGATGTCATCCAGACCTGGTTCGTACCCGGTGCCGTGCTGCGCCAGATGGCGCCGGGCGTGCGCCAGGCGCAAATGCGCGGCGCGATGCTGTCGGCCGCGCCCGCGGAGGTGGCCGAGGCGGCCTGGCACGTACGCACCGACGCAGCGCTGAACGCTGCCATGCAGCCCTACTGGGAAGCGGGCGGTGTCGATAACCTGGCCGCAGCGCTCGCTGTGGCCGTGGCGGCCCGGCAGCGCGCCGCCGGCATGACACCGATTGCCGTGCCACCGCCCAAGCCTGTGCCGGCGGCCGGCATCTATCATCCGCGCGCACCGCAGCCGTTTGCGTCGCTGGCCGAATACCTGCGCTGGTATCGATCGGCCGGACTGGTGCGCGGCGATGCACCGCTGGTCGGTATTTCGTTCTATGCCACCAACTATCGCCAGCGCGACCTGGCGCACGTCGATGCACTGGTCGATGCGCTGCAGCGGCAGGGCATTGGCGCCGTGCCGGTCTTCGGCTGGCCGGTGTCGGGCCTGGATGCGCTGCTGACGCAGGACGGCGCCACGCCGTTGCGTGCGCTGCTGGCCCTGAACCTGACGATTCCGCGTGCCGAGGACAAGGACTGGCTGGCGCGCCACGGGCTGCACACCATCAACCTGGTTGCCACGCGCGATAGCGCGGCGGCCTGGCATGCCGACGTGCGCGGCATTTCGGGCGAGCGACTGCCGCTGTTGCTGAACGCGCCCGAACGCAGCGGTGCCACGGAGCCGGTGCTGTTCTCCACGCAGGAAGACCGCGACGGCGCGAAGGCGAGTGCCGCCGTGCCCGAGCGGGTGGATGCGGTGGTCGCACGCGTGCAGCGCTGGATCGCACTGCAGGACAAACCGGCCGCGCAAAAGCATGTGGCAGTGCTCTACTACAACAATCCGCCGGGGCGGGGCAATATTGGCGCGAGCTATCTGGCAACGCTGCCCACGCTCACGCAGATCCTGCGGCGGCTCCAGGCGGCCGGCTACGACACCGGGCGCGACCTGCCCGATACGGCCACGCTGACCGCGCTGCTGGAGGCCAACGGCCGCAATGTGGAAACCTGGTCGCCCGGCGAACTGGACCGCATGGTTCGCGCCGGACACGTCAAGCTGGTGCCGCTGGCGCAATACCGCCGCTGGTTCGATGCCTTGCCCGCGCCGTTCCGCGAATCGGTGCTGCGCGCCTGGGGCCCGCCGGAACGCAATCCGCTGATGCGCGCGCACGATGCGCATGGCGCGCCGGCTTTCGTGGTGCCGGGGCTGTTCTTCGGCAATGTCTTCGTCGGCCCGCAACCGCTGCGCTCCACGTTTGACCGGGCGATGGACGCCGCGCACGACACGATCACGCCCCCGCCGCATTCGTATGTGGCCGCCTACCTGTGGTACCGCCATGCCTTTGGCGCTGATGCCGTGGTGCATGTGGGCCGCCACGGCACACTGGAATGGCTGCCCGGCAAGCAGGTGGGGCAGTCTGGCGACGATGCGTCGGAGGCCCTGCTGGGCGACCTGCCGAATGCGTATATCTACATCCAGGATGGCGGCGGCGAGGCCATCCAGGCCAGGCGCCGCAGCGCGGCTGTGCTGGTGAGCCATCTGGCGCCGCTGCTGGCGGCCGCAGGGCAGGCGCCGGCGCTGGCATCGCTCGACGAAGCGATCGAGCAGGCCGATGCGACGCGAGACAGCGCGCCGGAACTGTCCGAGCAGTACCGGAAGCAGGCGCTGGAACAGATCCGGGCGCTGAAGCTCGACCAGCAACTGGCACTGGACACCCGGGCGCCGTGGGACACCATCGAGCCGGTCGTGCATGCGTTCCTGCACAAGGTGGAGGCCGAGCCGATGCCGCTGGGTATCCACGTGCTGGGCCAGATGCCGGCACAAGCCGACCAGACCGACGCGCTGGCGATGATGCTTGGCGCCCGGACCCGGGCCGATGCGGCCCCGTTGCACGCATGGGCCGCCGATCTGGTGGCTGGCCGCCTACCGGCCCTGGCGGACGGTGCCGGCGACGATACGCGCCGCGCCCTGGATGCCGGCCGCCTATGGCTGGCCGACCTGCGTGCATCGCCCCAGGCCGAACTGGACGGCCTGGTCACGGTGCTGGCCGGCCGCTACCTGCCCAGTGGCCCGCTGGGCGACCCCGTGCGGGTTGCAGACAGCCTGCCCACGGGCCGCAACCTGCATGCCTTCGACGGGGCCCGCATTCCCACGCGTGCCGCCTGGACGCTGGGCAAGACGATGGCCGGGCAGACGCTGGAGCGTTTTCGGCGCGAGCACGGCACATGGCCGGAATCGCTGTCGATGGTGCTCTGGTACGGCGAAACGGAACGCCACCAGGGGGCAATGGAAGCCGAGGCGCTTTACCTGATGGGCGTGGAGCCGGTCTGGAATGCGCGCGGCAACGTGGAGGATGTGCGGCTGATTCCTGACGCCGAATTGGGCCGGCCGCGCGTGAACGTGCTGCTGACCACGTCCGGCATCTACCGCGACGGGTTTGGCGACAAGATCGCGCTGCTGGACAAGGCTGCCCGGCTGGCTGCCGCCGCTGGCAATAATGCAATTAGCCGCCATGACTGGGACGTCGCCGCGGAGTTGGCCCGGCAGGGCGTGGAGCCGGAGCAGGCCGGCAGGCTGGCACGGGCACGCGTGTTCGCGGCCAAGCCGGGCAATTACGCGATTGGCGTGCAGCAGATGGTGGAGCAGAGCCGCGACGCGCAGGGGCCGCCTGACGGCCTTGCCCGCCAGTACCTGCGCTACATGAACTTCGCGTATTCGGCCGATGGCTGGGGCGAATCGGCGCCCGCAGCGCTGGCCAGCCACCTGAAATCGAACCAGGCCGTGCTGTTTTCGCGCACCAGCACGCTCTACGGGGCGCTGGACAACGATGACACCTACCAGTATGCGGGCGGGCTGACGGCCGCCACACGGGTGGTCAGCGGCACGGCGCCGCCACTGTGGCTGCACAACCTGCGCCGCGAGGGGCAGACGCAGACCGTCGATGCGCGCACGTGGCTGGCTACCGAACTCAACGCGCGCCAGTGGAATCCGAAGTGGATCGCCGCGATGCAGCGCTCGGGCTACGCGGGCGCCCGCGAGATGTACAAGGAAGTGGAGCACCTGTACGGCTTTCAGGCCACCGTGCCCGAGCAGATGCCCGGCGCGTTCTGGCAGAAGACCTACGACGTCTATGTGGCCGACAAGCTCGGCATGAACATGGATGCGTTCTTCCGCTCGGCCAATCCGCACGCGCAGCAGGGCATTCTGGCGCGCCTGCTGGAAGTGGACCGCCAGGGCAGCTACCGCTTTACCGATGCCGAGCGTCGCGAACTGCTGCGCCAGTACGCCGAAAGCGTGCAGCGCGACGGGCTGTCGTGCACGGCCAATACCTGCGGCAACCCGGTGCTGATGGCGCATATCGCCCGGCAGGGCAAGGCCGCGCGGATCGACATGAAGGCACTGGGGCGGGAACTGGCCGATGCGGTGGTGGGGCCGGCCGGGCCGGGTGCAAAGGCGGCGTCGACCCGGCCAGTGGAGGCGAAGGTGGCGCCGGTGCGGCCGGAGCCTGCAGCGCCTGCCGAGCCGCCCGCTCCAGCTGTCGCGCAGGCGGATACCAGACATGTGACCGGCCAGCGGCTGGCGCCCCAGGCCATGCCGGTAGCGGCAGCGCCCGCCGAGCGTGCGCGGCACCTGGCGTTTGCGCTGGCATTGGCGGCGCTGACCATCGGCGCCGGAGCCTACGCCGGGTGGCGCCGGGGCAGACGCTAGTAGCCGTGGATGCGCTGGCCCTCTCCCCCGCCCCTCTCCCGCCGTGCGGGAGAGGGGAGAACAACCTCGGTTTTGTCGAAGACCGCGGCGGGTTTTGCTCCGCTTTCCCGCGACGTCGGATTTGTCGATGGCCGCGGGTTTTGCTCCGCTTTCCCGCCAGCGGGAGAGGGGTTGGGGGAGAGGGCGCGGCGCATCAGGTGAAGACCCGTCGTGGATTGCACCGCTGGCCCTCGCCTCCGGGCGGGATAGCAGACAGCCCATCGCCACACGCAAATAGACAGCCCCCGCCGATCTCCGTATCCTGATCGCCTTCGCAAATTCCGCCTGAGCCCCAGCATGCAAACCTCCAAGATCCCGGCCACCATCGTTACGGGCTTCCTTGGCAGCGGCAAGACCACCCTGCTGCGCCATATCCTCGACAACGCCAACGGCCGCCGCATTGCGGTGATCGTCAACGAATTCGGCGAACTGGGCATCGACGGCGAGATCCTGAAGGGTTGCGGTATCGGCTGTGACGATGCGGGCGAGCCCACCGGCCAGTTGTACGAACTGGCCAACGGCTGCCTGTGCTGCACGGTGCAGGAGGAGTTTTTTCCGGTGATGGAACAGCTGCTGGAGCGCCGCGACCAGATCGACCACGTGCTGATCGAAACGTCGGGCCTGGCGCTGCCCAAGCCGCTGGTGCAGGCCTTCCACTGGCCCAGCATCCGCAATGCATTCACGGTGGATTCCGTGGTGACCGTGGTCGACGGTCCCGCTGCCGCTGCCGGCCAGTTTGCCGCCAATCCGGTGGCGGTGGACGCCCAGCGCCGCGCCGATCCGAACCTGGACCACGAATCGCCGCTGCATGAACTGTTCGAAGACCAGCTTGCCAGCGCAGACCTGGTGATCCTGAACAAGACCGACCTGATGGACGCCGCGCAGCTGGCTGCCGTGGAAGCGCTGGTGCGGCCCGAGATCCCGGCCGAGGTCAAGATCGTGCCGGCGCAGGCCGGCAAGCTCGACGTGAGCATGCTGCTGGGCCTGCAGCGCGCGTCGGAAGACACGATCCACCTGCGCCCCGATCATCATGGCAGTGCCGACGACCCGGACCACGCCGATCACCATCACGACGAATTCGACTCGGTGGTGGTGCAGGCGGGCACGGTGGACCGCGATGCGCTGGTGGCGGCGTTGCAGAAGCTGGTGGCCGAGCACACGATCTACCGCGTAAAGGGCTTTGCCACGCTGCCGGGCAAGGCCATGCGCCTGGTGCTGCATGGCGTGGGCCAGCGCTTCGACAGCTATTTCGATCGCGCGTGGCGTGCCGGCGAGCCGCAGGGCACGCGCGTGGTGCTGATCGGCCAGGAACTTGACGGCGCCGCGCTGCAGGCGTCGCTGGATGCCGCGCTGGCGCGCTGACCGCTGAAGCAGTCCAGGCAACCGAAGCGATGCACCTGCTGTCCACCCGGCCCGGCGGCTTTGTCGAAGACAGCGCCGTGGTGCTGCGCATCGAACAGACACCGGGCGATATCGTCGTCCTGAGCGCGGCTGACACCACGCTGTCGCTACTGGCCGCCGCGGTGCCCAGGCTCGGTGCCGGCTACCCGAGCGTGCGGCTTGCCAACCAGATGTACCTGCGCCAGCCGGCGTCGCTCGATCTCTATATCGACGAAGTGCTGCAGCACGCGCGGGTGGTGGTGGTGGACCACCTGGGCGGGGCCAGCGACTGGGCCTACGGGCTGGAACGTCTGCCCGAACTGGCGCGCGCACGCGGTCAGCTGCTGGTGATGTTCTCCGGCGACCTGGACGAGGACGACAACCTGGCGCGGCTTGGCAATGCGCCAGCGGCGCTGTCGCACCAGCTCTGGCGCTATCTGCGCGAGGGCGGGGCCGGCAATGCCGAACAGTTTTTCCGCTGCCTGGGTCAGCATGCCTGGGGCCACGGCGCGCCGGTGCTGCCAGCGCAGGTGCTGCCGCAGGCCGCGCTCTACCATCGCGATCGCGGCGTAGCCACGGCGGAAGACTGGCAGCGCGAATGGACGGCGCGCGGCCTCGACGGCGCGCCGGTGGTGGCGTTGCTGTTCTATCGGTCGCACCTGCAGGCCGGCAATACCGATGTGTTCGACGCGATGGCCGAGGCGCTGCTCGATGCAGGCCTGTGCCCGCTGCCGCTGGCCGTCAGCTCGCTGAAGGAACCGATCTGCCGCGACGTGCTGCAGCGGCTGTGCGACGCGCACGGCGTGTCGCTGGTGCTCAACACCACGGCGTTCTCGGTGGCGTCGCTCGACAACGCCGGAGCCGGTGCCGATCACCCGCTGGCGAACGATGCGCCGGTGCTGCAGGTGATCCTGAGCGGCGGCAACCGCGAGGATTGGCTGGCCGACAGCCAGGGCCTGGGCACGCGCGACGTGGCCATGCATGTGGCAATGCCCGAAGTGGACGGCCGCATCATCACGCGCGCGGTCAGCTTCAAGGGGCTGGCCTATCGCTGCCCGCATACCGAAGTCGATGTGGTGCGCTACCGGCCCGACGCCGAACGCATCGGCTTCGTGGTCGAACTGGCGCGCCGCTGGTGCCGGTTGCGCACGCTGCCGGCTGCTGAAAAACGCCTGGCGCTGATCCTGGCGAACTATCCGGCCAGCGAAGGGCGCATCGGCAATGGCGTCGGGCTCGATACGCCGGCGTCGGTGGTGCAGATCCTGACCATGTTGCGCGATGCGGGCTATGCCGTAGGGCCGCTGCCTGCGGATGGCGATGTGCTGATGCATGGGCTGACGCGCGGCGTGACCAACGATCTGGCGCAGCATGCATGGCGCCCGGCGTTCCAGAGCGTGGCGATGGCCGATTACCTGGCCTGGCTCGCGCAACTGCCGCAAGCCAACAGGGATGCCATCGCCGCCCGGTGGGGCAGCCCCGAGTCGGATCCGATGGTGCGCCAGGGCCGCTTCATGATTGCCGGCGTGCGCACCGGCAATGTGTTCGTCGGCATCCAGCCGGCCCGGGCCTATGGCGTGGACGGCTACGCCAGCTATCACGATGCCGAACTGGTACCGCCGCACGGCTACCTGGCGTTCTATTTCTGGCTGCGGCACAGTTTCGGCATCGATGCCGTGGTGCATGTCGGCAAGCATGGCAACCTGGAATGGCTGCCGGGCAAGAGCGTGGCGCTGTCGGATGCCTGCTGGCCCGATGCGATCCTGGGGCCGCTGCCGCACCTGTATCCGTTTATCGTCAATGACCCGGGCGAGGGTGCGCAGGCCAAGCGGCGCACCCAGGCCGTGATCATCGATCACCTGATGCCGCCGCTCACGCGTGCCGAGAACTATGGGCCGCTGCAGGATCTGGAGCGCCAGGTCGACGAATACTACGAGGCGCTGACCGTGGACCCGCGCCGCGCAAGGCTGCTGCGCCGGGAAATCCTGAAATCGATTGTCGGCCAGCAGCTGCATCGTGAACTGGGCATCGACGCGCCGGCCAGCGGCGAGGAAGAAGACGCGCTGCTGAACCGCACCGACGCCTGGTTGTGCGAACTGAAGGAGTCGCAGATTCGCGACGGGCTGCACGTGTTCGGCATGTCGCCGCAAGGCCGTCAGCGCCGCGACACGCTGGCCGCGCTGGCTCGCTTTCCGGTGGGCGATGGAACCGATGGGCGCGCCGGCCTGCTTGCCGCGCTGGCGGCCGACCTGTCGCTGGGCGACGGCTTCGACCCGCTCGATGCCGACTGGGCCGCACCCTGGACCGGGCCCCGTCCGGCAGCGCTGGCCGCCATCGACGATGGGCCGTGGCGTCATCATGGCGATACGCGCGAGCGGCTCGAAGCGCTGGCGCTGCGACGGCTGGACAAGGATGAGGGGATCGGGCCGCAGTCGGGCGCCGTGCTGGCACGCTTGCGCGAACAGGTGGCGCCGCGCCTGGATGCCTGCGGCCCGCAGGAACTGCTGCAGCTGGAGCGCGGCCTGGCAGGCCGCTTCGTTCCCGCCGGGCCCAGCGGCGCACCATCGCGCGGCCGGCCCGATGTGCTGCCCACCGGCCGCAACTTCTATTCGGTCGACACGCGCGCCGTGCCGACGCGTACGGCGTGGACGCTGGGCCTGCGCGCGGCCGACCAGCTGATCGAGCGGCACCTGCAGGAGCACGGCGAGTATCCGCGTGCGGTGGGGCTGTCGGTCTGGGGCACGGCCACCATGCGCACGGGCGGGGACGATATCGCGCAGGCCATGGCGCTGATGGGCGTGCGGCCCAAATGGGCCCATGGCAGCCATCGCGTGGTGGATTTCGAGATCCTGCCGATGGCGATCTTCGACCGTCCGCGCGTGGACGTGACGCTGCGGGTGTCGGGTTTCTTCCGCGATGCGTTTGCCAACCTGGCGGCGATCTTCGACGCCGCCGTGCGCGCGGTGGCGGCGCTGGACGAGCCGGAGGACGTCAATCCGATCCGCGCCCGCGTGCTGGCCGAGCAACGCGCGCTGGCGCAGCAGGGCATGGATGCCGGCGCCGCGCTGGAACGGGCCAGCTGGCGCGTATTCGGCGCGCGGCCGGGCGACTATGGCACGGGCCTGCAGGCGCTGATCGACGGCCGACGCTGGCAGACCGATGGCGATCTGGCGCAAGCCTTCCTGCACGCGGGCGGCTACGCCTACGGCCAGCAAGCCGATGGCGTCGAGGCCCGCGACACGTTTGCCACACGGCTGGCGGAGATCGATGTGGTGCTGCAGAACCAGGACAACCGCGAGCACGACATCCTCGACGCCAACGACTACTACCAGTTCCAGGGCGGCATGGTGGCGGCCGTGCGCCATCTGGGCGGCACGCAGCCGGCCATCTATCATGGCGACCACGCCAACCCGGCGGCGCCGCGGGTGCGAACGCTGGGCGAGGAGATCGCCCGCGTGATCCGCACGCGCGTGGTCAATCCGAAATGGATCGATGGCGTGAAGCGGCACGGCTACAAGGGCGCATTTGAAATGGCGGCGACGGTGGACTACCTGTTCGGCTACGACGCCACCGCCCGCGTGGTGGGCGATCACCAGTACGCGCTGGTGGCCGACGCCTATGTGCATGACGACGCCACGCGCGACTTCCTGGCGCGGCACAACCCGCGCGCGTTGCAGGGCATTTGCGAGCGCCTGCTGGAAGCGATGGAGCGCGGGCTATGGCAGGAACCGGGCGACCAGCGCGAGCGCATCGCCCACCATCTGCTCGACAACGAACAGCGTCTGGAAGGGATGCAATGACCCACTCTGCCCACGGCGCTGCCATGCGCCCGATCTTTCCGTTCAGCGCCCTGGTGGGGCAGGACGCGCTGCAGCAGGCATTGCTGCTGGCCGCGGTGGACCCCGGCATCGGTGGCGTGCTGGTCACCGGGCCACGCGGCACGGCCAAGTCCACGGCGGCGCGCGCGTTGGCGGAACTGCTGCCGCACGGCCAGTTCGTGACGCTGCCGCTGGGCGCCAGCGAGGAGCAACTCACCGGCACGCTGGACCTGGGCCATGTGCTGCAGCAGGGCGAGGTGCGCTTCCAGCCGGGCCTGCTGGCGCGGGCGCACGATGGCGTGCTGTATGTCGACGAGGTGAACCTGCTGCCCGATCCGCTGGTGGACCAGTTGCTGGACGTGGCGGCCAGCGGTGTCAATGTGGTGGAGCGCGATGGCGTCTCGCACCAGCATCCGGCGCGCTTCGTGCTGGTTGGCACGATGAATCCCGAGGAAGGCGATTTGCGGCCGCAATTGCTGGACCGCTTCGGACTGGCGCTGGCTTTGTCGAATTACGAAGACCCCGCCGCGCGCCAGGCAATCGTGCGCGCCCGGCTGGCGTTCGATGCCGATCCCGATGCCTTCCGCGCCAGGGTGGCGCAGCGTCAGCAGGCGCTGGCAAGCCAGGTCGGGCGTGCCCGTGGGGCGCTCGGTGCGCTGGCATTTGGCGATGATGTCCATGACCGTGTCAGCGCGCTGTGCCTGGAGGCTGCCGTGGACGGCGTGCGCGCCGACCTGGTGATGCTGCGGGCGGCCCGCGCACTGGCCGCGTGGCAGGGCGCGGCGGATATCGATACCAGCCATGTGGACGCCGTGGCCGAGCTGGTGCTCCATCACCGCCGCCAGGCTGCCGCGCCCCAGCAGGCGGGACAGGTGGGGCAGGCGCTGGCGCCGCAGCCCCAGGCAGCGGAGGCCGCCGACCCGTGGGGCGCCCTGCCGCCGCAAGCGTCCGGCATGGCCGAGGTCAAGCCGCTGAAGCCGTTCGGGAAGCTCCCGCCAAAAAAAGCCTGAGCCACCGGCGGCCGTCCGGCCCGGAGCGGCCCGGCGGCCATCGGTGGCAAACCATCCGTGCGTTATCTCAGCCATCCCCGCGCCACGCCGCGCAGGGCGGCACGCCCGGTACGCGCATTCACTGGCCGCGCACGTTGACGGCCAAGCGGCGCGCGTTGCTGGACGCCGCGCATCTGCGCTACCGCCGTGCCGATCCGCGCGCCGGGGTACTGCACTGCTTCTTGCTGGACTGTTCGGGCTCGATGGCGCATGGCGAGCCACTGGCTCTTGCCAAGGGCGTGCTGGCGCGGCTGGTCGAGCGGGCCTATCAGGCGCGCGCCGATGTGGCGCTGGTCTGCTTCGCGGGGCAACACGCCGAGGTGCGCTTGGCGCCGTCGCGCGCGCGGCCATGGAATGACGACTGGATCCGCCCGATTGCCGGTGGCGGCGGCACGCCGCTGTCGCTGGGTGCCGCCCGGGCCGACCAATTGCTGGCGTGGCAGGCCAGGCGCCGGCCCGCGCAGCAGCGTTGGCTGTGGCTGCTGACCGATGGCCGCAGCGCCGAGTCGCCCGCGCGGCCGGCCTGGGCCGATCATGTCGTGGTGGTCGATGTCGAACGGCACACGCTGCCGCTGGGCCGTTGCCGGCAACTGGCGCAGGCCTGGGGCGCCGACTTCCAGACCGCCGGGTCGCTGCAGGTCGGGCCCTAAAGTTTTGCGGCGGGCCAGCCGTTAGTCCATCGATAGCCCCGGATAACTCGGGGCGGAAATCGAGGAGCGGAACCGTCATGGGCTGGGACAACTTGAGTATGCGCACCCGATTGGGCGCGGCGTTTGGGGTAATCGTGCTGCTGGTGGCGGCCATGCTGGTGCTGGCGCTGGGCCAGGTGGCCGATGGCAGCACGCGCAGCTGGCTGTGGACGCTGGCCATCGCGGTGCCGGTATTCAGCGTGATCTGCTGGTTCCGGCTGGCCCGCGCGATCGAGGAACCGCTCAAGGAGGCCGAGTTCATCGCCGAAACCGTGGCGGCGGGCGACCTGAGCAAGGATTTCGAGACCGAACGCGGTGGCGATTTCGGCCGCCTGCTGGGCGGACTGGGCGAGATGGAAGACATGCTCACGGACCTGGTGACGCGCATCAAGGGCGCCAGCGATTCGATCTCGTCGGCTTCGCAACAGATCGCGGTGGGCAATACCGACCTTTCGCAGCGCACCGAGGAACAGGCGGCCACGCTGGAGGAAACCGCATCGAGCATGGGCGAGTTGACCGCCATGGTGAAGCAGAACACCGAACGCGCCCGCACGGCCAACGGGCTGGCGGCGTCGGCGTCGGGCATCGCCGAGCGCGGCGGCACCATCGTCAGCAACGTGGTCCAGACCATGGATGCCATCAGCGTCAGCTCGCGCAAGGTGACCGACATCATCGCCGTGATCGAGGGCATTGCATTCCAGACCAATATCCTGGCCCTGAACGCGGCCGTGGAAGCGGCGCGCGCAGGCGAGCAGGGGCGCGGCTTTGCGGTGGTGGCGGGCGAGGTGCGCACGCTGGCCCAGCGCAGCGCGGCGGCCGCCAAGGAAATCAACGTGCTGATCAGCGATTCGGCGCGCCAGGTGGAAAGCGGCTCGGCGCTGGTCGGCCAGGCCGGTCAGACCATGGAGGAAATTGTCCAGGCCGTGCGCCGCGTGACGCAGATCCTGGGCGAGATTGCGGTGGCGTCGGAGCACCAGAGCGATGGCATCGAACAGGTCAATGTGGCCGTCACGCAGATGGATGACGTGACGCAGCAGAACGCCGCGCTGGTGGAGCAGGCTGCGGCGGCGTCGGCCGCACTGGCTGATCAGGCCCAGGAACTGCAGAAGGTGGTGGGCGAGTTCAAGCTGTAATCGCCGTCGTGCCCCGAGGCCTGGCCCCTGGCTGCAGGGGCGCCAGGGCCTATAGCCTGCCGCCTTGCAGCCAGGCGATCACCGGCGCCCAGAACGTCTTCATGAAAGGCGTCTCGATGGCGGCGTCGTGCGGCAGGTCTTCGAACACGATAAAGCGGCTCGGGCCTTTCACGGCACGGGCCAGGTGCTCGGCCTGCCGGAACGGGATGGTCTCGTCGCGCCGGCTGTGAATCAGCATCACGGGCAGCTTCGACACGCGCAGCCGGGCGATGTTGTCCCACGGATTTGGCAGCGCCCACGCCAGCCAGCGCGGCACCATTCCGGTAGCCACGGCCGCGGCGCGTGCCGAGCAGAAGCCCGCGCCGATCACCAGCCCGTCGGGCAGGGGTCGTAGATCTTCCAGAACGTCGAGCAGCACGCCGCTGCCCAGCGAATATCCCATGACATAGTGCCGTGCCGCCTGCGGCGAGGCCGCGCGGAACTGGGCGAAGGCGGCCAGCCCGTCCTGGCGTAGATGGCTGACACTCGGCGTGCCGGTGCTGGTGCCATAGCCGCTGTAATCGAATACGAACGAACTGATGCCGGCCGCGTGCAGCAATGCCTGCACGGGCGCCCAGTCGGCCAGAGATTCCTCGTCGCCATGGAAAACCGCCAGCGCGGGTGCTGCCGGGTCGGCAGCTGCCACCCATGAGGCATGCAGCGCCCGGTCGCCGCTGTCGAACGTGTACTGCCGCGATGCCACGCCCAGGTCATCGGGCTGCAGCGTGCCGACCTCACCGGGCACGAACGCATCGCGCTCGATGGCGCGGTACAGCAGCAGGCGGCCAACGCCAGCCATGACGGCCAGTCCGGCCAGGCCAACTGCGCCCGCGAACCAGCGCCGGTAGTTGATGGGAGCAGGGGGAGCAGTCGGGACGGGCGGCATGGGGCGATGGGAAAGGCAGGGCAGGTGTGATAACCCTAGCACTTGTGGTGCCAATGGGAAGTGGGCTCGGTGCGCGTGCGGGCGTCGTCAGCGAGAAAAATCTTTAAAAATCAACCGCATATCTACGAAATTAACGCCTTCAATCGGGTCGATAGAAATCTTTTTGACCTCGATCGCGAATTTCTTCTTGCTTGTCTATCTATAGGTAGATAGTATTCGAGCCATGGACAGCGACGCAGCGCCAAACCGAAAGACAAAGACGGCAAGGCAACGCGAAACGGTCCAAGCATCATCAGGCAGTTTCAGTAACCGGAGGCGGTCTTTTTTTTAGCCCTGGTCCTCTATCTAGCAGTAGATAGCAGATACGGTGAGGACCAAAAAGAAGGCCGCTGAAATTGCAGCACAGACCCATTGCCCCGCGATCGACCACCGAACCAGATCGCCCGGCCAAGCAAGGAGAGCATCATGAACGCCAAGACCATCCTGACCGCCGCCGCCCTCGCAGCCGCTTTCGTAACGGGCGCCGCCCAGGCCGCACAACCGCGCGGCGAAGCCTACGGTTATTCGTATCGTGTGAACGACCAACGCAGCGCCTTTACCGACGGCGCCCGCCTCGGCAACCGCGATGCGTTCACGGACGGTGCCCGTATCGGTAACCGCGATGCCTTTACCGATGGTGCCCGTGTGACCAACCGCGACGGCCTGGTAGCTAGCATCGGTAACCGCGATGCCTTTACCGACGGTGCCCGCATCACGAACCGCGACGGTTATACCGACGGCGCCCGCACGGCCGATCCGTACCTGGACGGTGCGCGCTTCGTCGCCGGCCTGGACACGAAGGGCGTTTCCGCCAGCCCGGCCCGCAAGGTCGATCCGTACCTGGACGGCGCCCGTGGTAACAGTCCGCGCAACCCGTACTTTGACGGTGCCCGCTCGACCGACGTGTACACGGACGGCGCCCTGGCCTGATCCCGGGCCGAGACCCAGTAATCTCGCCATGATCTGGCGATGACCCCAAGGCAGACGGCACCCCATAAGGGTGTCCGTCTGCTTTTTACCAGGCGAACTACCATGAAAGCGATCGGACACGATGCCCTGATCCTGGGCGGATGGCTGGCGCTGTGCGCCGTCAGTGGTGCAGCCATCACAGTGGTGGTGCAGACACTGGTCTGAACCGCCTGGCGGTTGACTCCGGGAAAATCCCGGTTGAGTATCTATCTTCGTGTAGATAAAGTTCCAGCCATGAAAACGCAACCCGTCCGCGAGCAACTGCTCGAACATACGCTGGTCCTGATCCGCAGCCGCGGTTTCAATGGATTCAGCTATCGCGACCTGGCCGAGCTGGTGGGGGTCAAGACCTCCAGCATCCACTATTACTTTCCCTCGAAGGACGATCTGGTCCTGGAGGCGGTGAAGGAGTACAGCCGGCGTATTTCCGAGCGGCTGGCCGGTATCGATGCGAGCCTGCCGGTGCTGGAACAGGCACGCCAGTATCTGGACCCGCTGCGCCAGACCTGCGGATCTGGGCAGATCTGCCTGGCGGGCATGCTGTCGACAGAAATCCTGAGCCTGCCGGAGTCGGTGCACCATGTGCTCAAGGAGTTCTATCACATCAACGAATCGTGGCTGACCAAGCTGCTGGAGCGGGGTCAGCACGAACGTGAGACGCCGTATCCGGTGCCTCCCGCGATGCTGGCGCAAGTGATCTATGGATCTCTGCAAAGCGGCCTGATCGCGGCCCGCCTGTTTGGCACTCATGAGCGTCTGGATGCGGCGGCCGAGACGCTGCTGGGCGCGCTGTGCAACCAGCGTGCGAAGGCCTTGCTCGAATCCCAGGTGGCTTGCGGGTCGCTGTAAGGGCTGGGCATAGGACGGATTCGCCGAAACAAAACCGCCCGATGGTGTTGTGCCATCGGGCGGTTTTTTTTTGCCTGGCCGATCCGTGCCGGCCACTGAAACTCAGAAACGGAACACCACGCTGACCATCGGCCCCTTCAGCGTCAGCCGCTGCACCAGATCGCCGCTGCCAAGCTCGTAGGTCAGGTAGCGATAGGTCAGTTGCACGTCCCCCCACTTTGCCGCATAGGCCGCGCCACCGGACGCTTGCACGGTATATCTGGAAGCGCCGGTCCCCACGTCGAGGTAATACGGCAGATACCAGCGGTCACTGCTGCCCAGCCGGATTCGTCCACGCACGCCAATGATCGCGTCGACGATATTGGTGGTCTGGGCCACGCTGCCCTGCGTCGCCAGCGTGGCGCCTTGCTGCGTGAACGTGGCGGATAACGTCCAGTTGGCGCTGGCACTGAGGTTCAGGTATCGAATGCCGCCGAGCGGCTCGACTGTCCCCCATGGCGCCCGCAGCGCCGTATAGGCCGCGGAGAGTCCGAAGATGCCGCCGCTCAGGCTGCTGCCGGTATTGGTCGCCAGTTCCCGGGGGATGGCAACCGCGCCGCCACCTGCACCGACGGTGTTGAGGGTGGTCTGGTGGTTGCTGAAGTCCAGGTACGCCGCATCGGCGATGATGGTCCAGTCCCCCTTGCTGGCCTCGGCCTGCATCATGAAGAGGAACTTCAGGTTCTTGAGATAACTGTCGGGGCCGGTTCCCACGTCGAGCCTGCCGCCTCCGGTGGAAGAGTCGCCGGAGAAGCTGAAGGCGCCGCTTACGTTGGGTAGCCAGAGGTACGGCGCAACCGCGAAGCGCCAGCCGTCTGCATCCGGCGATTCGGCATGTGTCGGGCCGGCAGCGATGGCAAGCAGGATGGCGATGCCGAGCCGCATCCTGCCCAGCCCCGCAGCCGGCCGCCTTGGATCGTTCACGCCGAAGCGACTACGCCCTTGCATCGCTTTCATCGTTCATGCCTTCGCTCTGCCTTGCGGTTGTCGCCAATGTGCCTGGCCGTATCGCCTATCCATGCAGGCACCTCTTGCCAAGCCACTTCCCGATTGCCACGCTAGCCGGACTTGATGTGGCGCTCAATTGGCCCAAAGGGCTAATGCAGTGGCTGGCGGGGCCTGGCATCCGACGAACGGCTTGGCGGTGGCCTTTGGTCCAATGGACGAATCGGCCGGGTACAACTTCTCGCTCGGCCATGTTTCCAGCGACCTCTCCGTCGCCAGGTCTGCCATTGGTGGAATCGGCGGACTGGTGATCGATTTTCTGGATCGCGGCACGCTGAATGCATGGGGTGTGGGCGGCTCGGTGATGCTGGACTGGCGACGCCGCCGCCCTGAATACGAAGCCGATGCCAGCATGCGCTACACGAACATCCATCTGCAGAGCATGGGCGGATCTTCGGCGGCGGTGCAGGGCTCGGCGTCGGCCCAGGCCGTCAACATGTATGCACGCTGGCGCGCGCCGACCGGCGTGGTGGCATTGGACAGGCCGCTGCGTTACGTGCTGGAAATGTCGCACTCCCAGTATCTGGGCAGCCAGCCAGGCGTGCTGGGCTTCAGCCGGCTGACGTCGATTGGCGTCGGGCTGGAACTGGATACCAGTGCGCACGAGGTATTTCTCTCGCGCATCCGCACGGTGGTCCGCTACGTCTTCGGCAATAACGTCTCAGGCGTCTCGCTGGGGCTGGCCGCGAGTTTCTGAGCCAGGGCCCGTGCGATCTACCACTGTTGCTGTTGCTTGCCCTTGATGTTGCCCGCCACACCGCCAGCCACGGCGCCAATGGCGGCGCCGGTCCAGCCGCTGCCGCCTGCAATGGCGGCGATGCCCGCGCCCGCCGCGGCACCAAGGCCAGCGCCGGTCACGGTGCCTTGCTGCTGCGGGGTCATGTTCGTGCATCCCGCAGCGCCAGCGGCGATCAGTATCGCTCCCACCAGTTGAAGTCGTTTCATGGCATCACCTTACTTCCTGGTTTGCAGGCCTGGCACGACCATCTCGAACCAGATCGTTTCTATGACGGGCCGCTGCAACTGGTCAGGATGCGCCGCGTACCAGCGATCCACGCCCTGACGCACGGAGTCCAGCGAATGGCCCCTGAGCCCTCTTGCAAACCGGGGCACGATGCTTTGCGCATCGGGCGGCGGCTTGCCCTCGTGATAGGCAATATCCACCTGAACCATATTGGCGATGCCGACGAGATAGGCTTTCTTGGTCTGCTCGGTGGAGTCTGTCCACTGCTTGCCGGTAATCAGCGGGATTTCATCGGCGCGCGCGCCAGTCCCCAATGCCAGAGTCGTGAGTGCCGCAGCCGTCACTGCGAGCCGGCTTAGTATTTTTGCCATTGCGGTCTCCATCAGTGTTGCCGTTACTTCACGCAGCCATGCGCTCGTTCATATTAGTCGCAATTCCGGCGTTCGGAAGACGGCTAAACCCGCAAGCCTTTGCTCAGAACTTGTGGCGCAGACCCAGTGCGATGCCCAGCATGGAACTCTGCCCGTTTGCCAGCGCATAGCTGTTGCCGAGCGAGAGGCTGTTGGCATAGAAGATGGCAGCGGATTCCAGGCCAAGGCCCGCATTTTTCGCGTAGGCGGCACTGATATAGACATCGGTGCGCTTGGAAAATGCGTAGTTCGAGATAAAGGCGATCTGCCAGGGATTGGGCTGGTTCGCGTTGCCGAACTGGTTCTTGACGTCGTCGTAGTTGTACTCGAGCATCAGGCCAATCGAGGGCGTCAGCTGATAAGTCCCGCCGATCCAGTAGAAGTTGTCACGAAAGAACTCGCCGCCCACCTGGTTCTTGTTCTGGCCCCAGCGGTAGCCGCCCATGACCTTGGCGGCGCCGAAGGCGTAGCTGACCCCCGCCGCGGCCTTCTTGAACGTGCCGCTGCCGGCATTGGTCGGGTTTGCGGCCGGCGCGATGGTCGGATTGAACTGGTCATAGCTGACGACCACGCCCACTGGCCCGGCTGCATAGACCACCGACGCGCCATAGGCGGTATCGCGCCGGAACTGACCCGGTACCTCGCCATTGCCGCCCAGAATGAACGGCGCGCCAACCGTTGGCGGCAACGCCAGGCCGGTACCGAAGGACCAGTGCGCCAGCGCCGTGACCGGGCCGAACGTGCCGGTGTACTTGATCGTGTTGTCCTCGCGGAAATTGGCCCCGGCCAGCACGACGGCCGGCTCGTACTGCGTGGCATAGGCGGCCGGCACGAAGTTCGCCAGTGACTCGAACATCGACGTGTACTGGCGGCCGAGTGACAACTGCCCGTATTCGTTTTGCAGGCCCACGAAGGCTTGCCGGCCGAACAGCCGGCCGCCTTGCTGCGAGGTGCCATTGTCAGCATTGAAGCCGCTTTCCAGCACGAACACCGCCTTGAGGCCCATGCCCAGGCCCTCGGTGCCACGCAACCCCCAGCGCGACCCGGATACGCCGCCGGAATCCATCCGCACGACACTGTGCGACGGGCCGGAATTGAAGCCATTGGCGGCCACCGGTACGGCGCCAAGGTGATTGACGTACTCGACATTGACGTCGACCACGCCATAGAGCGTCACGTTCGATTGCGCGTGCGCCTGGCAGGCCAGGGCCTGCAACGCCACAACTGCAAGAAGTCTCAGTCTCATGTCTGCCTCTCCTCGGTCTTGTTATGGGTGTTATGGCGTGCCGGCGCTCTCGGTCCACGCGTGTCGCTTGCATGGAATGCCACCCTGACACTTCGATCTGTCTGCTGGCGCACGCTGGCATGGCACTTTGGCCGCCAATCCCTTCCTGGTCGCGCACCGCGTCGATGCTTGATATGGCAAGGGCCTGCAAGCTTCCGCAAATCTATCGATCCATTCTATTTCGGAATATCGAATGGCGATTGGCTGCGCCACTATCTGACCATGCAGGGGCAGGCACTGTCGAGCGAACGGTTCATGCCTCTTGTCCGTCGTGGAGACATCATGAGATTGCCATTTTCGTGGGCGATGGCGGAGTTCGGCCGTCCGCCCGTTGGTTGTGTGCCGACGTTGCCAGTCATGCCGCCGGGGCCATCGCTGGCTCCCCCGGCACTGCATCCCGTCCCGGATGCGGGCGACGGCATCATGAAGGGCTTTCCGCCGCCCCCCGGCAAGCAGGTGATGCGGGGCAGCGGACTGCGTCCACCGTTCATGCGGTGGGCCCTGAGCCACACCCGGGAGCTGGCGCCCACCGCGGGCATCCGGCATGCCGCCCACCCCATGCCGCTGCCAGAGGCGCCAGGCCATCAGATCGACGATCTCACATTGACCGTGGCGGGCCGAAGCCTGCGCGTGGACGACTACCTGCGCGCGACCCACACGGATGGCTTTATCGTGTTGCATCGGGGGCGCGTGGTCTACGAGAAGTACTTCGGTGGCTTCCATCGTCACCAGCCGCATATCTGGGCATCGATGACCAAATCGGTGACGGGTTTGCTGGCGTCGATGCTGATCAGCGAAGGCAAGCTCGACCCGCACGCGCCGTTGCGCCAGTACGTGCCCGAACTCGAGGGGAATCCGTTTGGCGACGCCACGGTGCAACGCAACCTTGATATGGAAGTGCCGGTCGGCTATCCGCAGGAACTGCCGCCGGACCTGGGCCTGTTCGGGGCCGTAGGCATCGTGCCGCGCAAGGACGGCGCGCCCGACAACATCTACGACTTCCTGCAAATCACGCACGCCACCGGCGCGGCCACCGATGCGCCCATCTGGTACTACCAGAATGGTTCCGCCGAGGCGATTGCCTGGGCACTGCGCCGGCTTGCGGGCCAGCGCTGGTCGGAACTGGTGACCGACCGGATCTGGTCCAGGATGGCCGACGACGACGCCTACGCCAGCGTGGACCGTCTTGGAACCGAGATGGCAAGCGGTGGCCTGAATTCCACGCTGCGCGACGCGGCACGCTTTGCCGAGGCGGTGCGCCGCGCGATGCAGGGCGACCCGACAGGCCCGATTCCGCCCGCCGCGGTGCGCATCGCATTTCAGCCAGCCGACAATCAGTCCCGGTTTGCCCGCGGCAACCTGGTGGCGGGCCGCGATGGCTATGGCTATCGCAATTACTGGTTCCAGTGCAACGACGGGGATGGCAGCGTGGAGGCGAGCGGCCGATTCGGCCAGCGCATCTATATCAATCCGCGCAGGGACGTGGTTGCTGTCAAGTTTGCTTCGAGCCCGGACGACGCCGCACGTCCCACGAGCGCCGCCGATATCCGTCGCGCCGATGATCCCGCTCGCGTGCTGGAGACATCCGCGGCGCTGATTGCGGCCGTGCTGGCGGTGCAGCGCAGCGTCATGCCATGACCCGGCAGCATGCATGCGGCCGCCGCAGGGTACCTGGCCCCGGTTCCAGGCAATGAGCAGAGAGATCGAAGGAGTTTCAAGGTGGGTAATGATTGCGTGACAGATGGCACGAACCGGGCCCGACGCCGGTTTCTTGTACAGGCCGGTGGCACCCTGGCGATGGCCCTTGCCGGCCCGGTCATGGCGGAAAAATGGCCCTCGCGGCCGATCCGGTTCGTGACGGCATCGGGGGCTGGCGATCCGGTGGACCTGCAGTTGCGCGAATACCTGAAGTCGCTGTCACCGGCGCTGGGCAATGTTCCGATGATCGTCGACAACAAGGTGGGGGCGGCCGGCCAGATCGCCGCGCAATCGGTGTTGCTGGCGCCGCCGGAAGGGTACGACTTCCTGCTGGCCAGCGCGAACTTCACCATCACGCAGAGCTACTTCCGCAAGCTGACGTACCGGCCGATGGCCGACTTCACGCCCGTAGCCATGACAGGCTCGGCACCGGTGGGCCTGGCGATTCCGGCGTCGAACCCGAGCCGTACACTGCGCGAATGGACGACATGGGCGCGTCGTCAGGGCGGAGCGCTGAACTACGCGTCGCTTGGCAACGGCACCGTTCCCCATCTGTACGGATTCCAGCTCACCAATGATGCTGGATTCGACGCCACGCATATTCCGTACAAGGGGGCCGGCGCAGGGCTGATGGATCTGCTGCGCGGGCAGATCTCGTTCATGATGCTGGATATCGTGAACCTGCGCCCGCTACTGGCGAAGCAGCAGGTCAGGATTCTGGCGGTGACCGGCAATGAGCGATCGCCGCACCTGCCCGACGTGCCCACGTTCAGGGAGCAAGGGTTTTCCGGCTATGACCGGACTGGCTGGACTGCCCTGATGGCCCGCCATGGCACTTCGCCAGACGTCGTGCAGAAGCTCAACGAGTCCATGGACCGCACAAGTGCCACGGACGAGTGGCGCCGCAAGCGCGCTGAAGTCTGGTCGGGCTGGAGGCCGATGGCACCCGGCGACATTGCGCGCCAGATGCAGGGCGAGGCCGCCGCGTGGGGAGAACTGGTCCGGCGCGTTGGCGTATACGGCGATTGATCGGGGTGGATGACGATGGACGGCGGCACACGGACTGCGCCGCCGGTATCAATGCTTGCCGCCGGTGGAGCGAAAGGCCGCCGCCCGCTTGACGAGGATTTCCGCCAGCCGGGCGGCAAGCGGCGACTGGTAGCCGTCCTTGCGGCGCAGGATGCCCACATGGCGCGGCCACCGGAGATTGGGCACGTCCAGCGCGCGCAGCCCCCGCGTGGACTGCGCCAGCGTTCCGCGGCCGATTACCGTGAGCAGGTCGGTCTTGCGAATCGCCGCCATCAGGCCTTCTGCCGAAGAGTTCGTTTCGAGGGCGACAGCGGGGGGCGGCAGGCCCGCATCGGTGAAACTGGCATCCACGAGCTTGCGGGCGATGACCTCGGCATTGGGCAGCAGCCATGGATAATCGCCAAGATCAGCCAGGCGCAATGACCGCTTGCCATGGAGCGGGTGCTGGTCACGGGCCACCACAACCAGGTCGTCCTCGAAAAGCAGCGTTTGTTCCAACTCGGCGTCCGGCTTGCGTGACAGGGTGGCGATGCACAGGTCGAGTTCGCCGCGGCGCAGGCCGGTCACCAACGGATCGTTCAGCCCGATCGTCACCTGCACCCGTGCCGCGGGACGCTGTCTGATCAGGTCCGCGAAGGCGTCCGAGAAGACCGTGCCGACGAGCGACGACGGCACGCCCACCCGAACCACGCCAAGCTTGCCAAGGTGGAGATCGTTGGCTTCCCTGATGGCATCGTGCAGCGAACTCCGGACAGTCAGAATGCGCTCAAGGAACACGGTGCCCGAGGTGGTCAGGTTCATGCCCCGGGACGATCGCACAAACAGCTGGATACCGAGTTGTTGCTCCAGGCGTTGAATGCCCTTGGTCAAGGCAGGCTGGCTCTGTCCCATCTGTTCCGCCGCCCGTGCAATCTGCCCGGCCTGCGCAACCGCGACAAAATAATTCAAATCCTCGAGACGCATGGTATTCCGTGCTGTTATCAAACACCGAATACCGATAATGAAAGGAAGGGTGGCGAATCGTCAAGCTGGCTGCGATGCATTGCCCGTTGGCAGCCCGCGTTGCAGGACGACATGCGTGGCTTTTTCCGTCGCGACGAATTCAACGCATTCGTATCCAAGGGCCCGCAGGTCAATGCCCTCGAACAGCGATTCTCCCCGGCCAAGCAGGACTGGGGCGATGGCAAAATGCAGTTCGTCGATCAGGCCCTGGCGAAGGTATTGCCGGATCGTTTCCGCGCCGCCCCCGATTCGCACATCCTTTCCGGCTGCGGCCTCGCGGGCACGGTCAAGTGCTTCGGTGGCGCCGCCCGTGACGAAGTGGAAGGTTGTTCCGCCTTCCATGTCAATGGAGGGGCGCGCGTGGTGGGTCAGGACAAAGACTGGCACGTGATACGGTGGACTATCGCCCCACCAGCCTTTCCAGTTCGTGTCCGGCCATTCCCCGCGAATGGGACCGAACATGTTTCTACCCAGAATCCAGGCCCCGACATTCTGAAAACCACGGGCGGCAAAATCATCGTCAATCCCGGTCGTGCCGCCGTCCTTGCCAAACAGGGACCGCTGGAACGTGCGTGTGGGAATCAGCCACTGATGCAGATCCGTTCCACCCACGCCCAGCGGATGGTCGATGTCCTGATCCGGCCCGGCTCCGTATCCGTCCAGCGAGATGGTGAAGCCTTCAACGCGAACGCGTGCCATGGTTTGCCTCCGTATTGTCGTTCGACGGTAAATGTACCGGATACCGACAACCAGGGTAAATCCAGTGATCGCGGCGCCAGGTCACGCCCCCCGTCCATCAGAATGTGTGGGCTGCGTTTGCCATGGCGTCCGCATCCCCCACGGGAGCGAAAAAAAACGCCAACCCGTAATGGGTTGGCGTTTTACCGAGGTGGTTTCCGACGGCATTCCCGTCGGTATTCCCGACGGTTGCACGTGGCGGATATCAGAACTGGTTCATCGTGTTGTCTTTGCCGGCCGCCTTCAGGGCAGCGTCGCCGCTGAAGTATTCCTTGTGATCGTCGCCGATATCCGAGCCGGACATGTTCTGGTGCTTGACGCAGGCGATGCCCTGGCGGATTTCCTTGCGCTGCACGCCAGCCACGTAGCCCAGCATGCCCTGGTCGCCGAAGTATTCCTTGGCCAGGTTGTCAGTCGACAGCGCGGCGGTGTGGTACGTCGGCAGCGTGATCAGGTGGTGGAAGATGCCGGCTTCACGCGATGCATCGGCCTGGAAGGTGCGGATCTTCTCGTCGGCAAGCTTCGCCAGTTCGGTGTCGTCGTATTCGGCGCTCATCAGCTGGCCGCGCTCGTAGGCCGACACGTCCTTGCCGGCAGCCTTCATCGCGTCGTATGCCTGCTGGCGGAAGTTCAGCGTCCAGTTGAACGACGGGCTGTTGTTGTACACCAGCTTGGCGTTCGGGATGACCTTGCGGATCTCGCGGACCATGCCGGCGATCTGCTCGATATGCGGCTTCTCGGTTTCGATCCACAGCAGGTCGGCGCCGTTCTGCAGCGACGTGATGCTGTCCAGCACGCAGCGCGCCTCGCCCGTGCCGGCGCGGAACTGGAACAGGTTGCTGGGCAGGCGCTTGGGACGCATCAGCTTGCCGTTCTGCTTGATCACGACGTCACCGTTGCCCAGCGTGTCGGCCGAGATTTCCTCGCAATCCAGGAAGGAGTTGTATTGGTCGCCCAGGTCGCCCGGCGTGTGGGTCACGGCGATCTGCTTGGTCAGCCCGGCGCCCAGCGAGTCGGTACGGGTCACGATGATGCCGTCGTCCACGCCCAGTTCCAGGAACGCGTAGCGGATGGCGCGGACCTTGGCCAGGAAGTCTTCATGCGGCACGGTGACCTTGCCGTCCTGGTGGCCGCACTGCTTCTCGTCGGACACCTGGTTTTCGATCTGGATGCAGCAGGCGCCCGCTTCGATGAACTGCTTGGCCAGCAGGTACGTGGCTTCTGCGTTGCCGAAACCCGCGTCGATGTCGGCGATGATGGGCACCACGTGGGTCACGTGGTTGTCGATCTTTTCCTGGATGGCGGCCTTGGCAGCGCCCTGGGCGGCGTCGAGCTCGCGGAACAGGCCGCCCAGTTCACGGGCGTCGGCCTGGCGCAGGAACGTGTACAGCTCGCGGATCAGCGCGCTGACCGAGGTCTTCTCGTGCATCGACTGGTCCGGCAGCGGGCCGAACTCGGAGCGCAGCGCGGCAACCATCCAGCCCGACAGGTACAGGTAGCGGCGCTCGGTGCTCTTGAAGTGCTTCTTGATGGAGATCATCTTCTGCTGGCCGATGAAGCCGTGCCAGCAGCCCAGCGACTGGGTGTACTGGGCCGGGTTGGCGTCATAGGCGGCCATGTCGGCGCGCATGATCCTGGCGGTGTACCTGGCAATGTCCAGACCCGTCTTGAACTTGTTCTGGGCACGCATGCGGGCGGCATACTCGGGGTTGATGGCATCCCATGCGCTGCCGTGGCTAGCCTTCAAACCTGCAATTGCCTTGATGTCGTCTTGATACTGGGCCATGTCGATTTCCTGAGAAGTAAGGGTGTCTGCGAGAAGGGTTTCGGGTGCCGCCGGGTGTTTCGAAGCAAGCAGCGTGGAAATAATTGTATGAGCGTTTTGCTGCGCGGCAACCAACTCTTATATAAGACATAAGACTTTGTTTATCCTTATTATTCAAAGGGATAGACGATGAATTTCGAGATATGAAACGCGTTTTCTCAGAACGAAACCAGTGTGCAGGGGAAATGCCTGCCCGAATTTCGCAATGTGAAAGGTGCTTTCAGGTGTCGGATTCGGGACGCCAAAACGGTGGCCCGGGAGGCGAGTGCGAGCGCGGGCGAGTGCGCCCGGTCATCCTCAAGGATCAGGACCGTCTGTCTATTACCGGTGCATCGCGGCGCCGGCGGTCTCGCATAGCCACTGCGGATCGTCGTGCGGCAGGTCGTGCCCGGCCCAGGGATGGCGCGCGTGGGGCACGCCCCAGGCTGCTGCCAGACGTGCGGAGCAATTGGGGTTCACCAGCCGGTCGGCGTCGGATGACACCACCAGCGTCGGGCATTGCGGCGCGTGGCCGTGCGCGCGGAAGCGTGCGGCGGCCAGCAGTTGCAGCCATGCCGCCTCGCGGGAGACCGGGGCGGTCTGGCCGATTTCCACCCAGCGTGCCAGGTCGGCGTCACGGGTATCGAGCCGCTCGCAGGTCAGCCGATGGACCACGCGCTCGCAGCGCGGGCGATCATCCCAGTGGCGGGCCATGCCCAGCAGGGCCACCCAGTTGCGCGGTCGCAGCCGCTGGGCGGGATGACTGAACGGCCGCATGCTCGTATTGACAAGCACCAGGCCGCCGATCTCGCCGGGCCATCCTTGTGCCCAGTCAGTGGCAACCATGGCGCCCAGCGACATCGCCAGGACGCGCCACGGACCGCTGCGGCCCGTGGCCCGCGCCGCTGCCCGCACGGCCTCTGTCATGCCCCGGACGCTGCCCGGTACCGGCAGGTGGCGTGCGCTGCCGTTGCCAGGCAGGTCGATCATCAGTGGCGCGGGCAGGCCGTGCGCGGACCAGCGTTCGGGCAGTTCGCCCCAGTGGCGCGACTCGCGCGTCAGGCCGCGCAGGAAGATCCATCCGCTCATGGCGCGGGCTTGCCGTCCTGCCAGTGCGCGCGGGCCTGCTCCAGCAGATGCTGCCGATGCGAACCCTGCGGCAGCCAGCGCGAGGGCGCCACTGCCACGCGGCCCAGGAAGTCGAACAGGCTCACGTGGCGCCGCAGCACGCGGGCGGTGCGGTGTGCCTTGATCGGATTGAAGATACCGGCCCGCGAGAATAGCTGGCGCGGGTTCTTCTTGATCCAGAGCCACGACCCCAGCTCCAGCGTCATCGGCAGGAACAGGCATGCCGGCGGCGTGCGATCGTAGGCGTAGTCCCAGAGATCGCCATGCAGCAGGTACTGGTGGCTCTGCGGCTCGAAGGCATAGCCATGGTGCGGGTGAGCCTGTTCGAACATGGTCTTGAGCAGATACATCTCGGGCAGGTGTTGCATCGGCGTATGCGTGCGCGCATACGGAAACCAGATGCTGTCGCGCCAGCCGTAGCCGGAATGGCAGTCCACGGCAAAGCTCAGCGGCCGGGGCAGCAGCTCGGTTTCCACCACGCGCAGCAGCGCCATGCTTTCGGCTTCCATCGGAGATCCCGCGCGGCCGCGATACCACGGCAGCCAGCTGCCGATGCGCTGGCCGCCGGCCAGGAACGGCACCCGGCCATCGGCATTCTGGGGCGCATTGCGCATCAGGTCCACACCATTCGGATTGGCGCGCGTGGCGATGTACATGCCTCCGGGGTTCACGATCGGCATGAACACCAGCCGCACGCTTTCGAGCTGCCGGTGCAGCAGGTCGTCCCAGCTCAGCCGGCACAGCAGCGAGCGCATGTAGTCCAGCACCAGCTGCGTGCCAATGCGTTCCAGGCCGTGGATGCCGCCGAAGATGCCGATGGCCGGTGCATCGGGGGCATGCGTGCCAAGGCTGGCCACCGGAACGGCGAACGTGCGATCGAGCACGGTGACATGGCATGCCGTGCGGGTCTCGAACCACGGTGCGCCCAGCTCCAGCAGCGTCAGCAGTTGATCGTATTCTGGAAAGCTCGAAGGGACCGTACCGGTCATCGGCGGGGCTCGGGGGGGCTGGATGGGGCGGTTCAGTTCAATATAGGCGCTGGCGGCGGCGCTTCGCAATGCAGCGCAGCCGCGCCTGCGGGCGCCACCAGACAGTCGAGAAGGGCGCCCACCAGGCGGGTGTGGCGGCGGCCGTTCAGGCAGTACAGGTATTCGTGGATAACCGGTGCCGCGCTGGCGAATGGCACCACCACCAGCGCCGGATCACGCGGCACTTCTCCTGCCGGCATGACACTGGCGCCGAGGTTGTGTCGAATCGCCTCGCAGATGGCCTCGCGGCTGCCAATCACCGTATGCGGCGGCATGCCTGTACCCACTGCGCGCAGCGAAGCCTCGGTGGCCTCGCGCGTCATCGACCCCTGTTCGCGCACCAGCAGATGGCACGCGGTCAGCTCTGACACCTCCACGCGTGGCCGGCGCGCCAGCGGATGCACCGGGTGTACCACCAGCACCATTGGGTCGGCCGCCAGCGTGACGCGGTGCAGGCGGTCGTCGGCCAGCGCGTGCGACGACACGGCAGCGTCGATGCGGTACTCGTACAGCGCATCGATCATCTGCTTGGAGTTGCCAATCTCGATGCTGATCTCGATGGCCGGATAGCGCTGCCGGAAGGCGGCAACGCTGCGCAGGATGTAATAGGGCCCGGTGGCGCCGATACGCAGGTTGCCGAAGCGCAGGTTGCCCGCGTTGCGCAGCAGGAAGTCGGCATTGCTTTCCTGCTGCATGATCTGCTCGGCCAGCGGCATCAGCGCCACGCCAACGTCACTGAGATCCACGCGGCTGGCGCGGCGATGGAACAGTTCCACGCCGTACAGCTCCTCGAGCTGCCGGATGCGCCCGGTGACCGTGGGCTGGCTCACGCGCAGCTGACGCGCGGCCGTGGTGATGCTGCCCTGTCGCGCCACCTCGTAGAAGGTCATCAGCAGGTCGCCAAGCATGGGACTCCCGGGGACAAAAAAGCGATAGCCGGGGACTATAAGGCGGAAATATGACAGCGTGACGAATCCATGCGTTCGGTCAATCGCCATGGTGAGGCGGCTGGCAATAATGCGGCCTCGGGGCGCGAATGACCATCCAGAGATCACCAGACAGCGCCGACGCCGAGAGGGGTGTTCACTCAGGAGTCACACGATGTACAGGAGAATGCTTGGCGCGGCGGCCATCGCCGTCATGATGATGATGTCTTACGGCTGCTCGGACAGTGTCGCCGCGCCGCCTGCCTACGACAGCGCGCTCGACGCCGCTGCCCGGGCGCAACAGGCGCCCACGCTTGCCACGCTGGAAGCGCTGGTCAATATCGAAACCGGCCCCGGCGATGCGGCCGGCATGAAGGCAATGGGCGACTACCTGGCCACGCGGCTGGCCGATCTGGGTGCCGCCGTGACCCGGCACCCGGCGCAGGCCGGCGTGGTCGGCGACAACATCGTGGGCGTGTTCCAGGGCACCGGCACCGCGAAGATCCTGTTGATGGCCCATATGGATACCGTGTATCCGCGCGGATTTCTGGCCAAGGCGCCATTCCGGATCGATGGAAACCATGCCTACGGGCCCGGCATCGCCGACGACAAGAGCGGGCTCGCGGTCATCCTGCACGCGCTGCAGATGCTCGATGCGCGGGGCTTCCGCAACTACGGCACGCTGACCGTGCTGTTCAATACCGACGAGGAAACCGGGTCGTTCGGGTCGCACGCGCTGATCGAGCGGCTGGCGGCGTCGCACGACTATGTCCTGTCCCATGAACCGGCCTTTGCCACGGCCGAGAGCTTTGGCCTCGCTACGTCGGGCATTGCCCATGCGGAAGTCACGATCAAGGGGGTGGCCTCGCATGCCGGCGTCGCGCCCGAGCTGGGCGTCAACGCCCTGACCGAAGCCGCGGACCTGATCCTGCGCACGCAGGATATCGACGACAAGGCGCGCGAGATCCGCTTCAACTGGACGCTGGCGTCCGCGGGGTCGGCGACGAACGCGATTCCGGCCACGGCGACGCTCACGGCCGACCTGCGGTACGGCCGCAATGACGACTACGACGCCATCGTCGCCATGCTCGACGAGCGCGCCCGGCGCAAGCGGCTGCCGGCCGCCGAGATCACCATCGACATGAAGCGGGGCCGGCCCGCGTTCAATGCCTCGGCCGCCGGCCAGGCACTGGCCGCGAAAGGGCAGGCGATCTATCAGGAAGTGGGCGGCAGCGTCGGCATTGCCGCCGCGCGCACGGGTGGCGGCAGCGATGCCGCCTACGCCGCGCTGTCAGGCAAGCCCGTGCTGGAGGGCATGGGCCTGCCCGGCTTCGGCTATCACACCAACGCCGACGAATACATCCTGATCGATGCCATTCCACGCCGCCTGTACCTGGAGGCGCGCATGATCATGGACCTGAGCCTGGGCCGGTAGCGCGGCCGCTGCCTCCCGGCAACTCAGACGCCCATTTCCGGATCGGACGTGGTGTGCGTGCCGTTCTCGAGCCGCCCGGCAAAGCGGCGTCTGAACCCGCCTTGCTGGGTGGTCACCGTAAAGTCGTACCAGTTGCCCTGCAGTCTCACGGGCCAGTGCTGGTCCAGTTCCTTGCCCGGCGGCAGCTCGAACGTGGTGGGGCCGTCGTTGCGGTAGGCATTCGGCTTGACCGTGAACGTGCAGCTCGCGGTGCCCCGGTTGATCATCGTCAGCCAGACTTCGGCATTGGTCTCGTCATAGCAGACGCGGATCTCGGGCGCGGCTCCGCCGCCGGCGGCCTTCTGCGCGCTGACATCGCCCACGAAGGCACGGTGGTAACCGTTGGGGCCCAGCACCCAGAAGTTGTAGCGGCCGTCCTTCGCGCTGACGTCGATCCTGGCGGTATGGGAATCGCCGGCGTCGAGGGCGTAGCGGCGCGGCACATCGCCCAGGTTCAGGCGGTCGTACACGTGGAACACGGCGGCCTGCTTGCCGTCATTCTTGAATAGCAGCGAGAACGTGTTGGTCACCGGGTCTTCCAGTCCGCTCGTATGCAGCGTGTATGGCAGTGCGCGCGACGGGCGCGTGCCGCGCTTCTGCGTGGGCATCGACTGCGCGGCCACGGTGGGCGCGGGAATCTGGGCCTTGGCATCCTGGGCGGCACGCTGGGCGTCCGCACCGGTCTGCGTCAGCGGCGTGATGCCCAGCGCCACGTTGGCGTTCGGATTGACGAAGTCGAACGCCGTCATCAGATCGCCCATGATGGCCCGTCGATACGCGCTGATATTGGTTTCGGCCACGCCGAACCGCTGCTCCAGGAAGCGCAGCACCGACGTATGGTCGAACACCTGGGAATTCACCCAGCCGCCACGGCTCCATGGCGATACCACGTACATCGGCACGCGGGGGCCGGGGCCGAATGGGGTCTTGTCGAGGCTGTAGTACTCGGACTTCGTTGGGTCCAGTGCATCCGATGTGTAGCCGATCGGTTCGCCCTTGGCCGTGAGCGCCGGGGCGCACGGCGGCGGCACGTGGTCGAAGAAGCCGTCGTTTTCATCGAAGTTGATCAGCAGGACCGTGCGGCTCCAGACGTCGGGGTTGGCGGTCAGTGCATCGAGCACCTGCTGGGTGTACCACGCGCCCTGCACCGGGCTCGACGGCCCGGGGTGTTCCGAATAGGTGGCCGGAGCGACGATCCACGACACCTGCGGCAGCGTGCCTGCGGCGATGTCGTCGCGCAGCGCCTGCAGGAAGCCGCCGTCCGGCATGGTGTTGCCAATGCCCTTGAACAGCGGGTTGGTGGTGTCGTCGGCCGGGGTGTAGGCCGGATACGGCGAGCCATTCGCGGCATTGCCGCGCGCGGCGTTGGCGGCGCGGTACTGCTGGAAGCCGGCCAGCGGGTTGTCGGTGTAGTTGTCCGGCATGTTCTGGTAGACCTTCCAGCTTACGCCGGCCGCCTGCAGGCGTTCCGGATATGTGGTCCACGTGTAGTTGATGCCGGTGGCGCCGAGCGAATCACCGGCGTTGTCGATGACCGGCCCGCCATGGGTGCCGAGCGGGTCGTTGGTGCCGGTCCAGTGGAACAGGCGGTTGGTGTTGGTGCCGCCGTGAAAACTGCAGTGGTAGGCGTCGCACAGCGTGAACGCATTGGCAAGCGCGTACTGGAAGCCCAGTTCCTGCTCGGTGTAGTAACCCATCGACTGGGTCTTCTTCGACGTGGGCCAGGCGCTCATGCGGCCCAGGTCATATGCAGCCTGGGCATCAGGCTGGCTGTGCGGCGTGCCGCTTACGCGCTGGGCGTTGCCGACCGTCTGGTCCAGGTGGTAGGGCAGCACAACACGATTGGTATTGCCGCTGGCGTAGGTTTGCTGGAACACGTTGCGGCCGCCCGGCAGCGGGATCGTGAAGCGGTCGCCAAAGCCGCGCACGCCGTTCATGGTGCCGAAGTAATGATCGAACGAACGGTTTTCCTGCATCAGCACCACCACGTATTCCACGTCGCGGATGGACTTGGTGGCGTTGTTGGCCGGAATGGCCAGGGCGCGGCGGATGGCTGGCGGAAAGGCGGCAAGGGCGGCGGTGGCGGCGGCGCTGCCACCGGCCATCTTGAGGAAATTGCGTCGGCTGCTGGAATTCATGTCGGATTGCCCTGAGGGATCGGATGCGCGGTCTGTGGATTGGCGTATGGGGTCTGGCGCGGCAATCAGGGCGCGCACTTCATCTGCGGCTTGGCATCGGGCGTGCCGTTGCCCGGGCTGCTGGGGTTGTTCGACGGGGGCGTGCCGTCGCTGTCGCCGCCGCAGGCGGCAAGCGCCGTGCAGAGCAGCAAGGCGGCGAGCATGCCCAGCGGCCGGCGCCGGGCAAGGGTTCGAATGGCTTCGGTCATGGTCTGGGTCTCGTGCGGGGAGTGGCAAGTTGCAGCGCGTGAGGCGCGATGCGTCCGCAGCGTAAGCAGCGGGCAGGTCACCCGGGTGACATCCAGGACAAGATTTCCGATACCGCTATTCGTGATTTTTACGGTCCATGTACAGACATTGCATACATGGGCACGATGGAGAAACGTGGCGTGACCAACGCTTTCGGCAACCTTTCAGGGTGCAATTTCTGCTGCGATGCACCACGTCGTGTGCTAAGGTTTTAGACGTTTCCCTCAAATCACGAACGGGTGCGCCAATGCAGCGACAACCGCGGATTTCCGGGAAGCCGCGCCAGTTCTGGCCTGCAGGGAAGTGACGCGAGATCCGAGACCTCTTGCTCGATATTTGTTGCGGTTGCAACACGCCGTGACCTTGCTTGTAAACGGGGCATGCCGCCACCAGAGTGGTAGGCGGAAAGGGCGTTCGCAGGAGCTGCACAATGGAAAACGAAACCGGTTACGTCTGGCATTACACGGTAGGTACCCCGCTGGTCGCCATTGCGCGCTCCGGCCGGCTCATGCCTGCCGCCGCACATGGATCGGAATCCCGATCCGGTGACGGGATTCTCTGGTTCTCGCGCAACCAGCAATGGGATCCGTCCGCTACGCGCGACGACGGACTGAGTCAGGCCAGGCAAACGCTGTCGCGTGCAGCGTTGCACACACGTTTCGGTCTCTACCGTTTCGGCCTGCCCGAGCACGATATGCGCCTGCTGCCGTGGCCCACGGTCACGCGTGTGGCTGACATCGATGTGCCGGAGGCCATGACGATGGTCGCCAGCGGCCTGCGCTGCGGCGCGGCGCCCACCGACTGGATCGGCACACTGACGGACGTACCTTTGGACGATCTACGGTTCGAAAAATGGACAGGCGCCGCCTGGGTGGCGGCCGACCTTGACGAAATGGTGGCCCAGTTCGCCTGAGTTGCAATGACCAGGGCCTAGCGGCTCAGCCCGCGCGCCGATACCGGCCACACGCTCTCCACCACGCCCGCCCGGATGCCCACGATCTCGTCATAGAGGTTCAGCGTGGGATCGCAGTGGCCGGGTACCAGCATCATCAGGCTGCCCAGCGCGGGCAGCTTGCCCACCAGGTCTTCATGTTTCGGCATCACGATGCCGTGCTCGTCGTTGGCCGCCACGTAGTCAAGCGTGGCGGACTGCTTGCCATCGGTCCAGATCCACGGCAGCCCGGAATCCACGGCCATCGATTTCAGACCAGCATCCACCACCACGCGGTCGCCTGCCGCCACGCTCATGACCGCCGTGGCGATAAACAGGCTGTGCGCGAAACGCAGCGCGCCTGTGTAGTCATTGGCACCGTAGTCGGCATCCATGAAGACATACGAGCCCGGCTGGATTTCGGTATAGACGCCGCTGCCCAGGTCGAATTCCACGCTGCCGCTGCCGCCGCCCGTGACCACGTCGCAGCGCACGCCGGCGGCTTCCAGCCGCGCAATGAAGCTGCCGGTGCGATCGGCCGCCCGCGCCGCGCCATCGCGCCGCTCGTTCCAGCCGCGCAGATGCTGGATGCCGCCGTGATAGGCCTGCAGCCCGCGCATCGTCAGCTGGCGATGCCGGGCAATGCGTTCCACCAGCGCCAGCGCCGCAGCCGGGTCGGTGACGCCGCAGCGCCCCTGGCCGACATTGACCTCGACAAAGACGCCGAGCTTGCTGCCGGCGGCTTCGGTGGCGGCGGCCAGGGCGTCGACCTGCGCGATGTCGTCCACGCATACGCTCAGCGTGGCATGCCGGGCCAGGTCGGCCAGCAGCGCGGCCTTGGCGGGCCCGGCCACTTCGTTGCTGATATGGATATCGCGCACGCCGGCGCGCACGAACGGGACGGCCTCGCTAACCTTCTGGCAGCAGATGCCAACGGCGCCCCGGGCAATCTGCGCCAGCGAGATATCGGGGCACTTGTGCGCCTTGGCGTGCGGCCGCAGCTTGATGCCGCGCTGGTCGGCGGCGGACTGCATGCGGTCGACGTTGCTGGCGAAAAGATCCAGGTCCAGGACCAGGGAAGGGGTGTCGATGGTGTCGGCGGACTGGCCCGGCCGCGCGGCCGGTGGCAGATCGAAGGCGATGGACATGGCGATGAACGAAAGGCTGCAGCGGGGGGTGGAAGGCGACCCACAGCGTACCACGGCGTGCGGGATGCTCCGCCTTGCGCTCCGGCGTGGGTCATCTACGATGGGTTGGGTGTTCCTGCCCTCCTTTGCGCTGCCGCCGCCTGCCCCTCTCATTCAGACCACGGAGTCTCGCCATGATCTTTCCCCGCATTGCCGTTTCCCGCCGCGCCCTGTGCCTGGCCGCCGCCACGGCGCTGGTCAGCCTGCCTGCCGTCGCGCATCACGGATGGTCCACCTATGACGAAACCAAGCCACTCACGGTGACCGGCAAGATCGTCGAGACGCATTATGAAAACCCCCACGCCACGATCCGCGTGGACGTGCAGGGCAAGCGCTGGCTGGCCGTGCTGGCGCCGGTGTCGCGCATGGAGTCGCGCGGCGCCACGGCCGAAAAGGTGGCCGTGGGCAAGCAGGTGACGATGGTCGGCTACGCCAGCAAGGAAAAGGCCGATGAAATGCGCGTGGAGCGCATCACGTTCGACGGCGGCCAGACCGTGGAGCTGCGCTGACCGATGGCGGCACTCGATGTCCTGGCTGGCCAGCTCGCGGCGTCGCCGTTCGCGGTATGGCTGCGCGCGTCGGCCTGGGCCTATCCGGTCTGCGAGATGCTGCACCTGGCTGGCATGGCGCTACTGTTCGGATCGATCGTGGTGGTGGACTTGCGCCTGGCCGGGCTGGGGCGACAGTTGCCGGTGACGCCGCTGCTGCGGCATGCCTTGCCGGCCACGCTGGTCGGCTTTGTGGTGATCCTGGTCAGTGGCGCCTTGTTGTTCGTGGCCCATGCCGACGACCTGATCGGCAATCGCGCATTCCTGGTCAAGCTTGGCCTGATTGCGCTGGGGCTTGCCAACGCTGCCTGGTTCCACGCCGGCCCTTACCGTGCACTGCACGGCGGCGATGGCACCGGCAACACCGGCGGCTGGGAAACCCTGGGTGCGCCGCCACCGGTGGCACGCGCCTGCGCCGTGCTGTCGCTGCTGACCTGGGCGCTGGTGATATGCGCCGGCCGGCTGATTGCCTACGTGTAGCAGGCGGCCGATGGTGGTTGAACGTGGCTTATGCGCCACGTATTTGGCCTCGAATTTGATGTAACGCAAAGGCTGTGTATCGGGTGCCTCAAGGTTTAAGGAAGGGGGACGTTAAGGCTGGGCTGAACCCATACGTGTAGAGCCCCCAGATGAACAACCTGAGTATTCGCCATGGCCTGCTGGCGACGCTTGTGATTTTTGGCCTGATGATCGTGTTTGGCGCCGCGTTGGGCGTCAGCCAGTTGAGCGCCAGCAGCGATGCCGCCGAACGGATCCACCTGATTGCGTCGCGGGCGATCCTGCTCAACGACGCCTACAAGGACATGACGCGCGCGCGTTCCGCGCTGACGCGCGCGTACAGCTCGGCCAAGGCCAGCGGCCAGGTCAACGACGACGCGCTGGCAAGCGCCGCGAAGTCGATCGGCAAGTCGAAGGACGAACTCGAACGGTTCGAAAAGGCGGCCGCCTTCGCGGAACAGGATGCCTCCACGCGCGACGACATCATCGCCGCTGGCCGGGCCCACATGGACGTGGTGCAGCGTGGCCTGGACGCGCTGCGCGGTGGCGATCCGGACGGCTACGCAGTTATCAACGACAAGGACATCACGTCGTCCGGCGCCAAGTACTCGGCCGGCGTGGAACGCTTCCAGCAGTTCGCCGAAAAGTTGAATGACGAAGCAGCGGGCGAGGGCCGCCAGCGCCTGAATCGCGTGATCCTGCTGGTCTGCGTCGGTCTGGTGATGTCCGCGGGCCTGATCGTGGTGGTACACCTGGCGCTGCGCCGCCTGGTGGTGACACCGCTGTACCTGGCGCGTGACCTGATCATGCGCGTGGCCGATGGCGACCTGACGATCAAGGTGCCGAAGGCGGGGCGCAATGAAATCGGCCAGTTGCTCGACGCCGTGTCGCGCATGCAGGCCGGCCTGACGCAGACCGTAGCCAGGGTGCGGGCGGGTTCAGATGCCGTGACCACCGGCGCGCGCGAGATTGCCGCGGGTAACACGGACCTGTCGTCGCGTACCGAAGAACAGTCGTCGGCGCTGGAAGAAACGGCGGCCAGCATGGAGCAGCTGACGTCGACCGTCGGCAACAACGCGGAAAGCGCCACGCATGCCAGCAGCCTGGCGCGCAATGCGGCAGACCTGGCCGCACGCGGTGGCGAGGTGGTGCGCGGCGTGGTGCATACGATGAGCGAGATCAACACCAGCTCGCAGAAGATCGTCGACATCATCGGGGTGATCGACGGCATCGCGTTCCAGACCAACATCCTGGCGCTGAACGCCGCCGTGGAAGCGGCGCGTGCCGGCGAGCAGGGGCGCGGGTTCGCGGTGGTGGCCGGCGAGGTGCGCAGCCTGGCGCAGCGCAGTGCCAACGCGGCCAAGGAAATCAAGGGCCTGATCGATTCGTCGGTGGACAAGGTGGATGCCGGCAGCCAGCAGGTGGAGCAGGCTGGCAGCACCATCGAGGAGATCGTGGCCGCCGTGAAGCGTCTGGCCGATACCGTCAGCGAGATCTCGGCGGCATCGATCGAGCAGTCCAGCGGCATTACCCAGGTCAGCGAAGCCGTGTCGCAGATGGAGCAGGTCAACCAGCAGAACGCCGCGCTGGTGGAGCAGGCGGCTGCGGCCGCCGACTCGCTCGAATCGCAGGCCAACCATCTGGCCGCCGCAGTGGCGACCTTCCGGCTGGCCTGATCCCTGCCAAGGGGGGCAAACGAACGTGACGAACGACTAACCGGCCAGCTGCTCCTCGACGAACAGCAGCCGGTCGTTGCCCCAGTACAGCTTGTCTTCCACGATGAAGCTGGGCGCGCCAAAGATGCCGCGCGCCACGGCTTCCTCGGTCACGCGCTTGAGGTCGGCCTTGACCTCGGCGTCGTCCAGCATCGCCAGCGCCTCGCGCGGGTCCAGCCCCGCCGCCACCAGAACCTTGCCGATTTCAACCGGATCGTTCAGGTTCCTGCCCGTTTCCCACATGGCCGTGAAGATGGCATCCACATACTGGTGGAATGCCGCCTCGGCCTTGCGCTGATAGCCGATGGCGCCGCGCATCAGTGCCAGCGTATTGATCGGAAAGTGCGGATTGAGCCGGAACGGCACGCCATAGCGCCGGGCCCAGCAGTCGAGATCGCCATCGGACCATTGCCGCTTGGCGGGAATCTCCATCGGGCTATGGTTGCCCGTGGCCTTGAACACGCCGCCCAGCAGCATGGGGCGCCACACGATGGTGGCGCCAGTGCGCGCCGCCACGCGGGGCAATTCCTTGTACGCCAGGTACGAATAGGGGCTGCCGAAGTCAAAAAAGAATTCCACCTGCCTGGTCATCGCCTGTCTCCGTTGTGATTTGTCGTGTTGCGTCGTGGTTGGGGTGCTCAGGTGACTTGCATTGTGACAGGAACTCCGCCACCTCGACACCCGCAAATCGGCCTTGACTTTATATCGTACGATATATATCTTACGATACGTCTTACGATATATTGGAGTGAAGAATGCGACACCATTTCAATCGAATGCACGATCACATGGGCCATGGCGGCCCGCATGGCAAGCACCATGGCGGCATGCGCGCCATGATGGCGATGAAGCTGATGGGCATGATGGGCGGCCGGGGCGGCGGTTTCTGGTCGCAGGGCGGCGGCGGGTTCGATGGCGATGGCGACGGCTTCGATGGCGACAACCTGCGCCGTGGCCGCAAGTTCAGCGCCGAAGACCTGCAACTGCTGCTGCTGTCGCTGCTCGATGAAAAGCCATCGCACGGCTACGAATTGATCAAGGCGCTGGAAACGCGCACCGGCGGCTTCTACAAGCCGAGCCCGGGCGTGGTGTATCCCGCGCTGACCTTCCTGGAGGACGTCGGCTACGCCACGGTGGACCTGGAAGGCAACAAGAAACGCTACCAGCTGTCGGAAGCGGGCCGCGCCTATCTGGACGAGAACCGCGCACGGCTGGAGCAGATGGTGGCGCGCCTGCAGCATGTGGCACGCAAGATGGAATTCATGCGCCGTGCCATGAGCGGCCAGCCTCAGCGCGATGTCGAGGAAGGCGGCTGGGCACCGGAACTGGTGCAGGCACGCGGACGCCTGAAGCAGGCCCTGATGATGCGCAGTGGCGCCACGGCCGACGAGCAGCGCCGCATCGCGGCCATCCTCGAACGGGCGGCCGACGAGATCGAGCGCGGCGCCAACCAACCGGAGTGAATATGAGCGATACCCGTGACCTGACCGTGCAACGCGTGCGCCATCCGCTGAAGATGCGCCTGCTCAAGGTGCTGCGCACCCGCCAGGTGTCGCCGCAACTGCTGCGCGTGACGCTGGGCGGCGAAGACCTGGCCGATTTCGTTTCCGGATCGTTCGACGACCACGTCAAGGTCTTCTTTCCCGAGCCCGGCACCGACAAGCCCGTGCTGCCGCAGGCAGGCCCGGACGGCATCAGTTTTCCGGAGGACCAGCCGCGTCCGCAGGCGCGCGACTACACGCCGCGCCGCTACGACACGGGCGCCCGCGAACTCGATATCGAATTCGTGCTGCATGGCGACGGCCCCGCATCCACCTGGGCCGCGCAGGCGCAGCCAGGCCAGCATCTGGGCGTGGGCGGCCCGCGTGGATCGTTCGTGATTCCGCGCGACTTCGACTGGCACCTGCTGATTGGCGACGACACCGCGCTGCCGGCCATTGGCCGCCGCATCGAGGAACTGGGTCCGGATGCCCGCGTGATCGTGGTGGCCGAGGTGGCCGACGAGTCCGCGCGCATTCCGCTGGCCACCGGCCCGCATGCCGAGATCCACTGGATCCATCGCGACGAACATCGCGACGAGCATGACCAGGCCGCGCCCGAGGGCAGCCAGCTGACGCCCACCCTGCGCTGGCTGAGCCTGCCGGCCGGCGAGGGCTATGTGTGGGCCGCCGGCGAAGCGGCGGCGATGCGCGAGGTGCGCCAGTACCTGGTGAACGAGCGCGGCATCCACAAGACGCGCATCCGGGCGTCGGCCTACTGGAAGCGGGGCAACGCGGCCGTTCACGAAACGATCGACGATTAACCCAAAGTCTGGTTTCCGGGGCGATGCGGCGCGGATACACTGCATAGACGCCCATTGCCACGGACCCTGCCATGCCTCGCCTTCGCCCGTTGTTGCCGATTGCCGCACTGACTGCCTCGATCGGATTGGCCGCCTGCGCGCCCGATTCGTTTCGCAACTACGAGGCGCGCGGCCTCAACAACTACCTCGACAAGATCCAGGGCGTCTGCGCCAACACGCGGCTGAACGCCCAGCCGCTGGGCGAATGGCTGCGCAGCGGCTCGGACGACAGCGACAGCAACTACGTGTACTGGCTCGACCAGACGTCGCGGCTGTACTACAACCGGATCACGGTGCCGCAGTATCGCGACGCCATCGCGGGCGCTTTCGGCGGCAGCAAGCCCAATGCCGAAGCGCTGGACTGCATCGTGCGCAATCTCCCGCCCGACCGGCCCAACAGCCCGCCTGGCGGCATGTTCTGATTTCCTGATTTTTTATTCGCCAGCCCGTTGTGTAAATGCGCGCGGCTGGCTAAGATCAGTCCCCAGTGGCCGAGACAACGGCCACGGCGTCGCTCGGACGGTTCCGGGCGCTTACGTAAAGGACTCCTCCATGACTGCCGAATCCGGCAAGCGCCGCTTTGCGCGCATCGATCGTCTTCCCCCGTACGTCTTCAATATCACCGCCGAGCTCAAGATGGCCGCCCGCCGCCGTGGCGAGGACATCATCGACATGAGCATGGGCAACCCCGACGGGGCCACGCCGCCGCATATCGTGGCCAAGCTCGTGGACGCCGCGCAGCGGCCCGATACCCATGGCTATTCGGCGTCGAAGGGCATTCCGCGCCTGCGTCGCGCCATCTCGCACTGGTATCGCGACCGTTATGACGTGGAGATCGATCCGGACAAGGAGGCCATTGTCACGATCGGCTCGAAGGAAGGGCTGGCGCACCTGATGCTGGCGACGCTGGACCGTGGCGACACGGTGCTGGTGCCCGATCCGAGCTATCCGATCCATATCTACGGTGCGGTGATTGCCGGCGCCGATATCCGCTCCGTGCCGCTGACGCCGGACATCGACTTCTTCGCCGAACTCGAACGCGCGATTCGCGGCAGCTATCCGAAGCCCAAGATGATTGTGCTGGGCTTCCCGTCCAATCCGACGGCGGCCTGCGTGGAGCTGGATTTCTTCGAGCGCGTGATCGCGCTGGCCCGCAAGCACGATATCTTCGTGGTGCATGACCTGGCCTACGCGGACATCGTGTTCGACGGCTGGAAGGCGCCGTCGATCATGCAGGTGCCCGGTGCCAAGGACATTGCCGTGGAGTTCTTCACGCTGTCGAAGAGCTACAACATGGCCGGCTGGCGCATCGGCTTCATGGTGGGCAATCCCGACCTGGTGGCTGCGTTGACGCGCATCAAGAGCTATCACGACTACGGCACGTTCACGCCGCTGCAGGTGGCGGCGATCGCCGCGCTGGAGGGCGACCAGGCGTGCGTGAAGGAGATTGCGGCCCAGTACCAGGCGCGCCGTGATGTGCTGGCGCGCGGGTTGATCGAGGCCGGCTGGCAGGTCGATATCCCGAAGGCGTCGATGTATATCTGGGCGCGCATTCCCGAGCCCTATCGCGCGCTGGGGTCGCTGGAATTCTCGAAGCAGCTGCTTGCCAAGGCCAAGGTGTCGGTGTCGCCGGGGATCGGCTTTGGCGACTTCGGCGACGAGTACGTGCGCTTCGCCCTGATCGAAAACGAGTCGCGGATTCGCCAGGCCGTGCGCGGCATCAAGGCAATGTTCCGCGCCGACGGGTTGGTCAAGCCGGCCGAGGCCTGAGTCGAGGTGGTGTTAGTTCTTCTCCCCTCTCCCGCTAGCGGGAGAGGGGTTGGGGGAGAGGGCTGGCGCTCTGCTTGCCGATGGATCGCAATTTGAACCGCCTTGCCCTCTCCCCCGCCCCTCTCCCATGAATGGGAGAGGGGAGAAAACCGAAGGGGAGCAACCATCCCCCTCAGAAATACCCCACGAACCGCTTCATGATCGGCGATAGCGCTTCCGCGCGATGCGCCATCAGGATGCGGCTGGCGGCGTCCGGGCCGGCAATCGGCAGATAGGCCACGCCCGGAATACCCGTCCGCGCATAAATCTGCGGCAATACTGAAATCCCCGCGCCGCTGGCTACCAGCCCGATGATCGTGGTGGCCTCGCGCGCTTCCTGCGCGACGTTGGGTGCGAACCCGGCGCGATTGCACAGCGTGGTCGCATGGTCGAACAGGCCGCAGCCCAGGCCACGCGGGAACAGCAGGAAGCGTTCGCCCGACAGCGCGCTGATGTCGATCTCGTGCGGGCCTGCTGCCAGCGGATGGGCCACCGGCACTACCGCCACCAGCCGGTCGGCCAGCACCTCGCGCACGGCAATGCTGGCCGGTGGCCGGAACTGCGGCGACGGCCGCAGGAACGCGATATCGATCTCGCCGTTTTCCAGCTGCTGCAACTGCTGGCCGGTCGACATATGGACCAGCTCCAGCCTTGCATTGCGATGCGCCTCGCGAAAGGCGTGCACCGCGCGCGGAAACATGTCCTGCATCGGCACGGATGCCGTGAACCCCACCCGGATCTCGCCAGCCTCGCCCGATGCCACCTGCTTGACCACTTCGCGCGCCTGATCCAGGTTGGCAAGCGCCGCGCGCGCCTTGTCCAGGAACAGTTCGCCGGCAGGGGTCAGGGCCACGTGATGGCGCGAGCGTTCCAGCAGCGGACTGCCCAATTCCTCTTCCAGCGCCTTGATCTGCACACTGAGGGGCGGCTGGCTCACATGCAGGCGCCGCGCTGCCTCGCTGAAGCTCAGCGCCTCGGCCACGGCTACGAAATAGCGAAGTTGACGGAAGTCCATTGATAGGGATTCGAAATAACAAGCTATCTGAAAACGTATTGGACAGTATCACGGGTGCCACCCAGAATGCGAGCACATCCTCAAAACATCTGGAGACTTGCATGCTGCGCGGGCTCGCTCGTATTCGTAATCTGCAGGGCGGGAGCCGCCCGGTACTGGCAACGCTGATGGCCGCAACGGTGGCTGCCCTGGCGCTGGGCGCCACGGGGGCCCGGGCCGACAGCTATCCCGACAAGCCGATCCGCCTGGTGGTGCCGTACGCGGCCGGCGGCGCGGTCGACATCGTGGCCCGCTCGGTGGGCCAGCGCATGAGCCAGCTGCTCAAGCAACCGATCATCGTCGACAACCGTCCCGGCGCCAGCACCAATATCGGCATGGATTACGTTGCCAAGGCACCGGCCGACGGCTACACGATCATGATGGCGTCGAACAGCCTGGCTACCAACGCGGCACTGTTCAACAAGCTCAGCTTCAACCCGGCCACCGATTTCGCGCCCGTGGCGCGCATTGGCGAGGCATCGCTGGTGGTGGTGGTACCGGCCAAGTCGCCGTTCAAGTCGCTGAAGGACCTGGTTGCCCAGGCCAAGGCGCAACCGGGCAAGCTCAACTACGCATCGGCAGGCAACGGCAGCTCGGGCCACCTGGCCGGTGAAATGCTCAAGGACACGGCCGGTATCGACGTGCTGCACGTGCCCTACAAGGGCGGCGCGCCGGCCATCACCGACCTGATCGGCGAGCGCATCACGTTCATGCCGATCAATCCGCTCGAAGTGATTTCGCATATCAAGGCCGGCACGCTGCGGCCGCTGGCAGTCGCCAGCACCCAGCACTCGGCACAACTGCCGAACGTGCCGACGGCCAAGGAAGAGGGCCTGCCGAACTTCACCGCATCGGTGTGGTGGGGCCTGGTGGCCCCGGCCAGGACGCCGGCCCCGATCATCAAGCAACTGAACACCGCCGCCAATGCCGCGCTGGCCGACCCCGAAGTGAAGAAGCAGCTGGGCCAGCTTGGCGTGACGATCGTATCGGGCTCACCGGAACAGTTCGGCCAGTTCGTGAAGACCGAAACCACGACGTGGAACAACGTGATCCGCAAGGCCGGCATCACCGCGGACTGACGTTCTCAAAGCTACAGATTTAAGGAAGTTATGATGTCCCAACCCCAAGCAACCCAGCCGTCGATCCTGGTGGTCAGCGCGCATGCGGCCGACTTTGTCTGGCGTGCGGGCGGCGCGATCGCGCTGTATGCCGAGCGTGGCTACCACGTGCGCATCGTCTGCCTGTCGTTCGGCGAACGTGGCGAATCGGCCAAGATGTGGCGCCAGCCGGGCATGACGATCGAGCGCGTCAAGGCCGCGCGCCTGGAAGAGGCGCAGCGCGCCGCCGACATCCTGGGCGGCACGCTGGAATGCTTCGACCTGGGCGACTATCCGCTGCGCGTGCCCGACGAAGCGCTGCTGCGCCTGGCCGATATCTATCGCGAAATTCGCCCGGAACTGGTGCTGAGCCATTCGCGCGAGGACATCTACAACTTCGACCATCCGCTGGCCACGCACGTGGCGCAGGAAGCGCGGGTCATCGCCCAGGCCCACGGCTACAAGCCCGAGGTGCCGGTGATTGGCGCGCCGCCGGTGTTCCTGTTCGAGCCGCATCAGCCCGAACAGTGCAACTGGAAGCCTGACGTGCTGCTGGATATTTCATCCGTCTGGGAGAAGAAGCAGCGGGCGTTCACGACCATGGCCGCGCAGGAACACCTGTGGGAGTACTACACCCGCGTGGCGCTGCAGCGCGGGGCCCAGGCCACGCGCAATTCGGACAGCAAGATTCAATACGGCGAGGGCTATGCCCGCGTGTTCCCGCAAGTGACGGAGGTGCTGGCATGAGAAACGTTGCCTACCGCAACATCCTGCGCGCCGAGGCGCGCGACATCGAATTGCTGGGCAAGTCCGGCGTGGCGACGGTGCACGAGGCCCAGCGCCGCACCGGCCTGATGAAGCCGTACCTGCGTCCGATCCAGTCGGGCACGGCCATCGCCGGCAGCGCCGTGACGGCGCTGATGCATCCGGGCGACAACTGGATGATCCACGTGGCCGTGGAGATGATCCAGCCCGGTGACATCCTGGTGGTGGCGATGACCAGCGACTGCACCGACGGCGTGTTCGGCGACCTGCTGGCAACGTCGCTGAAGGCGCGCGGCGCGCGCGGCCTGATTCTTGATGCGGGCTGCCGCGACGTATCGACACTCAATGCGATGGGATTCCCGGTGTGGTCCCGTGCGGTGTCGGCGCAGGGCGCCGTCAAGGAAACCGTTGGCGCGGTCAACGTGCCGGTGGTCTGCGCAGGCGCGCAGGTACGCCCCGGCGACGTGATCGTCGCGGACGACGATGGCGTGGTGGTGGTGGCGCGTCCGCAAGCGGCCGAGATCGCCCGCAAGGCGGCCGAGCGCGAAGCGCTGGAGGCGGGCAAGCGCGACAAGCTGGCGTCCGGCGTGCTGGGCGTGGATATGTACAACATGCGCCCCGGCCTGGCCGACAAGGGTCTGGTCTACCTGGACCAGACCGTGGACTGGTACAGCGGCGCCGACGAGGCGTGATGCGCTGAGGTACCGGTGCGCTGGCGTCGCGCGGACCGCGATGCCGGCGTATCTGGTATAAGTCCCCCCACAACATCGAAGCCGATCCCCCGCTGGCGCGGGCGGGCCGGCCCAGCAGGGGGACCAGATGGAATTGCGCCAGCTTCAGTATTTCGTGCGGGTGGTCGAACTGGGCAGCATGAGCCGTGCCGCGCTGGAACTCGACATGGTGCAATCGGCGGTCAGCCAGCAGATCAGCCGCCTGGAGAGCGAACTCGCCACCCGCCTGCTGCGCCGCACGCCGCAGGGCGTGACCCCCACCGAGGCCGGCCTGGCCTTTTTCCACGAAGCCCAGCTGACGCTGCGCCACGCCGAGCAGGCGCGCCGCGCCGCGCATCAGGCACGCCTGTCTGGCGCCGTCAGCGTGGGCCTGGCGCCGACCACGGCGTCGGTGATCGGTGTGCCGCTGATCCGCGCGATGCGCGAACGCTATCCCGACGTGCGGCTGCATATCGTGGAAAGCCTGTCGGGCCACCTGACCGCGATGCTGAACGCGCGGCAGCTCGACCTCGCCGTGCTGTTCGGCACCCACGCCGCCCGCCGCTGGACGGTGATGCCGCTGCTCGAGGAAACCCTGTTCCTGATCCAGTCGCGCCAGGCGCTGCCACAGGGCAAGGCCGATCCGCCCACGCAGCGCTCGGTGGCCGACCTGGCCGATGTGCCGCTGATCATGCCAAGCGGCGTCCACGGCCTGCGCAGCACGCTCGATGCTGCATTCGCCCGTGCAAAGGTCACGCCCCGCGTGATCCAGGAGGTGGATTCGCTTGCCATGCTGATGGATGCCGTCGACAAGGGCTTCGGCGCCACGTTGCAGCCCTGGGCGGCAGTGGGGCGCTATCCCGACGCGGAAGCGCGCTTCCATCTGGCACAGATCGACGATCCGCAAGCGGGTCGCCAGAACCTGCTGTGCAGCCTGTCCGACGATGAACTGTCGCCTGCCGCGCTGGCGTTGCGCGTGGTGCTGGCCGATACGGCACGCGGGCTGGTGCGTTCCGGCGAATGGCGCGGGGCGCGGCTGCTGGAGAGCTAGCCCCGTCATGCGCCAGCCGGCCTGCGACAGCGGGCTGGCCGCTGGTGAAACGCCTGGCCGCTTCCTATGCTTGCTGTGGACAGGGCGCCGGCATCGTGCAGCGCCCGCGACATAGGGCAGGGTGGCCGTCATGCGCGCATTGATCCTCTGTGCCGTGCAGTTTCTGCTGGCGCTGACGTGGACACTCTACGTCTCATTCCTGCCGCAACTGGCCGCGCAGGCGGGCTTGCCGCGCGCGCAGGTGGCCTGGATCCTGATGATGGACCAGGTGATTTTTGTCGTCACCGATCTTGCGCTTGGCGTGATGGCCGACCGCGTTGCCAACGCCATGCGCCGGCTGGGCGGCTGGGTGCTTGCCGTATCGGTGGTGTCGGCGCTGGCCTTCGTGCTGCTGCCCCGGGCGGTGTCACCGGCCTGGCTTGTGGCGCTGACCGCGCTATGGGCAGCCACGTCGTCGGTGCTGCGCGCGCCACCGATGGTCATGATCGCGCGCCGGCTGCATGGCAGCACGCCGTCGTTCCTGGTGGCCTGTTCGCTGCTGGGCGTGGGGCTTGCCGGCGCCCTGGCCCCAATGCTGACCGCGCGGCTGCGCGACGCTTCGCCGGTGCTGCCGTTTATCGCGGCCAGCGTGGCGCTGGTGGTTGCCGTGATGGCCTTGCGATGGATGGAGCCCACCGCCGCGCCGGGCCATACCGGTACGGCCGAACCGGCTCCTTCATCGGGCGACCGGCCACGCTGGACGCACGCATGGCTGCTGTTTGCCGCCTTCGGCCTGCTCGCGCTCGGTTTTCAGATCCATACCGCCATCAACTCCACGCCGGCCTATCTGCGCTACGTGTCGCCCGCGCAGCTCGTGCAGGTGACCCCCGCCTTCTGGATCGGCTTCGCGCTATGCGTGCTGTTGCCCGAACTGGCCGCGCTGCGCCGCTATCCCGCCCGTTTGCTGTTGCTGCTGGCTGCCGCATGCGGCGCGCTGGCGCTGTTCGGGTTTGCGGCCGCCGGTTCGCTGAAGGTCGTGCTTGTTGCGCAATGCCTGGTGGGAGGGCTCTGGGGCGTGTTGTTTGGCGCGATGCTTCGTGCCGCGCTGGATGCCGGCCATGTTGGCCATGAAGGGGCGTTCACGGGATGGGTATTTGCCGTCGCGGCGATTGCCGCGTTCATCCGTATCGCGACGGTTTCCTCGGGCGCCAGCAAGGCGGCGCCTTTGGCGGGCTGGCTGCCGTGGATGCCCGCCGTGGCGTGGAGCATGGCCGCCTTGTTGCTGGCGGCACTGGTGCTGACCAGCGCGGCGCCGGGCCGCTGGGATGCCCGTTCGCTGGCAGGGCGGTGATGGCGCGTTGTCAGTGACTGATCATCCAGGGGCGGCCGCCCGGCTGCTTGACGGCGTTGGGCGGGCTGGCGAGCTTGACCGGCCCGCAGCAACCGCACCCCGCGCCGTGCGACCGGCTTTCTTTCGGCGCTGCCGCGCTGCGCTCGTTGGTCGCATGCGCGGCCAGCGTCGCCGCGCCGAGGCTGCCCAGCGCCGGGGCCGCCACCAGCGCGCGGCCGGCGGCGGTGCCGCAGCCGGGGCAGGCGGCCGGCTCGTCACGCCGGGCGATCGGACGCATCACGGTGAACATGCCACAGTCATGGCAGCGATAGTCGTAGGTGGGCATGGCGGCTCCGGCGGCGGGGTGGGCAGGCTCAGATCAGGTCCGGCGACAGCGGCAAGTCCACGCCGCCCTGGATCATCCGGGTGGGTCCGCTCGCGCTGGGACGGATATCGAAGTCGAAGATCTGCGTCGGCAGCCATAGCGTGGCGCAGGCATTGGGCACGTCCACCACACCGCTGATATGCCCCTGCACGGGCGCCGTTCCGAGGATCGAATAGGCCTGCGCGCGCGAATACCCGAACTTCGTCAGGTACTCGATGGCATTCAGGCAGGCCTGACGATAGGCAACGTTGACGTCCAGGTAATGCTGCTTGCCCGATTCATCGACCGAGATGCCTTCGAAGATCAGGTAGTCGTTGTAGCTGGGCGTAATGGGGCTGGGCTTGAAAATTGGATTGCGGACGCCGTACTTGGCCATGCCGTCCTTGATCAGCGTGACGCGCATATGGACCCAGCCGGCCATCTCGATGGCGCCGCAGAACGTGATTTCGCCATCGCCCTGCGAGAAATGCAGGTCGCCGACGGACAGGCCGGCACCATCGACATAGACCGGAAAGTAGACCTTGGCGCCGCGCGACAGGTCCTTGATGTCGCAGTTGCCGCCGTGCTCGCGCGGTGGCACGGTGCGGGCGCCCGTGGCGGCGGCCTGGTTGCGGGCATCGCCCTGGAGCCGGCCCATGTGCGCGGTGGCGGCAAGCGGCGGATTGGCGAGCGCGGGAACACGGTTGGGGTCGGTGGCCAGCAGGTTGGCCTCGCGCTGGTTCCATGTGTCAAGCATGGCCGGGTCCGGCAGGCAGCCGATCAGCCCCGGGTGGATCAGCCCCGCGAAGTTCACGCCCGGAATATGGCGCGACGACGTGAACATGCCGTGGAAGTCCCAGATCGACTTCTGGGCCTGCGGGAAATGATCGGTCAGGAAGCCGCCGCCGTTCTGCTTCGAGAAGAAGCCGTTGAAGCCCCACTGGCTGTCGGCCTTGGCGCCGATGTCGAGCAGGTCCACCACCAGCAGGTCGCCCGGTTCGGCGCCTTCGACACCAACCGGGCCGGACAGGAAGTGGACGATGGACAGGTCGATGTCGCGCACATCGTCGGCGGAATCGTTGTTCTTGATAAAGCCGCCGGTCCAGTCGTAGGTTTCCAGAATGAAGTCGTCGCCCGGCTTGACCCAGCAGGCCATGGGAATGTCGGGGTGCCAGCGGTTATGGACATCGGGATTCTCGTACGGCGATTGGGCCAGATCGACCTTGATCAGGGTATCGGTCATGCGCTTGCCTCCTGGGTGCGTGCAGGGATGGATGAAGGGATGGACGAGGGGTTGGAAACTGGGGGCGGACTAGACGGACAGGTACTCGCGGATGTGCGCCACATCGGTGCCATTGCGCTGGGTCTCGTGGACAAAGCGTCCGCCCTCGATGACGAACAGGCGGTCTGCCACATCCAGCGCAAAGCTCAGCACCTGCTCGGAAAATACGATGGTGATGTCGCGGGTGCGCCGGATCTCGTTGAGCGCGCGCGCGATGTCCTTGATGATCGACGGCTGGATACCTTCGGTGGGCTCGTCGAGCAGCAGTACCTTCGGGTTGGACACCAGCGCGCGGGCAATTGCCAGTTGCTGCTGCTGTCCGCCGGACAGGTTGCCGCCCTTGCGGCGCCGCATGTCGAACAGCACCGGGAACATGGCAAAGATCTCGTCGGGAATGCGGCGGGTGCTGCCCTGTTCCATGCCGGTCAGGATATTCTCCTCGACCGTCAGGTGCGAGAAGATCATGCGCCCCTGCGGTACATAGCCGATGCCGGCGCGCACGCGACGATAGCTTTCGTCGCGCGAGACGTCGTGCCCGTTCACGCACACCTGGCCGGCGCGCAGCGGCAGCATGCCGATCATGGCCTTGAACAGCGTGGTCTTGCCCATGCCGTTGCGGCCCATGATGGCGACGGTCTCGCCCTGTGCTGCCGCGAACGACACGCCGTGCAGCGCCTCGCTCTGGCCGTAGTTCACCACCACGTTATCGACGGTCAGCATGCGGATGTTCTCCTTCTCCGGGGGCTTGCGGGCCTAGTGGCCCAGGTAGACGTCGATGACGCGCGGGTCGTTCTGCACCTGCGTCATCGATCCTTCGGCCAGGATCCTGCCCTGGTGCATCACGGTGACCTTGTCCGCGATCTGCTGCACGAAATCCATGTCGTGCTCGATCACGATCACCGCGCGGCCCTTGCTGATGCGCTTGAGCAGCTCGGCGGTCAGCTCGCGCTCGCGCACGCTCATGCCGGCGATCGGTTCGTCCAGCATCAGCAACTGCGGCTCCTGCATCAGCAGCATGCCGATCTCCAGCCATTGCTTCTGCCCGTGCGACAACTGCGCGGCCTCGCGCTCCAGCGCGTCGGCCAGGCCGATTTCCGCGGCCACATCGGCCACGCGCTGGCGCACTTCGTCGGTCGTGCGGAAGGCCAGGGCGCCGAATACGCCGCGTCCGCGCGGAAAGGACACCGCCAGGTTCTGGAACACGGTCAGGTTCTCGTAGATCGAGGGCGTCTGGAACTTTCGGCCCACGCCGGCGCGCACGATCGCGTACTCCGACAGCCCGGTCATCTCGCGATTGGCGAACTTGATGCTGCCGCTGCTGGCGCGGGTCTTGCCGCACACCAGGTCCAGCAGCGTGGTCTTGCCAGCGCCGTTCGGGCCGATGATGACGCGCAGTTCGTCGCGGTCCACATACAACGTGAGATTGTCGATGGCCTTGAAGCCGTCGAACGACACGGACAGGTCTTCCACCGCCAGCATGAAATCGGTATTGCTCATGGTCGCTCCCGCTCAGGCCGTGGTGGCCGGCATGCCCTCGGCAGGCTCGGTCGGTTCGCCGGTGCGCCGCCGGCGGCTCACATACTTTCGGTAGAGCCCGGCCAGGCCATCGGGGAACGCCACCACCACGCCGATGAACAGCGCAGCCATCAGGAATAGCCAGAGGTCCGGAAAACTCTCCGAGAAATAGGTCTTGCCGGCATTGACGAGCAGCGTGCCCCAGACGGCGCCCACCAGGCTCATGCGTCCGCCTACCGCCGCGAAGATCACCATTTCGATGGAAGGCACGATGCCGACGAACGACGGCGACATGAAGCCCACCTGCAGCGTGAACATGGCGCCACCGATGGCCGCCAGCGCGGCGGCCAGGCAGAACACGAAGACCTTGAACATCGAGACGTCGTAGCCGGAGAACCGCACGCGGTCTTCCTTGTCGCGCATGGCCAGCAGCAGTACGCCGAGCTTGGTGTGCTGGATCCAGCGGCATAGCAGCATCATGGCGAAGAGCAGGGCGACGTTGGCGAAATACAGGACCAGCTTCGCGCTATCGGTGCGGATGTCCCAGCCGAGCATCGTCTTGAGATCGGTGATGCCGTTGACGCCGCCGGTGTAGCCTTGCTGGCCGATGATCAGTACCGACAGGATCAGCGCCACGGCCTGCGTGATGATGGCGAAGTACACGCCGCCGACGCGGCGCCGGAACATGGCGAAGCTGACCACGAAGGCGAGCAGCACGGGCACCGCGATCACGCCCAGCAGCGCGAACGGCAGATGCCGGAACGGCTCCCACCACCAGGGCAGTGCCGTGAGCTGGTTCCAGTCCATGAAGTCGGGAATGCCCGGGGTGGACTGGATGGCCGTGCTCCTGGCGTCCGATGCCTCCAGCTTCAGGAACATCGCCATGGCATAGCCGCCCAGGCCGAAGAACACGCCCTGGCCCAGGCTCAGCACACCGCCGTAGCCCCACAGCATGACCAGGCCCACGGCTACGAATGCATAGCTCAGGTACTTGCCGACCAGGTTCAGGCGAAACACGTCGAGCGCCAGCGGCAGGACCACGACCAGGACCAGCGCCAGCAGCGCGTAGCCGATCCATTCGCCGCTGAAGGCGCGTAGCCGTTGCCGCAGCGGCAGCGATTTGGTGGGAGACATCATCCAACTCCGTGAGCAGACAGGTTCTGGGTCAGCGCCGTACGGCCGGGGCGAACAGGCCCTGCGGGCGAATCATCAGGATCGACACGATCAGCAGCAGCGTCAGCACGCGCGCCATCGACCCCGTCATGAAGAACTCGGTGATCGATTGCGTCTGGGCAATACCGAAGGCCGAGGCCACCGTGCCGGCCAGGCTGGCCGCGCCGCCAAACGTCACCACCAGGAAGGAATCGACGATGTAGAGCGCGCCGCTGGTGGGTCCGGTGGAGCCGATCGTCGTGAACGCCGCGCCCGCCACGCCGGCAATGCCGCAGCCGATGGCGAACGTCAGGCGGTCGGTGCGTTTCGTGTTGATGCCGGCGGCGTTTGCCATGGCCCGGTTGGCCGTGGTGGCGCGCACGCGCAGGCCCCAGCGGGAGCGGTACAGCGCCAGCCACACCAGGCCCGTCACGCCCAGGGTCAGTGCCATCACGAACAGGCCGTTGATCGGGATATCGAGCCCTGGCGCGGGGGCCCACGCGCCCATCAGCCAGTCGGGCAGCGTCGGGCTGACCTCCTTGGGGCCGAAGGTCGAGCGGAACATCTGCTGCATGCCCAGCGACAGGCCCCAGGTAGCCAGCAGGGTATCGAGCGGGCGCTTGTACAGGTGCCGGATCAGCGCCCATTCGGCCAGCCAGCCCGCCGCGAAGGCAATGCAGAAGGCCGCGCAGATCGCCACCGGGAAGTACCAGGCCATCCACGATGGCGCCAGCCGTTCCACGGTGGTCGACGCCAGGTAGATGGTGTAGGCGCCGATGGTCATGAACTCGCCATGGGCCATGTTGATGACGCCCATCTGCCCGAAGATGATGGCCAGGCCCAGCGCCATCAGCAGCAGCACCGAGAACAGGCTCAGGCCCGCAAAGCCCTGCATCAGGCCGATGTTCAGCATGTCGGAGAGATTCATGACCGTGCTCCCGCGTTGGCGTTTACTGGTAACCCTTGGGGAACGGGTTCGGCGGAATCAGCTGCGGCGATTCGGCCACCACCTTGAACTGGCCATCCAGCTGCGCCAGGCCCACGCGGGTCTTGCTCCAGAGGTGGTGGTTCGGATCGACCTTCACATACCCTTCGGGAGCGCTCTTCAGTTCGATGCCCGGAGACGCCGCCACCACCTTGTCGATATCGAAGCTGCCGGCCTTTTCCACCGCGGCCTTCCACAGCCAGGGGCCCAGGTAGGCGGCCTGCGTGACATCGCCAATCACGGACTTGGCGCCGAACTTTGCCTTGAAGGCGTCCACGAACTGCTTGTTGTTGGGGTTGTCCAGCGACTGGAAGTACTTCATCGCGGCATAGAAGCCGGCAATGTTGTCGCCGCCGATGCCCAGCACCTCGTCCTCGGTCACGGAGATGGTCAGCAGGAACTGCTTGTCCGCCGTGATGCCCGCCGCCTTGAGCTGCTTGTAGAAGGCCACGTTCGAACCACCCACGACGATGGCGTAGATGCAGTCGGGCTTGGCTACCTTGATCTTGTTGATCAACGAATTGAAGTTGGTGTGGCCCAGCGGGTAGTACTCCTCGCCCACCACCTTGAGCTTCTGGAAGTTCTCGATGTGCTTGCGCGCGATCTTGTTCGACGTGCGCGGCCAGATGTAATCGGAACCGATCAGGAAGAAGCTCTTGGCGTTCTTCTGCTTGGCGGCCCAGTCCAGACCCCAGATGATCTGCTGCGTGGCTTCCTGGCCGGTGTAGATCACGTTCTTCGACTGCTCCAGACCTTCATAGAAGGTGGGGTAGTACAGCAGGCCGTTTTCCTTTTCGAAGACCGGCAGCACGGCCTTGCGCGAGGCCGAGGTCCAGCAGCCGAACACGGCCGCGACGCGGTCGTTGACGAGCAGCTTCTTCGACTTTTCGGCGAACGTGGGCCAGTCCGAGGCGCCATCTTCCTTGATGACCTTGATCTTGCGCCCCAGGATGCCGCCGGCCGCATTGATCTGGTCGATGGCCAGTTGCTCGGCCTGGATCGAACCGGTCTCCGAGATCGCCATGGTGCCCGTGGCCGAGTGGAGCTGGCCGACCGTGACTTCGGTATCGGTCACTGCCAGCTTTGTCGTGTTGATGGCCGACGTGGGCAGGTTGGCGCCGTGTGCCTGGGCCGCCATGCCGGCCAGCGGCAGCGCGGGCAGGGCGGCCAGCCCCTGCATCAGCCGGCGCCGGTTCAGCGATACCGCACGATCTTCGGACGATACCGCCGGAGACGGCCCGTTTTCGTTCTTGTCACGCATGTTCAACGCTCCTGGGAGGCAAGTTGGGGGTGGATGCTGCGTTGGGCGGATCATGCGGGGGGCATGCGTATGGCGGAATACGTCATTCAACGTACAGCCGTGGCTGCCATGCGGCGGCGGCAGGCACGGCACGCCTCTTGCATTCGCAAGGCGGTTCGACCTTGCCCGCATCCACGATATGTCGAGTGCCACCCAGCCCGTGCAGCGCATCAGCAAGATCCGGCGCGATTACAACCGTTGGGTTGCCGACGAGACGCTCGAGGACTACGCCCTGCGCTATGCACCACGGTCGTTCCGCAAATGGAGCGCGTTCCGGGTCGCCAATACCGCTTTTGGTGCAGTGGCCTTCCTGGCGCTGGAGGCGATCGGGGCGGCCATCACGCTCAGCTATGGCTTCACCAATGCGATGTGGGCGATTGGCGTGGTCAGCCTGGTCATCTTCCTGACCGGCCTGCCGATCTCCTACCACGCGGCGCGCGACGGCCTGGACATGGACCTGCTTGCGCGGGGCGCCGGGTTCGGCTACCTGGGATCGACCATCACGTCGCTGATCTACGCCAGCTTTACGTTCATCTTCTTTGCGCTCGAAGCGGCCATCATGGCGCAGGCGTTCGAGTTGCTGTTCGGCATGCCGCGATGGATTGGCTACCTGCTGTCGTCGATCATCGTCATCCCGCTGGTCACGCATGGCGTCACGCTGCTGTCGCGCATCCAGCTGTGGACGCAGCCGCTCTGGCTGGTGTTGCTGGCGCTGCCCTACGCGCTGATCCTGTGGCGCGAGCCGCAGCACTACACAGCGTTCCTGTCGCTGAACGGCCGGCTGGCCGATGGCGATGGGTTTTCCTGGCACGCGTTCGGTGCCGCGGCGACCGTGGCCGCGGCGCTGATTGGCCAGATTGCCGAGCAGGTCGATTTCCTGCGATTCATGCCGCCGCTGACGCGGACCAACCGCGTTCGCTGGTGGACGGCGCTGATCGCCGCCGGGCCCGGCTGGATTGTGCTGGGTGCCGCCAAGATGGTGGGCGGCGCCTTCCTGGCATTCATCGTGCTGCAGGCGGAGCTGCCAATCGCCCATGCGCTGGAGCCCACACAGATGTACCTGGCCGGCTTTGCGCGCGGCCTTGGCGACGGGTGGCCGACGTGGGCGCCGGTGGTGCTGACCGGGCTGCTGGTGCTGGTATCGCAGACCAAGATCAACATCACCAATGCGTACGCCGGGTCGCTGGCCTGGTCCAATGTGTTCGCGCGGCTCACGCACAGCCACCCGGGACGCGTGGTCTGGCTGGCATTCAATGTACTGATTGCCGTGATGCTGATGGCGATGGGGGTGTTCGAAGCGATGGAGCAGGTGCTGGCCCTCTACGCGCACCTGGCCGTAGCGTGGGTGGGCGCGATCTTCGGCGACCTGGTCATCAGCAAGCCATTGGGGCTCTCGCCGCGCCATGTCGAATTCCGGCGCGCCTACCTGTTCGACATCAATCCCGCCGGGTTCGGCAGCATGGCGCTGGCCTCGGCGCTGTCGCTGCTGATGCATCTGGGCGTCTTCGGCGAAGCGCTGCGGCCCGCATCGATCGGCGTATCGCTGGCGCTGGCGACGGTATTGCCGCCGCTGATCGCGCTGGTGACGCAGAGCCGCTATTTCATGGCGCGCACGCCGGTGGACTTTGGCGCCCGGCATGCGGTGATCCGTTGCACCATCTGCCGCAATCCGTTCGAACGCGAGGACATGGCCGGCTGCCCTGCATACCGAGGACCGATCTGTTCGCTATGCTGCACGCTCGATGCGCGCTGCGGAGATCGCTGCAAGCCGGGCGCCAGCGCGCCGGAGCAGATTGCCACCGCGCTTGCCCGGGTGCTGCCGGCGGGCACCCCGCCGGTGGCCGCACGGCGCATCGGCCAGTTCGTGCTGATGTTGGCCGGCATGGTGTTCGCGTTTGGCACGCTGCTCTGGCTGCTCTATACGCAGGAGCGTCTATCGGGCGTGCTGGCATCGGCCGGGACGCCCGGCGGCGCGTTGTTCCTGAAGATCGGCGCGGGGCTGACGCTGTTCTCGGCCGTGGCGGCATGGTGGCTGGTGCTCGTCAATGAAAGCCGTACGGTGGCGCAGGAAGAGTCCGAACGCCAGAATGTGCTGCTGCAAAAGGAAATCGACGCGCACCGCCAGACCGATGCGCTGCTGCAGCACGCCAAGGATGTGGCGGAGAAGGCCAACGTCGCCAAGAGCCGCTTTATCACCGGCATGAGCCACGAGATGCGCGCTGGCCTGAATTCGATTCTCGGTTACTCGCAGTTGCTGCTGCGCGCGTCGGCGCTGCCAATTGCCTGCCGCGAGGACGTGCGCACGATCGGGCGCGCCGGCGAACACCTGTCAAGCCTGGTGGACGGCTTGCTTGAGCTGTCGCGCATCGAGGCCGGCAAGCTGCGGCTCGAACAGGAAGCCGTGTCGCTGGAATCCCTGTTCGACGATCTGGTCCGGATGTTCCGGCCCCTGGCCGCGGCGCGCGGCCTGGCCTTCCACTATCGCGTGACGGGCCGGCTGCCGCTGCACGTGCACGGCGATTCCAAGCGGCTGCGGCAGATTGTCATCAACCTGGTCAGCAACGCGATCAAGTTCACCGATCATGGTTCCGTCACGCTGACCGTACGGCATCAGCGCGAGCTTGCCACGATCAGCGTGAGCGATACCGGCCCCGGTATTCCCGCCGAAGACCAGGCGCGCATCTTCGATCCGTTCGAGCGCGTCACGCCGCACGACGACCGCGAAGGCATCGGTCTGGGGCTGGCCATCGTCCGGCTGCTGGCAGAACTGATGGGCGGCGACATCGTGGTGCGCAGCGCGCCCGGCGAAGGCAGCGAATTTCTGGTGCGGCTCTATCTGCCGGCGGTCTCGGCCGTGGTTGCACCGCGCAAGACAGTGACGGCCAGGCCGCTGCCGGCCGATGCGCGCGTGCTGATCGTCGACGACAGGGCGGCGCATCGGGCTGTGCTGCGCGGTTTCCTGGCGCCGCTCGACCTGGCCGTGCACGAGGTGGGCGAGGGCGCGCAGGTGTTGCCCGAGCTGCGTGACTGGCGGCCGCAACTGGTGCTGCTGGACCTGAACCTGCCCGATGCCTCGGGCTGGGACCTGTGTCGCCAGATCCGCAACGAGCAGCCTGCGCCGCAGGTGGTGATCGTGTCCGCCAATGCGCATGAAAACACCGAGGAGGCCCGCCAGTTGCACGGCTACCTCGGCTTTGTCAGCAAGCCCGTGCGCGAGGCGGAACTGATCGATATGGTGCATCGGGCGCTGTCGCTGGCGCCTGCCCCGCAGCCACCGCAGCCACCGGCGCAGCCCGACGACGAGACGTTGCGCGAGCTGCTGGCGATGGGTGCGACCGGCCGACTGCGCGCTGCCGAAGCACAATTGTCGGAACTGGCGCAAGGAGGCGGAGCCGTTGCGGCCTGGGCGCGCCAGATGCTGGTGCTGGCACAAACCGACGCTGCGGCCCTGACCGCTTCACTTGGCGAGGCGCTTCATGCAACCCGATCCTGATACCCGGCGCCTGTCTGGCGCCATCGAGACACGTGTGCTGGTGGTGGACGACAGCGCCGACGCACGTGGCATGCTGACCCGTGCCCTGGGCGACGAGGCCATGCTCGTGCATGCGGCATCGAGCGGCAACGCCGCGCTCGATGCGCTGGCGTACTTCGCGCCCGATGCCGTGCTGCTCGATGTCGACATGCCCGGCATGGACGGCTTTGCCACCTGCGAGGCGCTGATGGACCGCCACGCCGACCTGCCCGTCATCTTCATGACCGGGCTGGGAGACACCGGGCATGTCGTGCGCGGCTTCGAGGTGGGAGCCTGCGACTATGTGACCAAGCCCGTGGTCATTGCCGAGGTGGTTGCACGTGTGCGGTCCCATGCCAGCAAGGCGCGCCTGGCGCGCAGTGCCCGCGAGGCGGTGCTGGGCAGCACGGTGCCGATGTTTGCGGCCGGAGCCGATGGCCGCTGGCTGTGGAGCAACGCCAGCGCGACGCAGGTGTGGCTCGACCGGGGCTGGCCGGCGCCAGTGGCGGGCGGCGCGTTGCCGCCAGGGCTGCACGCTGCGCTGCAGCGGCTGCGGCTTGCGGCGCATGTTACGCTGGATACCATGTCGCTGCGCCGCCTGACCGGCGAGGCGGCGGACTGGATGGTGGTCGAGATCGGCGCGTCCCCGTTGCCGGGGCAAGGGGGCGATACCGGTACCGATGCCGATGTCCCGGGTGCCGGCGGGGCCGTGCCGGCGCTCACCGCGCGCGAGGCCGAAGTCATGGCCTGGGTGGCGCGCGGCAAGACCAACCGCGATGTGGCGGAAATCCTGGGCATGAGCCCGCGTACGGTCAACAAGCACCTGGAACACATCTACGAAAAGCTGGGCGTGGAAACGCGTACGGCCGCCGTGGCCGCAGCGCAGCGGCGCAATAGCGCAACGGCGTAGCCGGCCAGCGGGTGTCGGGCGCATGCGCCCGGATCGGGCCGCCTACGGGTGTGCCTGTCTGGTACGGGCTTGCCTATTGGCATGGGCCCGTCTGTCGGCATGGGCTCGCCGGCCGGCCGGCCCTGCCGCGCAGCCTGCCCACGCGGTCACGCCATTGGCATAACTCGTCCAGCCGAAAGTGCTGCAACTTGCCGGCCAGGATCATCGCCAGGTCCGACTGCGGCAGGCGCAGCAACGCGGCGGCGTCGGCCAGCGTGACGCGGGCCGCCCGCAGGCCGCGTTCCAACTCCATGACGATCGCGGCCTTGCGCGGAATGTCTTCGGCGTCGGCAAAGCCGAGACGGGCGTAGACGTTGTCCGGTCCATAGACAAAGCTGAACATGGCGCTTCCTGCCTGGTACTGCCGAATGCGGCGACGCTGCGAACTATAGGCGGGACCAGCCCCGAAATCGCCAGCGGAAACATGTCGCCGTGTTACGCCGTATTGCAGCACGCGGCAGCGCGATTGCCATGTGTGGCGCGGGTCTCGTGCCCGGTCTCCCCCACTTCGGAAGGGCGCGAATTCCGTTCAGTTGACCCGACAACGCACCGTTAGCCGATAGCTGGAGAGGCCGAGGATACGGCCCGGACGGGAAACTTCGCGGACAACACACATCATGCCCAGCCAGTGAATCCAGATATCGGGAGGTAACGCCAATGCAACTTTTTCAACGAATGACCGTCTTCCAGCGCATCATGTCGGCCTTTGCGGTCGTGCTGGCCATGACATGTGGAATGGGCGGCTTCGCGCTGTTCGAACTGGCCCGCGTGGGCGATGCCACGCGCGATATCAAGGACAACTGGATGCCGTCGGTGCGCCATTCCCTTGAGATGAAGAGTCAGTTGAACGCGTATCGCACGTCGGAGTTGCAGCATGTGCTGTCTGCCTCGGAGGAGGAATTCCGCCGGTACGAGGCCCTGATGGGCAAGCAGCTCGATGCCTTCCGCGATGCCGAGAAGATCTTCGCCAGCCTGCTGAGCACGGAAGCCGAGCGCCTTACGTATCGCGAGATGATGGCGCTGATGACGCAGTACCTGGCCGTTCATGACAAGCTGCTGGCGCTGTCGCGCAGCGGCGACCGCCAGGGCGCGGTGACCATGCTGCGTGGCGAGTCGTTCCAGGTACGCAGCCAGCTGGAAGCCAGTATCGACAAGGCGGTCCAGCAGAACGTGACTGGCTCGGAAGCCAGCGGCACGCACGTGGAGCAGGTCTTTGCATCGGCACGAAACCTGATGATCGGCGCGCTGCTGATGATGGCAGTACTGGTCGTCGCGCTGGCACTGGTGCTGGCGCGTGGCCTGGTGCGCCAGCTGGGCGGCGAGCCGGCTTACGCGGCGCAGGTGGCCGGCGAGGTGGCGGCAGGCAATCTGGCGCTGGAAGTGGTGCTGAAGCCGGGCGATACGTCCAGCATGCTGCACGCGATGAATCGCATGCGCCTGACGCTGGCCGATATCGTCCATCACATCAAGGCATCCAGCGAGGCGGTGGCTGCTGCTTCGGGGCAGATCGCCCAGGGCAACGTCGATCTTTCGCAGCGCACCGAGGAGCAGGCATCGGCGCTGGAACAGACCGCCGCCAGCATCGAGGAACTGGCCGTCACGGTCAGGCAGAACGCCGACAACGCAGGCCATGCCGACAAGCTCGCGCAAAGTGCATCGTCGCTGGCCGAGAAGGGCGGCCAGGTGGTGGGCGACGTGGTCAGCACCATGGGCGATATATCGAGCAGCTCGGGCCGCATCGTCGACATCATCAGCGTGATCGAAGGCATTGCGTTCCAGACCAATATCCTGGCATTGAACGCGGCCGTGGAAGCCGCCCGCGCTGGCGAGCAGGGACGCGGCTTTGCCGTGGTGGCCGGCGAGGTGCGCTCGCTGGCACAGCGCAGTGCGTCGGCCGCCAGGGAGATCAAGGAACTGATCGAAGGCTCGGTCAGCAAGGTGCAGGAAGGCTCGGCGCTGGTCGATAGCGCCGGGCAGACCATGCACGAGATCGTGGAGGCCGTACGGCAGGTGTCGCAGCTGGTGGCCGATATCTCGGCGGCGTCGACGGAGCAGACCAGCGGTATCGAGCAGGTGAACGCGGCGGTGACGCAGATCGACGACGTGACCCAGCAGAACGCGGCGCTGGTGGAAGAGGCCGCTGCTGCAGCCACGGCGCTAGACGAGCAAAGCCGCAATCTGCTGTCGTCGGTGGCCGTGTTCAGGCTGTCGGCGCGGCGCGGTGCGTCACACGGCAGTGACACGCACGGCTTCGGCCGCGGCGGGGTGCTGGCGCTGACCTGACACCGGGCAGCCGTTGCACGCACCAGGAAAGCCGGAACCCGTCTCCGGCTTTTTCGTGTGCGCCCAGCATGGGCGCACTCTTGTGGGTGCAAGTCCCACCGTAAGTTGATCACAGCGAACGAAGCGAAGCGCAACTGCGTGAGGGTGACCGAGCGTGGGGAGGAAGCGTGGAGCGAAGCTGC